>Ga0194122_10006663_pt1 | contig 10341 bp, 6 predicted proteins | sample TA2MahCa10mmetaG_FD_155487 | JGI IMG/M metagenome (GOLD analysis project Ga0194122, IMG submission 155487) | Freshwater microbial communities from Lake Tanganyika, Tanzania - TA2015021 Mahale Deep Cast 10m | ecosystem: Environmental > Aquatic > Freshwater > Lake | place: Tanzania: Lake...
CCCGCGCGCCGCCCCCCGCCTTCGGAATCCCCTTTTCTCCCGCACTGCACTACACGCCAGCCCCGAAGTTGCCGATAATGGCGGGCTCATCCTTTCCTGCCTGATTCACGGAGTTCCGATGACCAACAGCTTCAATGCGCGCACCTCGCTCAAGGTGGGCAACAAGGACTACCAGTACTTCTCGCTGAAGGCGCTGGACGGCCAGTTCAAGCTCAGCCGCCTGCCCTACTCCTACAAGATCTTGCTGGAGAACCTCCTGCGCCACGAGGACGGGGTCAACACCACCCGCACCGACATCGAGGCCCTGGCAGGCGCCAACCTGAAGCAGCTGCCGGCCAAGGACATCAACTTCACGCCCGCGCGCGTCATCCTTCAGGACTTCACGGGCGTGCCCTGCGTGGTGGACCTCGCCGCCATGCGCGATGCCATCAAGAAGCTCGGTGGCGATGCCGCCAAGGTGAATCCGCTGTGCCCCGTGGAGCTCGTCATCGACCATTCCGTGATGATCGATCACTACGGCAGCAAGGAAGCGCTGGATCTGAACGCCAAGGTGGAATTCCAGCGCAACGAGGAACGCTACACCTTCCTGCGCTGGGGCCAGGAAGCGCTCAAGAACTTCAAGGCGGTGCCGCCGGATACGGGCATCGTGCACCAGGTCAACATCGAATATCTCGCGCGTGTGGTGTTCGACAACGACGGCCTGCTCTATCCGGACAGCTGCTTCGGCACCGACAGCCACACCACCATGGTGAACGGCATCGGCGTGCTCGGCTGGGGCGTGGGTGGCATCGAGGCCGAGGCTGCAATGCTTGGCCAGCCCTCCTCCATGCTGATGCCCGAAGTGATCGGGGTGCGTGTCACCGGCAAGCTCGCTGAAGGCGCCACCGCCACCGACCTCGTGCTCACTGTCACCGAGATGCTGCGCAAGCGCGGCGTAGTGGAGAAGTTCGTCGAGTTCTTCGGCCCCGGTCTCGCCAACCTGTCCGCGTCCGACCGCAACACCATCGCCAACATGGGGCCGGAATACGGCGCCACCTGTGGCATCTTCCCCATCGACGAGGAAACCCTGAACTACCTGCGCCTCACGGGCCGCAGCGAAGATCAGATCGCGGTGGTCAAGGCCTATGCTCAGGCCCAGGACATGTGGTGGACACCGGAGGCACCGGAAGCCGAATACACCGACGTGCTGGCCCTCGATCTCAGCAGCATCAAGCCTTCCATGGCCGGCCCCAAGCGGCCGCAGGACCGCGTGCTGCTGACCGATGTGAAGGCCAATTTCCGCAAGGCATTCGAAGCCGAGCAGAAGATGCGCCCGAGTGCCGGCCCCGTGCAGGTTATCGATGGCGGCAAGACCTACACCCTCAAGGACGGCGCGGTGGTGATCGCGGCCATCACTTCCTGCACCAATACCTCCAACCCCTCGGTGCTCATCGGTGCCGGGCTGCTCGCCCGCAAGGCACGCGCACTGGGGCTGAAGACTCAGCCCTGGGTGAAGACCTCGCTGGCTCCCGGCTCCAAGGCCGTCACCGAATATCTCGCCAAGGCTGGCCTCACCGAAGATCTGGAAGCGATGGGCTTCCATGTGGTGGCCTACGGTTGCACCACCTGCATCGGCAACTCGGGTCCCTTGAACGACGCCATCGGCAAGGCCATTCAGGACAACAAGCTGAGCGTGTCTGCCGTATTGTCCGGCAACCGCAACTTCGAGGGCCGCGTGCATCAGGACGTGCGCATGAACTACCTCGCCTCGCCCCCGCTGGTGGTGGCGTATGCGATCGCCGGCAGCACCGACCTCGACCTCAGCCAGGAGCCGCTTGGCAAGGGCAGCAACGGCCAGGACGTGTACCTGAAGGATATCTGGCCGAGCAACAGCGAAATCCAGGAGGCCGTCGCCAAGGCCGTCACCTCGGAGCTCTTCAAGAAGAGCTATGGCGACGTGCTGAAGGGTGATGCGCGCTGGCAGGGCATCAAGGTCACGAAGTCCGAGACCTATCAGTGGGATGGGTCCAGCACTTACATCCAGAACCCGCCCTACTTCCAGGGCATGACCATGACCCCACCCGGCGTGCAGCCCATCAAGGGTGCGCGCGTGCTGGCCGTGCTCGGTGACTCCATCACCACCGATCACATCAGCCCAGCCGGCGACATCAAGCTGGATGGTCCAGCCGGCCAGTACCTCGCCGAACGCGGCGTGGCCAAGGCCGATTTCAACAGCTTCGGCTCACGCCGCGGCAACCACGAAGTGATGATGCGCGGGACGTTTGCCAACACCCGCATCAAGAACGCCATGACCCCGGGTGTGGAAGGCGGCGTCTCCCGCTACATCAACGGCGCGGCGGGCCCGGTCGAGCCCATCTACGATGTGGCCATGAAGTACCAGGCGAAGAACGTGCCCCTCGTTGTCATTGCCGGCAAGGAATACGGCACCGGCTCCTCGCGTGACTGGGCGGCCAAGGGCACCATCCTGCTCGGCGTGAAGGCGGTGATCTCGGAGAGCTTCGAGCGCATCCATCGCGCGAATCTCGTCGGCATGGGCGTGCTGCCCTTGAACTTCATGGAGGGTGAATCGGCCGTGTCACTCGGTCTGGACGGCACGGAAGTGCTGGACTTCGAGGGCCTCGCGCCGGGCGCGCAGGAGCTCACCGTGAATGCGCGCAAGGCCGATGGCAAGGTCGTGAGCTTCAAGGCCCGCGTGCGCATCAACACCCCGGTGGAGTGGGACTACTACGCACACGGTGGTGTGCTGCAGTACATGCTCCGCCAGATGGCGCGCTGAGCGCATCGCGCGCCCTACCGAAAGCCCGGCCTCCACCGGGCTTTCTTTTTTTGAGTCCCCGAAAGACGGAGTAGACATGCGCCATTGGCCCCATTCCTGTTGCGTGTTCCAGGGATAGATTCATGTTCCAAAGCCACCGCTCCCGTCCCGCCGCCATGCGCTTCATCATGGTGGCGGTGCTCATCGACATGATCGCCATCGGCATCATCGTGCCGGTGCTGCCGCCACTGCTAGGGCGCTTCACGCCCGATCCTGCCGCGCATGCCTGGTGGTTCGGGGTGCTCGCGTTCTGCTTCAGCCTGTCCAACTTCATCGGCGCCCCCATCCTTGGTGCGCTGTCGGACCGTTTCGGCCGCCGGCCGGTGCTGCTGCTGGGGTTCTGTGGCCTCGGCTTCAATTTCTTCGCCATGCCAAACGCGCCCACTTTGTGGTCCCTCATCCTGGTACGCATGGTCGGCGGCGCCTTGCAGGCCAACATCGCAGTGGCCAACGCCTATGTGGCGGACATCACCGCGCCGGAGGATCGGGCGCGCCGCTTCGGCCTGTTGGGTGCGATGTTCGGCATCGGCTTCATGCTGGGGCCGGTCATGGGCGGCGTGCTGGGCGCGATCGATCTGCGCCTGCCGTTTTATCTCGCAGGCGCCTGCGCGCTGCTGAATCTGGTCTATGGCTTTTTCGTGCTGCCGGAATCCCTGCCCGAATCCCGCCGCAGAGAGGTCTCGCTGCGCGAGACCAATCCGCTGGCCGCACTGCGCCGTCTCAGGAACCTGCACGGCATCGGCTCCTTGTTGTGGGTGATCGCCCTCAGCAACCTTGCCACCTTCGTCATGTACACGACCTGGGTGCTCTACACCGGCTATCGTTTTGGCTGGGACACGGCGGACAACGGCTGGTCCCTGTTCCTGATGGGTGCGGTGTCCACCGTGGTCCAGGGATTCCTGATCGCCCGCCTCATCAAGCGCTTCGGCGCGCGCAAGCTTGCAATGATGGGCCTCTTGTCCAGTGCCTTCGGTTATCTGGGCTGGGGTCTGGCAACCCAGGGCTGGATGATGAATGCGGTGATTGCGAGCAACCTGCTCGCCTGGACGGTGACCGCCTCGGTACAAAGCCTGGTTTCGAACGCCGCGGATGCGCGCACCCAGGGTGACACCCTGGGCGCGGTGTCATCCTTGACCAGCCTGATGGCGGTGCTCGGCCCTGTCCTCGGCGCGCCGCTGATGGCGACGGTCTCGGACCTTCCGGCCAGCGACTGGCGCGTGGGTGCCCCGATGTTCTTCTGTGGCCTGCTGCAGCTCGCCGCCATGACGGCGGCCCTGCTGCACTTCCGCCGGTTCACGCCGCGAGGAAATCTTCGACCAGATGCATGAAGCTATCAATCCGGCTAACTACCGGGACGAAGGGCCTCGTCTTGGTGACGCATTGCACCAATCCCATGCCATGGTGTTCGACACGGTGACTGGTCCGAGCCGGGATAGAAAATGCTCGATTACGTTCGCGAAGCGCTATAGGCTGGCAGGAGCAAAGTGCTCCTGCGAGACCCTGCGGCCAGCCAACACGGCATGTGCCAAGGTAAGACGGACGCCGACCATGTCTGGCCATCTTTGGATGCCCCCTGATTTGGGGCTTGTCGCAACCTGCAGATTGAGGAGCGCTACTCATGTGGAAGTATCTTCGTTTCGGCTACATCCATTGGATATGGCTGACGGTTGCCATGGCAGGCTTCCTTGCGGGCGGCTGGTGGATGTGGAGCGGCGTCGTGTTCCTCTTCGTCGTCGGAGTCGGAGGTGAAATCCTCACCGCCGGCGCTCGCGACGAAACCAATCCCGATTATGGTCATCCGATCATTCATGACCTGATTCTCTACTCTGCAGTGCTTGGTCACTTTGCGGCGACCTTAGTCGCCGCGTGGACCAGCGGCAGTAACGACCCCTTCGGGTTTGGCGCCTGGGTCAATGAGGTTCTCCAGTCCCAAGGGTATGAATTCGACGTGTTTGCCGCACGCGCGGAGAACGACTGGCTCGCCTATCTGGGTGCTGGTCTGTCACTGGGTGGGCTGCTCGGCGTGAGCGGCATCTCGGCATCACATGAACTTACGCACCGTACCGGCAATCCACTGGATTTGTGGTTTGGCCGTTGGGATTTCGCCTTGAGCTTCGGCACCAATTTTGCGACCGAGCACGTTTACGGCCATCACAAGAATCTGGGTTATCCCGGTGTCGATACGGTGTCGCCAAAACGTGGCGTAGGCTTCTACGAGTTTCTCACGGCCGGCGCGATGCAGCAGTGGCTGGGCGGCTTCGGCATCGAGAAGAAACGTCTCGAGGCACAGGGAAAATCTCAATTCTCACCCGGCAACCGAGTGCTTCATGCATGGGCGCGTGGTGCTTCCGTGGTGATTGCAGTCGCCTGGATAGGCGGCCTGACCGGCGTCTTGGTGTGGGTGGTCGCGGCCGCGTTCTCAAAGTACATCCTCGAGGGGCTCAACTTCTTCTCCCACTATGGGCTCATTCGGCTACCGGGCGAGAAGATTACAACGCGTAACACCTTCTCCAGCTTCAATCCGCTCTCGAACCATTTCACGTTCAACCTCGGCAGGCACGGGTCGCATCACGAGCACGACACGCCCTACTACCGGTTTCAATACAAACCAATGCCAGAATCGCCATATGGTTACCTGACGATGACGCTGGTCTCATGGATCCCTCCGCTGTTCTGGAAACTCATGATCCCCATGCTCCGCGAGTGGGACGCGCGGTGGGCGACACCGGCTGAACTGGCGCTGCTACGCGAGCACAATCGTGAGTCCGGCATTGCGGAGCTCCTCGACGAAGGCCACCCCTAAGCCGCCTGACCTGAAAACTGCACGCGCTTTGAAAGTCGAAGAGGCTGAGCGGTTGCGGAGGCGCGAACCCTGATGTTCTCCTTGTTTGCCAAAGGTGCTTGCACCGCGACCGTCGCGCCATCCAACGAGGTGTTGTCCGTCAAACGCGGTGACAAGTTGCTTGACGCTGCGCTTGCTGCGGGACTTGCGTGGCCGCATGACTGCCGGGTGGGCAGCTGTGGCACCTGCCGATGCCTTTTGACGAGCGGGAAGATCAAGGCACTCACCGACTTCTCCTATACCCTAACGCCCGCTGAAATCCAGGCGGGTGCGATCCTCGCCTGCCAGGTGCACCTGCGCAGCGATGTCACGGTCGAGGTGGCGTTGGGCGCGCCGACCATCAAGACGCAAACTGCCTGGGGCACCATCGAGACGCTGCGGGCGCTGACCCACGACATTCTGGAAGTCACCGTAAAACTGGAGGAGCCGGCATTCGCCGACGCAGTGGCCGGCCAATACCTCGAACTTCACGCCGACGGTCTCGATGCCCCGCGCAGTTATTCACTGCTGCGCGCGCCTCGCTTCGAGGCTACGGCGCGCGTCACGTTCTGCATCCGGCACATCCCCGGCGGCGCGTTCACCAACTGGCTCTTCTCCGCAGACCGGGAGGGTTCCCGGCTCACGCTCACCGGTCCGTTCGGCGGTTTGCGCTACAGTGATTCGGCGGGACACATGGTGTGTGTTGCTGGTGGTAGTGGACTTGCACCCCTGCATGCGATTCTGCAGGAAGCCTGTGCGGCGGAAGTCTCACGCAGTTGCACGGTACTCTTCGGCGCGCGAACCGCTGCCGATCTGTACTATCTCGAAGAACTTGCGGCTCTCGGCGCACGCTGGCGCGGCAGATTTTCATTGGTGCCGGTGCTCTCGCTGGAGCCTGATGGGAGCTCTTGGCAGGGGCTTCGGGGACTGGTCACCGAGGCGCTCTCACCTTTGGCTGGACAGGGCTTCGCCGCAGAAGACCAAGGCTATGTGTGCGGCCCTCCAGCCATGGTGGATGCAGCTGAAGCCGAACTGCACCGTTTGGGAATGCGGACCGGGGCGGTCTTCTGTGACCGGTTCATCGATGCGAGCACGCAGCCCGGTGGCCGGGAGGTACTCACGACCACCGGAATTGGCAGATGACCACCCATCAGGGTCCGCGTCGTCGGGTCCCCACAGTCACCCATTGGGGCAACTATCTGGTCGATCATGACGATGAGAAAATTCTCGACGTGCTCGGATACCCTGATGACCCGCATCCTTCACCGATTGGTCAAGCACTCGCCGATAGCCGCGACCCGCGCACCCGTATCGCGCACCCGATGGTCAGGAAGGGTTATCTGGACCAGGGCTGGCAATCCAAGCGAACCGGTCGCGGCCGCGAGCCCTTCGTCGCCGTAAGCTGGGACAAGGCGCTCGATCTTGCCGCGGAGGCCTTGGCCCGTGTCAAAAGAGACCACGGGAATGAAGCAATCTACGGCGGCTCGTATGGCTGGGCGAGCGCTGGCCGTTTTCATCATACCCAGAGCCAGCTGCATCGCTTCCTGAGGCATTTTGGCGGGTACACCGATTCCGATCGCACCTATTCAGCAGCCGCAGCAGAGGTCCTGCTGCCCCACATCCTGGGCTCGGATCTATATACGTTGTTCCTGCACACCACACCTTGGTCCGATGTGCGCGATCACGGTGAACTTGTATTGTGCTTCAGTGGAGTGAGCCCCAAGAATCTCCAGGTAGTCATGGGTGGCCCGGGGGCGCACACGGCACCCGACCAATTGCGTGACTGTGCAAAGGCCGGCGTACGCTTCATCAATATCAGTCCGTTGCGCAGCGATCTGCCGGAGTACGTCGAAGCGGAGTGGATTCCTATTCGACCATGCACTGATGCGGCGCTGATGCTCGCGCTGTGTCACACGCTGGTGGAGGAAGGCCTTCATGACACAGCTTTTCTCGAGCGCTACACGGTCGGTTTTGAGCCCTACCGCGCCTATCTGATGGGCGAACGCGATGGGCAGCCGAAGAGCGCTGAATGGGCCGCGGAAATCACCACCGTGCCAGCGGGCCGCACGCGCGCATTGGCCAGAGAACTGGCCGTGAAGCGGACATTCATTCCCATCGGATGGTCGTTGCAACGTGCTGAGCACGGCGAGCAACCTTTCTGGGCAAGCACGGTGCTGATGGCATTACTGGGTCAGTATGGATTGCCCGGAGCCGGCGTCGGACACGGGGTGGGGTCGCTGCACACCACAGGCTTTGTCGGCCGCCGCATCATTCCCTTCCGATGGGCAAGCCTGCCGCAGGGTGAGAATCCGGTGGATGCCGTCATTCCGGTCGCTCGCGTGACCGACATGCTGGAGAACCCTGGTCAGGAATTTGATTACGACGGCAGAAAGCTCCGTTATCCGGACATTCAGCTCATCTACTGGGCTGGGGGAAATCCATTTCACCACCATCAGGATCTCAATCGACTGCGCGCGGCATGGGCCAAACCGGGCTGCGTGATCGTCAACGAACAGGTGTGGACCGCGACTGCGCGCCACGCGGATATCGTGTTTCCTGCCACGACCACGCTTGAACGCAATGATTTGGCGTTCAACACATTTGATCCTTATATCTCGCCGATGCGGCGCGCAGTGCCGCCATTTGGGCAAGCTCGCGACGATTACGCAATCTTCGGGGAACTGGCCCGACGGTTGGGTTTTGTCGAGGAGTTTACCGAAGGCCGCGACGAAGCGGCTTGGCTGCGCCACCTGTTTGAAGAGTCACGTGCCCGCGCAGCAGCACACGGAGTGTTGCTACCGGATTTCGAAACCTTCTGGGCAGGTGAGCATTTTTCCATTGCTCCAGCGGTTGCCGAGCAGGAGCTGATCTTTGAAGCGTTTCGGCGCGATCCGGACCGACATCCCCTGGGCACACCGTCCGGAAAGATTGAAATCCACAGCGAGACCATCGCGTCGTTTGGTTATGCGGACTGTCCCGGGCATCCCGTGTGGCTGGACAAGACCGAATGGACGGGTGGGCCGCGTGCCGAGCGTTACCCCTTGCATCTCATCTCCAACCAACCCGCCTCACGGCTGCACAGCCAACTGGATTTCGGGGCCCCGAGTCGGGCGACAAAAATACAGGGGCGTGAGCCACTCGCCATGCATCCGCAAGATGCTGAAGCAAGGGGAATCCAGGCCGGTGAGGTGGTCCGCGTTTACAACGATCGCGGTGCATGCCTGGCCGGTGTGCATTTGACCGAGAACATTCGCCCGGGCGTCGTGCAGATCGCAACCGGCGCATGGTTCGACCCGGTGGATGACGACCGGAGCCCGGGGCTCTGCGTGCATGGCAATCCCAACGTCCTCACGCCGGACATCGGCACCTCGCGGCTGGGGCAAGGCCCAAGTGCACACAGCTGTCTCGTCGAAATTGAAGCATGGACGCAACCGCTGCCCCCGGTACGTGCCTTTAGTCCCCCCGAGATAATTTTCCGCGACTGAGAGAGGTCTCCCATGTTTGCCAATGATTTCTACTCCCCTCAGCAACAGGGGCCCTACGAGCACTTTGCTCTGGGTGATTTTGAACTCGAGCGCGGTGGTGTCATCCCTAACTGCCAGCTGGCGTTTGCCACTGCCGGAACCTTGAATGCCGCCAAGGACAACGCCATTTTGTTTCCGCACATGTTTTCCGGCACCAGTAAGCATATGCAGATGTATGTGGGGCAGGGCCTTGCTCTAGATCCGGAGCGTTATTTCGTCATCTTTCCGAACATGCTGGGCAACGGGGTGTCGAGCTCCCCCCACAATTCACCGGCGCCGATTGCAATGGCGGATTTTCCGTCCGTGATGATCGGGGACGACGTCCGCGCACAAGAACGGTTGGTGCGTGAACGTTTTGGAATTACGCAGCTCGAGCTGGTACTTGGGTGGTCGATGGGCGCTCAGCAGGCCTATGAATGGGCAGTCCGCTTCCCGCAAAAGGTCAAACGTGCCGCACCGATCGGAGGTACTGCACAGGGCACGCCGCACAATTACCTGATGGTCCAGAACGCGATGGACCTCATCCGGTCTGATCCCGCCTTCGAGGGTGGCAGGTACACCACGCCCCACGCGGTTGGCGCCGGTCTCCGGCTGCTTGCGCATTTCTTCGCCCAGATCGGCCTGTCGAAGGAGTTCTACGCCAAGGAAGACTGGCGTGAAATTGGTTTCCAGAGTCTTGACCAGTTTCTTCGCGATTTCTGGGAGGCTTGGTTTGCTCCGATGGACGCGAATGCGCTGCTTTGCCTGCTGAATAAATGGCAGCACGCTGACGTTGCCCGCCATGCAGGTGGGGATCTCAAGGAAGCGTTGGCGAGAATCACTGCCGTGGTCTGGAACATGCCGTTTGAACAGGACATGATGTTCACGGTCGACGAGTGCCACGCGGAACATGTGCTGACACCGCGCGGGGCGTTCAGGCCGATCCCGACGCGGTGGGGACATTTTGGCATGCTCGGGGTCGCAAACGCCGACAAGGCCTTCATCGATCAAACGCTCAGGGAATTGCTCGCCGTTCAGGTGTGATCGCGCACCTCCGCGGGAGTAGATCTCCTGCAGTGGCGCGCTGCCGTGCGGTACTCGGCGCGCCGCTGATGGCGACGGTCTCGGACCTTCCGGCCAGCGACTGGCGCGTGGGTGCCCCGATGTTCTTCTGTGGCCTGCTGCAGCTCGCCGCCATGACG
>Ga0194122_10006668_pt1 | contig 10337 bp, 9 predicted proteins | sample TA2MahCa10mmetaG_FD_155487 | JGI IMG/M metagenome (GOLD analysis project Ga0194122, IMG submission 155487) | Freshwater microbial communities from Lake Tanganyika, Tanzania - TA2015021 Mahale Deep Cast 10m | ecosystem: Environmental > Aquatic > Freshwater > Lake | place: Tanzania: Lake...
TGAGAACACCCTGGTCGGTGTGCCTCTCCCGGGTGTCGTCAAGGCCGTGCGGGTCGCGGTGTGGGAGCGTGTGGCGGCGGGGGCGGTGCTGCTGGAGTTGGATGACCGCGAAGCGCGTGCCGCGCTGGGGGCGCAGCGGGCCCAGGTCGGTGTCGCCGAGGCCCAGGTGGCTACAGCGCGCGCATCGCTGCGGCGGGTGCGTGACTCGATGGCCCGCGTGGAGAAGCTCCGCGAGGGGAGCGTGGCCTCGGCCGAGGCGCTGGAGTCCGCTCGGAACGAGTTCGCCGTGGTGGAGGCGCAGGTGGCAACGGCCGAGGCGCAGCGGGAGGCGGCGCGGGCGGCGGTGGCCCAGACCGAGACCCTGCTGGAGCGCCTCGTCATCCGCGCGCCGATCGATGGCACGATCCTCCAGGTCAACGTGCGCGCCGGAGAATTCGTCGCCGCCGGCGCCGCGACGCCGCCCCTCGTGCTTGGCGACATCGACGAGATCCAGGTCCGGGCCGACGTCGACGAGCAGGTCGCGCCGCGGGTGCGGACCGGGGCCCGGGCCGTGGGCTACCTGAAGGGCGACACCAGTCGCCCCATCGCGATGGAGTTCGTGCGCATCGAACCCTACGTCGTGCCGAAGCGCTCCCTGACCGGAGCAAGTACGGAACGAGTGGATACGAGAGTGCTTCAGGTGATCTACCGCTTTCCCAAGTCGGCGGACCGCACGGTGTACGTTGGCCAGCAACTCGATCTCTACATTGAAGAATGAACTCCCTGGAATCACCCTCTGACACTCCGCGCTCCGCGGCGGCGACCGGCTCCGGCATCGCGGCTGGCGCCACGGGCCGCCGGGCTTTCCTTGGCACCGCGCTGGCGGCGGGAGCGTGGGCGACGATGCCCGCGCGGCTGCGCGCCGGCGAGCCGACGGGTCGTCGCTACCGCACCGTGCTGATCGGCTGCGGCTGGTGGGGCGGCAACATCCTCCGCGAGGCGATGGCCAGCAAGGCCTGCGAGATCGTCGGGCTTTGCGACGTCGATGCGCGCCAGTTTCCCGCGACCCTGCAACGCGTGCAGGAGGGCACGGGCGACACGCCGCGGCTCTTCAAGGATTACCGGGAACTGCTCGCCCAGACGAAGCCGGAGATCGCGATCGTGGCGACCCCGGATCACTGGCATGCGCTGCCGACGATCGCGGCGGTGCGCGCGGGCGCGCATGTCTACGTCGAGAAACCCATCGCCCACACCGTCCGCGAAGGCCGGGCGATGGTCCGGGCGGCGGCCGCCGCCGGACGCGTGGTGCAGGTCGGCACCCACCGGCGCATCTCCCCGCACAATCTGAGCGCGCGGGAGTTCGTCCGTCGGGGAGGGGTGGGTGAGATCGGCATGGTGCGCTGCTTCGTCAATTCCGGCGGCGGTCCGGACCGGATCCTGCCGACCCGTGACGTGCCCCCGGAGCTGGACTGGGACTTCTGGTGTGGTCCGGCTCCGCTGCGTCCTTACAACGGCGGCGATCCCCGGGATGCCCGCGGAGCGTGGTCCGGGGCGATCCATCCCCGGGGCTTCCGCAACTACCTCGACTACGCCAACGGGACCCTGGGTGACTGGGGAATTCATTGGCTGGATCAGGTGCGCTGGATCACCGGCGAGGATCAACCGACGCACATCTACTCGACCGGCGGACGCCCGATTGCCGGGCCGGCGGTGCTCACGCCCGAGGGGCAGACTCCGGACGCCCCGGATCATCAGGTGGCGACGTACCGCTTCCCCCGCTTCACGGTGCTGTGGGAGCATCGGCGGTTCGGGGGCACCGGGCCTTTCCAAGGCGAGAGCGTGGGCTGCCACTTCCAAGGCACGAAGGGCGTGCTGCATCTCGGATGGCGCGACGGATGGGTGTTCTATCCGAACGATCCCAAGGCCGCCGTCGTGCGCGAGGCGGCGCAACTGGGGCAGCCGGATGGGCAGAACATCCGGGAGCTCTGGGCCGATTTCCTCGATGCGATCCGCACCGGACGCAAGCCGGTGTGCGACCTCGCGGACCTGCATGTCTCAAGCAATCTGGCGCTGCTCGGCATGGTCTCGCTCCGCTGCGGCCGCAGCCTCGAGTGGGACGGCGCCCGCGAGGACGTGGTCGGCGACGCGGCGGCCAATGCGCTGCTTTCCCGTCCGTACCGCTCCGGCTGGGAGTATCCGCAGTCCTAGCGCGGCGCGGGCGGTGGAAACGGGGTGGACAGCGTGCGCGGGCGGCTTGATCCTGCGCACACCCGTTTCCCTTATGTCACGCTCCCTGCTCTCACTCCTCCTCGCCCTCAGTGTCGGCCCGTGGATGACGGCCGCGGTCGCGGCCGATTCGCCGACTGGCCCATCCCTCGGCCTGCAGACCTGGACCTGCCGCAACATGACCTTTGACGAGGTCGTGAGCTTTGCGGTCAAGCACGGCATCCGCAACCTGCAGCTGATCGGATCGCACCTCGATCCCATGGCCCCGCGCGAGGAGACCCTGCGCAAGAAAGCCATCCTCGAAAAGCACGGGTTGGTCGCCTACACGTTTGGTGTCGCCGGCACCTCGCTGGACAAGGAAAAGAACCGCCGCCTCTTTGAGTTTGCGCGCCTGATGGGCATCAAGTTGATCGTCGTCGAGCCGCGGGATCTCGCCGAGTGGGACAATCTTGAGCAACTGGTGAAGGAGTATGACATCCGCCTCGCGATCCACAACCATGGCACCGGGACGGTGTACGGCGATCCGGCGACGGTGCGGGCGGTGCTCGCCGCGCGCGACCCGCGGATCGGCGTCTGCCTGGATGTCGGCTGGATCACCGCCGCGGGTTTTGATGCGGCGGAAGTTTTCCGCAGTTACGGGGGCCGCGTCTACGACATGCACTTCAAGGACAAGACCCGCGAGGTGGTGGACGGAAAAGTGGTGGCGATCGATACGGAGATCGGACGTGGCCACGCCAATTATGACGGCCTGTTTGCCGAGATCCGTCGCTCGGGCTGGTCGGGCGTGATGGCGATCGAGACGGACAGCAAGGCGTTCGCCTCGGATCCGAACCGCCTCGTTGCGGAGGCCAAGACTTACTTCGCGACCAAGACGGCCCGCTGAACGCCCGCCCCTTCGCATGCGCCTGACTCTGGTGATCCTCGCGGCGGGGATGGGCAGCCGGTACGGCGGCCTGAAGCAGCTGGATGCGGTGGGTCCGTCCGGCGAGACCGTCCTGGACTACGCTGTGTTCGACGCCTGCCGGGCCGGGTTCACGCGCGTGCTGTTCGTCATCCGGCGCGACTTTGCGGATCAGTTCCGCGCGCAGATCGGCGCGCGTTACGCCGGAGTGCTTGAAGTCGACTATGCGTTCCAGGCCGTGACGGATCTTCCCGACGGGCGTGTGCCCCCGGCTGATCGGGCGCGTCCCTGGGGCACTGGTCACGCGTTGTGGTGCGCCCGGGCTCAGCTCGACGGACCCTTTGCGGTGATCAACGCGGATGACTTCTACGGCCGCGATTCGTTCGTCCAGTTGGCGCGCTTCCTCGCCGCGGATCCCGGCGCCGTCGCTCCGGGCCCCGCGCGGTGCGCGATGGTGGGATTTCACTTGGCCAAGACACTTTCGGAGCACGGCACGGTCTCACGAGGCGTGTGCGAGCTGGAAGGACGGCGCCTGACCCGGGTGACCGAGCATACCGGAATCGCGGTGGCGGAGGTGGGAGAGGGTCGTCGCTACTCGGGCGAGGAGGTGGTGTCCCTGAACTGCTGGGGCTTCAGTCCGGCGGTCCTGCCGCTTCTCGACCGACGGCTGAGGGTCTTTCTTGCCGAACGGGGCAGTGACGTGAAGGCGGAGTTCTACCTGCCCGAGGCGATTTCCGGGATGGTGTCGGCGGGGGAGGCTACCGTGGACGTCCTGGAGACGACGTCGTCGTGGTTTGGCGTGACCTACCGCGAGGACCGGGCGGCGGTCGAGTCGGCCCTGCGCGCCTTGGTGGCGGCCGGGGAGTATCCGGACAAGCTGGGGTCGAAGTGAAGAAAAGAAACGCGGGGCAGGCGGAAGGGCCTCGCGATGAGGGATTGGCAGCGGGCCTGATCCTGCTAAGGTCGGGACCCGCATGAACGCTCCCTCGCTTGAGTCCCAGCAGCGCGAACGCATCCCCACGACCGTCTGCGCGAGTGCCGATGAGGCCTGCACCCAGTTGGCGGCCGAGATCGCCGAACTCATCCATCGCAACGAACAGGCGGGTCGCAACACGGTGCTGGGTCTGGCCACGGGTTCGACGCCGGTGCGGCTTTACCGGGAGCTGATCCGTTTGCATCGGGAGACGGGCCTCAGTTTCAAACGGGTCATCACCTTCAATCTCGACGAGTATTACGGCCTGCCGCGGACCCACCCGGAGAGCTACTGGCGGTTCATGCACGAGCAGCTCTTCTCGCACCTCGACATTCCGGCGGAGAACGTGAACGTGCCCGATGGTTCGGTGGCGCGGAGCGATGTGTTTGCGTGGTGCCGGAGCTATGAGGAGCGCATCCGTGCGGCGGGTGGACTAGATCTCCAGATCCTACTGGAAGGAAACCGGATTTTGCTGGGGTTGGGTCGGGTGGGGGTTGCTGAGGCCACTCGGAGCCTCGGCGCGGTCCGTCCGGTCAGTGCGGGCTAGCCGCACACGGTCTTTCCGACTCGGCGGCTACTTCGCCCCCACCCGGCTCACCCACGGCCGGTGGACCGAGGGGATGTCGTCGAGCAACTGGCGGGTGAAGGGACTGGTCGGGCGCTGGGTCACGTCGTCGGGCGTGCCTTGTTCGACGATCCGGCCTTCGTGCAGGATGAAGAGGCGGTCCGACACGTAATACGCGAGGCCGATGTCGTGCGTCACGAAGACGATGGTCATCGACAGCTCCTCCTTGAGCTTCATCAGGTACTCCAGGATGCCGGCGCGGCTGCACGCATCGACCATCGACGTGGGCTCGTCGGCGATCAGGACGCGGGGCCGGAGGATGAAGATGCGGGCCAGCAGGAGCCGCTGCATCTGGCCGCCGGAAAGTTCGAAGGGATACTTCCCGTCGAGTTCGCGGGGCCGCAGGTTCACCGCGAGGAGGGCTTGGTCGATGCGTTCCTCCATCTCGCCTTCCGGCGGCCGGCGGTCGAAGAGGCGGAAGCAGGCCTTCAGCTGCGAGCGGATGGTGAAGAACTGGTTGAAGGCCGCGTACGGGTCCTGGAACACCGCCTGCACGTCGCGCCAGTAGGCCCGAGGGTCCCCGGACTCCGCGATCGGACGCCCGTGGTAGAGCAGGTCGCCGGAGGACGGTTTTTCGAGGCGGAGAAGGAGCTTGGCGAGAACGCTCTTGCCGCAGCCGGACTGGCCGACGAGCGAGACGATTTCGCGCTCGGCGATGGTGAAGGTCGCGTCGTTGACGGCGACCTTGCGGCGCGCGCCGTGGCCGAAGGCGCGCGTCAGGTTCCGGGCTTCGAAGCAGGGCGTGTCAGTGGGCATGGTGGCACCTCACGTGGCGTCCGGCGACCTCGCGCAGGACTTGGTCGCGTTGCGGGCAGTCCGGCTGCGCCACGGGGCAGCGCACGGCGAAGCGGCACCCGGAGATAGGCTCGCCGAGATTCGGCGGAGCACCCTCGATCGCGACCGGCTTCCGCGACTTCTGTCCGGGCTCGGCGCTGAGCATCGAACCCATCAGCGCCCGCGTGTACGGCTGGCGGCCATCGAAGATCACCTGCTCCGTCGTGCCGATCTCGACGATCTGCCCCGCGTACATCACCGCGATGCGCCCGGCGACGTGGCGCAGCAGGGGCAGCTCGTGCGTGATGAAGACCATCGACGAAACGATGCCCTCGTCCAGCAGGTTGAAGAGGAGCTGGATCACCGCCTTCTGCGACGACACGTCCAGCGCCGAACTGGGCTCGTCGGCGATGACGATCCGGGGGTTGAGCAGCGTGGAAATCCCGATCACGACGCGCTGCTTCATGCCGGCGGGCAGCTGGACCGGATAAGCGTTGAGGACCGCGTCGGCCTCCAGGCCGATGCGCGTGAAACGCTCGCGCAGGCGTTCCTGGATCGCGCGGCGGTCCGCGCCCTCGTCGTGGGCGAGGATGACGTCGGTGGCGAGGTCGCGGATCTTCCGCGTGGGGTTGAGGGAATTCAGGGCCCCTTGCGGGATCATCGCGATGTCGCGGCCGAGCACGGAGCGGCGGACCTCCGCGGGCGGGAGGCGAAGGATGTCGCGGCCCGCGATCCGCACCGCGCCCGAGGAGAGGTGCAGCGGTGGCATGAGCAGGCCCATCAGCCCGCTGACCAGCGTCGTCTTGCCGCAGCCGGATTCGCCGGCGATGCCGAGGATTTCCCCGGGCTGGAGCTGGAAGGAAACGCCGTCGACCGCCTGCACCCGCTTGCCGAGGCGGGTGAGGTAATGGAGGCGCAGGTCTTCGACCTCGAGAATGGCGGGCATGGCGCGGGTCACTTGCGGAGGCGCGGGTTGAACACGCCTTCCATCGAGGTGTTGAGGACGTAGAGCGCGAAGGCGATGACCGTGATCAGCAGCATCGGCGGGAAGAACGCCCACCACGCGCCGTCGGAAAGCGCCTCGTTGCGGATCGCCTGATTGAGGAGATTGCCCAGCGACACGGTGTCATAGGGGCCAAGCCCGAGCATACTGATCACCGACTCGGTCAGGATGCCCGATGCAGTCTGGAGGATGAACACCATGAACAGGTACGAGAGCAGGTACGGCAGGATGTGCAGGCAGACGATTCCAAGCGTGCCGTAGCCGTTGATGCGGGCGAGTGCGACATGGTCGCGGGAGCGCAGGCTCGCGGCCTGGGCGCGCACCGCACGGGCGCTCCACGTCCACGTGGTGCACCCGATGAAGAGCGCGATCAGCGTCAGACTCCGCCCCTCCTGCAGGCTGCCCGAAAGCAGGATCAGCACGATCAGGCTCGGGATGACGAGGAAGAGATTCGTGCAGGCGGTGAGGACGTCATCGATCCAGCCGCCCTTGTAGCCGCCGTAGACACCGATCAGCGTGCCGAGCACGGTGGCGACGATGCCGGCGAGGAACCCGACATAGAGCGACGAGCGCAATCCCGACACCAGCAGGGCGAACATATCGAGCCCGAGGTGATCGGTCCCGAGCCAGCGGCCCGAGGTCGGCGGCATGTAAACGAGGCCGGCCCGCCGGCTGGTATCGAGCTCCATCAGGAGCGGCGGCAGGAACGCGAGCAGCAGGGTGGCGAGGAGGAGCAGGGCGCCGACGAGGAAGCCCGGGCTGCGCAGGAGATGGCGGAGGAGTTTCATGGACTCAGGCCTCTCCCTCCCGTGCCGCGCGGATGCGCGGATCGAGGAAACCGATCAGGATATCGACGGTGAAGTTCGCCACGAGCACGCAGGTGGTGACAAGCAGCGTGCAGCCGGTGATCACCGGGTAGTCGAGGCTCTGGATGGCAGTGAGCACCGACAGCCCAAGGCCCGGGTAGCTGAAGACCATTTCCGCGATCAGCGCGCCGCCGACCATGCCGCCGAGGGTGAGGGCGAGGCCGGTGAGCTGCGGGAGCATGGCGTTGCGGAACATGTAGCGGACGATCGTCGACTCGCGCACGCCCATCAGTTTCGCATAGCGGACGTAGTCGGTGCCGAGCTCGTAGATGCACATCGAGCGCATGCCGATCGCCTGACCGCCGACCACGAGGAGGAAGACGGAGAGGAACGGCAGGATGTAGTACGTCGCCGCGCTGCTCAGGAAGGCGGCGTTGAAGCCCGGGTTGAGCGCTTCGTCGTAACCGCCGAGCGTCGGCAGCCATTCCAACTGCACGCCGAAAATGTAGACGAGAAGGATGCCGAAGCAGAACGACGGGATGGCACTGACCAGCAGCGCCACGGGGTAGAAGACCTTGTCGAGCACGCCGCGCCGGTAGGCCGCGAGCGCGCCGAGGCCGTTGCCGATGAACCAGCCCAGCACCAGCGCAGGAATCTGCAGCGCGAGGGTCCAGGGCAGGGCGGTGAGGATGATGTCGCTGACCGGCCGCGGGTGCTGGACGATCGAGCGCCCGAAGTCGCCCTGCAGGCTCATGCGCAGGTAGCGGAGGAACTGCGTCAGGATCGAGGTGCGCAGCGGGGTGCCATCGGCGGCGCGGAGGATCTTCCCGGTGTCGTCGGTCTGCACGAGCCCGAACTCGCGCAGGTACGACTCTTCGCGTTCGCGTGCGGCCTGCGCGTCCATCGAACCGGAGACGCGGGCCATCAGCGTATCGACCGGGTTGGCCTCGCCGAGACGCGGGAGCCAGAAATTGATGGTCACCGCGACCAGGAAGGTCAGCGCATACCATCCCGCGCGAGCGGTGATGTAGCGGAGGGTCGGGTGCTGGCGGAACATGAGAAGAAGGTTGGACGGCGGACGTTTATGGACCGGACCCGCCCGCGGGCCGCAGGTGCCAGAGCATGAGCGTGCCGGCACCTTGCGACGGCACCGTCGGCGGCAGGTAGGGATTAGCGGCGGTGGGGAAACCGGCCCAGACCTTCTCGTTGAACTCGTAGAAGGCCTTCGGGCGGTAGACGAGGGGGATCGCCGGCTGCACCTCCATGCACAGGCGGTTGAGTTCGCGGTAGAGCGCGGCGCGCTCGGCCTCGTCGGTCACCACTGGGATGCGGGCGAGGAGTTCGTCGAAGCGGGCCACGTATTCGGGGGAGCCGGGGCGATTGAAGCGGCCCATGTTGGTGAACATGCGTTCGCCGGCTGGGGCCCAGTCGCGCGAGTTCAGGACGAAGTCGAAACGCGCCCATGGTTCCGCGGGTGACGGCACTGGGGAGGGCGTGGCGATGATCAGGTCGAAGTCGGCCAGCGGCAGGGCGCGGTAGTAGGCGGTGCTGTCGACGAATTGCTCCCGCACGTCGATGCCGACGGTGCGCATGCCGCGAACCATGATGCGGACCATCGATTCCCAGTCGCTCCAGCCGGCCGGGCACTGGATGAAGAGCGTCGGCACGCGTTCGCCGGCGGCGTTGCGGGTCTCGATCAGCTCCCCGTCGCGGAACACGCCCCGGTAGCCGCCGGCGGCCAGTTCCTCGCGGGCGCGGGTGGGATCGAAGCGCGTGCCGACGCGCTGCGCGTCCTCGGCATTGAAGTAGCGCTTTTCGACGCCGAAGGGCAGGATGAAGCCCGGTTCGTGCGGGACGCTGTAGCCGGAGACGGCGAGCTCGCGGATGTCGTCGTAGTTGATCGCGAAGGCCATCGCGCGGCGGAAGCGGACGTCGTTGAGCGGTGCGCGGAGGTGGTTGATGAAGGCCGTGGGCATGCACGCCGGCGGGAAGTAGGGCGGTTCGTCGAACCACGCCCGCACGCCCTTGCGGGCCTTCAGCCAAATGCGCGGGATGAAGGTGTTGGCCGCGTCGATGCGACCCTGCTGCAGCGCAAGGCTGTAGTGATCGTTGCTCTTGTAGACGGGCGCGATGAGGAAGCGCGGCGCCGGGAGCTTCCCACCGTGGAGCGCGGCGTTGCCCCAGTACGCGTCAAAGCGTTCCGCCACGATCTTCTCCGCCGAGTACGAGTGGAGGCGGTATGGGCCGGATCCGATCGGGTTCTGGTCGGCCTTGTGCTTGATCAGCTCGTTGAAATCCCCCTTTGCCGCCGCGAGCAGCGGCTCCCACACGTGCTGCGGCAGGATCGCGTTCAGCGTCAGCCAGTGCTGCACCATCAACGGATTCGGATCCTTCGCGCGAAAGCGGAACGCCACCGTGCGGGGCCGCTCCGCCGTCGCATCCACCACGTCCACCGCCGAGAGGTACTGCCAGGCGGGGAAACCGGGGTTGATCCGGTAGAGGCTGTTGAAGGTGTAGGCGACGTCCCGGGCCGTCACTGGCTTCCCGTCGTGCCAGCGGGCGGCCTCATGGATGTCGACCTCGATCCGGTCCGGGAACAGGCGCAGTTCCGACCCGAGCTGGGGCAGGAGGGTGCCTTTTTCGGGGTCGAAGTAGAACAGCGTCTGGTAGATGACCGTGTGCTCCTGCTGCACGGGCCAGCTGGGCGCGGGGTGCAGGGGGTTGAAGGTGTTCGGTTCGCCCCAGGCAATGCCGATGCGCAGGGTTTCGTGGCGCGGAAACTCGTCGGTGGCGCGCTTCCCGGAGGGCGTGCAGCCGCTCAGGCCGAGAAGAAGGGCGAGGGTCAGCGCCGCGCACGCAAGACGACGGATCATCGGTGGGGTGGGGGGCGTTGACGGGGGTGGCGGGGTAGCGGGGGGCGTCGAGGCGCGGGGATGACGACCGGGGAGACAAACCGGGTGGAACGTTAGTGGACGGTCTTCGGCGCTGCCAAGGCAAGGATTTGGAGATCCTTTGCGCGCGCGTTGAGCGATCACGGGATCAGCCGGGCG
>Ga0194122_10006674_pt1 | contig 10330 bp, 11 predicted proteins | sample TA2MahCa10mmetaG_FD_155487 | JGI IMG/M metagenome (GOLD analysis project Ga0194122, IMG submission 155487) | Freshwater microbial communities from Lake Tanganyika, Tanzania - TA2015021 Mahale Deep Cast 10m | ecosystem: Environmental > Aquatic > Freshwater > Lake | place: Tanzania: Lake...
TTTATTTTAGAAAATTTAGCAATTAACTCCCATGCTTCCCTTGCTAGATTTCGCAGTTGATCGTTGTTTATTGCGTTTTCGTGATTTAGCTGCGCAATTGTATTTTTAGAATCGCTGTAGATAACAATCTCATCATCTTTTGATTTTACAAATTTTAATGCAGCAATTATTGCAAGATATTCCGCCTGATTATTTGTGATATTTGGCTTCTTTTCATAAAATGACTCACCTGTCTCTTTAACATAAAAACCATATCCAGAGTTATCTCCCCCTGAACCATCGACATAAATGCTAATTGGCATGAAAAGGGGTCTTTAGATACTAAACAAATTGTTTGCTATAGCTATTTCGTATAGAATGTTTGCGCCAATAAGTAAACTTACAACTCCAGCAATGTATCTAAGAGCTTTGTTTGCAGATTCGATCTTGTTTATAAACGCAAAAGGAAGTCCGATTAATCCACTTACTATCGCCATTCCAATTACAGACCCAATACCAAATATCAAAATGAAGCTCAAAGTTGTTTCAATGTTACCAAGCGTACTGGCGGTCAATACAACTAGACTTCCACTTCCAGCTAATCCGTGAATGCAACCTATAATGTAGGATTTGTGTGAATGTTTATGGTCACTACCGTGTTCATGTGGATGAGTATGAATCGTACCGTCGTCATGTATGTGAATGTGTAAGTGTTTTAGTGTAAACAGTTTTTTGTTGCTAAATGTTGTAAACGCAAGAAAGATTAACATTATTCCAACAATAAATTCAAAACCCATGAAAGCATTTTGTGGAATGTTTATTGCCAAAAGATAGACAAAAAGCCCCATTAGTACAAGTGTTGTTGTATGTCCTGCACCCCACATAGCACCAAGAAATGATGACCTGAATGTACCCTCTGTGATTATTTTTCTTACTGATCCTAGTCTATATCGTCGTTTTGAGATCTGAGTAGTTACTGCTGCTATGTGATCTGGTTCAAAAGCATGTTGTAAACCTATAGCAAGACCCAATGTCAAAACTAGTGCTGGAGTCATTGTGTGTAATTGTTCAATAATTTGTTCTACCAATTTTACACCTGTTTTGTATTATTTGGTAACAAAATGTAATCGCTAGTTGGTATTGGTTCATCAAGTGTTATAGTTACTTTTGGATTATTGTCAAGTAATACATCAAAGCTTAACTTTCTTAATGATTCTGGAACCCCAATAGTTACGTTATCTATAGACAGAATTTTTTTTACATTATTTATTATTAAAGCGATTGATTTTCCATGACGTAGTTCATTGATTATATAAGCACAGTATACAAGAAGTGTTTCGTTAAGGTTGATTCTAAGATTTTTTGCAAGTCGAGCTTTGATTATATTTACAGAAGAAAGAAAAACATTTTCTGATTTGGAATCGTCTTGAAATATTTTTGTTAGTGGTGGCATATCTGCCTCTCCCATTACTGTAGCTTTTACATGAATCAATCCCGTTTTGGAATATCTTTATGATATGTCTTGCTAAACTTGTATGTGTTTCCAGTTCCCTTGTATTCATGAGGCCGAATAGGCTTTCCTTCGTTTTTACCTTGTTTTGTTAGTGCAAGACCTGCCATCAATTCAAGAATAAGGCGTTGACCAAGTCCAGAGGTAATACCACCGTTATAGGAGCTTTGATCACTTACATCATAGGTAGGTGAGACCTCAACTAGATCCATTGCAAACCTATCAGGATCAAGTCCAGTGGAAAACTGGCGGACTAATCTCATTCCTTCTCTTGAGGTTAGCCCATTAGGTTCTGGTTCCCCAGTACCTGGTGCATATGCTGGATCAAAAGAGTCAATATCCCATGTAAGATATACTGCATCGGTACCATCATTTGCTCTATCTATGGCTTCTTTTGCAATAGTGTCAATTCCAATTTCTTCAACATCTAACATTGTAAACCATTGAAAGTCTTGGTCTGACATCCATTTGTAAAGGTCTGGTCCAGGCCAATAACCTCTTGGGCCAATGAGAGTATAGTTCTTACCTTTCATACAACCCATTTCCATCACACGCCGTACATGCGCTCCATGATCATATTTGAAACCACAAAGTCCCTGCGGTGCACAATCAGCATGAGTGTCAAGATGGATCATTCCAATGTTCTTGTATTTTTTTGCAAATGCCCTTACATTTGCAAAAGTTATAGAGTGATCACCGCCTAGCATAAATGGAATTCCCTCAATATCTAAAACCTCTTTTACTTTTTGCGTCATTCGTTTGTGTGACTCTATTACATCACCTGGGGATACATTCACATCACCATAATCGACTGCTTTGAAAACACCAAATGGATCAGCTCCAGTTTCAATATTAAATCGCTCATAAGGGGGTGCAGGTATTGTGGATGCTGCACGAATTGCTCTTGGTCCATAACGTGCGCCAGGTCTAATTGTGGTTCCAAAATCAAACGGTTCCCCGATTACTGCAATATCTGGTCTTTTTTGTTCCAATTCTTTTTGACTCTGGATCCATGGTAAGTGTAAGAATGTGTTAATTCCTACAAAAGGTGCATAATCTGTTCCTTTATACGCATCACCATAAAATTCCATTCCCATTTTTATTCACACTAAAAATATTCAGAAAGTAATTAAAGATGTCTAAGTAAAGTACGGATCAATTTTTTCTGTAACATAGCGTTTATTTTTTAATGACTAGTATTGATCGCTTGTTGCATGTAATATACGATCGATTATAAACAAAGAATTTTATAATAAATTATAATGATCCTTGAACCTTCAAAGAACTCTTGGCATTATATCAATAAAGGACTTTCTGCTATAAATTACAATGAATTTAACAAAGCCATTTCACGATTTAACAAAGCCTTAGAGATAGAGCCAGAAAATCTTGTTGCACAGTTTCATAAAGGAGCAACTTTATACAAGCTTGATCGTTATGAGGAAGCAATCAAATATTTTGAAAAGATAATAGAACATGATCCTAAACATATTGATGCTTTACTTAACAAAGGGTTAGCACTTGAAAAATTGGGAAAATATGACGAAGCGATTGCATGCTTCGAGACAATTTTGCAGGTTGTTCCAAACTATCCAGATGCCTTAAGCTATAAGGCTACAAATCTAAGTAAATTGGACAAACATGAAGAAGCGCTTGTTTATTTAGACCAAGTTTTAAAGGATAATCCAAAAAATTCTATTGCACTTTATAATAAAAGTGTAATATTAGGAAGACTGGGAAAAAATTCTGACTCTATTTTTTATCTAAACAAAGCACTTGAAGAAGATTCTAGAAAATCTATGGAGCTATATGAAAAGGGTGATGAGCTTACGAAGAAAGGTAAGCATGAAGAAGCTATGGAATATTACTACGTGGCTCTAGAAATTGATCCAAAAAATGTTAAGGCTCTAATTGCAAAAGCTTGGACGCTTGATTTTGCTGGATTCTCAAACAAAGACATTTTTGTTTTTTTGGATAAGGCGCTTGAGATTGATCCACAATGTATTGATGCTTTAATGAATAAAGGATTGGTTCTTGATAGAACTGGCTTGTTTCAAAAAGCTGTTGATTGTTTTGATAAGGTTTTAGAAATTGATCCAAAAAATGTACGTGCATTGTACAGTAAGGGAGTATCTTTATTTTCTTTGAAAAAATATGGTGCCGCCAAATTCTTTTGCGAACAGGCAATACAGCTTGAACCAAAAAACGTTAAGGCACTATGTAGTTTGGTTTGGCTTCTAGAACACCTGAAAAAATATGAGGAAGCGTTAGAATACTGCAACAAGGCTCTTGAGATTGATCCGGATTATGTTTATGCAATTAGCTACAAGGCAAAGTTAATGTTAGAATTGGAAAAATATGAGGAGTCTATCAATTATTATAATAGAGTATTGAAAAGAGATCCTCAAAATAAGACTGCATTATATCATAAAAACAAAGCTATAGGTAAATTAGAAAAAGAAAAACGTGGATCATTATTTGATAAATTCAGAGAAAATAAACAATAACGTTTAAATTTTGAAAATTAATTTGTTGGTGTTTTGCTTGTTACACCTTCATCTGATTCTCCAGATTCTTTGAAGTGTTTTAGATCTTCTCCTGCAATTACGTCTTCTTCTGGAGGCACATAATCTCTCACATCATGTCTTGCTTTACCTGGATATTTCTTCTGTGTTGCTAGTGCAACTCCAATAAATAGCACAAATGAAACAACTGGCGGAATCATTGTATCCAGACCTGCCCACTCTGCTGGCATTGAAAAGAAGAAGTATAGTCTTAGAGCAGAACCAACTAACAAGGAAGCAATAGCGGCAGGCATGTTTGCTTTTTTCCAGAATAAGCCGAATGTAAGAGGGGCAAATGCTCCAGCAAATACAATATCAAATGCAAGAATAAGGTAAATTCCAGGTGCTGGAACAAAATAACCTAGTGCTGTGCCTGCAACCATCATAGGAATAATTGTAATTCTTGTCATGAGTAAAAGTCTGCTATCGCTCCATGTTTCTTTATGCATCCATCTCCTACGAATAATTCTTGAGATCAAGTTCCTTGAAATTACACTTGATATAGCTAACAAACCTCCACTTGCAGTTGACATGGAAGCACCAATTACCCCCATTAGCATAGCAGCACCAAGAGCAAATGGCATGTGTTCAGTTGCTAACAATGGAAATGCTAAATCTGGTATCGTATCTGCGGGCAAATAATACAATGCGGCAATTCCTAACATGCTTGTTGGAACTACTGTAAATATTGTCAATGCACCGCCCATAAATGCACCACGTCGTGCAGTCTTTGGATCCCTAGCTGCAAATACTCTTTCCATAAAGTCTAAAGCTACAATATCACCTAAACCTAGTGCCAAAATCCCTGCCCAATTGATCAATGCACCATTAGCTATTTCTGTCAGTCCTGTAATATCCAAAAATTCCGGTGGAGCGTTATTGTAAATTGTATCCCATGAATCACCTGAAAAACCTCCTGCAAAGAACAAGAACCCTGCCCAAAATGCACCTATTGCAAGATACACTTGAAAAAGATTGGTATAAGCTGACGCAAATAGTCCACCTGCCACAGTATATGCTACAATAACTAATGCAGATATCAGAATACCATAAAAGTAATCTATTCCAAAAACAACTTCAAGGATGAAACCACTTGCTGCAAGATTTCCTGCAACTAAAACTGTAAAACTAATTATCATCAAAACACTAGAAATTCCTTCTGCACCATTTCCAAATCTTCTAAAGTAAAAGTCAGGCAATGTAAGCATTGACATTTTGTTAAGCGGTTTTGCATAGAAGAAACCAGTCATTAGTAGGCATATACCAAGACCAAGTGGAATTACTGCCCCTGCCCAAAATCCAAATTGAAAAACAAGTGACACGTTTCCTAATGATGAATTACCATCTACTGCTTGAGCTGCAAGCATGGTACCAACAAGAAATAATGGAAGACTCTTTCCGGCAACTATAAGACGTTTTCCGCTGCGTTGAACCAACTTTGAGGATATGACACCGACTGCTAATGTGACAATAATAAAAGCCAAAACAGCTATGCCATAATCAGAAAATTCTCCCATATAGCCCAGATTTGCTGTTAAAAATCATTATTTAAGCATTCTAAATTTTACGTATAGTACGTATTAGGAACAAAATGCTATGTGTATAATACAAATTAAGAAAATGTGATCTGCTTTTCACATATTTTTCAATTAAGAAAAATAATGGTAAATTATTAAAAATAAAATTTTGTATGATAAAAAATCAAAATTAGATAGATTAAATGATGAAAAACAGAACTATTGCTTCAATTGAAATATGTTTTGATGGTGTGATTACTAATCTTTGATAAAGTTAATGTTTATCTAACTTTTCATGTGAATTTGATTAAATACCAAACAAGAAATTATAACATAAAAAAAATTTTTATTAATAGAGAAAAGAATACACCCAATGAGTAAGCAGCTTGGAATAGCAGTAGTCATAATTCTTTTAGGTTTTGGTTTAACTCAGTTTGAAGATGAGAGTGCGTTTTACATTGGTGCGGGTTATGGAACCGTTGCTATGGGAACATTATGGATAGTAATATTATTAATAAAGGATCTTAAAAAGAAAGATCGCAAAAAAACTAGAAAGAAAAAATAGTCTTATAACACATTATCTTTTATTCTTGTGAGGATAAGTTGCCAGGACAGGGATATTTTACCATTGGATTAAAAGCATCAATTCTAAAACGACTCAGGCAAGTAACCGATGTTTATTATCCTGGAATGTTTCTCCCAAGTACCTTAATTATAATTATGAATGAGATTAAACTTGGATACTATACGCCTAGATTACATAATATCAAGGTAGATCTTACCGGCAAATATAACTCTCTTACCATTAGATCCGATATTAAGGATTGGTTAGAAGCAAGTTACCAGAATCTAAAAGACGAATATTCTAAAAAGTATGGAGTTGATAGCTTTGCACAGTTTATTAGTTATTTTATAATAAACATTTTTGAATCGAAAGACGAATCTCAAGACCACATCATCAGATTGAAAGGCTCTGAATTCAAATGGTTAATTGAAGAATACAAGAAAAAGAAACATAACGATGCTCAAGATATTTTGTCTTTTGATCGTTTTGCAGATGAATTCCTTAGGGAACTACTTGAGAAAGTAAATGAGGCAAAGAAGATTCTAACAATTTAATAATAAACAAAAAATTTCAAGAAATCTATAATGGTTTCATTGTATCAATTAGTCGAGCATTAACAACTTGCCCACTCTTTTCTTGAAATTCTAAATCTACAGTATACTTTAGGTTGTTCTGTATGAATCTAACCTGAACATCCCATCCTGTACGTAGTTCTTTTTCAGGAACTGCAAACACTTCAGTGACTTGAAAGTCAGAGACATCACCATAAAGAGATGTGATTACTCTTTTTGATTCTCTTTCAATATCTTCTCTACTGCTGACTGATTTCATGAACTTTTCATTGTACTGTAATTATAAAAATATTTGTAAACTGTAAATTCGTAGATTACCGTTTGCTAAAAAAATAATTGTCATATGTTTGATCGCTTCCTTGTGTTAAGATTTTAATAATTAACAAAATTATTCCAATGATTGAAATATCCTGATCTTCTTGGCAAAGATGTTGCACGTGTTGGAGTCCAGGTTACGCGTAAGTATAATCTTCTTGCAAGTAGAATGATCGCTGATGTGATCAAAACTTCACTTGGTCCACGTGGCATGGATAAAATGTTTATCGATATACAAGGAGATGTTTACGTAACAAAGCATGGAGGTGCATTTCTGCGAAAAGTCGATCATGCACATCCTGCTGCAAAAGCAATTGTAGATGCAGCAAACTCAGTAGATAATCACGTTGGGGATGGTACTATTTCAGTTGCTGTTTTGATTGGTGCATTATGTACAAAGGCAGAAGAACTGATAAAAATGGCGATTCCACCTGCAATAATCTCTTCTGGTTATCAAATAGCCTCAGATATTGCACTTGATGTACTTGCCTCAGTTGCTCAAAAAGCAAGCATTTCAGACAGAGAATTAATGATGCATCTTGTCCTAACATGCCTCAAAGGCAAATCCATATCAGATATGACTGATGAAGATACTATTGCAAAACTAGTTGTTGATGCTGTTTGTACTATCACAGATTTTGATCATAACAAAATAGAAGTTGACGACATAAAAATTGAAGAAAAACTTGGAAATGCAACAGATATCCAGCTGATAAATGGGATTATTATGGATAAAACAATTGACAACTCCGCAATGCCAAAAATGATTAGTGACGTAAAAATTCTTTTAACAAATGAATTTCTTGAACCTATCCGTACTAAGATAGACGATGAAATAGTAATCACATCACCAGAACAGATGAGTGTATTCATAAAACGAGAATCTGATACGGTGTTAGAAAAAGTTCAAAAAATAATTGATGCAGGAGTTAATGTTGTGATATCTAGAAGGGGAATTAACTCATTTGCTCAAGAACGTCTTGCAAGATCTGGAATAATTTCTATCAAGCGTGCAACAGAAAATGATTTGTGGTGGCTTGAGAAAGCAACTGGTGCAAAAATCTGTGACGATCTTGACAACATTTCGAAAAATGATCTTGGTTATGCAAAAAAAGTTTACGAGAAAGCAATAGGAGATGACAAAATGGTGTTTGTTGATGGATGTAAGAATCCAAAAGCAATTACAATTTTGTTGAGAGCTAATTCTAAAAAATATCTTGATGAGTTTCATCGAACAATAAAAAATGCATATTTTGTTTTGCGAAATTTTATTGAGAATCCACAAATAGTTGGTGGAGGAGGATCTACAGAAGCAATAATTGCACAAAAAGTACGACAAAAGGCTCATATGATTGAAGGCAAGGAACAAATTGTTATAGAAAAGTTTGCTGAAGCACTAGAAGAAATTCCAATAACTCTTGCCAGAAATGTAGGCATGGATGTCATTAATACTATAACTGAGCTTAGAACAAAACACGCTCAATTTGCTAATGGTAATTACGAGTGGTTTGGCATAGATTCATCTCAAAGAAAAGTAGATGAGATTTTTTCAAAAAATGTAATTGAAACCCTTGCTGTAAAAGAACAGATAATCAAGATGGCAGTTGAAACTACCACTTTCTTACTAAATGTAGACGATATTTTTATGAAAGATGAAATTGATAATACTCACTGCCATATTGATGGCACGGTTCATGCGCATCACGATGGTGGAAAGGCACACAATCATTTTGAACAAGAAGGAATAGAACAGCGTCAAATGCATCATTACTACTAATTTTGTGTCAAATTAGTAAATCATGGTGAAGGTGATGGAGGATTAAATTTAGGATATGGTGGATCTTCTGATTGATTAAACTGTTCAATTTGTTTTTCTGATTTTGATTCGTCTGAAAATTCAGAACCTACATAAAATACTAGGTTTATTACAATAAACATTACAACTATAATTAATAATCTACTTTTCATAGAAAATTTTTTTCGCTCTGTTTTACGAACCATTCAACAATTTAGAATCACAAGTATTTTTCTTTAGTTATTAATGATATTACTATTTTAATCTTGAAAGCAAGGCAGAGTACAGAAACGGAAGGATGGTTGTTGCCTCTGCATGTATTGTAGTTTGCTTTGCATTTTGTGTTACCTTTCCCCATGATATTGCTTCATCCACTAGTGCACCACTTGAGCTCCCATCAAATTCTTGTGCAGTTGTTATGTACACTGCATAGTCCAAACCATCCCTATACTGATTCCACCAAAGCGTATGATGTTTTGGTACTCCACCACCAATCATTAAGGCGCCTGATTTTTTTGCCTTAAAGATAAGACCAGACAAAAGATCCGCATCTGCAGTAAGATTTAGCTTAAAGTCATGATGTTTTTGTGTAAAAAGCCAGATCTGACTTCCAACCGCACCATCCATTATACCAGGAACAACAACTGGAATTTCATTTTTGTGTGCCCAATACAAAAATGAATTTTCTCCCATATGGCGACCTATCATTTTTGTAATATCTACAGTTGACATCTCTTTTTTTCCTGTCTTGTATTCTTCTTCCAAAAAGGCCTGCATCTTTTCTTCAATTATTGGGCCATAGCTCTGCATTGGCACAAGCACATTGCCTAATCTATGTATGTGTTGATCAGCAAGCTGTTTGTCATCTAGTGCAAAATCGCCTTCCTTGTAATTTGAGAAATATCTTGCAATATCATGATCAAGTGAACCACAAGTTGTGATAACAACATCAAACCACTTGTTTTTTATCATGTCTTTTATTACACCACGAAGACCTGTTGAAATAATAGCAGCAATAAACGATAGAAACTTTAGACATTTTTTATCAGGTACCATGGTTGATAGAATATCTAGTCCTTCAGCGAGATTTCTTGCCTCAAATCCCCCCGACTTTGACATTTGCTCAAATATTTCTTCAATATTAGATTCCTTTTTTATTGAAATGTCTTTTACGTCTCGTCCTGCTTTGATCATGCGATAGAGACTCGAATTCGGTTATAAAACTCTGCCTTAATCCATAGTTATTTTGAGAAATAATAACAATCCTGCCAATTCCGCGATGCCTACACCCAACATGTAAGGAAAAATTTCTGGCGAAAAAATATGTTGCATTGAAAAATATGCGTAAGAACCAATAATATTATGCAAAAATAACATGGCTGCAACAACTATCAAACCTAACGGTAGCTGTGCCTTTGTTTTTGAATACATTTTGCCAAATATGTACATCAGTATTCCAAGTACAATCATGTTTGCAATTGAAACACCTGACAAAACTGCTGAAGTTGATTCC
>Ga0194122_10006685_pt1 | contig 10323 bp, 7 predicted proteins | sample TA2MahCa10mmetaG_FD_155487 | JGI IMG/M metagenome (GOLD analysis project Ga0194122, IMG submission 155487) | Freshwater microbial communities from Lake Tanganyika, Tanzania - TA2015021 Mahale Deep Cast 10m | ecosystem: Environmental > Aquatic > Freshwater > Lake | place: Tanzania: Lake...
CCACCACTTCGCCGGCCGCACGGTCAATCCGAATCAGCCCGCCGCGCGTGCGCACCTGCACGGCGGAGCCCGCGCGTCCCACTTCAATGTTGCCCGCACCCGTCATTGCGGCCAAGGCGCCGGCGACTTCCTCCACCAGGATTTCGCCGCCCCCGGTTTCGAGCGTGGCGGACGACAGTGCCTGCCGCAGGCGCATGCCGCCGCCGCCGGTCCTGGCCATGATCGCTCCGTGAATCGCGCCGAGAATCACTTCGCCGCCCCCGGTGCGTACGGAGACCGAGCCTTGAATGCGGTCGCAAATCACTGACCCGGCGGTGGAGAACACGTTCACCGGCGCGCGCACATCGCGCACGGCCACGTCTCCGTCTTCGCTTTCCACCACCACTTGCCGCAACTGGCGCGGCGGCTGCACACGGACGTCCACCTGCATGCGCGCCACGGTGCGAGAAGGCAGCGAGAGTGAGAGCTGATCGCCTTTCCAGACGGGTGCCACCGGCAAGGACGCGAAAAAAGCGCGGGCTTCTTCCTCGCCGCGCGCCATTACGCGGCGCGTCACCTGGTAGCCGAGGCTGGAGCCGCCGTCGCCTTTAAAGACCACGTCTCCCGGAACCTCGATGCGCAGAAACGGCGCGCCCGGCGCGGGTACGGTGCCGCCCGTGCGCTCCACCCACCACGGGCCTTCGCGCATCAGCACCGGCTGTGCGCACAACCAGACGGCCGTGAAGCAGACTCCGAGCGTGGTGCGTGGGAACAGGCGCATGATTGAGCTGTGTCGGCCGCGGATCAGAACGTTTCCCACGAAGCGTTCATCGCCTCGAGGGCCCGCTGCGACCGGGACCGGATGTAGGTATTATCTTCGCGCTGCATCAGGCGCTGCAACACGTCGACCGTGTCTTTCTGGCCGGGCTGCACAAACAGGTCGATCGCCTGCGTGCGCACGCCGGAGTTGTCGTCGCGTTCCAGCGTCTGCCCCAGCAACTGCCTCACGCCGGGATCGGCGGCAAACGGGCGCAAGCCTTCGAGAGCCTTCAGGCGGACGCCGGGATTGGGGTCGCGCTCAAGCGCCGCCATCAGCGCGCGGCGCACGTCTTCGCCCGCGGGCTGGCGGCGCAGCAGATCGACGGAAGCAAACCGGAGCCCGGCATCGGACGGATCCTGAGCGGCGGCCAGCAGCAGTTGACGGATCCGCGCGTCGTCAATCGCGCCGTCGACTTCGCGCTGCCGCGTTTCGTCAAGCACCAGCCGCACGCGGCCCTGGTTATCCGCCGCCACTTCCCGTACCCGCACCAGCGCGGGCGCCACGGCCTGTTGCTCCAGCTGCGTTGTCAGGACCGGGCGTTGCCCCACGCGGCCGGCAGCGAATCCAACCATCAGCATCCCCGCCGCCAGCGCCGGCTTCCATCCGGAGACGGCCATCCACGCGGCGGCGCGTTGCCACCAGGAGCGGATCGGCATGGGTTCAGCGGCCAGCGCGCCGGCCAGATCGCGGCGGCACGAAGTAAGCAGCATGGCGGGCAGTTCGGCCGTAGAGTCGTCCATCAGGCGATGCAACTCGCGTTCGCGCCCCAGCGCGATTCGGCACCGCTCACACGCGGCGCAATGCGCTTCGAGCGCTTCTTCCTGGGCCGGCTCCAGTTCGCCGTACAGGTACAGCGAAAACTGTTCTTCGCATTGTTGGCAAACCGGGCTCATACGAAATCTCCCAGCGCCGTGCGCATCTTCTGCGTGGCGCGGAACAGACAATTCTTGGCGGCCTCTTCGGTGGTACCCAGCACTTCGCCGATCGCGCGCAGGCGCATGCCCTGATGATGTCGCATCTCAAACACGGCGCGCTCGCGCGGCGTCAGGCCTTCGAGCACGGTGGAGATCCGGTCCTGCAACTGGCGGCTCATCAACTGGCGTTGCGGGTCGCTGGCCGCGGCGCGTTCGGCTACCTCGCTCGCCCGGTCCTTGACTCCGTCTTCGGTGGCAATCACCGACGGCTCCTCGCGCCGCACTTTGCGTTTGCGGAGCAGGTCCAGGCAGAGGTTGGTGACGATGCGGTACAGCCAGGTGTGGAAGCTGCAATCGAAGCGAAAGTTATGCAAATTACGGTGGACGCGCAGAAACGCTTCCTGATAAATGTCGCGGGCGTCTTCCTGCGAATGAAGAAGGTTGTAGGCAAGGCGCAGCACCTGTTGATCGTAGGACTGCACCAATCGCTCACAGGCCAGTTGGTCACCCGCCTGCGCCGCGCGGATCAATCCCGCTTCATCCTGCACGGAGTCCTTTTTCAGAACCCCCGCCGTCATAGTGTGTTCTCCGCTACCCCACATCGCTTGCCCGACCTTGTTCCCGCTATAGTTTGACGCGGCGGGCCGAAAAAGGTAACAGGACTGTTTGGGGTGCGATCTTTACCATTCTTTTCAACCAGTTATGGCGGCGCCCCGGTCAGGCTCGCTACACTACAGGGAAGACATGCCGTTTTCCTTCCGCCATCAGTCCGCCCTGCCCGGCGTAGTGCTGATTGAACCGCAACGTTTGGGCGACTCGCGCGGATCGTTCATGGAGACGTTCAAGCGCTCGGAGTTTGCGGCGGCACGTCTTCCCGTCGACTTTGTGCAGGAGAACCAATCCGTCTCAACTCGCGGCACGCTCCGGGGCCTGCACTTCCAGCGCGCACCCAAGGCGCAGGGCAAACTGGTGCGCGTACTGTCGGGCGAGATCTTCGACGTTGCCGTGGACATCCGGCCCGGTTCGCCCACGCGCGGGCATTGGGTCAGCGAGGTGCTGTCGGGCGAAAACCGGCACATGCTGTGGATTCCCGAGTGGTGCGCCCATGGGCTTCTGGTGCTGAGCGAAACGGCCGAGGTGTTGTATAAGACGACGGAGGAGTACTCGCCGCAGGACGAGGGCGGGTTTATGTGGAATGACCCGGCGTTTGCGCTTCCCTGGCCAGCCGAGCCGTTGGCGTTGTCCAAACGAGACCGTGAGTGGGCGCCGTTCTAGATCACGGATGTGTCATACCATCAGGACAGATTTCCTCATGGCAGGTCTGGACTGGTCTCAATGTTCCGCCGTTGAAAGCATTCCCGGGAAGGTGAGCGGCGCAAGGGTGTTTCGCGGAACCCGTGTACCCGTCTCGGCCATCTTTGAGAATCTGAAGTGCTCGTCGTTGGACGAGGTGCTTGAGAACTTTCCCGCCACGCGCGAGCAGGTGCAAGCCGTCCTGGATTTTGCGGCCGCATGAAGAACGGCGGCGAAGAGACAGCCTGCGCCGCCGATGTTGCCTCGGCAGCCGGTGGTGGTAGACTCTTCGCTTTATGGCCACCTCCGAGTCCGCCACTAAATACCTCCTCGACGAGTCGCGCATTCCCCGCGCCTGGTACAACATCGCCGCCGACCTACCAGCGCCGCTCCCGCCCGTGCTCCATCCGGGCACGCATCAGCCGGTGGGCCCGGACGATCTGGCGCCGCTGTTTCCGATGTCGCTCATCATGCAGGAGGTCTCCACCGAACGCGAGGTGGAAATCCCGGAGCCAGTGCGCGAGGTGTACCGCTTGTGGCGCTGCACGCCCCTCTATCGCGCGCGGCGGTTAGAGAAGTCGCTCGATACGCCCGCCAAGATTTACTACAAGTACGAAGGCGTTTCGCCCGCCGGCTCGCACAAGCCCAACACCGCCGTGCCGCAGGCGTTCTATAACCGCGAGGCCGGCATTCGCCGCATCACTACGGAGACGGGCGCGGGGCAATGGGGTACGTCGCTCGCGTTCGCGGGCGCGCTCTTCGGCATTGAAGTGCAGATCTTCATGGTGCGCGTTTCCTACAACCAGAAGCCGTACCGCCGCGCGCTGATGGAAAACTACGGCGCGCGCTGCACGGCGTCGCCGTCCGAAGAAACGCAGTCGGGCCGTGCGATCCTGGCACAGCGGGCCGATCATCCGGGGTCGCTGGGCATTGCGATTTCAGAAGCCGTGGAACTGGCCGCGCAGCGTGACGACACCAAGTACGCGCTCGGCTCGGTGTTGAATCACGTGCTGCTGCATCAAACGGTGGTGGGTCTCGAAGCAATGGAACAGATGGCGCTCTCCGGAGACCAGCCGCATGTGCTCATCGGCTGCACGGGCGGCGGGTCGAACTTCGCGGGCCTGGTGCTGCCGTTCCTCGGCCAGCAACTGCGCGGCGAAGGCCCGCGCTATCGCATCATCGCCGTGGAGCCCGCGGCGTGCCCCAGCCTCACGCGCGGCAAGTACGCGTACGATTTCGGCGACACCGGCCACCTCACGCCGCTCACCAAGATGCACACACTCGGCTCCACGTTCACGCCGCCCGGCTTCCACGCCGGCGGCTTGCGCTATCACGGCATGGCGCCGCTGGTGAGCCATCTGAAAGAGCTCGATCTCATCGAAGCCCGCGCGTATCATCAGAACGCCTGCTTTGCGGCGGGCGTCGAGTTTGCGCGCGCCGAAGGCATCGTGCCCGCGCCGGAAGCGAATCACGCCGTGCGCGCCACGATCGATGAAGCGCTGCGGTGCAAGGAAGAAGGCCGCAGCCAGACGATTCTATTCAACCTCTGCGGTCACGGCCACTTCGACATGCAGGCTTACATTGATTACCACGCCGGCAAGCTGGCGGACCAGAACTACGACGAAGGCGAACTGGCGATGGCGCTCGCCGGATTGCCGTCGGTGGGGGCGTAATCCGATGCGGCGCCGCGCGGGGCTCGTCCTTTGTATCGCCGGTCTGCTGCACGCACAGCAGCAGCCGAACCCGCGCGGGCGCGCGCTGGGCATTTCGTTCGATGGCAAGCCCGGTCCGCATAACGCCATTACAGACGTGGGGGGCGTGGCGGTGGGCCACACCACTCTGGTTCGCGGCGAAGGCAAGCTGGTGCAGGGGCAAGGTCCCGTGCGTACGGGCGTCACGGCCATCCTGCCCCGCCCGCGCGGCAACTGGGACTTCACCATGGCCGCCACGTTCAACCAGAACGGCAATGGCGACATGACCGGCGTGAATTGGATCGAAGAGTCGGGATTCCTCGAAGGGCCGATTCTGCTCACCGGCACACACAGCGTGGGCGTGGTACGCGATGCGGCGATTCATTGGCAGATCGCGCGCGGCCGCCAGTTTGTCTTCACCTACCCGATCGTCGCCGAGACGTTCGACTCGCTCAACGACTCAAACGGCCAGCACGTCAAACCCGAACACGCCTGGACCGCGCTCGATGCAGCCGAGCCCGGCCCGGTGACCGAAGGCGCCGTGGGCGGAGGCACCGGCATGGTGTGCAATGGCTTCAAGGGCGGCATAGGGACCGCATCGCGCGTGGTGACGCTGGGCGCCAAGCAATACACGCTGGGCGTGCTGGTGCAATGCAACTACGGTGGTGACCTGCAGATTCTCGGCGCGCCCGTGGGGCGCGAGATTACGGACCTGCGCGCCTGCACCACGATGGAGCAAACGCGCCCCTGGATCGGGCGGCGAATGCGGCCCTGCACGTCCACGCAAGCGCGTGGCGACACGGCCGAAGCCGCCGCCGAAATGGGACGCGGGTCGATTGTCGCCATCGTCGCCACGGACGCGCCGCTCCTGCCGCATCAGCTCAAGCGCATCGCGCGCCGCGTGGGCATGGGGCTCGGCAAACTCGGCAGTTGGGCGGGCAACGGGTCCGGCGATCTGTTCCTCGCCTTCTCCACGGCCAACGCCGGCGCTTCGCAGGCCAAGGAACTGGCGACGAAGCTGGAGATGATTCCCAACGACACCATCGACCCGCTGTTCCGCGCGACGATCGAGGCCACCGAGGAATCGGTGGTGAACGCAATGCTGGCCGCGCCTGCGGTTTCCACCGGCGTGGACGGCATTCGCATTCACGGGCTGCCCGGCGCGCGGGTGGTGGAGGTGCTGAAGAAGTACGGGCGCATGCCCCGATAGGCGTTAAGGTAACCGCCACCGAGTGTACGTGGTTGCACACAATCAGACTCTCCGAGTCGCCTGCGATGGCGGAGAGCGGCAGCGGAGCCCCGACGACGACTTGTGCGTAACACTTCGCGGTCGAGAATACGCCTCTAGTGTAGGATGAGGTACTTGCTCTGGCCTCTACTTCTTCTCCTCACCGCCACGGCCGCCGCGGGAGCTGATCGCGGCCAGCCGGTCATCCACAGCTATCGGCCGCGCGATATCTCCATCGCAGGCCAAGTCTAGAGCATCCTCCAGGAGCGCCGCGGCTTCATGTTCTTCGCCGTTGGCGGTGGCTTCTTCGAGTTCGATGGCGAACGCTGGCACAAGATCATGACGAAGAGCTCGACGGGCCGATCGCTGGCCCAGGACGTTGAGGGCCGCATCTGGGCCGGCACCAACGAAGACTTCGGCTACCTCGAGCCCGATGCGAAGGGCGCGCTGCGGTATGTGCCACTCGCTGTGCCGGCGGAGGTCAGCCAGATGACCACCGTCTGGCAAGTGCTGCCCACCACGCAAGGCGTCTTCTTCCGTACCTACGAAACCCTGTTCCGCTGGGACGGCAAGCGGATGCACTATTGGCGCAGTGAGGCGCGGTTCGAGGCCTTGAGCGAGGTGCGCGGGAAGCTCTATACATCGCAGGGCGGGGTGGGACTACAGGAGATCGTAGGCGATGAACTGCGCCCCGTTCCGGGCAGTGAGGCGTATGCGAAATCGGTCAAACTTTTCTGGCATCCCTGGACGGAGGGGCGGGTGTTGGTCTCGGCTCGCGATCAAGGGCTCACGATCTGGGACGGCCAGCGGGTGACGCCGTTCGCCACGGAAGCCGACGACTACCTGAAGAAGAATCTGCCCTATGTGCCCACGCTGCTGCGCGACGGATCGTTGTGCGTCACGACTCTGCGGGGCGGGGCCGTGGTGTTGGACGGGCAGGGACGGCGGCGGCACCTGATTGAACAGGGCCTGCCGGAGCTCAACACGTTGTTCGCCCTGGCCGATCGCGAAGGAGCCCTGTGGCTGGGCACCGGCAAAGGGATCGCCCGGGCGGAGATCCAATCGCCGGTTACCATCGTGGGCAACGCCGGAGCCCAAGGAGCCTGGAGCCACCAGGGCAAGATCTGGGTCACGGGTGTCAGCGGGGGATCGCCGTTCGGGCGCGTGGTTCGCGATCCCGCCACCGGGGTGTCGAAGCTCGAGCCGCTGGCCACCAAGGCCGCGCAGGCCTGGGACATCCGGTCCTTTCAAGAGCAGCTTCTGGTGTCCACCGGGCTCGGCGTACAGGTGCTGAAGGGAACGCAACTCGTGCCCGCCGTTCCGGGCCTGGAGGCGCCGCGGGAGTCAACGAACGGCATCGTCTTTTCCCTGCGCAACCCGAACCGTCTCTTTGTCAGCCATTCCAGGGCGTGTCCTCTTTGCGTTGGGACGGCAGCCAGTGGATCAACGAGGGGCGCCTGCCCGGTCTGGGGGCGGCGGTCGCCGGTTTTGCGGAAGACGATACCGGAGCGGTCTGGACTGAGGCGGGCGAGGGCGCGCTCCGGATCCAGGTGCCGGAGGCCGGCGGCATGGGTCAAGCCACCTTCACTCGCTTGGGCGAGGCTGAGGGATTGCCGCGCAATGGGATCAAGCAGGCGGCGCGCCGGGGCGGCGAGATCTATTTGACGCCTCTCTACGAGGGGACGTCGTATCGCTGGGACCGGCCGAGCCGGAGATTCGTCCCTGGCAATCGCTTTCTGCGGCCCTTGGGCGAGGGCCTCAACCGGGGCCGTGCCGTGGAGACACCAGAGGGTGACATCTGGAGCGTCAGCCACTCTCTGACGGAGCAGCGGCAAGGTCTTTTTCGCAAACAGGCCGATGGCCAGTATCGGCTGGAGGAAGCGCCGTACCGCCTATTGTCACGCTCCAACCATTTTGGCGCCTATCGAGCGCCGGATGGCTCGGTTTGGTTGGACGGAGACCAGTTGCTGCATTTTGACCCCACGCGCGCTTCAGCGCTGGATTTGCCTCCGCTGAAGACGCTGGTCCGCCAGATCACCAACGGTGCTGGCGAGGTTCTATATGGTGGACTGGGCGAGCCGGTGTTGACGCTGCCGCCCGGCACCGATTCGCTGCTTTTCGATTTCGCCACGAACGCCTTCGGCGCAGAGAACGAGACCAGCTATCGGTACCGGCTGGGTGGTGCGGACAGCAATTGGTCCGCCTGGGTGCGGCAGGCGCAGGCGCGTTATAGCGGGCTGGGACCCGGCGTCGATCGCTTTCACGTCCGCGGTAAGGCGATGGATGGCCGCGAGAGCGCTGAAGCGACGTTCGACGTCACCATTACGCCGCCGTGGTACCGGTCGCCGTTCGCGTATGGCTTCTATGCGCTGATGTTCTTCCGTGGTCTGTTCGGCACGCGCCGGCGGACGGTCGCGCATGAGCGGGCCAGGGCGGCGTGGCAGACAGACGCGCTCGAGCCTACCGTCGCCGAGCGCACCAAGGAGATCGCAACCCAGCGTGACAGCATCAACCTGCTGAATGAGATCGGCAAGGAGATTACGGCGTCGCTCGATCTCAAGACGATCCTGTTCAAGCTCTATGAGCGCGCGAACCAGATCACCGACGCCAGCATCTTCGGCGTCGGCCTGCACCGGCCGGAGCAGAACGCCATCGAATACACGCTGGCGATCGAGAACGGCAAGCGCTACGCACCCTATGTACGTTCGACGCTCGGCAAGAATCAGCTGCCCGTTTGGTGCATCGATCACCGGCGCCCGGTGATGATCAACGATGTCGCCGACGAGGCCCAGCGGTACATCGAGAAGTACGAACACAAGGAGCGGCTGCTCGAGGATGGCACGCGGGCGCAGGCCCCGCAGTCGCTGATCTACTTGCCGCTCATCGCGCAGGATCGCGTGCTGGGCGTGCTGAGCGTGCAGAGCTTCCAGAAAAACGCCTACGACGAGCAGGATTTGAGTCTGCTTGAGAATCTGGCGGCGTACACCACCATTGCGCTCGACAACGCGGGCGCCTGCGGGGTGATCAATCAGCGCGCGGCGGAGATGGCGACAATGAACCGCATCTCGCAAGCGCTTTCGTCGCAGTTGGACACGACCGCGCTGGTGCAGCTGGTAGGCGAGCAGGTGCGCGACGTCTTTCGCGCGCCCATCGCTTATGTCTCGCTCTTGGACCGCGCGACGATGATGCTGCACTTCCCGTACAGCTTCGGGCAGGATTCACCCTCGCGGCCTTTCAGCGGCGGCATCACTTCGCGCATCATCCGCACGGGCGAGCCGCTGTTGATCAACCAGGACATGGACGGCACGCGGGAGCGCCTGGGCATCGAGCAGATGGGCAAGAGCGCGGCGTCTTACTTGGGCGTGCCGATCGTCTCCGGCGGCGAGACCGTGGGCGTCATCAGCGTCCAGTCGACGGAGGCGGAGAATCGCTTCACCGAAAACGATCAGCGCCTGCTTTCCACCATCGCCTCCGCGGTGGGCGTCGCGCTGCACAACGCGCGGCTATTCGAAGAGACGCGGCAGGCGAAGAAAGTGGCCGAAGAAGCCGATGCGGCCAAGAGCAGCTTCCTTTCGACGGTGAGCCATGAACTGCGGACGCCGCTGACGTCGGTGCTTGGGTTTGCCAAGATCATCCGGCGGCGGCTGGAAGAGCGCTTGTTCCCGCTGATTCCGGAGGACGACAAGAAGATCGCGCAGGCGAAGACGCGGGTGGTGGAGAACCTGGGCGTGGTGGTGAGCGAAGGCGAGCGGCTGACGAAGCTGATCGACGACGTGCTCGATTTGGCCAAGATCGAAGCTGGCAAGTTCACCTGGAACATGGCGCGGCTGGAGATCGGCGACGTGATCGAGCGGGCGCTGGCGGCGACCGCGTCGTTGTTTGATGCGAAAAAGCTGACGGTGGTCCGCGAAGTGGCCGAAGGGTTGCCGCCGTTGACCGGTGATCGCGACCGCTTGATCCAGGTGGTGATCAATCTCATCTCGAACGCCGTGAAGTTCACCGACGCGGGCAGCGTCAAGTGCGCGGCGCGGCTCCGCCCGGATGGCTTGATCGAAGTGGCCGTCGTCAATTCCGGTATCGGCATCGCGCCGGCGGACCAACCCAAGGTCTTCGAGAAGTTCAAGCAAGTGGGCGACACGCTCACCGACAAGCCCAAGGGCACCGGGCTCGGGCTGCCGATCTGCAAGGAGATCGTGGAGTATCACGGAGGGCGGATCTGGGTGGAGAGCACGCCGGGCACGGGCTCGACGTTCGCCTTCACGCTGCCCTGCGAGATATCTGAGTTGTCTCGTCAAGAAGAATCCGTGAATTTTTCCAGAAGCGCTCTGAGGATTTCCGCAGGTTATTCAACTTTTCAACTTGCCTTGAGTATGTTCTTGGGGAGTAGGCGGTCCCGGA
>Ga0194122_10006689_pt1 | contig 10319 bp, 8 predicted proteins | sample TA2MahCa10mmetaG_FD_155487 | JGI IMG/M metagenome (GOLD analysis project Ga0194122, IMG submission 155487) | Freshwater microbial communities from Lake Tanganyika, Tanzania - TA2015021 Mahale Deep Cast 10m | ecosystem: Environmental > Aquatic > Freshwater > Lake | place: Tanzania: Lake...
GATGCCGATGGATTCTGCACAGGGGCCCTTGGTCGCAGTGCAGGGGATGCGCCGGAAATCGACGGCGTTGTGCACGTGCGCGCACACCCTTCGCTTCGCGTTGGGGAGTTCGTTGAGGTGCGCATCACGCGCACCGATCACTACGACCTGTTTGGTTCGGTGGCGCGCAGGCAGGCGCGCGGCTCCGCGGCGCGGGGCGAAACCGCGGCTGAACCTTGAGGCGCAGGCGCTGAGACCTGGACGCTGAGCCCTGGACGCTCAGGCCTGGACGCTGAGGCCCAGCAATCCCATGGAGGCACCAAAGCCGAGCAGCCAGACCCCGGTTCGAAGTGACGCGCGGTCGCTCACATAGGCCCACAGGTAGAGCACCCGCGCCACGACGAAGAGCGCACACAGACGATCGACCCAGAGTGGATCGGCCTGTTGGTGCAGGGCATAGAGCAGTGCGGGTGCAAACACGGCGAGTGCCTCCCAGGAGTTGGCCTGCGCAGCAAGCGCGCGCTGCCTACGGGGATCGCTCGTTTGCTGCCCCCAGGATCTGGGCCGATGATTGTCATAGTCTTGCGCTCCCCACTTCTGGACGCCGGCTGCAACAATTGGCAGGAGTGCTGCGGTGATCAGCGCGCAGGCGGGCCACTGCATGGTGTTCCTCTCGAGTGTTCGGTGCTGGGGTGGGTGTTGTGCCCGGGATCCGTCGCTTGCCTCGCCCGGAAGGTCTGGAATACCTCCAGAGCCTCGCCAAGGGTGCGGCTGCGCGTTTCAGCAAAGTGCTCGAGGACCGCATCGAAGTTGGCATACCCGAGGCATAGATCGGCTTGCGCCGCCACGATCGGCTTTGCCCGATAGGCGATCGAGAGCCCTGCCTGGGCGAGCATCAGCAGATCGTTGGCCCCGTCGCCGAAGGCGATCGTTGCATCGGGGGTGGTGTCCCAGGCTCTCGCATAGCTGTGCAGATAGTGTGCCTTGTACTTCGCGTTGAGTATCCGCCCGGAGAGCTTTCCGCTGAGAAGCCCCTCCCGCACCTCGAGTTCGTTGGCCTCGTAGGCGAGCGCGCCGATTCGGGCAGCAATGTGGGCCACGACCGGGGTGAATCCGCCCGAAAGTACGATCAGGCGCAGGCCAGCGGCGCGGAGCACCCTGGTGAGTTGCTCCACGCCGGGATTGAGCGCAATGCCCCGGTCGATCAACTGCTGAAGCGACTCCGCGGGCAGATCGGCGAGCAGGGCACTGCGCTGGCGCAGACTTTCGTCGTAGTCGGATACCTCGCCAAGCATTGCCGCCTGCGTGAGCGCGGCAACTTCCCGGGTACGGCCAACGAGCGCAGCCAGCTCGTCGATGCACTCGATGGGGATGAGGGTGGAGTCCATGTCGAAGGCTGCGAGCTTGAAGGAGGCGAGCCGACGTTCGGGATCCAGCGGGTTGATGTCGATCCCTTCGGGTGATCCGGGCGGGCGGCGGAAATTTGCGGCGAGGACTCGATCCGACCCACGGTGGGCCTTGCCGAGGGGCCTGTCGCCCTGCACGAGCAGCATGCCTTTGCCGGCAAGCTGATCGCGAAGCCCGATCGGCAGGGGTGCAGGCTGCAGGCCGCAGTCGCGCTCCAGGGCAGCAAGCAGCGGCGCAGCTTCAAGCTTGCGAAAGTTCGCCTGAATCAGGACGGGGTGAGGCTGGGCCTCGGTTGCAGCGCTCGACTGCAGGGTATTCCGCGTGGACGCGATCACGGATAGTCCTTTCCTGGCGGGCGGCTCAGGCAGCCTTGAGTTGCTGGATCAATTCGCGGACGCGCAAGCCGCGCGCATCCAGATCCTTGCTCTGCACCTCGATCCGCAACCGCTCGGGGCCGGCCATCCGCGCGTCCTTTCGGCGCTGGAGAAAGCGGATGAGCTGGGCGGGGTCCACGTTGGTGTCCTTGCGGAACTGGAACTGCACCGCCTGCCCGTGTGCCTCGATCTTTGCCACTCCGATGCACTCTCCGAGGATGCGCAGCCGATGGCTCAGCATGAGCGCTTGCGCCTGCTCAGGCATACGCCCGAAGCGATCCACAATCTCCTCCTGCATCTCGCGAAGCTCATCCTCGCTGGCGCATGTGGCAAGGCGCTTGTAGAGACTGAGTCGTTCATGCACATCGGGGCAGTAAACGCTCGGCAGGAGGGCAGGCGCGTGCAGATTGACCTCGGTTGCCACTGCGAGGGGCGCACTGAGGTCTGGTTCCCGCCCTGCCTTGAGTGCGCGCACTGCCGTGCTGAGCATGTCGCTGTAGAGGGAAAACCCGATCTCGATCATGTTGCCCGACTGCGAGTCGCCCAGAACTTCGCCTGCGCCGCGAATCTCGAGATCGTGCATCGCAAGGAAAAAGCCTGCGCCAAGCTCCTCCATCTTCTGAATCGCCTCGAGCCGCTTGTGCGCGTCCTTGGTGAGCGCTGCTTCGTCGGGGATCAGCAGGTAGGCGTAGGCCTGGTGGTGGGAGCGCCCGACCCGGCCGCGTAACTGGTGCAGTTGTGCCAGGCCGAAGCGGTCAGACCGGTGGATGAGGATGGTGTTGGCGCTTGGCACATCGATTCCGGTCTCGATGATTGTGGTGCACAGCAGCAGATTGAAGCGTTGCGCATGAAAGTCGCGCATGACCGCCTCGAGTTCGCGCTCAGGCATCTGTCCATGGCCTACCACCACATTCGCCTCGGGAACCAGTCTACGCAACTTCTCGGCACGGTTCTGGATCGTTTCCACCTCGTTATGCAGAAAGTAGACCTGACCACCCCGCCGAAGTTCGCGGATGATCGCCTCGCGGATCGCGCCGTCGGTTTCCTTGCGCACAAAGGTCTTGATCGCCAGACGGCGCTGCGGGGCGGTGGCAATCACCGAAAAATCGCGCAGTCCCTCCATGCTCATCGCCAGCGTGCGCGGAATCGGGGTTGCAGTGAGGGTGAGAACATCGACTTCGGCGCGCAGGTTCTTCAGCACCTCCTTTTGCCGCACCCCGAAGCGATGCTCCTCATCGATGATGACGAGCCCCAGTCGGGCGAATTTCACCTCGGCCGAAAGCAGCTTGTGGGTGCCGATCACGATGTCGACCTGCCCACGGGCCAGTGCTTCGAGCGTCTGTCGCGCCTCCTTGCCGCTGCGAAAACGCGACAGCTCGGCGAGCCGCACAGGGAAATTCGCAAAACGGTCGCTGAAGGTCTGGAAGTGCTGTTCGACCAGCAGGGTGGTGGGTGCGAGGATGGCGACCTGGCGGGAGTCGCCAACGGCCACGAAGGCTGCGCGCAGCGCCACTTCGGTCTTGCCGAATCCCACATCGCCGCAAACGAGGCGGTCCATCGGCTTGTTGGCAACCAGATCCTGGATGACATGGTGGATGGCAGCGCGCTGATCCGGAGTTTCCTCGAATCCGAAGCCCTCGCAGAACGCTTCGTAGTCGGAAGCGTGAAAGGCGAAGGCATGCCCCTGGCGCAGCGCGCGGCGCGCATAGAGATTGAGCAACTCGGCTGCGGTATCGCGCGCCTGCTGAGCGGCTTTGCGCTTGGCCCTCTCCCACTGGAGGGAGCCGAGTTGGTGCAGCGGCGCTTCATCGGGCGAGGCGCCGCTGTAGCGCGCGATCAGGTGGAGCTGCGACACCGGCACATAAAGGCTCGCGTCGTTGAGGTAGGCAAGATGCAGAAACTCGTTGTCGCCTTCGCCGAGATCCATATGGATCAGACCCCGGTAGCGTCCGATACCGTGCTCGACGTGGACCACTGGGTCGCCCGACTTGAGCTCCGACAGATCACGGATCAGCGTGTCGACATTGCTTTGCGACTCGCGTCTTCGCGACTTGCCACGGCGGGGGTGGTGGGCGTAGATCTCGGCTTCGGTTACCACCGCGATCAGACCTTCGATCACAAAGCCCGCATGCAGGGGGCCCACGCCGATTCGCGCGCCGCTCCACGAGGGCTCGGCTGGCCATCCGTCGATGCTTTCCCAGCGTACTTCGTATTCGGCAAGCGCCTGCATCAGCGTCTCGCGCCGCCCCGGGGAATCGCACACGATCAGCACCGGGAGCGGCGACTGCTCCGCGAACTGCTCCAGCGCGGCATGGGGCCGGGTGCGCTTGCGATCAACCGCAAGTTGCGGAAGCCCCGGGCAGGGTTGCGATCCCGCGTGGGGCATCGTGAGGCGGCCGCGGGTGCGGCACGCCTTGAAGAAGCGCTCCTGGTCGAGCATCAACTCCGCAGGACTCAGGCAGGGGCGCTCGACATCCCGGCTCAGGAACTCGTAGCGCTGCTGCATGTCCTCGCGAAAGCGCTGCAGAGCGGATTCCACGTCTCCGTGAAGCACCACAAGGTCATCCCCGCCCATGTAGTCGAAGAGACTGTGACATGCATCGAAAAAAAGCGGCAGGTACCACTCCACTCCGCCGGGGGCAAGTCCGAGCCCGATGTCCTTGTAGACGGTGCATCGCGACGGATCGCCCTCAAAGCGGTCGCGCCAGCGTGCACGAAAGCGGACCCGGCTCGCCTCATCGAGCGCGAACTCACGCCCGGGAAGGATCCGCACCGAAGGGACCGGGAAGAGGCTGCGCTGGGTATCCGGATCAAAACTCTTGATCGACTCAATGTGATCGTCGAGCAGGTCGATCCGCAGGGGAAGGGCGTTTCCCATGGGAAACAGGTCGATGAGACTGCCGCGCAGGCAGTATTCCCCGGGCTTCACAACCTGCGACACGTGTTCGTAGCCCGCCTCGACCAGTTGGGCCGCCAGCACATCGCGCGCGAGTTGCTCGCCGCGCGCGAACACGAAGCTGCGGCCGGCAATCAGCGAACGGGGCGGCAGCAGCAGCGCCGCCGTTGTGGCGGGGGCCACAAGCACGTCGATGTCGCGCTGAAGCAGACGCCACAAGGCGTGCAGCCGGTCGCTGATCAGGTCCTGGTGCGGCGAAAAGTGGTCGTAGGGCAAGGTCTCCCAGTCGGGAAAGAGCTGCAGTCGGAGTCCTGGATCGAACCATCCGAGCTCCTCCACCACCCGCTCGGCATCGGCCGGCTGGGCGGTGAACACCACGATCCGCCGTGGCGACAATGCACGAGCCCAGTTGGCAAGCAGATAGGCATCGCCCGCACCCCAACTGGCGGGCGCACGTAGCGCCTGGCCGGGATCCGGGAAGCGAAAACCTGCGAGGGTGGCGGGCATGAGAGAATTTTAGTCGCTGGTGGCGACGGCAGACGGAGGCGCGGCATCCCTCAGCGGCAAAACCTTTCGAAGGACCTGTCGGTCGACCCGGAGTTGCGCTCCCGAGGAGCGCGGCAGCACACCAACCCAGGAGCGGCATCACGAACAATGCCACCGCCGGTTTGCGCAAACCCGCGCTGGCCGGTAGCCCTCACGATGCGGCCCGCGGTGCGCCGACACTGCATGCGGTTGTGCCGGCCGCAGGCTCGGGTGCGCGCTTTGGTGCAGCGCTCCCGAAGCAGTACCAGCCGCTTGCCGGAACTCCGGTCATCGTTCACAGCGTGAGGGTGCTGCTCGACCTCGATCCGGTGGAGAAAGTGTGGGTGATCGCAGCGCCCGGGGATCGCGAGGCAGCCGTGGCGCTGGCTCCCTTGCTGCGGGCTTGGCCGAAGCGGCTCGCGATTTGCGCGATCGGCGGTGCTACCCGTCGCGATACCGTGCTGGCCGGGCTCGAGCGGGTGCGCGAGGCGGGTGCACACTGGGCGCTTGTGCACGATGCCGCGAGGCCGCTCCTCAGACCGTCCGACGCGCTGGCGCTGATCGAGACCTGCCTGCACCGAGGCCACGGTGGCATCCTTGCACGTCCGGTCGTGGATACGGTGAAGCGGGTTAGCCAGTCGCCTGCACAGGGGGCCACGGAGGCAACCCTGGACCGGGATGCGGCGCCTCGAGACCCCGAGTCCGATGCACCCCGGGGCCAGAGCCAAGCGGCCGCCGGCTCCGGGCCCGGATTGGCAGCGCGACGGGTTACGCCAGAGGGAGCCAGGGTGGAGACCATCGCGCGGGATCGGCTCTGGCTGGCACAGACGCCGCAGATGTTTGAAGTGGCCCTCCTCCTCCGGGCGTTGGCGCAGCACCCGGATGTCACCGATGAATGTGCGGCGATCGAGCGTATCGGCGCCCCGGTGCTGCTGCTCGAAGGTTCACAGGCCAATGTAAAGCTGACTTCGCCCGGGGACCTCCAGGTGCTCGAAGCGCAGCTTTCCGCGGTCGATTCCGGGGACCCTGGGGCAGGGGCGAGTGCAGGCGCAGGAGCAGGGGCGAGTGCAGGCGCAGGAGCAGGCTCAGGAACAGGCGCAAAGACACACGCGAGAGCAGGCGCGCCGCGCGCAGACGTGGCCGAGCCGCAGATCAGGATCGGGCAAGGCTACGATGTGCACGCGCTGGTACCCGGACGACGGCTGATCATCGGCGGCGTTGCGATCGACTATCCACTTGGCCTGCTCGGGCACTCGGACGCCGATGTGCTCCTGCACGCGGTCACCGACGCCATCCTCGGCGCAGCGGCACTCGGTGACATCGGGACGCACTTTCCGGATCAGGACCCGAAGTTTCGGAATGCCGACAGCGGGCACCTGCTGCGTGAGACGGTCAGCATCGTGCGGGGGCTGGGCTGGCAGATTGAAAACCTGGACTGCAGCGTGATTGCGCAGGCGCCGCGGCTTGCGCCGTACCGGGCCGCGATCGTCGAGCGGGTGGCAGCCTGCCTCGGTGTGCGGCAGGATCAGGTGAACCTTAAAGCCAAGACCCAGGAGTGGCTGGGTTTCGAGGGGCGGGGAGAAGGCATTTCCGCACAGGCGGTGGTCCTCCTCAAGCGTGCTGCGGGTTGAACGGACCTTCCTGTGCAACTCCCCAACGTTGCCGCGCCGCGCAGGCACGCTCCCTTGCAAGGCTCTCCCGTCCCTGTGCAGCTTCCCGAACTTCCGGGGCCGGCAGCGGACGGGGGTCCCTCAGCAGTGCCCGGGTCGGTTCCGCGCCGGGGAGGCGCATGGACCCGTGGCATCGGCAGGCTGGGCCTCTACCTGCTTGGCTGGCGCGTGGAGGGTTGTTTTCCCGACCATCCGAAGCTCGTGATCGCCGGAGCGCCGCACAGCACCAACTGGGACTTTCCGGTGGCGATGTCGGTGGCGTTTGCCTACAACCTGCGCATCAACTTCCTGGCCAAGCACCGGCTCTTCAAGGGCGCGCTGGGGCCGGTGATGCGCTGGTTCGGTGGGGTTTCGGTTGATCGGGGGATGGCCGCCGATGTGGTGGAGCAGGTGGTGGAGAGCTTTGCAGCGTGCGAAGCGATGTGGCTGTGCATCGCGCCGGAGGGAACCCGAAAGCAGGTCGATCGGTTCCGCTCGGGCTTCCTGCGGATTGCCGCAGGTGCAGAAATCCCGATCCTGCTCCTCGTGTTCGACCATGGCGCACGGGCGATTCGCCTGGGGCCGTTGTGCCTGCCCGGGCCAGACCCCGAGCGTGACCGGGAGGTGATCGAGCTTTGGTACCGCCCGTATCAGGTGATGCGCAAAGCCTGAGTGTGAGCATCCCCCCAACCCTGGAACCGGGCCTGCACGAGGGTTCGCCAGGGGCTCGGGGGAGGCTCGACCGACAAGGCGACCGCCGTCCTCGACAAGGACAGGCCGGCCACCATTCTCAGCGCAGGTCTGCGACCAGCGCCTGTCGCTGTGTTGCGGGAAGGGGCGAGATCTCGCAGGTGTAGGCTGCGTGGTCAATGCCCGCCGAGAGGCTTACGCCGTATTTGAGGGCGGCGCACATGTCGGGGTTGAGTTCGAAGCGCAGGAAGTGTACCGAGGAGGTCTTGGTCTCGTTTTCCCGCTCCAGATCCTCATCGGCAATCGCATACACGCGCGCCGAACCCTCCACCTGAATCCACACCCGATCCTCGATGCCGATCAACCGTGAGAGCGCGCTACGGCGCTCGGCTGGATCCTCGTACTCGATCATCATCGTGGCCTTGAAATTGCTGCCGTCCGGGATGAGCGGGCTGTAGGACTCGAGTTCGTGGAGGATGCCCTCCTCCTCGAAGATCTTCTCGATCCGCAGCATTTCCTGAATCTGGTAGCGGATCGTGAGTTCGTCTTCGAAGATCAGGGTCACGTGCTGGCCGAGCGCCAACGTGCGGTGCTTCTTGTGCTCAAGCACTTTCCTGCGGAACTCGGGGCGGGCCCTGGCGTAGGCCTCGAGGGTCATCAGCGATTCACGTGCGATTTTGGGAGTCATTCGAGAGTTCATCATGGGAGTCCGTAAGCCTTGCGTGGGAGGGTTAAGGGATGCGCCATCGGCGCCTGGATCATGGGAGTCCGTAAGCCTTGCGCAGGAGGGTCAAGGGATGCGCCATCGGCGCCTGGGGAAACTGGTTGCGCTCGATACCCTGGGCGATGTGGTGACCAGCGAGTTGGCAATCGGAAGCGATCCAGTCGGTGGGGCCTTTGGGATGCGCGCTCATCTGCCGGAACACAGGCTTGCCGATCTTCATCGCGCCCTCGAAGAACTCCTTTTTCACGCCCCATGTGCCCGCGTGGCCGGAGCAGCGCTCCACTGTGTGAATCTGCGTGTCGGGCACCATGGCGAGGAGTTCGCGGGTGCGCTGACCCATGTTCTGAACCCGCAGATGGCAGGCCACGTGATAGGACACATGCCCGAGCGAGGTGGAAAAGCCGGTATTGAGGAGTCCGTCCTTGTGGCGGTCCACGAAGTACTCGAACGGATCGAACATGGCTGATTGCACGGTCTTCGTCTCGTTGCAGGAAGGGAAAAGCAGAGGCAGCTCCTGCTTGAACATCAGGGCGCACGAGGGGATGGGCGCGAGGATTGCGTAGCCTTCACGGGCCAGTCGGGCGAGCGCGGGCATGTTGGCCGCCTTGAGTGCGGCGACACCGTCGAGATCGCCGAGTTCAAGTTTGGGCATCCCGCAACAAGCCTCCTTGTCCGCGACCACCCAGGGAATCCCGTTGTGCTCGAGGATCTTGATCAGGTCAAGCCCGATGCCTGGTTCGTTATAGTTTATATAGCAGGTTGAGAAGATAGCAACCTTGCCCGGCGTGCGCTGGCCGTTGCGGACTGCGGGGGCCTCCCTGGCCGCCTTGGCTTGCGCACTTGCCGCAACCGCACGAAAGGGTCGCGGCGCAAACTCGGGGACCCAGGCGTCGCGGTGCACGCCGAGCATGGACTCGCCCAGTTCGCGGGCGCGGTTGTTTTTCGCAAGCGCGTTCACCGCCTGGACCACCACAGGGATGCCCGCGAGCTTGCCATTGCGGTCGGTGGAGGCCAGCTGGCTGTCCCTGAACTTCGTTGGCGTTCCTTTCTTGAAGGCAATGGCCTTGGCGCGCAGCATCACGTGCGGAAAGTCCACGTTCCACGCGTGCGGCGGCACATAGGGGCACTTGGTGAGGTAGCAGAGGTCGCAGAGGTAGCACTGGTCCACCACCTTCATGTAGTTCTTGCGGTCCACCCCATCCACCTCGAGGGTTTCCGAGGCGTCGACCAGATCGAAGAGCGTGGGGAAGGCATTGCACAGGCTCACGCAGCGCCGACAGCCGTGGCAGATGTCGAAAATGCGCTCCATCTCATCAAAGCAGGCTTTTTCGTCATAAAAAGCCGCGCTCTGCCAATCGATTGGGTGGCGGGTTGGTGCTTCGAGTGAACCTTCACGCATGGCTCGAATCCGGGAAGAGGTGGGGGGCAGGCCGCGCGCCAGACCCTGGCGTGCGGCCCTTCAGGCAACGGGCCTCGGTGGCCGCTGTCGATCAGGCGTTGGCTGCGAGCGCGTCGAGGGCCTTCTGGAACTTGTTGGCATGCGAGCGCTCGGCCTTGGCCAGCGTCTCGAACCAGTCTGCGATCTCATCGAAACCTTCGTCGCGCGCTGTCTTGGCCATGCCGGGGTACATGTCGGTGTACTCGTGCGTTTCGCCAGCCACAGCCGCCTTGAGGTTGTCGCTCGAGGCACCGATCGGCAGGCCGGTAGCGGGATCACCCACGTGCGCGAGGTAGTCGAGATGGCCGTGAGCGTGGCCGGTCTCGCCCTCGGCGGTGGAGCGAAAGAGTGTTGCGACTTCGGGCAGGCCTTCGACATCGGCCTTGTTTGCGAAATACAGGTAGCGACGGTTGGCCTGACTTTCGCCCGCGAAGGCTTCCTTCAGGTTGTGATGCGTCTTGGAACCGTTAAGACTCGACATAGCAATCTCCTGGGAGTTACACGATTGAGAAACCGACTGCTCGGGGACCGCGCGTACTTCGCGTTGACTGCCTGTGGAGGATCACGGCCCGAGAAGCCTCCGCATTATCGGTAGAAGATTGCGATGAAGGCCAATTGAATTTACATATGCCCTCGA
>Ga0194122_10006691_pt1 | contig 10310 bp, 8 predicted proteins | sample TA2MahCa10mmetaG_FD_155487 | JGI IMG/M metagenome (GOLD analysis project Ga0194122, IMG submission 155487) | Freshwater microbial communities from Lake Tanganyika, Tanzania - TA2015021 Mahale Deep Cast 10m | ecosystem: Environmental > Aquatic > Freshwater > Lake | place: Tanzania: Lake...
TGCTAAAAAAAGGTGTCAACAAGCGCACAAGATTGTATATAAAGCATTTGGCTCAGGGCCAGTTGAAGATGATCTTGCACAGCTACTTAACTGGCTTAATGTTTTTCATCCAGAATCAATCCTGGAATGCGATTATGGTGGCCTTGCTGGATATATGGAGAAATCACTACAAGATCAAGGATTTGATGGCCTTGAAGCCGATACATCTATCGAAGATCTTCTTCTATCGCTTCAAGGGCTAGATCTTGGCGATGGAGCTTTAGCGGGCAAGGGCTATGAAGCACTAACTAAGAGATGGCGCAGCGTGGCAGCTTTTGAGCAGGCGATGTGAGGCCTGCTTTTGGGAATGAACATTAACTGCTAGTTTTCACCTTATATCGGGTGAAAAGGGACAAGAAGCTTTATGAGTATGTATCGTCCAGCAGAGCAAGAAGTTCTACTTACCCCAGCAGAGGTTGCCAAGTTATTTAGAGTTGATCCAAAGACGGTAACAAGATGGGCTAAAGCTGGAAAGCTAACAGCAATTAGAACGCTTGGTGGCCATCGTCGCTACAGACAATCTGAGGTGCAAAACCTCCTAAATGCAAAACCTCAAAACTAGGAGCAAAAAAGATGAGCGCATCAGATAATTCAGATGATATGAAAGCAAAGTTTCGAGAAGCTTTAGCAAAGAAAAAGAGCGGCGGTTCAAAGAAAGGCGAAGCAGCTGGAGAGAAGTCAAAGATTAGAGATGTGGATGCCCATGGCAATACCCCAAAGATGTTCCGAAGAAAATCTGGATCTGCTTAGAGCAAGATAGATAAGTACTCTCCTAGACACTTATGCGCTCTCTGTTTCTTAATGACTATCTCCTTTTAGGAGTGCTATCTGCAGTGGCTGTAATTCTTCTAACGCCCCTAATGAAATCAATTGCCATGCACTATGGCGTGGTGGATAGTCCTATCGAAAGTCACAAGACGCACAAGATTCCCGTCCCATATTTGGGTGGGGTTGCACTAGCCATTGGAGTTGTGACAGTAACTTATGTAGCGTCATTGACATCGAATTTTTCCAGAAGTACTTTTTTTCTTGCCTCAAGCGTATTAATCCCAGCATTTATTATGGGGATAGTGGGCCTAGTAGATGATGTAAGGAATTTGAGCCCCTGGTCTAGATTTATTGTCCAGAGCACCTTTGGAATTGCCATTTCAGTGACTTTGGTTGCCACCAACACTTTGGGAAGTCCTTTTGGAAATCCTTTGATAGATATACCAATAACCACTCTATGGATAGTAGGAATAACTAATTCGATTAATTTCTTTGACAACATTGACGGTGGGGCATCGGGAGCCATAGCAATAGCATCCACCTTTCTATTCATACTCTCTTGGCAAGGAGGGCAGCAGCTGATTGCTGCTCTGTCTATAGTTCTCGCTGGAGCCACAATAGGATTTGTATTGTGGAACAAGCCTCCCGCTCGTATTTATATGGGAGACGCAGGAGCTTTGTTTTTAGGTATCTTGATTTCCTCTCTTGCAATTAGATTTGACCCAAACCCAATCGATAAAATATCAAGTTTCGCGATTCCGGCGCTATTGCTTGCTATGCCAATTCTTGATACTAGCGTGGCGGTTTTATCCAGATTAAAGAGAAGAACTTCTCCCTTTCTAGGCGGTAAGGATCATCTATCGCACAGGTTAATGCGCATGGGGTTCAGCAAGAGGCAAGCTGTGTTTATGCTTTGGGGAGGAAGTATATTCTTTTCTCTAATAGCCTTAGTGATATCAAATGCGGAGTATTCATTGGAGAGATTATGTGTATATGCAGCAGCAATTGTTTGGTTAATGCTTTTGGTTCTATTCTTAAGAACCAGCGACAATTAAATCATAAGCAGGTTTTAGACAAAAATCATTACATGAGGTTTGAAAAATCAGGTAGTAATCATGTCGAAAGAATATTTCAAGCAAAGATTCGATCAATTCAGAGCTTGCCAAAATCCAAATTTCAGCATATAAAGTTTCATAGAATTCGACTCAAAGTTTTGATTAAACTTGAAGCGTCTAGTAAACTCCTGGCATAACATTATGATTAGTTCCAGTACAGTAACGGAGCGTAATGAGCAGAAATAATCTAAAAATCCAAATTGTTGGAACAGTACGTGATGTTGCAGAAATGATTTCACCTGAATTAGAAGTTGTTGAGCGCGCCTTTGAGAAGTTTGGTTTCCTCAGTATCTTTTTGGTTGAGTCAGATTCAAAAGATAAGACTTTGAAAACTCTGCAAAAGTTAAAGGAAACAAAACTAAATTTCGAATATGTCTCGCTTGGAAATCTCCAGACAGAAATACCTAATCGCTATGAGCGTATTGCATTTTGTCGAGAGCAATATTTGAACTATGTGAGAGAAAAGAGAGAAGATATTGATTATGTAGTTGTTGTCGATTTGGATGGAATGAATTTAAATCTCTCTGAAGATTCAGTAGGTAATGCCTTTTCTCAAAGCGAAAATTGGGATGCGGTCTTTGCCAATCAAAGAGGACGGTACTATGACATAGGTGCTCTACGACATAGGTATTGGTCTCCCAACGACTGCTTTTCTGTGATGCATTGGGCAAGTTCGATCACAACCAATGAAAGCGCAAGACTACTAGCTATTCAATCTAGAATGATTAAAATTGACGAAGTTGCCGGACTAATACCAGTTGAGTCTGCATATGGCGGATTAGCAATATATAGAGCAGACGCCTTTGTTCAGAGCAGCTATATCGGATTGGACGAGAACCTAAATCCTCAACTGGATTTTGTTGCCTTTAACCTAAAATTGTCAGAAAAAGGTTTTCGACTGTTCATTGATCCTCGATTAATCAATTGTGTTTTTAATAGCCATAATGCCTCAGAAAGTGCGATTTATGATCGATTGAAGAATTTAGCACGTAACCTTCCTTCGTCACAGCTTAAGCGCCAAATAAAGTGGGCTATTTTGAAATTACTCTCAAAAGTAAATTAGCAATAAACGAGGGAAATCACTATTCAATAAACTGGCTCTTGAGGTCAAGATACTGACTCAATTTTTCCTTATTGCCAACGATAACTGGATTTTGTGAATTTCCAGGAAGAAGTCTGCTTTTCAGTAAGTCAATATCCTCCTGACTGACGAGTTTTTGCACACCCTTTTCAACTGATATAGATTTTCCGGTACAAACATTTAAAATTCTATCCGACAGATTAACTTGTTGGGATAAACTCTCAATGGCAAATGCTGCTTGCTCAGGAGTCAAAAAATCACGTTCATCAGAGGAGTATTTTATTTTTAAATGTTCATCTCCGTGGATAATTCTATTCACTGCTCCGCCCAGAGTGTTGGCGTTTGTGTTTAATCCCAAAATGCTAAAAACTCTAAAAATTGCTAGTTTAGACGAACAGAGCGTAAATAAATTTAACAAAGCCACCTCTGCTTCATACTTTTGCTGAGCATACTCATTGATGGGGGAAACTAAATCAGTTTCTCGCAAAGGGTCTTTCTTGGAGGCGTATACATGGCAAGTAGAGATAAAAATAAATCGATTACAGCCATCATGAATTGCCTTTTCGGCAAGCTGTAGGGTGCCATCTACGTTTACCGCTCGCGAAATTTGGGGGCTTCTCCTAACTTCTTCAACACCGACTCGAGCAGCTAGATGAATAATGGTGCAATTACCTAAGTCCTCCTTAAATTCACTGAATCTCAACAAATCTAAATCCAACGCTTTAACATTCCGACTTAAGTGACGGCCAATTGTTCCATCTCGACCCGTAGCTAAGAGCCTAGTCATTATTCAAATTGCAGTGCTACTGCCCTAAGACTTTTTGCTAGGTAGTGAACTTGATCATCTGCGAGATCATGATGTGCGCTGACCATGAAGCAAGTTTGAGATATTTTCGAGGCTACTGGGAATTCATGGGAGTTGGGAAGATTTCTTTGAATTCTATGTATTGCAGGCTGTTCCAGAAAGTTGCCAGTCAAAATAGGGCGAGTCTCAATTTCAAGCGAATTCAGTCTTTCGAGAATTGGTTTCCGCAACAACTCAGCCTGTGGGCCAGTAATTTTGATCGCCAATAGCATCCAAGAGTGGGCAGATTCCTCATCACTTCCTGAAAGGCTACCGCCATCCATCAATTCAAATCTTGTGTCCTTCAAAAAATCACGTATTTTTACGGCAATCGACCTTCTTCTCTCAATAAAGAGATCTATGTCAGCTAGCTGCATTTTCCCAATTGCAGCTTGTATCTCCATGGGTCGAATGTTAAAACCCGCAGTAACAAAGAGAAATTTCTGATCTGTGGAAGTCGAGCCTGTATTCCAATCCCGAATATCCGTTCTGTCTCTTGACCAGCCATGTGATCGAATAGAGCGCAAGTCATCCGCAAGATCTAGGCTATCTGTTGCAACACCCCCTCCCTCCATAGTGGTGATGTGATGCGAAAAGTAAAAACTAAAACTGCTCGCCAGTCCGCTACTTCCTGCGTGAGAACCCTTTCGCCAACTACCTAAGGATTCACAAACATCATTTATCAGAGTAAGACCATTTTTACTTGCAAAGCTCTCTAACCTATCGTTATCAATTGAATATCCAAGGGGGTGTATGGGAAATATTGCCTTGATAACAGAACTAGAATCCTTGAGCCTTTCTTGCGCTTTTTTAAGGTCAAGTGCCGCGGTATCAAAGTCGACATCAACAAAAATTGGGGAAAGTCCCAACTGTACAATTGGCCAAATTGTCGTCGGCCAAGCAATCGCTGGAACCAAAACTCCATCTCCTGGAGCGAGCAATGGTTGACCTTTCGTGGGCCTTAACAACGCTTCTACCATGGCTAAATTTGCAGATGATCCAGAATTCATCATGACAAAATATTTTTTGCCTAGATAGATTGCCATAGCAGATTCAAAAGCTTTGACTTTTTCGCCCATAGTCAATTCTCCGGACTTAAGAGTCGCTATTGCAGCTTCTATATCCACATCTCTGAGCCCAGAAGAAGCTAAAGGAATTTTCATGCCGATAAAATATCAGAATAAGTTATAATCAACTCCATAAGCTAGTGAGAATGAAAAATTAGAATTCTGCGCAGACTTTAATAAGCGACCATGATAGCGACTATCGTGATTCTTCTGGCCAGGAATTTGCCTCCATTGAATGCTCGTAATCTGCTCAATCGTTTCCTTTGAACTCCGATACCAATCTCTTTTCATGCAATAAAGGAAACATTGCAAGAATTTGTCAGATTCCAGAGTGAGTCAAATCGAAAAGAGGTCAACCTACCTGGGGGTTTAATTCAAAAGTTCATTGACTTTGGGCTTCGATCAAGTGGCTGGGGACGGGATCGAACCGTCGACCTCACGATTTTCAGTCGCACGCTCGTACCAACTGAGCTACCCAGCCGAATTGACAAATCGCGACCCAGACGGGACTTGAACCCGCGACCTCCGCCGTGACAGGGCGGCGCGCTAACCAACTGCGCTACTGGGCCAACTATTCAGATAAAGCGCAAACTTCATCTGGCGTCCCCAACGGGATTTGAACCCGTGTTACCGCCGTGAAAGGGCGATGTCCTAGGCCCCTAGACGATGGGGACTAGAGGAGGTTTAATCTTAGCCTGAAATTAGCAATGTGAATTTCTAGGTACTATAACCAAGTCGCTTAGGTGAGATAAGAGCACTTCTGAGATTTATGGGGCCTTTAGCTCAGTCGGTAGAGCAACGGACTTTTAATCCGTGGGTCGTCGGTTCAATCCCGACAGGGCCCACTCAAGAGCCTAGAGTCCCTAATGAGCTCGATATATAGTTAAGTGGTGACGGTGGCGGGCGAAAACATAATTGTCAAAACTCTAGTGTTGACCGCTTTAATCACAACAGTCGCAATTAATCCTTGGTTTGCCTATGACCCAATTAATTTGCCAAAGATGTTGACGCTCACGACTGGCGCAGCTCTATTGCTTGGGTTTGCTATCTCCAACTTCAAAAAATTACTAGGAATCAGACTTTCATTAACGGCTCCTTTGGCTTTATTAACTCTCTGTTTTATTTTTTCGTTTTTTACAAATGAAGCTTCTCGGACTGTCCAACTTTGGGGTACGTGGGGTAGGTCGACTGGATTACTCACCTATTTGTCATTTATTGTGATTATGTTATTGGCCGCCTTGATCGCCTCTCAAAAAAACCTCAACTCAATCCGGACATGGTTTGAAAAGTTAGGTTATTTTCTTTCTTTATACACATTGCTTCAATATCTAGATTTAGATCCAATTAATTGGTCACAAAAATTAATGGTGGCGACGCTAGGAAATATAAATTTTATGTCGAGCTTCTTGGGGATGGCTGCAATTTCATACGCTTCTAGAGTTTTACTGGAGAGAGGTAAATTTACCCAGAAAAGCCATTATCTCTTTTTTATTTCCCTTAATCTATTCTTAATTTACATTTCGAAGTCAATACAAGGCCTAGGCGTGTTTCTGGCCGGCATTGCCTTCATCCTTTCCTGCATAATCCGTCGCAGGTCTAATTATCTAAAGGCGCTATTAGCTTTTGGGACCGTGATGATTCCTGGATTATTTGGCTTAGCGGGAACTGCAGGCTTGGGGCCACTCTCATTTCTTAAACAAGAGACGGTAGTTTTTCGAGTAGATTACTGGGTTGCTGGAATAAATATGGTTCGCTCAGACCCCCTAAATGGAATAGGGATCGATTCGTTTGGGGATCATTACCGCGAATTTCGAACTTTAGATGCTGTAACTAGGACAGGCCCTCAGAGAGTCACAAATACCGCACACAATGTTTTACTTGATATTTCAACAGGAGCTGGATTTATTGCTGGATTACTAATGGTTGTACTTTTACTTGGAACTGCAATAATTGCACTTAGGGGATTGCGTTTGAATCAAGCTAGTGATGATTTTTTTGCCATCGCAGCAATATATTTTGGTTTTCTAGTCTTTCTTTCAATTAGTATCAACCAGATAGGGGTAGGTGTTTGGGGATTTCTTATGATTGGATTAATACAAGGGGTAAGAGAATTTGAAAAAACACAAGACGAGACTCGAACTCTCAAAAAGTCCACTGTTCATCGCGATAGTTTTAATTCTAAGAGCAAGAGAGGTTCTGACGGAGGAATTTCCAATTCACCACTAAGATTTAATGCGATCATCGCATCGAGCATTCTTTCTTTGGCAGCATTTTTAGTCTCTGCAATTCCAAATTTAGCGGACGCTAGATTTCTTCAATCCATTAAAAGTGGCGACTTAAGTGAGGCAATTTCGCGGGTGGATAATCTTGGAACGCAGCCTTTTCATCGAGAAAGTCTTATGGTGAAGCTGAATCAAAATGGACGTTTCTTGGATAGCTATCAGATTGCTAAAGATACCGTTGAGAAGTACCCAATAAATTGGTCAGCTTGGGTTCAAATAGCTTTTAGTAACGAGGCTACGAGGCAGGAGCGGATAGAAGCTTCGAAAAAACTCTACTTGCTCGACCCCTACAACCAAGACGTGAGAGTTGAATTTGAGGCGCGTCTCCCCAAAGAGTAATTTTGTCCGAATTGTCCGAATATAGCAACATATCGAGAGCTGATTCGTAGAACTAAGTAGAGGCGGCGACGGTCGACTCTGTGATAAAACTTGGTATAGAAATAAGGGGCTCCCTCGGTGTCATTGCGTAAGAAATCTGTTTCCGCAGGTCTGAAGGTCTGGACTGTAGCGGATCTTGGTGCTTTCTACACGGAGCACCGTAGCGAGCTCATCGCCCATGCCTCGCGAATCCTAAAAGATGGAGCAAAAGCTGAAGAAGTAATTCAAGATGCCCTGATTAAGGTCATGCTCGCCGCCCCTGAGCTTGAGTCTAAGGATCACGCACTTGGCTACATGCACAGAACAATCGAAAACCTTTGCATCGATATCTTCCGCATCGAGGGTCGTCGTCCAAACCTTGTACTTCTAGATGATGCCTCGGCAGAGCTTGAATTAAAATGGGTCGATAACAAAGATCATGTCAATGTAATTGCTGCAGCAGATGATGCTGCAATTGTTAGACAAGCACTAGCCATGCTCTCACCTGCAGAGCGAGCAGCTCTTGTGATGTGGGAGATGGAAGGAAGATCAACTGCAGAAATTGCAGCAGAGCTGGGTATTAAAGAATCTGTTGTTAGGCACACTGTCTCAAGAGCAAGAGCATCGCTGCGCAGGGTAATGAGCGAATTAATTGTTGATAAAGAGCGAGGTTTAACTGCCCTAGATATGCTCTCAACAACCTACAAGAAAGCAGCTCAAGCAGTTAAGAAATCAAGTAAAGCTGCACTCTCTCTAATTTTAGTTTTCTTTGCCTTTCTTGGATTTAATGCAATGCCAACAGATAGTGAGTTTCCTGCTGTAACAACTCAGGAAACTATCTCTTCAAGTGAAGCTAAAAATGAAGCTGAAGCAGCATCACCTACTGTTGAAGCCTCAGCAACTCCTGTGATTACCCCAGCTGCAATTGCTAAGGCGCAAGCTGCTGTTGAAAATGCCAAGGCAAATACCTTTAGCTTTACCGGCCTTGATAAGGCTGGAATTCCAACTGGGTTTAGCGTCACTGATTCAACTGGCTCTCTAGGCTCGCTCTATAGAACTGGCCGTCAGCCAGTCCTTGCAGAGACTGAATTGATCATCTCTCAGATCGTTAAGACCGATTCTGGGGCTGCCAATATCTTCCTAAATCAGCAGCTGGTAAGTGACTCCAGAGGCTTTTCCTACCTTCCCTCCCTCTCCTATGGCAGGGATGGAGCCTGGATTCCCCTGAATACGACCCTAACCATGCTCAATTCTGAGCGTCTTCTAAGTGGCGATTACCTAGTCACAGCCATTATTAAAGTAGAATCTGAGGTTGAAAGCTCCATTGTGATCCCTGCGACCGCCTCTGGTCGGGATCTCCTTATTGCCCCAAGGCAGGTCATTACCCGCTTGGTGCTAAACCCAGGAAAGACAGAGATTTTGGCACAAGCAATCTATGTAGTTGAAAAAGGAGCTAAGTAAGTTGAGCTCTTATTTTAAGTTTCTCCGCCGCGTCCGGATACTCGGCAGAGAATGTGGTGCAGTAGCACGTGCATTGCCCCACAAGATAGGGAGAAATTCCTTATCAGCCGTGGATAAGAAAGTCTTATCAACGACAAATGAAAGGAAAGTAATGTCAAATTCGACATTCTTTAAGCGTATTGCTTTAACAGTAATTGCTGCGCTGGGCTTCGGAATGCTTTCCGTTGCTCCATCAAATGCAACTGTTACAGCTCATACGTTGACAATTGATGCAGCGGCAGATTCGATAACGTTGGGAGAGACAGCGACTGCTGTTCTGACTCACAATTTTGTCAATCTCTCAAATGTTGGCGATACTGTCACGATTCAAGGTATCGTCACATCATCAAACTCTACTTCAGCGGGAACCGTAACTCTTAGGGTCTCCGATAGTTATTCGAGCGTAGCTAATGATGCGACTTCCGCTAATTCACCACTGTATGCGAATGCAGTAGGTAATAGCGCATTCATTAATGGGTCTTATCACAATGACTCCTCCACAACTATCTTCGCCCCCTCCAACCGAAATAACGCAAGCGGAAGAGATGCTGTAGTGATTTCTGGTCAAGGTGGACTCGGTGCAAGCAAGAGCCTTGGAACACAGCTTGCTGTAGACCTTTACTATCCAACTGCAGCTGGCACATATACAGTTACGTTCTACACCATTGTTCGTTCAGATGGTGGCACTGCGACAACGACAGGTACTCCAACCGTAACCTGGACCGTAACAGTTACCGCTCCTTCCAAGACAGCAACAGCTGACTCAACAGTCACATTGCGTCAAGGTGAAGCATCAACTGGCGGTACTTACTACAACGGAACTGCAGATGGAACTGATAGCCAGACTCTGGCGGCAGCAACATCTACCAGCACCGATGTAACTGCTGAGTTCAGCCTTGTGGTAAATCAGAAGAATGGAACCTCCACCAATACTGCTCAGGAATCCTTTACGGTCACTGTTGCAGGTGAAGCCTGGATAACCACTGTGGCGGATGACCCATCTGTAACACGTATGGTCGCTGGTGATGCCATTGCTGTAAAGAGCAAAACCTTCGCAACCCCAACTGCTGGAACTCCAGTAATTGTGTATGTCTGGTCAACCGGTACTGCAGGTACTGCAACTCTGACAACCACTACATCAGGTGGCCTTGTCATCGGAACAGATACCGTCACCTTCCATGGTGATGTAACCACACTTGCTATCGGAACTGTCTACAAGAGCGTTCTTCAAGCAGCAACAGCATCAACTATCTCTGA
>Ga0194122_10006704_pt1 | contig 10297 bp, 10 predicted proteins | sample TA2MahCa10mmetaG_FD_155487 | JGI IMG/M metagenome (GOLD analysis project Ga0194122, IMG submission 155487) | Freshwater microbial communities from Lake Tanganyika, Tanzania - TA2015021 Mahale Deep Cast 10m | ecosystem: Environmental > Aquatic > Freshwater > Lake | place: Tanzania: Lake...
TTTCAGATACGATCCATGAATGGAGGTCTTAACAGCCCTGATCGCCGACTCGGCCAGCGACTACCAAGGCAAGCTCTGCGTCCTCGGCTCTTTCGACACCATTTGTGCCCGGCAGTACCCGGCCATCCACCCTCACTGCTCAATCGCCCTACGGCTGCTCTTCCGCACCGGGGATGAAGGTAAGCATGTGATTCAGGTCTCCTTCATCGATCAGGACGGCAAACAGGTCCTGCCCCAAGGCGGGCCGAAGATTGAGTTTAATATGGCGGAGCCGCCCGCCACCGCCTTCTTTTGGAGTCAGAACTTCATTTTCAACATTGCCGGCCTTCGCCTCCCTACGCCAGGTCAGTACTCCTTTGACGTCATCTATGACGGGAAGATTGTTTCAAGAATTCCCCTGCAGGGGGTCCAGCTCCAGCAGCCAGCCCAGCAGGGATAAGAGAATTGAAGAATATTGGCTTTCGGATTGGCGGGGTCTGCCCTTTGGGCAGGCCGAATAACCTTTGGATAGGCTGAGTTCTCCACACGCCTCGCCGGGAGGTGGGACCTTGCCGATCATTCGCCGGCCCATTTGCCTGCACTAAGGATACCGCCGCCATAGAACTCTGGATTTTGCATGCCCTGGACCCGGTCAACGGTTTGCCCATAGCGCCCTGACACGTTTCGGTGGTTTCACGGAAATGGTTTCCCTTTTTAGCGCCTTCCGTTTGCCCACCTATCAAGGGGATCGCCCGGACCATCAAATCTCAGGTAGCGGGTCGATACCCCCGGGATCCGGATTTGCAGAGGCTTGGGAAGGACTTAGGACAGAGAAGAGATTTGTGCTGCTTCTGACCAAATAGCCTGAAGATCTGGTGCCAATGAAATTTCCACCAAAATTAAATCGACCTCTGACCCCAACGGGGTTTTGAAAGCTAACTTGTTTGAGTGAAGGCAATGCCTTTCAAATTTAGAACCTTTTTGTCTGACTTTATCGATATAGTTTATAAAATAATCATCATTTTTGCCATAAATTTTATCGTTTAGAACGGGGAAGCCGAGGTGGTCAAAGTGCGCCCTGATCTGGTGTAGGCGGCCGGTTTTTGGGGTGGCCTCCACCAGGCTGATCTCGCCATGGTCGGGGTGGTTGCGGGTACCGAGGGTTTTGAATTCGGTCTGGGCAGGGTAGGTGCCGGGAACCACGCCCTGCCGGATATAAATCTGGCTAGATTGGTGTTTTCCAAGCCGGTCGAGGGGCTGGTCGATGATCCCGGATTCGGGCGGGCGTCCGTGGACGATGGCAAGGTAGGTTTTATGAATTTCACGGCGTTGCTGCATTTTGCCCAAAATTGAGGCGTTCTCTTTGCCTCGCGCCACCAGCAGGAGGCCCGAGGTTTCCCGGTCGAGGCGACTCACGAGGGAGAGGAATTCGCCGGGGTACTGCTCGCGGAGCCAGTCGATCAAAGTAAAAGTGCCGTCCGGTCGGGTGGGATGGACCAGCCATCCAGCCGGCTTGTCGACGATGAGAAACTGCGAATGTTCCTGAACGATCGCGGGCGTCATCCGCCTTAGGTTCCTGCCCCGCGGAATTTAGCCCACATTTTTTCCAACTGCTCGGTGGCTCGAAAACCGCGGAAGGATTTGGGATAGAGATTGCGCGGAAGGAGGGGATCGGCCTCCACGGCCTTCTGCCAACGGAACGTGGCCTTGCGGATGTTCTCCGGAGTGGGCTCTTCCGCGGCCAGGCTGAGCACAACCTGATAATCGGCATCCACGCCCGCCAGATCCCAGGCCTGTTCGGCAATGGAAACGGGGTGGAGGCCGGTCGGCGTGGGAGCCTCCCAAAGCAACAGCGTATGGGTATTGGCGGCGTCTTGAAAAAGGGCCCGGATTTCCTGCAAGGGCTTGGCGGAAATCCAGAGGCTTCGCTGGAGCAGGCCGAGCCGGTGTTCTTTGAGCCACCGCCAGAGCTTTTGCCGGCGAGCAAAGGGTTTGGCCGGAATGTCGAAAGCGAGGAGCCGCCATGTTTGGTCCCAACGCCGGTTCCAGCAGCTTCGGGGGTCTGCTTCCTGGAAGGCAAGGGGAGCCAGTTCTTCCCTTAATCTTTCGACCCATTTGCCCGCAGACTCGCTTTCCCGCCGGCGCCAGTCGTCTCCCTGAATGCGTCCTTGGACCGCCCGGAAAGTTCCCAAGCCCAGTTCCCCCACGGCTTCCAGAAGGCCGGCGGTGCTCCCGCCGCTAGAGGGCCGGGAAATAAACTTTCCCAAGGCCCACCAGGCGAGGACCACGGAATCAGCCAAAGAGCCGCGCGCCACTTATGCGTGTTACAATTGTAACACGGATACGGAAATCTTTTTTACGGCCCGCTCTGCGCCCGGCGGAGTTCGGTCGAGGTGGCCGGGAGCGGGGGCCTTCCTATTTGTGTTACAATTGTAACATAAATACGCGCGGGGGTTGGGGCGGCGGGGGCTTGGTGGACCGCCCAGGGGTTGGTAAGAAAATTCATGACACCGAGGGAACTGGCCCGGATCGCCGATCGGATTCTGGAAACCAAAAAGTTCCGGGATTATCCGGGGGCGAGGAACGGTCTGCAGGTTTCGCATGATCGGCCGGTGCAGAAAGTGGGATGGGCGGTGGATGCGGATCTGGAGTCGATCCGGCGGGCGGGGAAGGAGAAGGTGGATTTCCTGGTGGTCCATCACGGGATTTACTGGGGAAGTTCAGCGCTGGATCGGAAGATACGGGCGAAAAGGATTTGTCTGGCCAAAAGATTGGGTGTGGCAATTTACTCGTCCCACCTGCCCCTGGATGCCCATCCGGAGTTGGGGAACTCGATCGGTCTGTTACGGGCGTTAGGTTTGGGGAATTCGAGGCGCAAACCGTTCGGTGTGGCCATGGGAAGGGCGATCGGGTGGAAGGTGGAAGGGGGCACTTGGACAAGGAGTGTTCTGGTGAAAAGGTGCAGGTACCTAGCTGGTGGAAAGGTGGAAGGCGGGAGGTGGAAGGGGAATAAAAGTGTGAAGGTGGTTGCGACGGGGCCGGCGATATGCCGAAGAATTGGAATCGTGACGGGGGGATTTGGGGATCTGGATCAGGTCGTGAGGGCGGGCCTGGATACCCTGATCACCGGCGAGGCGGATTATCCGACGCAGGTGAAGGCAAAGGAGTTGGGAATCAATTTGATCTTAGGAGGGCATCGGGAGACAGAAAAGTATGGGGCGAGTCAATTGGCGCGTACTTTTTTTTACAAAAAAGTTTTTAGAAAAGAGGAGGGGGCTGGGAAAGAACCGACTTCTTTTAAGTAAACTACTTCGTGATGGCTGGTTCTGGTTGAGCAGTCCACCCAAAAAACTTTTTATCACCCGTGGGATAAAAAAAAACGACAAAAGGGGAGGGTTCCTCCGGGCTATACGTAATGGGATCGGTCCCGTCTTCCCTTGAAATCGTGGCACGTTGGGAGGAGCTAAGCTCTATAAAGTCGCTTTCATTCGCGCCGGGTTTGCACTGCAGATTTTTTCCATCCACAGAAAATACAATCAAGTTAGTGCATAGATTAATGGCCCGGTAACCCTTGGCGCGGGGTTGGCCGAGCAACAGTTTTTGCGGAGCCAGTACCGGTTCGGCAGGTTTATCTTTTTCCGGAGGTATCATCCTAATCGTGGAGTAGAGGATGCACGTTGGGCTATTGCTGGGATGGACGAAGATGCTCTTTTTGCCAAGCGTGGGATGCTCGAATATGAACTCAGTTTGTCGAGGCTCGAGATTCATGAATCCAGTGGCTTGTCCTGCGGGAAAATCGCCAAGTCTCAAGGCTTCTCCAGTGCTTGTTTTCATGAAAATACCTACCGGCTTCTGGTCTGGCCCGAAATTAGCCAAAGCGACTTGGGCTGATCCCTTCGATGTCGTGCCAAGGAACAGCAGGGAGATGAAGATAAAATGCATTCTGTATTTCATTGTTAGTAAAAAGATTCGCAACATTGTTTTTGTAGTTTAGTAAAAGGATTTATGGATGTCGATTGCTACAACCTTTCGTTTCGATGATGAAATGGTATTGTTTGGGTAGTTGGTCACGTCTGGTTTTGCATCCACAGTGATACCATTACGAGCGTAGATTTGGAAGTACTTTTTGACGAGAGGGCCGATGGCATTGGTTTGTCCAGAGGAGTTGGTAGCAACCAGTTGGGCGACGACATAGATTCTGTAGTTGTGACTTTGGCAGGACGAGAGAGCGTAAATCTTTGAGAACCACTCTTCCGCGGCTTGGTCGTTCCACGCGGTGACATTGATTCTTGCACTTACCCCAAACGTATTTCCCGGTGCGCTGGAAAGCGCGATTGAGTTGGTATTTCCAAAGACAGCATTGGCAGGCCAAGTAGTGGTGTTGGGCCAAGATGGATCGGTGCCAATAAAAGAGAGGTGGCTGGGAGTAAGGAAAGGGTATTTCGAGCGAAAACGCATGACCCCTTGGGCGAAGGCCTCAGCCATGTTGGCAGGAACGGCAGCGTTGGCAGGCACTTGGGAAGGGTCGCTGGTTAGGAGAATCCCTCCTGCAAGTGCGCGTAGAACAGGTGCGGGGGCGGTGTTGAGGTTAATTTTGCCTCCGCCAAGGCTGTATGGTCCCCCACTCACACTCGTGCCATTGGTGACGCAGAAGAGGTCGAGAAGAGCGGCAGCCGACATTCCCATATTCGGAATGGGAATTGCGGTTGGCTCGTTATAAATATTCGTGAAAGTAAAGCGTTGGTGTTCAGCCCGGCCAATACGGAGGGTGTTGCCCCCGCCTTGCTGATAATCGGGAAGGCTAGTGTCTGTTATGTTAGTAGGGTTGACAGCTTGGGGTTTGGCTGGAGTCATAGAGATGGCGGTTTGCCACTGCATCGGATCGAAAATTCTTCCCAGCTCAAAGATGTTCTTCATCGGTGTGTCGGTAATATAAGCGGGTGCTTCGTTCTGGATGGCAAGGGTCGGAACATTAGCGGCCAGCGCAGGAGCGAAGGCCGGATTCACTGTGACTGTGCCTGCCGTATAAACTCTAGTGTCGACTCCTGGAACTTCCTTCGTCCCTCGTAGAGAATTTGCATGACCGCCGTCCAACCAAACAGAGGGTTGGGTGGTAGAGCCCTTACGAGCCGTGTAAGCCCAGATTGTGTTGCGGTATCCTAGGCTTCCGCTTTCATCAAACGTGCTCGCATTGAAAATACCATGGAGATTTGGGTCGGTGGTATTGGTAGAAAAATAAGTGATCCGCAAGTCCCCTGTGCCGAATCGCACTTCTCCAGTCGGATTAGGGGGATCCAGACGAAGGCTGGGTTGATGGTTCTTAAAGTCAGGGCTTCGGTAGGCTGCTGTCGACGCGTACTTTTCACATCGAACAGTGAAGGTGGGTTCTTCAATCGCGGTTGTCTGGTCATAGATCAGGCCTCCGGCTGAGAGAGTCCAACTGCTGGTGTAGTTATTCGCACTGGGAGCGCCTGGTCTTCCGAAGGTGATAAAGCCGTCATTCGTGGCTTTATTCTTGCTACCAGTCCCTTGGTAAACCGGTTCCGTGCCCACTCCGCTCAGCACCTTGTAGCGGATGGGTGGCGATGCATAAGCGCGAAACTCGTTCGGTTGAAGGCTGAGGCTATAGCTGTTGGTGAGTTTGCCACTCGTTATCAGGTTGGTTTTGGCTAGGGAAAATTTAGTCAAGCCCACTTGGGCTTCGAGGGTTGAATTGTAGCCGAAGTCAACCGTTCCATTGAATGGCTTGTTGAACATATTCCAAAACTCGACCACATGAACCACTTCAAACTCTTCCTCATAGCGAGGCCCAGTTTTGACCTGATTCGTCCATTGGATGCTCAACGCCACTTCGCTTACCAACGGGAGGGCTTCACACCCGCGATATCCTCCACTCCCAGCGAGAATGGAAGGCGTGGAATCGGAATCTATGTAATCCACAAGATTGGCGGCGATGCATTTTGCGTACTCAAAACGATTTTCATTCGTCAAACCACCCGCACGGGCGAGAAAATTGGTCGAGAGGTTGGAAGTGATCACCTGCGCGATTGTGGCAACAGGATCCGGACCTGAATTAGTGGCAAGATTGTTGAGATTGAATTTTGTGTAGCCCTGATTGGTGTAGCCTTTTGGTTCGGTGGCGGACCCGCTGATGGGGATTCCGACCGGGATCCAAGCGACCGCGCCGTTGGGCGTGTCACCAGCGGCGTTTGTGTCGTTTGTCTTTGTGTTCATCCACGACCGAAGCCCACTGGCGAAGTAGCGGGCGTTGGTTACATCGGCCCAACCGTTACCAGCAGATGAGAGAAGTCCATAGGAGATATACGATTTGCGGTTGTTGGTGAAGTTAGCCACGCTCGACAATAGCGCTCCATTGGTGCCCGTGGCGCTGGAGAGGGAGATTTCCTCTGAATTGGTTCCAGAGGGGCGGGTCGTGAGGCCGCCCATGCGTTCGGCATCAATGAGGCCCTCGAGATCCTCCGTGAACCAAGCAATTCGGACGGCGGGAGAAGTGTTCGTGAGTGCGCTGCCCAGTTTTCTCTTTTCTTGATTGATATAGACCCAGCCCACGGGGGGTGAGGTGCGCCCTCCAAGCAGGGGGATTTGAACGCATTTAGGGTGATTTAGGCCGGGTGAGTCAACAAACCCCTTGGTCGCGTTGTTTGACGACATATAAGTCTGCATATCATTAGAGAATGACCCTTGATGGAAATTGGTGAACCGCATGGCGGTTTGAATTACATTTGTATCTAGATTGGTGACCCCAGCTGGGCTGAAGAGGGGAAAGTAGTACCAAATCGCACTTTGCTGGCCGCTTCCACCGCTCGTGTTGATCCGGCCGATGAAGGGGTAGCCCAGTTCATTCGTCCAGTCGTTGGCGCCACTCCCTCGCCAGTAGGTGACAATGTGGGTATTGCCACCAACGTCGGGTTGGGAGTTGTCGTTAATGACTTGTGAGGCGCAGACTTTTCCTGAGTCGAGAGCCATCTCGAGTCGTGTGGCGTTGCCGAGGGAGCTCGTGGCTTGCCGCTCAAGTCGAGCCGAAGCCAGGAAAGCGGTGGCGGTAAGGGCGGCGAGTGAGACGAGGGCAAGAACGCTGATTAGTGCGAAGCTAGGAGAAAATTTCCAGGATTTTCTTTTGAAAATGTTTTGCATTGGGATGGTCAGTTTTTCGGGCAATCGATTTTAAATTCGAATGAGCGGGCATATTTTTGGATATTGGTCGCATTCATCCAAGCGGAGTTGGTGATTTTTTGAGCCGAGTCTTCGGGGTAAAAAGAGAGTTCGATACCCATTTTGTTTCCCCGATAAAACCCGCTGGTGGACGTGTTATTACTGTAGTAAAGGCCGTCCTGACCGCTACCAGCGCTGGTGCTACCATAAATGGTGATCTGGAGATTGCAGGCGTTGCGGGCGAGGATTTCACTGTTGGCGGCAATGTTGGTGAAAAGATTGGTGGCTTTTCCGTTGGGGGTAGACAGCCAGGCGGCAATTCCCGCAGCGGCGTTTGAGGGGGCAATGTAGTAGCGGAAGAGATTCCAACTGGTCGTGGTAAAGCCACTGACGTTAGTGTTGGTGGCCAGAGCAATATAGTAACCCACCAAGGCGATGTCGGCCGGGTCTGTGCCCTTGGGGGCTTGGGGAATTAGGCCAAAAAACTGGGCGCAGTTTGGGGCACCCCCTGGAGCAATACCTCCGGATCCGTTAGTGTAGTAAAAAGGGACCGCCGCGTTGGTTAGATTTGTTGGAAAGCTATCAAATTGACTGAAGGCCTTTCCGCGCAAGGCAAAAGTGGAAAGGTCGCGGGCCATCAGGAGACAGGCGGCGCGGGCTTCGCGGGTGGCGTCGGTTCGGCGATTGGCATTCGACCAGGCTCTGGACATTTGATCCTGCATCCCGACCATCATGAGTAGAATAACGGAGAGGACCGTGGTGGCGGCCATGAGTTCGATGAGCGTAAAACCAGAAATCACACGCAAAGGACGCAAAGGTCGGAAAGGAGGATGGTTTGTCGGAGATTGGGGAACGGATAGCTCACGCCAAGGGTGGGAAGCGGGGATTTTATTTTGGAATTCAAAATGCGCCCGTCGGTTGCGGGACGTGCTTACGCGCGGAATTCGGGATTTGAGAAATGAGAGGGCTGAAAAGCGGTTGTGCTTTGTGGATGTAGCGTGACCCCGGATCGCTCCTAGCTTAGACCAATCGGAGGGCTTTGGTTGAGGGCTCAGGACAAAGGAGGGAGTGGGCGTTCTCATGATTGGGGAATGACTCCACTAAACACATACTGAATGCGGTTGGTAGCGGGTGCATTGGCCGGGCTTTCGATTGTCACATCCACTCTTTGAGGATTGGCGGTATCTGTTGGCGACGTGCGAAAAGAGTGTTTGAGGGAGACTTTGACCAGCAGGATTGCTCCAGAGGGCGCATTCGTTTTAAACCAACTCGGTTCATTGGGTCCGTTTAGGGAGACAGAGGAGGCGCAGGGGCGGAGCATGATGGGGTTGTTGGAGGAGTCGGTTCGGATCTGCTGGTCGTATGCGAGGTAGATATAACGGTCGGTACCCCCGCTGCTTGCAGTCATGGGAATGGTTTCATAATTGGCGGCAACCATTGCATTGCTTCCTGTTTTTTGAATCAATTTTCCATTATCAGTGGAACTCGCCTGGTCGCTCAGGTCGGCGATTATAGCTTGGGCAAGAAGTGCGGCTTGGGTTTCCTCGTAACTTTCTTTGCTCATGTTCAGGCCCAGCGGGAAGAGGGCGATGATGGAGGTGAAGGCGACGGTGGCCACGCCCAAGGCGATGACGACCTCCGTCAAACTAAACGCAGCTCCGCGCGAAGCGCGGAGGGGATGAGGATGAGGATTAGGATGAAAATGAAGGGGGGAGGGTAGATTTTGAATTTTGGATTCTGGATTTCGGATTTGGGAAGGTGCGAAAGTGGGAAGGTGGGAAGATGGAGGACGGAGGGCGGAGGCTGGCAGTCGGGCGGCGCTGGCAGGATTGGCGTGAAGAAAAAAATTCATGGCGCGGGGGCGAGGGTAGGTCTGGCCCGACCGGTGTAGCGGGTGAGGCGAACCGTTTCAAAGTTGGTCATTTTGGAGGTTCCGTTCGTGGTGGTACCGGTGACAGTCCCCTCAAAGTAAGCGATGCCGTTGGTGGGCAAGGGGGATTGGCTCTCGTCGAGACCGCCATCGGGTTGAAAACGAATTGCACGAAAGTTCGCTGTGTTGGTACTGGTCAAAATTCGGACGGAAATATTGTTCGCTTCCGGCAGGGCGGAGATGGACTTTGGGAATAGGGCGATCCCTTGGGGGAGGACGATCCAGGAACCAACCATAGTAGCTGGTGCGCTCGAGTTGGTGGCGTTCCATGCCACCACAGCCATGGAGCGGTATTTGTAGGCATCGCCTGAGGTGAATGTGCTATCCGGAAAGATCACGGCGGCGTTGGTGCCCGTGGAAATGGCGGTGTTGCGGGCGATTTCGAGGGCGCCCATGACTTGGCTGAGGGCCTGTTTGCGGCCACCGCTGCCAGTTAATCCTTTCAGGGCGGGAACCCCGACCACGGCGAGCAGGGCCATAATCCCAACCACGGCCATAAGTTCGACCAGGGAAAATGCCGATGTTTTTGGCGCGACCGTGCTTTGTCGAAAGGCAGATTTGAGCGGCAGGCCCAGGAATGTATTTCGGGCAACCTTCACTTTTCTAAGATCGGCCTATGATTTACTTTGTCAATACATAGAATTCAGCAAATCTATTTTTCTTAAATATATACTATGGAGACATTTATAGCCTTGGCCAGCTAGTAATCCATTTATTTGTACCGCCTGAATTTGTCTGACCTGCAGTAGACCAGATCAGAGGAGCGTTGGTTCCGTCGGAGTTATAGCCGTAAGCGTAGCCCCAAGGGTCGATGAAGTAGTTATTTCCAGTAGTATTGACCATTGCCGCTTTGGGTTCGAAGTACCGTTTGCTGGTAGGGGCAGCCGTTAAGGTAGCTGAACCTAGCAGGTTGGTGAGGAGAGCCTGGCCGGCAGCGGTGTATGCAGTTGGAGCGAAGCTAGAGGATGGGCTGACGCTCGTGTTAGACGGGTAGGTATTGTTATCGGCGTAAAAGCGGTCGCAGGCAGCTTGGAGAGCGGCGATTTCGGCCTTGGCCTGATTGACGGCTCCTTGGCGGCGGACGGCGCCGGCGCCACCGAGGGTGAGACCCGCGAGGATGGCAATCACCACCATCACTCCCATCAGTTCCACCAAGGTGAATGCCGAACCCCTTTTCTGCTGGCTTGTTGGGGCTACGCTGAACAACCTCATTAT
>Ga0194122_10006705_pt1 | contig 10297 bp, 8 predicted proteins | sample TA2MahCa10mmetaG_FD_155487 | JGI IMG/M metagenome (GOLD analysis project Ga0194122, IMG submission 155487) | Freshwater microbial communities from Lake Tanganyika, Tanzania - TA2015021 Mahale Deep Cast 10m | ecosystem: Environmental > Aquatic > Freshwater > Lake | place: Tanzania: Lake...
GGTCGAAGGCAATCAGCCGCTCTTCGCCGAGCAGCGTATTGATCAGCGTGGATTTACCCACATTGGGGCGACCCACCACCGCAACGCGAACGACTCGCTGCGTCTCGTCGGGCGCGGCGAGATCGGCGTCGGGACCAGCAGACTGCGGGTCGGGTTGCTCGGATGCATCGGCATCGGGATCAGCCACCGCTCGTGTCACCACCTCGACCTGAGCATCAAACGAGGCGAGCGCCTCGTCGATGAGGTCGCCGATTCCGTCGCCGTGTGACGCGGACACCGCGAGCGGCGTGCCCAGCCCGAGTTCGTGGAACTCGGCGGCCACCACCTCGCGCCGCATACCCTCGGTTTTGTTGACCGCGACCAGTATCCGCTGAGCGGTGCGTCGCAATTCAACACCGATCTGAAGATCGTGCGGGGTTAGACCTTCGCGTCCGTCCACCAGGAAGATCACCCCATCGGCTTCAATCACCGCTTGCCGGGTCTGACGAGCCATCTCGACCGCGATGCCCTCGCGCGCTACCGGTTCGAATCCGCCGCTGTCAATGACGATGAACTCGCGTTCACCGATTCGGCCGCGTCCGTACTGGCGATCGCGCGTGAGTCCGGGAACATCGGCCACCAGCGCTGCGCGCGAGCGCGTGAAGCGATTGAACAGGGTCGACTTGCCGACGTTCGGGCGTCCGACCAATGCAATAACAGGAAGTCGTGCCACGGTTATTCAAAGGCGAGCGCGTGAAGCGCGCCACCGACCGTTTGCACCACCACCAGAGCGCCAATCTTGACTGCCGCACCCGACACCGGGCGGCCCAATTCGATCCGGGCGAGCAATGCGCCATCATCGCGGCGGAGCAAATGGACGACCCCCTCGCTATCGCCAATCAGCACATGCGAAGACACGAGTATGGGAGCAGACAGACCCCGACCGGCGAGTTTCTCCTGGCGCCACACGCTGGACCCGTTTCGAGAAAACAGATGGATGTGGCCTTTCTCATCGGCAACTACCAGCCCGCGGGCGTCGACGTCGACGCCCGCCGCGCTGGACAGGTCACGCGACCACAAGGTTCGCCCGGTACCGACATCCAGGCACGCCACCCGCCCCTGAAACGCGGAGGCACAGAGGTCATTGTTGGACAGGATGGGCGTGCCGGCCACATCGGCGATTCTTTCAATCTCGTTGGACCCACGCGGCAGCGAGATGGCCGCCTCCCAACGCTGTGCCCCGGTATCGGTGGCCACCGCGAGCATCCGTCCGCCCGGCAAGCCCACGTACACCTGCGTCGCATCGATGACGACGGCGCCAGTTTGACGCAGTACAAGCGACGGCGCCTGGCGCTGAAAACTCCAGCGACGACTGCCGGTGGCTGAGTCAAGCGCTGTCACGCGATTGTCGCTGGTGCGAACGACCACCAGGCCGTGCGCGACCGCCGGCACGGTAACCACCTGGGCACCGACCGCCGAGGCCCAGCGCTGCTTGCCATCTGCGCCAAACGCCACCACCGAACCATCGCGCGAAGCCACGGCGCCGATTCTCCCGTCGGTGCCCACACCGCCCACCAAAGCCCGCCCGACTTCGACCTGCCAATCGGGCTGACCCGATCGGCCGTCCAGCACGGCCAGCGCACCTGATGGCGCAGCCGCCCAAATCTTGCCGCCTGCCAGGGCGGGCTGAAATCCGACGGCGCCGGGCAAGGCAGCGCTCCAGGCCGATGCGATCGAGCCACCGCCCGCGACGGGTGGCAGGTCGGGGATTTTGGGGCGCCCAGAGGAAAAGATCGCGAGGCCTCCGCAGCCAGCCAGGGGCGTTGCCGATAGAGCGCCCGCCGCAAGCAGCGCGCGCCGGGCCGGGTTTGCCAGCGTGCACTCGGAGCGCTCGTCTGGGCCTTGAGCGCGATCTGTATGGATCATCGCCTCAGCCCTCCGCCGGACCGAGCGCGTCCAGTTTCAACTGGACCAGCCCACGCAACGGGCTTGAGGGGCCCATCCGGTCAAGCGCCTGCTTGTAGGCTGTCCGGGCCTCCGAAAGTTTTTCCTGCGCAACCAGGAGGTCGCCACGCCGGTCATCGTAGAGCGGCTGATACTTGTCCGGCGCCTTCACAGCCAGCAGTGTCTGAGCCTGATCGAATGATTTCTCGTCGATCATCAAACCGGCCAGACGAACCCTTGCAACATGCCGGAATTCCTCGTCTTTGGCTTTGTCGATCGCCCACTGGAGCGGCACGCGCGCGGCTTTGAGGTCACCGGCGTCCGCATAGGCGCGAGCCGCCATCAGGGCAGCCATCTGACCGTAGGCGGTCGAGCCGTAGCGCTCAAAAATCGCACCAGCAGACTCGCGCACCTTGGCGACGTCTTTAGCCGCCACCGCCTTGCGCAGGTTGTCGTAAGCGAGCGACGCTTCGGCCGCCTGCTGCTGCTGATACCAGCCCCAGCCCCGCCATCCAGCAAATGCCAGCAGGATGACCGTAAGCCCGGTCATGAGCGCATTGCCGTATTTTTTCCAGAACGCCTTCAGGCTTTCCAGCTGTTCCTGCTCTTCGAGATCGTAGGCCATCAGTCAAGCTTCCTGAACTCAGTGAATGCGGCGGTCGCCGGGGACGCCCTCATCGGCGGCGCTCTCAAGATCGAACTCGTCATCGTCTTCATCGGCCAGCAACGCATCGATCACCGTATCCGCCAGGGACTCGAGCGGCACTGCCTGCTGGCGACCAGACCCCGTGGCGGCGCCCGCATCTCGCAACCACTTAAGACCCACTTCGCCGCGAGCGAGTTCGTCTGGTCCGATGATGACAGCAAACTGGGCCCCGCTGGCATCAGCGCGCCTGAACTGCGATTTAAAGCTTCCACCGCCGGCATGCATCAGCACATCGATTCCTGCATCGCGCAGGCGCTCTGAGGCTTGGATTGCAGCGGTCACGGTGTCCTCGCCAGCGTGAACGATGTAAATATCGCACTGGCTGGATTCGGTCTGGATGGACTGCTCGCGCATCAGTTCGAGCACGCGTTCAACCCCCAGCGCAAACCCGATGCCGGGTGCGGGCTTGCCGCCCAGCATTTCCACCAACGGATCATAACGGCCCCCGCCACATACGGTGAGAAGGCTGCCGCCGATAGGGGCCACCCACTCGAACACCGTCAGGTTGTAGTAGTCGAGACCCCGAACCAGGCGCGGATTGATCCGGTGCGGAATGTTCTGCGAATCGAGCAGCCGACGAAGCGCGTCGAAATGATCGCGCGAGGCTTGCCCCAGGTGATCGATCAGCTTCGGCGCCGCCTCGATGAGCGATTGCATCGCTGGATTTTTTGAATCGAGGATACGCAGTGGGTTCGCATGCAGCCGCCGCCGGGCATCTTCGTCCAGCACGTCAGCGTGTGCCTCGAAGTGCGCGATCAACGCCTCACGGTGCGCGCGCCGCTCTTCGGCCTGGCCAAGCGAATTCAGTTCAAGCGACACCCCGGTCAGCTGAAGATCGTCCCAGATTCGCTGACACAGCAGAATCATCTCGGCATCGGCATCGGGGCCGGCAAGCCCAAGTGCTTCTGCGCCCACCTGGTGAAACTGACGGTAGCGCCCCTTCTGCGGGCGCTCGTGTCGGAACATGGGGCCGGTGTACCACATTCGCTGCGGGCCTTCGTGCAGCAGGTTGTGCTGAATGGCCGCGCGAACGACGCCTGCCGTGTTCTCGGGACGAAGCGTCAGCGAGTCGCCATTGAGCGAATCGACAAACGAATACATCTCCTTTTCGACGATATCGGTCATCTCGCCGATGCCACGAACGAACAACCGGGTGGGCTCGACGATGGGGGTACGGATCCGCCGGTACGCGTAGGCGCGCATCACCGACCCAATCGATTCTTCGAAACGCCGCCATAGCGGCTCATCGGCGGGCAGCACGTCGTTCATGCCCTTGACCGCCTGAAGCTTGTCGCTCAACCCTTGTTCCTCCGTGAGAAATGCCTGCTACCAAAAGGGGCAGGCATCATGGCTCTGTTGCGTGGCGCCAGGATGGCAGCAATCGCTTCAGGCCACCTCCGCGCTATGCGTTGACCGCGCGCCATATCGGCGCTGCACGTAGTCTTCGACGATCGCCTGAAACTCCTCAGCGATTCGGTCGCCCTTCAGCGTTACCGTGCGCTCCCCATCGACAAAGACCGGCGCCACCGGTGCCTCGTCGGCACCAGGCAGGGAGATGCCGATATCGGCATGCCGGCTTTCGCCGGGTCCGTTCACCACGCACCCCATCACAGCAACCTGCATGGATTCAACGCCAGGAAAACGGCGGCGCCAGACAGGCATCTGTTCGCGCAAGAATGTCTGAATGCTGGCCGCCAGTTCCTGGAAAAACGTGCTGCTGGTACGCCCGCAACCCGGGCACGCTACCACCAGCGGAGCAAAAGCCCGCAATCCCATGGTTTGCAGAATTTCCTGTGCAACAACCACCTCGCGGGTCCGGTCGCCGCCCGGCTCGGGTGTGAGCGATACGCGGATCGTGTCGCCAATGCCTTCCTGCAGCAGTACGGCCATGGCTGCGGTTGAAGCGACAATGCCTTTGCTGCCCATACCGGCCTCGGTAAGTCCGAGATGCAGCGGATAGTTGCATCGCGCCGCCAACGCTCGATAGACGGCAACCAGATCCTGAACGTTGGAAACCTTGGCCGACAGCGTAATTGCGTTGCCGGGCTGCCCCAGCGACTCTGCTCGCGCAGCGCTTTCAAGGGCCGAGGTGACAAGCGCCTCGCGCATCACACTCTGCCCATCCCAGGGCGTGGCCCGCGACGCGTTGGCGTCCATCAGCCTGGCAAGCAGGTCCTGGTCAAGGCTGCCCCAATTCACGCCGATTCGTACTGGCTTGCCGTAGCGGCAGGCCACCTCGATCATCTGGGCGAAGTTATCGTCGCGTCGGCGTCCCGCCCCCACATTGCCGGGATTGATTCGATATTTGGACAACGCCTGCGCGCAGCCAGGCACCTGCTGGAGCAACTTGTGCCCGTTGTAATGAAAGTCGCCGACCAGGGGCACATTGACGCCCATGCGGTCGAGCTGATCACGAATGGCAGGAACCGCCTCCGCGGCAGCAGGCGTGTTCACCGTGATACGAACCAGCTCCGAACCTGCCCGCGCGAGATCTTTGACCTGAATCGCGGTGGCGATGGCATCGGCGGTGTCGGTGTTGGTCATGGACTGGACCACAACCGGCGCACCGCCTCCGACCACCACCGCCCGGTCTTGCCAGCTGACCGTCATGGCACGCGTGTGACGACGTTGCAGAGGGCCCACTGGCATCGGTTGCAACTCGCTCATCGCTGCCTCATTGCTCAATTCGGAAACGGGCCACGCCCAAGCGCATATGCGGAGCGAGGTCGATCGGTGTGCCGCGCCAGGTGATGGCAACGCCGGCTGCGTTGCCAATGACCAATGACAGCGGAAGATCGCCGGACAACTCGCGGACGGTTCCCGGGGCCTGGGTGCCTGTGATCAGGATGGCGCCCGACGCATCGCGCACCTCGATCCAGGACTCTACCGGGAACCGCATGACCAGCGGGTTGAGACGCGACTCGGTGGCGCCCGAGGTTGCCGGCGCGGGCCTTGCAACGGACGGCGGGTTATCGCGGGACGGGGCTGGAGGCGGAGCGGGCAAGGCGGCTGCCGGCGCGTTGCCCGCCTGCGCTGACGCTGCAACTGCTGGCACCGGTCCTGACGCCGCCGGCGCAGCAACTGGCAGGTTGACCGGAGGCGGAACCGTTGGGGAGGGCGTTGGGGAGGGCGTTGGGGAGGGCGCTGGGGAGAGTGTTGGGGTGGGCGCGTTCGATACGCCGGCGGTCGCGGCCGGTGTGGCCGTGCCGGCAGCCGGTGCCGCCTGCTGCAGAACGCTTGACGATGCCATCGCAGGCCCTTCCGCCGCAGCGCCCGGCTGAGCCGCCTCGGATATGCTCGGAGAGCCCGACGAGGGAGTCACTGGCGGCTGCAGATCGCGGTTCAGGAGCGTTGCACCGCCCCCGTAAAAAAATGCGAGCGCAACAACACCCGCCACCAGCAGGAGCAGCCAGACCCATCGATTGCCCGACCCGCTGCCACCGAAGCCCAGGGCGCCCTGCCGCGGCATCGGCCGCCTGAGTTCCGAGTCAGGCTTCAAAATTTCGGTGCCCGGCAGCTGCGACTCGATTGAATTGAGCAGCGGCGAGACATCGACCTCGAGCAAGCGACCATACGACCGCAGGCTCGAGCGAACAAAGGCGCGCCCAGGCAGCGCAGCCCAGTCGCCCGATTCGAGCGCTGCGATTTGGCGAGGGGCGAGTCGTAGACGCGACGACACCAGCGATGCGCTAAAGCCCCTTGCCTCACGCAAGCTGATCAATTCGGTGAGCGACGACACAACCGATCCGGGCAACCCGGAGCCAGACTCGGGGTCCCCGACCGCTTCCACAGCTGGGGCCTCAGTGGTGGCGTGCCGCCGATCGCTCACTGCACCCCCACCACTGAAATGACGCGTCGCCGAGTGCGCTCGGCCACCCGCGTACGGTCCTGAACTTCGCCCGCAAGTTGCCCACAGGCGGCATCAATATCATCGCCGCGCGTACGACGGATGGTGGTCACCCGCCCGCCGTCTGACAGCAGTTGCGCAAACCGCCGCACCCGCTCCGCGGGAGACTTCCTGAGCCCGGAGCTCGGAAAGGGATTGAACGGAATGAGATTGAACTTGCAGGGCACCCGGCGAACGCACTCGAGGAGCTGCTCTGCATGCGCGTCGCTGTCGTTGACGCCGTCGAGCATCACGTATTCGAAGGTGACAAAATCACGTGGCGCACGCTCGAGGTAGCGCAAACAACTCGCCAGCAATTGCGCCAGCGGATACTTGCGATTGAGCGGGACCAGGTGGTCGCGAAGATCATCGTTGGGCGCATGAAGCGAAACAGCCAGCGCAACCGGGCAGTCGTCGCGAAGGCGGTCGATCATGGGGACCACGCCCGAGGTGGAGACAGTGACGCGCCGCCGGGACAAGCCATACGCGTTGTCATCGAGCATCAGGCGCAAAGCCTCCAAGGTGGCCTCATAGTTCTGAAGCGGTTCGCCCATTCCCATGAAGACCACGTTGCTGATCAGCCGTGATTGAGGATTCTGCCCTGAACCATCGCCGTCATCGTCCGCATCGTCAGTGGCAACGGGAACCCTCCCGCGAATGCCGTCGCGTTCAAGCGCTCGCAAGGCAAGCCAAAGCTGCCCGATGATTTCGTGCGCGCTCAGGTTTCGGGAGAAGCCCTGATGCCCGGTCGAACAGAAACGACAGTGCACGGCACAGCCGGCCTGCGTTGAGACGCAGAGGGTGCCACGCGAGGTCTCGGGAATAAAGACCGTCTCGATCGCGTTACCGTCTCCGACGTCAAGCAACCACTTGCGGGTACCGTCGGCAGAGGTGTGATCGCGTAAAGCTGCCGGGGCCTGAATACGGGCCCGATCGGCAAGCAGCGTCCGGAATTCTTTCGCCAGATCGGTCATTTGCGAAAAATCGGACTCACCGCGCTGGTGCACCCAGCGCAGCAATTGACGCGCGCGAAAGGGTTTTTGCCCCCACTGCCCGCAGGCAGCGGTCAGCGCATCCGGAGACAGGCCCAGGATATCGACCGGCGCATCCATGCAGGGGCCCCCATTATCCCGGGAAGACCGCTTGGGCGGCCCGGACAGGAGGCAATGCGCCGGATCGGGTCACGTGCCCTCAGCGAGCGTGAACGTCGAGGCCAGAGAAAAAGAAAGCAACTTCGGCGCGGGCGGTATCTTCGCCGTCGGAGCCATGCACGGCATTCGCGTCAATGCTGTCAGCGAAGTCGGCACGAATGGTGCCGGGCGCGGCTTTCTTGGGGTCGGTGGCGCCCATCAGGTCACGGTTGCGCGCGATGGCACCCTCTCCCTCGAGCACCTGAATCATCACCGGGCCGGAAACCATGAAATCAACCAGATCCTTGAAGAACGGGCGCTCACGATGGACTCCGTAGAACGCTTCTGCCTGCGCGCGCGACAGTTGGGTCATTCGCGCAGCAATCACTTTCAAGCCGGCCTTTTCAAATCGGGAATAGATCTGGCCGATAACGTTCTTGGCAACAGCGTCGGGTTTGATGATGGAAAGAGTACGCTCAACCGCCATGATGGCTCCAGGAATTCTTTGAATCAGTGCTTTTAAATCAATGGGTAGCGGTGCTTTTCTGATATTCTTTAAACGCACGGACTTGTTTTTCACAGAACAGAGAATAGTATCACAGCAGTGCGTCTCGTTTCCCTTCGCCAGGATGGACCAACCCAGCACTCACGCTGACACTGTGGCGGCAAGGGCAAATTTCCATGCCGGCCCCGCGGCTTCCCTTGAAAAAGCAGGGGTGGCCCAGCAGATAATTGCGTCTTAAACCCTTGGAGGTTACTGCAATGCAATACGGTGACAACACGTTCGGACACAGCCCCTCGTCGGTTCTGGTCGACGTTGCCGCCCGCAACCGCGTGTTGCGCAACACCTACACGCTGCTTGCTTTGTCGATGGTTCCCACAGTCCTGGGCGCCTGGATCGGCGTTCGAACCGGCTTCAGCTTCTTCGCGGGAAGCCCGTTCATTGGCCTGATGGTGTTCCTGGGCGTCGCGTTTGGCTTCTTTTTCGCAATCGAACGTTTCAAGAACAGCGGAATCGGCGTGGCCCTGCTGCTGGCTTTCACGTTCTTCATGGGCCTGATGCTGTCCAGACTCATCGGAAACGTACTGGGGATGGCCAACGGTGCTCAACTGATCATGACCGCGTTTGGCGGCACGGCCGCAATTTTCGGCGTCATGGCAACAGTTGCCACGGTATCCAAGCGTGATTTCAGCGGGCTCGGAAAGTGGCTGTTCGTCGGCTTCCTGGTCATTCTGGTTGCTGCGATCGCCAACATCTGGTTGCAGATGCCGGCGCTCATGCTCACCATCTCGACGCTCGCGGTGCTGATCTTCTCCGCGTTTATCCTGGTTGATCTTCAGCGCGTGGTAAACGGCGGCGAAACCAACTACGTTACCGCCACGCTTGGCATCTACCTGAGCGTCTACAACGTATTCAGCAACCTGCTGGCCATTCTGGGAATTGTCGGCGGCGACCGCGACTGATCCGCACGCACTCGGGGTTCCGGCAGCTTCAACCAATCGCCGGCCATGCAAATGGCCGGCGATTTTCATTGGTTACCCGTTAAGTCGATCGAAAACAGCAATTGATTCCACGTGCGAGGTGTGCGGAAACATGTTTACCGCCCCTGCTGACAGGAGTCGGTACCCGCCCAGATGCACCAGGATGCCCGCGTCCCGGGCCAGCGTCGCCGGATTGCAGGAGACATAAACGATCCGGTGGGGGGCCTCATGTGAAGCACGCGTGGCCTGCGCGGCGATAGCCTTGCATACCTCGAGTGCGCCCTCCCGGGGTGGGTCTATCAACACTCGATCAAAGTGCCCAAGCGACTGCCAGGCGGCGTCATCGAGGGTGAACAGATTGCGCGCGCTGAAGCTCGAACGCTGCTCCAGTTGATTGAGCACAGCGTTTTCCGAGGCTCGCTTGACGAGCGTCGCGCTGCCCTCAATACCAACCACCTGCGCAGCGCGCCGCGCCAGCGGCAGGCTGAAATTGCCCAGGCCGCAAAACAGGTCCGCAATACGATCGCTGGCAGCAGGCTCGAGCAACGCTACCGCGCGCCGCACCAGCACCTCGTTAACGGCGTGATTCACCTGCGTGAAATCGGTGGGCCGGTAGGGCATCACGACGTTGAATTCGGCCAATCGATAACCGAGCTCTGACGGGCTGTTGCCGCCGTAGCGATCGCACAGCAGTTCGATCGAATCGGGCCCCGCCCGCTGCAGCCAAAGCTCCACTGTTTCGGTCTGCGCGAACTGCCGCAACAGGAACAGATCATCATCGGTGGGCTCCTGGAGCACCCTGAACACCAGTGCAATGCAGGCCCCCCCGCTATGGGCTTCACCGACGGCAACCTCAATCTGCGGCAGTCGATCACGCAGACTGAGCGCTGACACCAGCGCGCGAAGCGGCATCAGGAGCCTGGCAACACCAGGATGCAGCACGTGGCACTCATGCATGTCGGCAACATAGCTTGAGCCGCGTTCGTGAAACCCCACCAATACGCCGCCCTTCTTCGGGACATTGCGAACCGACAGACGGGCCCGATAGCGATAGCCCCAGGCGGGACCAGCGATCGGGCGCAACATGATCTCGGGGCTCACCTTGCCAAGATGATGCAATTGATCTTCAAGCGCTCGCTGTTTGACGGCGATCTGCGCAAGCGGATCAAG
>Ga0194122_10006707_pt1 | contig 10296 bp, 7 predicted proteins | sample TA2MahCa10mmetaG_FD_155487 | JGI IMG/M metagenome (GOLD analysis project Ga0194122, IMG submission 155487) | Freshwater microbial communities from Lake Tanganyika, Tanzania - TA2015021 Mahale Deep Cast 10m | ecosystem: Environmental > Aquatic > Freshwater > Lake | place: Tanzania: Lake...
TGTTGCCAGCACATCTGCTGGGGCGGCATTGCGAACTCCATGAATGACGACATCCGCACCCGCGAGAGCAAACTCGGCGGCGATCGCTCGGCCAATCCCGGAGGTCGATCCGGTCACAACCGCCCGCAGGCCTGACAAGCTGCTGAATTCGACGACTTTCACAGAAACCCCACGAATTCTCGGAGAAGCACCATCGTTGACGACGGATCAGTGAGCCGAAATAATCCGTGCCGTTCAGCAATTGGTGACGGATTGAATCTGCCTGTCTAACTTTGAGTTGCTCATTTTCCGGCGATTCCGCCAGTTCTCAGCCCTCAATTCGAGGGCAATCATCGTATTCCCATATTCCAGTCTTCAACCATTCTCGATTGACCACAAGCCCATTCGCATGCGGTGAGGCAGAAATTGCTTCGTCGCTGTTCCCTCGTTTCGCGAGTCATCTCAATTGAAGGCTCGCTAACAGAGAACGTAACGCCAATGGATTTCAGGATCGCCAATTGGCTGACCATTCTCAACCTGACCTTTCGCGAGAGACGCCCGCTCCGGCGATCTCGTCGAATCCGACTTCCGAACTTACTGAGGAACAAATGCTCGAACTTGCTAAGTCTCCGGCCCACCAGAAAAAGACGCATTCCGGACAAAACCAACTTCCCGACCAATTCCAACGCGAGTTGGTCCAGATGTTCAAATTGCTCTCCGATGAAACACGGTTGCGTGTGCTGATGTATTTGTACCGCGAAACCGAACTGCATGTCTCGGCGTTGTGCGAGCGATTGCAACAAAGCCAACCAGCCGTAAGTCACCACTTGGCTTTGTTGCGCGAAGCCGGCTTGATCGGTTGTCGCCGTGATGGCAAGCACAACTTCTATTCGATCCGTCAGACGCACTTCCACCACGTCGCCTCGCAACTCTTTCAAAACATCGCCGACCCCGGAAAATTAGAGTTTCGTTTCGAGGACTTCACCGTTACTCCTCGACGGAAAAGCGGAGTCTGATCGGTCAAACGTCGGGCGATCTTTTTGAGTCAGCGGAGCCGTGCGAAAGCCGGCTCTTTTTTGTGGTACGTGCGACTCCGCTGTCTCCAATTCCGCCGTTTCATGCAGTCGGACCGCGGGCACCACCAGAACTCGCCATTTCTGCCGATCAACCCCAAATCAGAAGCCTCGACCTACCCTACAACCGGCACATCCGAAAACTCTTGCCAAAGCTACGGCGAACACCCAACCGATACTGATGCAGGCGATTGGGGGGAACTTGACCGCCTGGAAGGGTGTTTCCATGCCATTGCGAATTGTCTGGCGACCGTGGAAGTGGGCCAACGTGGTCCTGTGCGGCAGCCTACTCATCGGCTGCTCGACTTCTGAAAAGAAGCTGAGCTACGTCGGCGACACAGACTTACAACACTACAAAGATGTCGTCATCTCGATCGACTACCCAACGGTGAACCAAGAGACCCCTGACACCGTCAGCTACTCCGACGAACCGCGCCGCATTCGCAATCCACGCAAAGATGAGATTTGGAATCTCGGTCTTGAAGAAGCGCTGCACACCGCGCTCGCTAACAACGAAATCATCCGGGACAACGGCCAATTCCTTTCGCCGGGGAACCGTCTGCTGACGAACCCTGATTTCGTCCAGTCGGTTTACGATCCCGCTCTGCAAGACACGAGCACTCTGTTTGGCCAAAACGGCGTCGAAGCCGCGCTGTCTGAATTTGACGCGCAGTTCACAGCGAACATGCTCTACGGACGCAGCGAAAACATCGCCGAAAATAACAGCTTCGGTGGCATCTCGAACGGCGACACTCTCGGTAACCAGGCCGGAGACTTCCGCGCAGCGCTGTCGAAAATCTTTGCGAATGGTGCTCAAGCCTCGATTCAGCACAATGTGCTGTATCAAGATTTCAATCAGAATACCGGCGGGAATCCACGACTCTTTCAATCGTATTTTACGAACAATCCCAGCGCGACTCAGAATGCCGGACTGCCAGGCCTCGAATTTAACTACCGTCAACCTTTGTGGGCCGGCGGCGGTACTCGGTTTACGCGCATTGCCGGCCCCATCAGCCGTCGCCCGACGCTGCAAAACGTGCCACAGGTCAACCAGGGCGTGGTCATCTCGCGAATTCGCACCGACATCGCGCTCGCGGACTTTGAACAGGCCACGATCGGCTTGGTCAAAGACGTTGAAGATGTTTACTGGGAGCTGTATCTCGCCTATCGGACTTACGACACGGACATCACGGCTCGGAACAGCTTCCTGCACACTTGGCGCGAAGTGAAAGCCAAGACCGATCAAGGCCTGGAAGGTGGCAGTGCGGCCGACGAAGCGCAAGCTCGCGACAGCTACTTCGACGCGCGGGCGGCCTCGGAAAACTCGCTTTCAAACGTTTACAACACCGAGGGCCGTTTTCGGCGCTTGCTCGGACTGCCAGTCAACGACGGCCGGATCATCCGACCGGCCGATGAACCGACCACGGCTGAATTCCTCCCGGACTGGCGAACCAGTCTGGTCGAGGCATTGACGCGCCGAGTCGAACTTCGCAAACAGAAGTGGAACATCAAGAGCCTGGAGTTTCAGCTGGAGGCCTCCAAGAGCCTCACCAAACCTCGGCTCGACCTGGTCTCGCGCTATCAGATCAACGGCTTCGGCGACCAACTCTTTGGAAAGTCGGACAGCGATCCCCAGGGGATTGCGGCTCCATTTCCCGTGCAAACCACGGCGAGCTTCTACGACAATCTGCTCAACGCTAATCAAACTGGTTGGGGTGTCGGATTCGAATTCAGCATGCCGATCGGTTTTCGAGCGGCTCATTCGCAGGTCCGCAACTTGGAACTCAGGCTGGCAAAAGCCCGCGCCGCGCTGGGGTCGCAAGAATTCGAAATCAGTCACGAGTTGGCCAATTCTTTTCGACAGGCGGACACGACTTTTCAAACCGCTCAGACATTTTTCAACCGCCGCCGCGCGGCTGAGCGTCGCGTGCAAGCCAACGATGCTCAATATCGAGCAGGCAAAGGCAGCGTTGATCTGTTGCTCCGAGCACAGGTCAGTCTCGCGACTGCCGAGAAGGCGTACTACCAAAGCCTGGTCGGCTACAACCGCGCCATCTTGGACATGAAATTTCGCAAGGGGACGTTGATGGAAGACAACAGCATCTTCCTTTCTGAGAGCCTGTCGCATCCGGAGGCGTACGCGCAAGCCGTGCGTCATGCTTGGGCACGCAGCCATGCCATCGATGCCAATGACGCGCTCGAAACACAACCGGAAGAATTCGTTTCCGACGAATCCGATCCGGTGGAACTCGGCACTTCGGTCTATTCCAGCTCACCTGAATCAAGCCTCACGCAACCTCCGGTGCCGGAGCCCGCCCCCGCGGCTGAACTCCCGGTCACTGAACCAAAGCCGTTGCCAAAGCCTGAATTGCCTGCCAAACCAGCTCCGCCCGCGAAAGAGGAATCGCCTGATTCTGGTGCCGCTCCTTCGCACAAACCGAGTCCGGTGCAGCCTGCAACAAACGAAAGCCCGTCAGCACCGGATTCCGAAACTGCAACGGAGCAGATTGGATTCCAACGGAAACCGTCAACCCAACAGCCCGCAAATCCAACACCACTTTCGACGGACGATACTCTTCAAAAATCCGTCAGCAACTCGCGATCAGGCGAGCCAAAGGAACTCGACAACGAGGCAGAAGACGAAAACGATGAGGCGAATGCGTTTGAAACAGCCCCCTTCGAGCAAACATTTCTTCGGTGACTCAAATCGATTCCTGAGATTTGGAACCTGAAACCTTCAAAGAATTTGTTGGCGACACGGCGCCGATCGCAAGCGCCGCCTCGCTTGGGTCCACTTCGGGAACCTCAAGTGAGGCGGCGTTTTTGTGACGCGTCCACGACACCCCAACGTCGCTAGGTGTGTTTCGCTTCGAACTCCTGCATTACAGCAATCAGCGCATCGACTCCCTCGATCGGAAACGCGTTGTAGATGCTGGCCCGCATGCCGCCGACACTGCGATGACCTTTGAGTCCATCCAGCCCTGCTGCCGTCGCGACCTTCACGAACTGGCTGTCAAGTTCGTCGTTGCCGGTCACGAAGGTGACGTTCATCAGCGAGCGGCTGTCTCTGTCGGCCGTCGGCTTGAAGAGTCGGCTCTGGTCCAGATACGCGTACAACCGATCCGCTTTGGTGCGGTTGCGTTGCTCCATGCCGACGAGGCCGCCGTTTGACTTGATCCACTTAAAAACCAGGCCCATCAGGTAAATCCCGAACGTCGGCGGAGTGTTGTACATCGAGTCATTCTTGCTGTGCGTCCGGTACTGCAACATCGTCGGCAGGTCGGTTCGTCCGCGCTCGATCAGATCGTTTCGGATGATGACCAGTGTCACACCGGACGGTCCGAGGTTCTTCTGCGCTCCGGCGTAGATCAGACCATACTTCGCCACATCGACTGGTCGGCAGAAGATGTCGCTACTGGCATCGCAGATCACAGCCGAATTGGCCGGCACCTCGGGAAAGCGATGCCATTGCGTGCCGAAGATTGTGTTGTTCGACGTATAATGCACGTAGGCTGCGCCGCTGCTGCACTGAACCGTCGCAGGGATGTAGCAGTAGTTGCGATCCTTGCTGCTGCACGCGGTATGCGTCTTACCAAAACGAACCGCTTCCTCCTGAGCTTTCTCAGACCACGCTCCGGTCAGCAGATAGTCGGCGTGAGCATCACTCGACAAGAAATTCATCGGGATCATACCGAACTGGAATGACGCTCCCCCTTGCAAGAACAACACTTTGTAGTCCGACGAAATACCGCCAACTTCGCGGCAAACGGCTTCGCATTCTTCGTACACGGCCAGAAATGCTTTGCCGCGGTGTGAATGTTCGCAGACACCGATGCCGGTGTTGCCTAACGAGAGGAGATTCTCGCGAGCCTCTTCTAATACTGGAACCGGCAGTACCGCGGGGCCTGCAGAGAAATTAAAAATGCGATCCGTCATCATTCGTAATCCTGATTTGAAAATGTCCGCACGGGGCCAGAGCGATCGAAGCGTCGTCATTGAAAAAGCTTCAACCGGAGCGGGATTAAAGGAGTACTTGAGAGGGCATACAAGGGTCTCTTCGCGGCTTTAACACCGCCGCAAGGCACAATCCTTTCGTCTCGACACAGTGGCCGATACCGTTCCACTGTCTCGACATTTCCGATGGAGAATGGCTGTGGCTGTTGATGCCAGTTCGGTGCATGTGAATCTGGGCGAGCGGAGCTACGAAATCCGCATTGTCAGCGGTGGTCTGTCGGAGTTGCCCACACTGCTACCGACTTGGATGGATCGTAGCGTGTATCAAGCCGGGAGTTCGCGGCAGGCGCACGTTGTCACCGATCGTAACGTGCGGCCGCACGCGGATGTCGTTCGCGAGGGGCTGACTCTCACCGGTTGGAGTTGCGGCTTGACCGAACTGGAACCCGGCGAAAAAACGAAATCGATCGCCAGTCTTTCGGCCGTCTGGGATGATTTGATCGCCGTGAAAGCTGACCGTCGCACCGTCTTGATTGCCGTCGGTGGCGGAGTCGTCGGCGACTTGGCGGGCTTTGCCGCAGCATCATTCGTGCGGGGCTTGCCATTCGTGCAGATCCCGACCTCACTGCTGGCGGATGTCGATAGCTCCGTCGGAGGCAAGACGGGCATCAATCATCCCGTCGCGAAGAACATGCTCGGAGCGTTTCATCAGCCGATCGGAGTGCTGATCGATACGGAAATGCTCGTGACCTTACCCGCTCGCGAATTCGCGGCCGGCCTGGCTGAAGTTGTGAAGTACGGAGTGATTTTGGACTCTGACTACTTCGCTTTTCTCGAACTGCGTGCGGAGGCGATCTTTCGACGCGACCCCGGCATTTTGCGGCAAGTTGTCGCACGCTGCTGCCGGCTGAAGGCGGACGTTGTCGAGAAAGACGAATTCGAGCGCACTGGGCTCCGCGCAGTTTTGAACTATGGTCACACGTTTGGGCATGCTTTCGAGGCACTTGCCGGATTCGGCGAATTGCTGCATGGCGAGGCAGTAGCGATTGGCATGATGTACGCCAGCCGACTGGCGGAACGACTCGGCTTGATAAATTCCACGGTGACCGTTCGACAAGAGGCGTTGTTGAACCGCTTCGGATTGCCGACTCGTTTGCCGGCCGGTTGGCCACACTCCGTCGACGCCGTGGTCGAACGAATGAAACTTGACAAGAAGACTCTCGGGGGCCACTTGCGATTCGTGCTTCCCAAACGTTTGGGGCTCGTTGAAATCGTCAACGATGTTTCTGAAGCGGATGTCCGAGCCGTGCTGCAATGCGAGTAACGCTTGCCGCTCGCGTGCGCAACAAAAAAGGCCGATCGCGGAATCGCGGTCGGCCTTCGTGGTTCAGAAATCGACTCGACTCTCCAAGGAATGAGGACCGAGCAGATCTCTGAGAACTATCGAGGAAGAAGTTCTAAGGTTGATAATCGGAGTTACCTCCGAAAGAGAAGTTCGAATTGTCGGTCCCCGCGTGTGAGGTGTCCGGGGGAAGGCACGTTCCCCCGGACGATCACTCACGTTTACGGAGCCAGAGAAGTGGGATGGATTAATTCGCAGTGCGAGTTAGGTCATCCCACGTGGTTGACATTACTTCGAGCAGCCAGCCGGAGCAGCACAGCTCGGAGCAGCACAGCTCGGAGCACACGCAGCCGGAGCGGCGCAGCTTGGAGCACACGCAGCCGGAGCGGCGCAGCTCGGAGCACAGGTGTGTCCGCAGCCGTTGTTGGAGCAGCTCAGCTTGGGCAGGAATCTTCGGCAAGCAAATTTTCGGCAACTTGAGCTTGGGCAGCTTCCAGCAGCTGTTGTTGCAGCCGTTGTTGCAGCAGCTGTTGCTGTTGCCGCAGGTAGGAGCACAAGCAGCTGGCGCGGCACAAGTCGGCGCACAAGCAGCCGGAGCAGCGCATTTCGGAGCGCACGCTGCGGGAGCAGCACACGCTGGCGCACTGGCCGCGGGAGCGGCGCAGGTCGGAGCACACGCAGCCGGGGCCGCGCAGCTCGGAGCACACGCCTTCGCGGGAGCGGCGCAGTTCGGAGCGCACGCAGCCGGGGCCGCGCAGCTCGGAGCACACGCCTTCGCGCACGGGGCCGCGCAGCTGGGCGCGGGCGTGCAACAGTGATTGTCGAACAGCCTAGCGTTCGCCGTGCCAGCGACGCCAAGCAACATGGCGAGAGACAAAATCCACTTCATTCCGGCATCTCCTCAAGAAACGTGTCTGACAGTCGTGAGCTCTTTTTGCCGTACGGGCCACTCACCCGACGAAGCAACGCAGTTGAAGGCTCACTGGGACTCGGTGGTCACTAGGCTCCAAAATCGGCAACTCAGTTCAGGGAACTCACACGACATCTACTGCGATCACTTGGGTTCGCAGGAACCGCCGGACAAAATGTCGAACGTGCGGACAGTACCGACTAACCCCGCAGTGAATCGGATCCAACCATGACGGATGTGCTTGTCCCAGCGATCTTGACTTTGGCCGTCGTTGGCGGCTGGATCGGTGTCGCTCGCCTGACCCGCAGCGTCCACCACACGTCCCTGACCTCCGCAGCCGCGTGGGCCATTTGGTTTCAAGCGACTTTGACGGCCACAACGTCTGTAACGCTCGCGAAGAATCAAGTGCCTCGTGGCATCCTCGATCAACTTTGGTACCTGACGGCAGTGAGTGCTCTGTGCCCATTCGTCGCTGTCCTCGGCGCACGTCGCGGCCGACTGCTGGAATGGAGCCTCTTCATCGTTATGCCGCTGATCGTCGTCCTCGAATGGCCGGCGCTCGCCCAACTGACTCGCTGCTGGCATGGCCAACGGCTGGAACTCGAAGCACCAGCACTGATTGGCTTCGCACTAGTGCTTGTGATGGCACTCGGGCAGTTTTTCGGTACCCGCTACCCAATCTCGATCCTCACCTGGATGGCCACCTGGGGAATCGTCGGTTGGTCGCTTCGCAGTTCAACCGCAGCGTCATTAGCTGACCGAAATGCGGACCAACGCATCGCGGTTTTTTTTCTCGTGCAATTCTGGTTGGCGGCAGCCTTTGAAACACGCACTCGACCAGTCGTGTTATTCGGATGGAATCGTGTTTGGAATGACTACCGCAATTTCTTCGGCAACCTTTGGGCGTTGCGGTTGATGGCCCGCGTCAATGAAATCGCACGGCGAGACAACTGGCCCTGGACTCTGACGGAAAATGGACTGAGTCCAGTTGATCCGAAGAATGCGATCGCCAGCGATCCCGACAGTGACCCGCGCGTCGATCACACTTTCCGCTGGCTGATGAAACCGTTCGTCGATCCCGAATGGATCGACAAGCGGCTTACAGCTTCCAGGGATCGCGCATCGGGCGGCTGAGCAGCTTGTTGGCCTCGTCGTCGTTAACGAAGCGTTCCTTCACCGGATCCCAATTCAGCGGACGGCGAAGGTCGTAGCCGATCTGGCCGAGCTCACAGACCGTCGCGGAACGGTGGCCGATCTCGACGTCGCAGATTGGCTTCTTGCGAGAGCGAATCGCGTCGATCCAATTGCGGTGATGATTGTCGGACGGCTCGACGTGAAAAGCATTCTCGCCGAGCTTCGCTTCCAGAATGCTGGCGGGATCCGCCTCGATTTTTCCCCGATCGACGTAGAGCGTCCCTTTTGTCCCCACGAACGTGCAGCCGTTGGGCCCGCCGTGAGTCATAACCACGCCGTTTGCGTAGGTGAACTTCAGGCCGGTCGTGGCTTTGTCCTCCGGCGGTTCGATCTTCACCGGGCCGGAATTGTCCATGCCGAGCGCCCATTGCGCAATATCGAAATGGTGCGCACCCATGTCGGCCAAACCGCCGCCGGCGAACTCACGGTACTGGCGAAACGCCGGGAAATGGTTGTGAATTCCCTTGGGGCAGAGGATTTGGTTGTAGCCACGCTCCGCCGACGGGCCGTTCCAGAAGTTCCAGTCGGTACCGGTCGGACATTCCTCGGTCGGCAGATCGCACGTCACGGCAGGGCCACCGACGCCGACAGAGACCGTTTTGATCTCGCCGAGGTACCCGTTGCGAATCAGCTCGACCGCACGACGGAACAAGCCGCCAAACTCGCTGCGCTGTTGGCTCCCCGTTTGAAACACTCGGTCGTGCTTGCGGGCCGCTTCGACCATCGCTCGTCCCTCGGAGATCGTCAGCGACAGCGGCTTCTCGCAGTACACGTCCTTGCCCGCTCGACAGGCCATGACCGACGGGATCGCGTGCCAGTGATCTGGTGTGCCGATCACCACCGCGTCGATGTCGTCGCGAGCCAGCAGCTCCCGGAAATCGACGTACGCCGCGCAACCTTTGTACGACGCCATTTGCTTCTGTTTAGCATAGCCCTCTTCGACGATCCGTTTCGAGTCCTCGCGCCGCTCGATCACAACATCACAAACCGCGATGACCTGCGTGTCGCTCGTCCCGACAAACCGCCGCAGGTGCCCGCGCGATTGAATCCCGATGCCGATGAAGCCCAACCGAATCCGTTCGCTGGGAGCCGCTAACCCGCGTGACGGCGATGCAAGAATCATCGGCCCAGCCGCAGCGACAGCAGTCGTACCCAAAAACTGACGACGAGTGATTCGCGACATGCAACGCTCCTTTTCGTGGATGGATTACTTCTTCGCGGCCGGAGCTGGCTTGAGGTACTTGTTCAATCCAGCGGTTGTCAGCGCAACGGGAGCCCCGGACTTCGGGATTTCGACCCCCGCCGACCAGAGGATGCCGTTGACCAGAAATCGTCGATAGCCCTCTTCGGCCAAGCTGGCGTGCAAGTGCGTACCGGTAAAGTTGAACGATCGCCCTCCGTTGGATCGCTCGAAGAGCCAGGAGACAATCGCCTCGTCTGTCAGCTCTTGGCTGGCTGCTTTCGGCGAGACCGTCCGCAGCAACGGAGTCACACCTTTCATCTCCGGGACGAATCGCAATTTGAAGAGCCATCCATCGTCGATCTCAAACGGCGTGACACCTCGGCAGACGGGATGTTCGGCAAATGTCCCGAACCGAGTCACCCAGTGTGCTCGCTGCGAGTGACCCTTCTCCCAGGCCGCTCCCGCCAAGTCGCGCATCCGATCACCGACATCCTTCGGCACGTCCACAAACTGATGAAATCCGACGAGGCCCACTCCTTCGTCCGCCAACTTCCACAGCTGAGCCATCCGATCGGCTGCCAGCAGAGCGTGCTTGTCTCCACCGTCGAACAGACAGACGATCCCCTTCGCACCAGCCAACGTCTCTGGCTTCTTCGGCCAA
>Ga0194122_10006712_pt1 | contig 10286 bp, 8 predicted proteins | sample TA2MahCa10mmetaG_FD_155487 | JGI IMG/M metagenome (GOLD analysis project Ga0194122, IMG submission 155487) | Freshwater microbial communities from Lake Tanganyika, Tanzania - TA2015021 Mahale Deep Cast 10m | ecosystem: Environmental > Aquatic > Freshwater > Lake | place: Tanzania: Lake...
ATGCGAATCGCCGTTGTCGGACTCGGTTTTATGGGCAGCACTCACCTGAAGGGGCTGCATTCGGTGAAGGGAGCGACGCTCGGCGCGGTGGTGTCGGCGGATCCCAAGCGGCGGTCGGGCGATCTGAGCGCGATTCAAGGCAACCTCGGCGGGCCGGGCGAGAAGCTCGATTTTACGAACGTCGCGCAGTATGAGACGCCGGAGCAGGCGTTCGCCGATCCGAATATCGACGCCGTCGATTTGTGTGTTCCGACGGATCTGCACAAGCCGTTGACATTGGCGGCGCTGAAGGCGGGCAAGCATGTGCTGGTCGAGAAGCCGATGGCGCTATCGCTCGGCGAGTGCAGCGAGATGCTGGAAGCGGCGGATGCAGCTGGGAAAATTTTGATGGTCGCGCAGGTGCTGCGGTTCTTTCCTGCCTACACGGCGCTGCGCGCGGCGCTGCGGAGCGGCGGGTTGGGCGCGGTTCGCAGCGCGTTGTTCCGGCGGCGGTGTGCGGCGCCGGCGTGGAGCAAGTGGTTGAAAGAACCGGACAAAAGTGGCGGCGGCGTGTTCGATTTGTTGATCCACGACGTAGATATGGTCTATCACCTATTCGGCATGCCGGAGGCCGTGACGGCGACCGGATATGAAAATCTGAACGCGGGCATCGATGTGATTACGGCCAATTTTCATTACGCCGAGATCGGGTCGGTGGTTGTGACCGGCGGGTGGCATCATCCAAAGGCGTATCCGTTTTCGATGGAGTATACGGTGAATACCGATGGCGGCACGCTCGACTATTCCACCGACAATCGACCGCCGAAGTTGTATAAGGCCGATGGCGAGGCGGAGGAGTTGAAGTTGGACGACGTCGACGGCTACGCGGCCGAAATCCAGTACTTCGCCGATTGCATTAATGAAAACAAGAAGCCCACGATTTGTTCTCCGGTGGAGTCGGCGCTGGGCGTGCGATTGGCGCTGGCGATGAATGAGTCCCGCGCTCACGGCGGCTCGAAGGTGCAACTGTGAAACCGAAAATTCTGATTCCGATAGGGGATGCGTCGGAGGCGCTCGATACGGTCTATCCGATTTGGCGCGTGATTGAAGAGGGCTATGAAGCGGTCGTCGCAGGGCCGGAGAAGAGGGTGTATCACCTGGTGATGCACGAGATTCCGCCGGGTTGGGATTTGACGAAGGAGTCGCCGAGCTACCACTGGAAATCCGATATCGCTTACGCGGATGTGAAACCGGAAGAGTACGCGGGGATGTTCGTCAGCGGCGGACGCGCGCCGGAGTATCTGCGCTATAACGAAGACCTGTTGCGCATCACGCGTCACTTTTTCGACGCGCAAAAACCGGTGGCCGTGGTCTGCCACGGCGTCGAGATCGTAGCGGCGGCGGATGTGATTCGCGGACGGCGGATGGCGACGGTGCCGAAGTGCAAACTGGATGTCGAGTTCAGCGGCGGGACGTTCGTCAACGACCGGTGCGTGCGAGACGGCAATATGGTCTCGGGCCGCACGTGGCATGACAATCCGTACTTCATCGGCGAGTGGATGCGGATGTTGAAAGACTACATCGCGGCGAATCCGTCATGACGCGGCGAGTGTTACTGGCCGGGCTGATTCCGCGCGCGAAGACCGCGGCGTTTGCGTACAGCTTCAAAGGGTTTCCGAACTGGCCGCTGGATCGATCGTTCGCGATGGCGAAGAAGCTTGGCTATACGGGAGTCGAGTTATTCGAGCCGCGGAAGGCGATGGCGATCGAGGTTCGCGAGATGGCCGCCAAGCATAAGCTGCCGGTAGTGAGCCTGATGGAAGACGTGCGGCTGACGGGCGATGAACAGCAGAGTCTCGATCAACTGGATCATTCGTTGCGGTTGGCGAAAGAGATTGGCCGGCCAGTGGTGGAGACGATTGTCGGTGGGAAGCCGGCTGAGTGGCCGCAGTTAAAGGAGCAGTTCGAACGGCGGTTGGAGAAGTGGACCGAACGCGCCGAGAAACACAAAGTCGTCCTCGCAATCAAGGCGCATATTGGTTCAGCGCTGCATACGCCGAAGGACGCGGCGGAGTTGTGCCGCACGATGAAGTCCCGCTATTGCAAGCTGAACTTCGACTACAGCCATTTTCAGTTGCAGGGATTTTCGTTAAACGAATCGCTGGACGCGGCGCTGCCGTTTGCGGCGATGGTGCATATCAAAGATTCGGTCGGGGATGCGGCGAAGTACCGGTTTGTGCTGCCGGGCGCGGGGTCGATTGACTACGCCGGCTATGCCAAGGAACTGGCGGCAAGAAAATACAGCGGCCCCGTGGTCGTGGAGGTTTCTTCGCATGTATTGCAGGAGAAAACCTTCGAACCCGAGGCCGCGGCCCGGTTTGTGGCCGAGAAGGTAATGGGGCTCTTCAGGGTGCGCTAGTTGTCGAAGATTTTCACGACGAAGGCGTCTTGCGTGCCGTTCAGCGTGGGTTGGAGCGCGCCTTGAGCGGGGAAGTTGGCCGAGGTCGTTCGTCCGGCGACGTGGATGTTTTTCGAAGCATCAGTAGCGACGGAAGTAGCGATATCGGTGCCACTTCCTCCGATGGCCGCAGCGAACGAATAGCCGTTGAGACCGGGCTTAATCGCCGAGACATAAGCGTTGCTGAAGTCGGTAGGCGTAGTGGGCATCGGGGAATTGACGTTGACAAACAGGTTGCTGGCGTTGCCGGCGACGATTGGACGAAGCAGGCCGTCGAGAGCGATGCCGAGGACGTTGGTCGTTCCACGCAGGAAGGACGAGAACTCGTGGCCTGCGTCGTTGGGCGCGATCTTGAGCAGAATTCCGGAGGCGTTGGAAGCGTTTCCGAGAATGGTCGAAGTCGGCGTGAAGCCCGAGGATGCCTGGCCGCCGATGAGGACTTTACCGGGTTCGGCGGAGATTGCGCAGGAAAAGTCTTCGCTGGTCGAGCCGCCGAGGTAGGTGAAAAACGTACGCGCCTTGGTCGCCAGATTGATGCGTGCGATCATGCCGTCGTTGCTGCCGCCGAGCGTGCTCTGAATGGAGTTGTTGGTCGCCAGGTTGGCGGATGCGGTTTGGCCGACGATCCAGACATGGGCGCCGTCCTTATCAAACGCGACGCCGCGCGCGACGTCAGCGCCGCTGCCGCCGATGAAGGTCGATTGGGCGAGCGTGCCGTTGGTGTTGATCTGGGTGAAGAAGCCGTCCAAGGAACCACCTCCGAACAAAGGTTGGGAAACGCCGGCGGTGACGGGAAATCCGCTGCCGGCTTGGCCGGCGATGAGCGCGGAACCGTTGGGTCCGATGGCGACGCGAAAGGCGGCGTCGACGCCCGGTCCGCCGAGGTAGGTCGATGATGCGAGAAATGGGCGGGTTGCATTGATGCGCATATGGAAGGCGTCAACGCCGCCGCCGAAAGTGGTCTGCGCTGCAAAGGAGAGCGGGAGATTGGTCGCCGAGGTCTGGCCGACGACGTGAATGCGGTTGGCGATGGGATCGTAGGCCATGCCGAGCGCGAGGGTTTGGCCGTTGCCGCCGTAGTAGGCAGCAAAGTCGAGAGCGCCGCCGGAGAGGGTCAGTTTAGCGACGAAGGATTGGGTGGTGGCGAAATTCGGGGAACCGAACGTGGCGGCTTGGGGGAGGTCGCCGACGGTCAGGAATCCGGCGATCCAGGTTTGCCCGGCGGAGTCGACGGCGACGGCGTTGGCGCTGTCTACGCCCGAGCCTCCGAGGAAGGTGGAATGTTGCAAGATCGGATCGATGACGAGGGTTTGTGAGGGATCGTAGGCGCCGAGCGAGAAGCTGACGTGGCGGCCGTCGACGATGTAGGCGGCGTCGAACTGCGTTTCGCCTTGGTATGCGATGGGTTTCTGGAGCGTGACGGTTTCGCCTCCAGCGGTGATGGCGAGATCGCCGAGAGGCGTGGTTGTGATGTGGTCGGCGCCGTCGAACGTCATCACGATACTTTTGGCGTTGGCTTGTGGTTGCACGATGAAATCGTACTCGAGGCGGTTCTGGTTGCCGTAGAAGACCATGTCGATGCCGTCGTAGACACGTTCGTACTTGACACCGGAGTAGTGTGGGACGTTTTCGCGCCACTTGGCGCGGTCGTTGCCGAGGAAGTAACTGGAGGTGCTTGCGAGTCTTTCCGTTGGCTTCAGAGACGGCCGGGTTGAGAGGCCAGACATGCGGATGGTGACTGGAACGTTCTTTTCTCCGAGGCCGAGGACGGTTTCGGTGGGGGTGAAGTAGGCGCGAAACCCGGCGCCGGCGGTTCGGAAGCGGGCGCGGGCGTCGAATTGGCCGGCGTTCTCCTCAAAGTGAAGGGGGAGAACTGGAGTGCTGGCGGCTAGAGAGCAAGTCGCCAGCAGGGAAAGCGAATAGGCGCGGAGGGTAAGCATAAGTGTCCTTTTGAGCCGCTAACCACTGGGCTGCGGTAGGGGTGTCTGGAAAGTTTTCTCCGTTGCCGGAGGTCTATGAGGACAATTATGCGGGACGACCTATTTCAGAGTTGTCAGGAAAAGGTAAGGAAGTTGTAAAACCTCTGAGCGCGGACCGGCGGAAGGGAAACCGAGACTCTAAGGCCGGCGGCCGTATTTGGCGAGTTGTCCGCGTGAGTTTTCGTAGATGGCGCTGGCGGTGGCGGCGGCGGGCGGCAGCGTGAGAGCCGCCTGGCCGTACTGCGCCATGGCAATGGGCGACATGTTCTCGGCTTGGCGCTGGAAGGTGAGCTTGGGCTCGCCGTCGGAGGCGATGCCGATTTGGATCAGATCGCCGGGACGAATTTGGTCGGTGGCGATCAGGTTCGATAGCGGCTGGACGATTAACCGTTCGATGGCGCGTTTGAGGTGGCGGGCGCCGTACTTGGTGTCGACGCCCTGGCCGAGGAGGTACTCTTTGGCGTCGGCGGTGGCGTGGAATACGAAGGCGCGATCGGCCGAGGAGGTGAAGATGCGCTGCTGGACCGCTTGCAGTTCGATGTCGAGGATCTTGCGCATTTCGGCTTCGCCGAGCGGATGGAAGACGACGACCTTGTCCAGCCGGTTCATGAATTCGGGCGTGAACTTCTTGCGAGCCGCTTCGACCCCGCTGCGGGCTATTTTCGAGGAGGTTTTTTCGTCAAGTTCCGCCGGTTGGGCCGCGACCGATGAGCCGAGGCCGAAGCCGAGCTTGGGGCTGAGGATCGAACTCATCTCGTTGGCGCCGAGGTTGGAGGTCATGAAGATCATGGCGCGGGAGAAGTCGACCTTGCGGTTATCGCCAAGGGTGAGTACGCCTTTGTCGAGGATGCCGAGCAGCAGGTTCCAGAGCGAGTCGGACGCTTTTTCGATTTCGTCGAAGAGGATAAAGCTGATTTTGACGCGCTCGGTGTGATGCTGATTGATCGTCTCCTGGCTCAGCAGCGGGTGGGTCTCGCGGTGGCCGAGGTAGCCGGGAGGCGAACCAATCAATTTGGCGATTTCGTGCGAGTGCTGGAACTCGGCGCAGTCGATTTTGATGACCGACCGCGGGTTGCCGACGAGGGATTCGGCCGTGGCTTCAACGATGCGCGTCTTGCCGGTGCCGGTGGGGCCAAGAAAGAGGAAATTGCCGATCGGCCGACCGGGCGGGTTCATGCCGGTAAGATGCATCTGATAAATGTTGACGATCTGCTCGATGGCCTCGGGTTGACCGACGACCAGGCGACGGAGATTGGCGTCGAGGCCTTCGGCGTCGCGGCCTGTGCGTGTGGGGTCGAGCGTGACCGCTTCGGTTACCGCTTTGTCGAGTGCCAGTAGATCAGCCATACGCGGATTTCCTCGGAGCCAGGTGCCTTCATCGCGCCAATCGACTTCTGGACTTGCCCCTCTTACGCTACTCTTGTTCGCGCTCTTGGGTTTGTCGTTGTCACGTCGATCGGTTAGCCATCGGTTCATTGGTTGCTCGCTACACCTACTATTTCGGCGAAGGGGCGGCAAACATGAGGGGAAATGGCTTTGCGGTCCGGTTAGGAAAACTCCTCTCTATCCCTTTTGCGGGCGGGATGGCCTTAATTCGATACGGCTTATCAATGTACGTTCCGGCATGCGCAACGCAGCCAGGGTGGCTTCGGCGACATCGGCGGGTTGGATCTTCCAGGAACTGGCTTTGCCTGCCGAGCGCGGCGAAAAATCGGTGTCCACGCTGCCGGGCATAATTTCGGTGATGCGAATTCCGTCGTAGCGGTGGTCGAGCATCATGGCTTCGCTCATCCCGTTCATACCGAACTTCGACGCATTGTAGGCGGCGCCGCCGGCGAACGGATTTTTCGCTGCCAAACTACTGATAAAGACGATGTGGCCGGACTTTGCGTTTCTCATCGGCGCAAGCGCGGCGCGTGCGCAGAGGTAGGCACCTGTAAGATTTACATCCAGCGTCTTTTTCCACTGCTCCACGCTCAGGTCTCCTGCCGGCCCGAAGACGCCGATGCCGGCGTTTGCGATGAGGATGTCGACTCCGCCCATGCGTTCGGTCGCGAACGCGAACAGCGCCGACACTTCGTCTTCACTGGATACATCGGCGGCTACGCCGAAAACCTTAGGGTGGGATGTTTCCGATAGGGCTTTGTTTACACTGGCTTGGGTGGCGCCGCAGAAGGTGACCTGGGCGCCTTCCCGCAGGAGAGCCTCGACGAGAGCCCGGCCGATACCGCGGGTGCCTCCGGTGACGACGGCGCGGCGATTGTTAAGGGATTGATCCATGAATCGATCATGGCACGCGGATAAGGAGGACTCGATTGGGTCCAGACGACGGTGGCGGCCGTCGATATTCAGGTTTTGTCGATCGCCGTCGTTCAGCGCGACGACGGCAAACAGGCTCCGCCAATGATACGCTATGACCGAATGACGACGACAATGTTGAGCAGGCGAGAGCTGATGGCGCTGGGACTGGGCGGTTCGGTCTACGCCGCCGCCACGCCCGGCGAGACCCATCAGGCGACCGGGTGCAAGATCGGCGAGATGACGCCGGAGTCGGCTGTAATCTGGGCGCGGAGGACGGCGGCGTCGGCGCGGTTGTCGAACGGGATTGTGCGGCGCGGACAAGGAAAGGACGCGAAGTATCTGAAGCCGGAAGAAAACGTCGAGTTGTTGGAAGGAGCATCGAAGGGCGCGGCGGGGTGGATGCGCGTTGTGCACGACAAGGGATCGACCAAGTGGGTGGAGGTGAGCGATCACGCCGACTTCGCCGCGTCGATCCCGGTTACCGGCCTGCGGGCCGCGGCGCAGTACAAATTCACGATCGAGACGAAGGCCACGCGGAACGGGCGCGTTGATGGGGAATTGACGGGAACGCTTAAGACGCTGCCGCGGGAGCAGTCCTCCGTTCCGGTGCGTGCGGCGTTGCTGAGCTGCCAGATGTATTGCCACATGGACCGCGCCGATGGGTTTCATATCTACGAGAGCATCGGCAAGTGGAAGCCCGATTTTCTGTTGAGCTGCGGCGATAACGTCTACTACGACAGTGAGGATCCGGTCGCGACGAGCGAGGCAATCGCGCGCTATCACTGGCAGCGGATGTATAGTCTGCCGACGCTGGTCGAGTGCTTGCGCGAGACCGGCGGCTATTGGCAGAAGGACGATCACGATCTGTTATCCGACGATGCCTGGCCGTCGATGAAGGACTCGAAGGTCAAGCCGTTGACGTTCGCGCAGGGCCAGCGCCTTTTCCGTGAACAGGTGCCGTCGCCGGCCGCGGGCAAGCCTATGTATCGAACGGTGCGCGTGGGTGCGAACTTGGAGCTATGGCTGCCGGATTCCCGCGACTATCGGTCGGCGAATACGGACGCCGACGGACCGGGGAAATCGATCTGGGGCGCCGAGCAGAAGGCGTGGCTAATGAAGTCGCTGCGGGCGAGCACCGCGAGATGGAAGATTCTGGTAAATCCGAATCCAATCGTTGGGCCGGACCGGCTGAACAAGAAGGACAATCATTCGAACGCTTCGTATGCGCACGAGAGCTTGGAGTTTCGAAATTTCCTGAAGGCGAATTTGGACGGCAATGTTGTTTCAATTTGTGGCGACCGGCACTGGCAGTATCATTCGGCCGATCCGCATTCCGGCTTACATGAGTTCGGCTGCGGCGCGGCGTCGGACGAGCACGCGGGAGGCACGCCCGGTCTCAACAAAGACCTGCACCGCTTTCACCGCGTGAAGGGCGGTTATCTTTCCATCGACGCCGACGCCTCCACACTGCGGCTTCAGCACCGAGACGTCCGTGGCGGAGTCGTGCATTCGCACTCTTTCGACAGAAAGGTTTAATCTAGTTCACATGTCCATGACACACATCGACTCGCTGACGCCGCTACGCGCGGTGTCTCTTCGCGAGAACGTCGCGGAGTTGCTGGTCGAGAAGATCCTCTCGGGCAAGTTCGAGCCCGGCGACCGGTTGAACGAAAGCGCGCTGAGCCGGCAGTTGCAGGTCAGCCGCGCGCCGATTCGCGAGGCGCTACAGCAGTTGCAAGAGCAAGGGCTCGTCGTCAATCAACCCCGGCGCGGGATGTTTGTCGTCAAGCTGACCAGCGACGATGTGCGGAAGATTAACGCCATGCGCATTGTGTTGGAGGGTGAAGCGCTGGTATTGTGCCGGGATCATATGACACCGGCGGTGCTGCGGCGCTTGCAGCAGATTGTGGAAAGAATGGAGCGGGACGACCAGATGACGGGGCTTGAAGCGACGCGGTTGGACTTCAGCTTTCATCGCGCCATCTGGGCGAACACTGGAAATGAGTATTTGGAACGGGCTCTGACAAGTCTGACGTCCTCGCTGTTTTCGTACAAACTTGTGACCAAGCCGGCCCACGAAAAACTGCGAATGATTCTCGATTCGCACAGGCCGCTGCTTGAATTCCTTACGGGCGACGGGGACATTCTCGCGGCGCGCGAGGTAGTTCGACAGCACGTCATGCTTCGATGGCAGGCACCCTAAAGACGCGCCGTTGGCTGCGCGCCTCCGCCGACGTTTTGTTGCCCGTGCTCGAAGTGTGCGGCGGAACCGGGCCACGCCTGGTGGTGACGGCGGGCGTGCACGGCGATGAATACGAGGGCGTGCGCGCGTTGTATGAACTGTTTGAAGAGTGCGGCGAGTTGCGTGGCGAGTTGATTCTCGCGCCGGTTGTCAATCCGGAGGCGCATCGAGCCGTGAGTCGGGTGAATCCTGTCGATGGCGCCAATCTTGCGCGGGTGTTTCCAGGGGACGCCGACGGCACGATTTCGGGACGTATCGCTGCTGCCGTTGCGCGGGAACTGATCGAGGGCGCGTCGTTCTACATCGACCTTCATTCCGGCGGCGTGCGCTATGCGATGCCGTCGATGGCGGGTTATTGGTTGGGCGATGCGCGGGCGCGCGAGGCGGCGCTGGCGTTTGGCGCGCCGGTGATTTGGGGGCATCCTCATATTGAACCGGGGCGGACGATTTCGGTTGCGAAAGAACGCGGGATACCGTTTCTTTACGTCGAGGCGTGGGGCGCCGGGCGGATTCGCCGCGACGAGTTGCTGATGATGAAGCGCGGCGTTCGAAATGTCATGCGCCACTTGTCAATGCTCGATGGAGCCTTGGAGGTGCCTTCGCCACCGCTGCGATTGACTGGCGCTGGGAACACCGATGACGGCATCAGCGCGGGTTGCGATGGGTTTCTGCTTTTGGAGGCCGCGCTGCTGGATTCGGTGTCTTTGGGGCAACGCTTGGGGAGGCTCGTCGACTTGCAGGGCGTGACAGTGGAAGAGTATTTTGCTCCACGAGCGGGCGTGGTGGCGTTGACGCACGAGATGCCAATCGTCGCAAAGGGCGATACTCTATTTCTTCTGGCGGATATCGAACGATGACATTCAACCTGCAACAGGCCGAAGCGCGCGTGCGGGCGCGGACGGCGAGATCATTGGCGGCATATGAGCGATCGCAGCGGACGCTGGCAGGCGGCGTGTCGACGGTACTGCGGCGGTCGGCAAAACCGTACCCGTTGTTCTTCGATCGCGGTGAAGGTTCGACGCTTTACGATATCGATGGCAACGCCTACATCGATTACACGCTGGCGTGGGGGCCGCTTATTTTGGGGCACGCCCCGCGGGTGGTCAACGAAGCGGTAGGCGCGCAGTTGGCCAAAGGCCACACGTTTGGCGCGCAGCACGCGCTGGAGTATGAGACGGCGGAGTTGTTGTGCAAGGCGATTCCGTGCGCGGATCTGGTGGCCTATGCCAACAGCGGCACAGAGATCGTGCAAGTCGCGCTAAGGCTGGCGCGGGCGGTGACGGAGCGTTCGCTGTACTTGAAGTTCGAAGGGCATTATCACGGTTGG
>Ga0194122_10006713_pt1 | contig 10282 bp, 8 predicted proteins | sample TA2MahCa10mmetaG_FD_155487 | JGI IMG/M metagenome (GOLD analysis project Ga0194122, IMG submission 155487) | Freshwater microbial communities from Lake Tanganyika, Tanzania - TA2015021 Mahale Deep Cast 10m | ecosystem: Environmental > Aquatic > Freshwater > Lake | place: Tanzania: Lake...
TTCGCACGTCGCCGGCGACTTCGAAAGCTACGTAAACCGGATGGGCCGGTTGACCAGCGACATTCAGGACCGGCTGATGCGCATGCGCATGGTGCCGTTGGCGAATCTCGCCTCGCGCCTGCACCGAACGGTTCGTGTGACCTCTGAACGTGTCGGCAAACTGGTCGATCTGACTCTCGAAGGCGAAGACATCGAGATGGACAAGACTTCGCTGGAGGAATTGGCGGGGCCGCTGGAACACCTTATCCGCAACGGGATCGATCACGGTATCGAAACGCCGGCGGCGCGCGAAGCGGCCGGAAAGCCCGTGCGCGGCCGCGTGACGGTGAAGGCCTACTACGCTGGAACGCAGGTCGTCGTGGAAGTGACCGACGATGGCCGTGGCGTTGACTCCGAGGCGGTGCTGCGAAAAGCGATCGGCGCCGGAATCGTGTCCGAACGGGACGCATCCGTTTTGGACGAGGGACAGGTGTTCGAATTCCTCTTCGAACCGGGATTTTCGACGGCTGCCCAAGTCACCGAAATCTCCGGACGTGGCGTCGGTCTGGATGTCGTCAAGTCGGCCGTTGAGAAACTGAAGGGAACCGTCCGTCTCACCTCGCAACGCGGCAGCGGAGCATCCTTCCAGTTGCGCCTTCCGATGAGTTTGGCCATTTTGCGTGTGCTGATGGTCAAATCGCGAGGCGAAGTGTACGCGGTACCGTTGGCGAACGTCACGCGCATCTTGCGGCTCGAGACGAAACAATTGGAACGGACCGGCAACCGCCAGATCCTGCGGCTGGGCGAGCAAGTAATGCCTGCGGCCCGGTTGGAGGAGGTTCTTGGAGGAAAGGCCCGCGGTGAGGACGAGGCAAGCGACCTGAATCCCAGGCAGCCTGTCCTTGTCGTCGACATGGGCGGTCAGCAAGCGGCGATACTCGTCGACGAATTGCTGGTTGCGCGCGAAGTGGTCGTCAAGTCGCTGGGCAGCATGGTGCGGCACGTCCGCGGCGTCACGGGCGCAACGATCCTCGGCGATGGCAGCATTGTTCTGATCGTCAACACGAGCGAGTTGTTCGAGACGGAGCGCTCGACGGCCGGTGGATCCGCCACTCCGCAAAGCATTCGCCGGGCCCGGCAGAAGCGGCATATGGGCTACGACGTTCTCGTGGTTGACGATTCGGTCTCGGTCCGCCGCGTATTGTCGAACCTGTTCCAGAATCAAGGATGGCGGCCGATCAGCGCGCGCGACGGCCTCGAAGCGCTGGAGATCCTGCAGTCGGGCCAGCACGCCGACGTCGTGCTCCTCGACATGGAAATGCCGCGCATGGACGGCTACGAGCTCTTAACGCTGCTGCGCGGTCAACAGCAGTTCGCCACGTTGCCGGTGATCATGCTCACCTCACGCGCGGCCGAAAAGCACAAGAAGAAGGCTTTTGAACTGGGCGCGACGGAATTCCTGGTCAAACCATATCAGGACGAGGCGTTGATTGCCACCGTGAACCGCGTCGTCGCCGGAAGAGAGGCGTTGGCCGGATGAGCGCCCCGGCTCGAGTACTTGTCGCCGACGACTCCCCGTTTCTCTGCCGGCTATTGACCCGCTATCTGGAGGAGGCAGGCGGATTCCACGTCGTTGGCACCGCCCTCTCGGGACGGGACGCAATTCATGAGTTTCGCCGCTTGTCGCCCGATGTTGTCGCGTTGGATTTGACGTTGCCGGACATCGATGGCCTGGACGTGCTGCGGGAGATTCGCTCCAGCGGAGATGCGCCTGTTGTGATCATCACAGGAGCCAGCGGTATGGACGCCGTGCTGACGCTCCGCGCCCTGGAGGCCGGGGCCAACGACTTCATTATGAAGTTCGATCCGCTTCGGCCGAAGTCTCCCGATACGGTCCGCTCGGAAATCGTAACCAAAATCCGGCGCGCCGCGAACCGTTCCCTGGCCACCGCCCCGGCGCCGCCTCCGGACTCGCTATTACCTGCGGTGGTCGTGATCGGCGCGTCCACCGGTGGTCCAACCGCGCTGCGGCAGATCCTTCCGCTGCTGCCGGATTCGTTCGGCGCCGCAGTGGTTGTCGTTCAACACATGCCTGCGGCGCTCAGCGCCCGGCTGGCCGCGGACCTGCAACGTTTCTCACGTCTGCCCCTAACTGAAATTGGCGCCGGTGATCGCCTCCGGGCCGGCGCCGTCGGCGTCGCGCCGGGCGGTATGCACTTGGCCTTCGAACCGCACCGAAGAGTCGCCTTGAGCAAATACACCGGAGAGTCCGACTGCCCGTCGATCGACATCGCAATGGAATCCGCCGCCGCAGTTTACGGACCGGCGGCGGTAGGCGTTTTGCTCACGGGAATGGGCGCCGACGGCGTTCACGGAATGGCAAGGATCCGCGACCGCGGTGGAAAAACTTTGGTGCAGGATCCCTCAACTTGCGTCGTGGCCGGCATGCCGGGAGCGGCGATTGCGCGTGGTGCGGCCGAATTCATCGGGTCGCCGGAGGCCATTGCCAGCCGTCTCTCGAGGATTATCCTGCCAATCCCTGGGGATTCCCATGCCAACTGAGAATTCCGCCGGAACCCAACTGCCATTGGTGCGCTTCTATCTCTCTCATGACTGCTACTGCTTGGAGACGCCGGCAGTCGCTTCGATCCGCCGCTGGGAAGAAACGGAGTCTCCGGCCGAGGACCGGCCGGACGCCATCGCTACTGTACAATTCCCGGGTGGCACCGCTCCGGTGTACTCGCTGCGCAGCCTGCTGGCGTTGGGAGAGGAAGATACGGCTTCGGGACCGGTGCTTATGGTCCGCTCACCGCGGCACACGTATGGCATTCGTGTTGATCGAGTGGCGCGAACCATCTCCGTGGACCCAAGCTTGGCGCGAGGGTTACACCCGGCATTATGTGATCCGCACGGCCGTGTTCGAGGTGTGGTTCAACTGCCCGGCGAACTGGCCCTGCTGCTCTCGCCCGCGTTTCTGGCTCCGCTGCCCGCTGGCCTGGCCCCATTGCCGCCCGACCCGCCGCTGCCGCCGCCGTCCCTGTGGACAAGCGCTCCGCCGCCGGCCTCCGGTAAAAAGTTGCTCTGTTTTGCCGTACCGTCGGAAGATCCGTCGACTCTCTTCGCATTTTCGTTGCGGCAAATTATTGAGATTGTCCAGGGGCTGCGAATGTTCCGTGTCTCCGCCAACGATAAGTGCGTCGCCGGGATGGTCGAGTGGCGCGGCCATGTCGTGCCCGTAATTCATCCGAGTGCGTTGCTGGGAGTGTCCCACGGTCCGCCGGACTGGGAGAATGCCAAGTTCGCAATTCTTCGCGGCGCGCAAACACAGGCGTTGTTTGCGCTCCCCGCCCACGATTTCGCCGCCCTTTCGGCCCCACTCAGCGCGACCGCCGGCAACGGTGCCCGGCTGCCGAAGATTGGACCCTTTGTCCGAGCCGCTTACAAATTGACCGGCGGTTGCCTTGTGCTGCCGGATCTCGACCGGCTGGCGCTGGCCTGATAGCCGTTGCGCGACGAGGGTCGCGATCTCTGCCTTCAGCCGGCCGCGCGCGCCAATTTTGTGCGGAGAAACCGTACGCAACCGGGCACCTGCGCCACGGTCAACCCGTGCAACAGGAGCGGCCCGCGAAAGCCGGCACCCCGCAACAGCCGCATGTACAGGTCGTAGTCGAGCAGGCCTTCTCCTGCCGCACGATGCCCGGCGTCGCCGTCGCGATCCAGGTCTTTCGCATGCGCCAGCGCGATGTCTTTACCCACAAGCGCGAACGCCTCTTCCAGAATCTCTTTCATTCGCGGCAATGTACCCGCGGGAAACAGGTTCGCCGGATCCATCGTTAGCTTCAAGTGCGGCGAGCCGGTCTCATCCAGCAACTGCCGCGCCTGCCGCGCAGAGTTCACCACGTTGTTGATCTCTGGCTCGAAGGCCAATACCACTCTTGCTTGCCGGGCGATCTCCGCCGCCTCCCGCACGCAGGTGGCCATATCGCGCCACGCTTCTGGGGTGCCATTGTCCGCATGACGCCGCCACATACTGTTCACATCGCGCGTTCCCGTGCAAATGTGAATCGGAATACCTGGAAACGCTTCCGCCAGCACGCGCAACCGCCGCAGGCCGGTTCGTCGATGCTCCGGATCCGGGTGGCACATATTAAACGTTCCCGTCACGCTGGCGATCTCCAGCCCGCGCGCGGCCGCCTCCCGCCGGAACCGTTCCGCAAGCCCAGCCGGAATCTCATCGGGCATGTCGGGCAATCCGGCGCAGGCCATGCCCACTTGCACGCACTCGAGCCCATGCGCCTTTACCGCATCCAGACGTTCTTCCAGCGTCCCGGTCCGGTACGTGGTGGAAACCAGAATTCCGATGCGCGGCCGCGCACCCGCACCTTGGCTAAGGGCCGTGCCGGCGGCAGCCGCCACCAAGAATTCTCGCCGCGATTTCAGGGTCAGCGTGCGAGTCTGTTTCAGGCCGGAGAGTGTCATGCAAGTTTGATTTACTCACAAACAATATCATGGCGCCTCCGGCGCCTTCTTACTGGCTTTTCCGCGAAGAGTACTTGTTCAACAGGCCGAGCAGCTTTCCGGCCGAGGCGGGCGCCGGCTGTGAGTTGTTCAGCACGATATCGGCGTTCTTCACGTCTTTCTTGCCGTACAGCGCTTCATTGGCGTCTTTGTCTTCGCGCATCGTCGCACCCTTCAGCGAGACACCCGCGAAAAGCCCGCGCGACCGCGACCAGGATAGAATCTCGGCCCGCATGGAGGCGTCCGTCTCCGCCGAAGACGTCCGGCCGACCGGCCCGCCCGCGGCCATCGCCTCCGCGCCCACGGTAAACTTGCTCTTTTCGAATAGCCGCTTGGCGCCGCGCTCGTTCATCACCAGCATCACCACATCGGTCTCGGAGCCGCCGATCTGGAAGCCGACGCTGCCGCCTTCCACCCGGATCGAACCTGGCGCGCTCCACCCTCCGCCGCTTTTGCGGCACGTGACGAAACCCCGCCCAAACTTGCCGCCGATGATGAATGCGCCGCTTTTGACTCCGGGAACCACAATCGCGCACTCCGCCTTGTCCAGCAGTTCTTGCGGAATCGCTTTGTCCTTCACATCCATGATTTCCTGCAGCACCACGCCGGCCTCTTCCATGCGCACGGCATGGGAATTCGACTTCTGGGCGGCCGCCGGAACGGCAATCAGTAGCGGGAGAACGAGTGTAAATCTCTTCATACCTTCTTAGAAGACCAGATTCCATCTGCGGTTACAAGTACAGGTACTGCACCCGCTCGTGATTTTGATTAGACGTCTGCTCAGAACATTTCATATGCAAAATGTTCTAAATCAGGGATTTGATGCCTAAAAAAACGGACACGAACCAGGGAATCCGCAAACGCGGCCGGAATCGTCCGCTGTTCTGCCAGGGCCTGGCAGCGGCGCTGGGACCACGGTGCGTGAATGCCGAGGGCCGTCGACGGCTCGCCGTATTTTTCGCGATTTTTTCCTTGAATTCAAAATCACGCTGTGATTCAATTGCAATGATTCACTCCCAATGCGCTGTCTACCCCAACGCGCTGCCCACGAAGTCTGGAGCCTAACACCCCAAACAACAAACGCACGGATGTCACCAGGAAGGCCGGCAAGGAACTCTGCCTTCCGGAGGCGGAGAGCGCTTGCTGGAATGTCGAAGTCGTGAAGAAAAGGGATTGCCTGAATGAGCTTGCTACAACTGGAAGTCGGGCTATTGATCGTTGCCGCGTTTTTCGGCGGACTGGCATGTTCCTGGTTCTTCGCTGGAAGCAAGAAGTCATAATCGAACAAAGCTGAATCGGAGGGGTTTAGGTATGCTCGCGAAGATCGGGACGATTCTGTCCGCAATGGCGTTTCCGTTGCTATGTCTGTACTGCATTTCGACGAACAGCCCGCGGATCGCGGCTGTTCTTCAGCACACGGTGTCCTCGACGTTACAATCCGCCAGTATCCCCGGGGTGAACGTCAAGACCGATGGCCGCGATATCACGCTTACTGGAGTAGTAGTGAGCGAAGACGTGAAAAGCAAAGCCGGCGTCTTGGCAATGACACTCCCTGGAGTCCGAACGGTGGACAACCAGCTCACCATTGGCAGTGGAGCGGCGGCGGTTCAAGCCGACTTAGACAAAATTTTGCTCGCTAGAAAGATCGAGTTCGAATCCGGGAAGAGCGTGATTTTGCCGGTCAGCACTCCCGTTCTCACTGAGGTGGCCGCAGTCCTTACAAAAGCACCCCAGCTTACGGTGACGATCAACGGGCACACGGACAACGCGGGTGATCCTGCTGCTAATCGCTCCCTTAGTCAGGCGCGCGCCCTGGCCGTGGTGACGTGGCTCGGAGAACATGGCGTAGCGGCCGGGCGAATGAAGGCGAACGGTTTCGGCCCGGACAAACCAGTCACATCCAATGCGACGCCTGAAGGCCGCGCCCAAAACCGCCGCGTCGAAATCCTCGCGAATCAATAAGGAGCACGAGTCGAATGTTATTCGTCCTTTCGCAAATAATCCCCTGCCTTCTCGCGGCATTCGGTCTTGGAGCGGCTCTGGGTTGGTGCTTCAAAAGACTCGTTCAGTCTATGATTCCCGCACCGGTCCCGGTGCCGGATCTTTCCGCGTATGCGCTGCGGTCTGAGCTGCCGGGAGTTCCCGATGTCAGCCAGTTCGCGCTCAGGTCGGAACTGCCCGCGATGCCCGATCTTTCAAAGCATGCACTCAAAGCGGAATTACCCACCAACTTTCTAACCGAGGCCGCAGTGGTGTCGTTGCTGGGCCGGCATGCTTTGAAGTCGGATGTTCCCGCCGCGCCGGATCTCAGTGGATTTGCACTGAAAAGCCAGTTACCGGATTTGAAGCCCTACGCTTTGAAATCCGACCTGCCGAAAACGCCCGACTTGACAGGGTTCGCTCTCAAGACCGACCTTCCCAAGCAGCCCGATTTGAGTGCCTATGCTCTGAAGACCGACCTGCCGAAGCCGGTGGATCTAAGCGGCTATGCCCTCAAATCCGAGATTCCTGAGCTGCCGGACTTGAAGCCGTACGCATTGAAGTCCGATGTGCCGTCACAGCCCGACTTGTCAGGCTTCGCTCGCCGGGAAGAGATTCCAGCGCTCCCGGACCTCATGCCGTACGCCCTGAAATCCGAACTGCCTGGGCTTGCGCGCCGGGAAGAGATCCCTCTTTTGCCGGACCTGAACCCGTACGCGCTCAAGAGTGAGCTGCCCAAACCGCCCGATCTGAGTCCATACGCCCTGAAATCGGAACTGCCCAAGCAGCCCGACCTCAGTGTCTACGCCAAAAAGACGGATCTTCCCGCACTTCCGGACTTCAAGCTTCATGCTTTAAAGTCCGACATTCCGGCGCTGCCGGATCTCTCCGGGCTTGCCCGCAGGGAAGAACTTCCTCCGCTGCCCGATCTCAAACCGTATGCTCTTAAAAGTGAGCTGCCCAAACCGCCCGATCTGAGTCCATACGCCCTGAAATCGGAACTGCCCAAGCAGCCTGATCTCAGTGTCTACGCTAAAAAGGCGGATCTTCCCGCACTTCCGGATTTCAAGCTTCATGCGTTGAGGTCCGACATTCCGGCGCCGCCGGACCTCTCCCGGTTCGCCAGCAGGGAAGAGCTTCCAGCACCGCCCGATCTCAAACCGTACGCACTTAAGAGTGAGCTGCCCAAGCAGCCCGATCTGAGCCAGTTTGCGATGAAATCGGAATTGCAAAAGGTCCCGGACCTTAGCGGGTATGCCCGGAAAACAGATATTCCTGTACTTCCAGACCTGAGTGCTTATGCGCGCAAGGCGGACATCCCCAAGGTGCCCGACCTCACCGGATTCGCTTACAAGACGGACATTCCGAAGCATCCGGATCTTTCCATCTACGCTCACAAAGATGACATACCGAAGTTGCCGGATGTCACCCGCTTTGCGGCCAAGTCTGAACTGGAGGGCCTTGTCCGAGGCGCGGACGTGCAACGCATGCTTTCGGAAAAGGACAGACTCATCGCCTCGCTCTCCGATAGACTGTCGTCGGAAATCCTGACGCGCACCCGCGAGATCGAGCGTCTGGAAGCGCTTCTGCGCGAAGCGAGGACTCGTCCGGCGCGGACCGTGCAAGCCAGAACCCGGCGAAAACCGGCCAAGCCAAAGGCGGAGGCGAAGCCGGACGACCTCAAAAAGATTTGGGGTATTGGTCCCGTATTAGAGCGCCGGTTGCACGATTTGGGTGTTCGCTACTTCCGTCAGATCGCGAAATGGACCGACGCCGACATCGACCACTTCCAAGAGAAACTCGAAACGGTCCCAGACCGCGTCCGCAGGGAGGAGTGGGTGCCACAAGCCGCGCGGCTCCAACAGGACCCGGCCGCAACCGAAAGACGCCCCGCGAAATTCGCCAAATCCGCAACGGCTTCCTGAGAAAGAGGCTCAAACGGATAGATGTTTCGCTCAGGAAACCGGTTCGCGCAGTCTCGCTTCCGGGCGTGAAGCGGCAGGCGCGTTGACAGTCTTGGCGGACTCCCGGCTCCTTGAGTAAGGCTGACCCAGGTAACCAGTAGAACCTCATAGCGGTTCCGAAATGTCGATCTGGTTCCAAAGCAGTTTCGGGCGTGGATCGGGATGATTTTTCGCCCGTTCAGACGCTGCAAGCCTTCTGTGAAATCAGTGACGCTGTCGCCGTTCTGATCCGGAACAGGTTCGATATCGATCTCGATCATTCGCACGAGGTCGTTTACTGCGTCGGCTTGCTGGGTTCTGGCGGTCCAGTTCTTCGTTCGGGCTGATGCCAGAGCTGGGGCCTAAATCGCAGCCGGGGGACAGAAGGATCAGCCGGCGAGTCAGAACCCCCAGCTCGCAGCACGCCGAGTGCCCACGGGCGTTCGGGGCTGGCGGCCTCTGTCACCCGGTCCGCGCCGGGCTGTGCGGGAGGGTGCCAGCGGCATCGGCTTTGGCGCCGCGCTGTCCAACAGGTTGCCGCTATCTTCCTAGATAACTTTTCCGGTACACGCGCCGAGTTTGTGAATAAGGAACCGTTGCCCAAGAGCGGACTGCTTGTTCTCAGCCTCCATCGCCACACAGCTGTTAGCGTCTTAGTAGACTCTCTCGCCGGCGCATAAGACTGCCCGAAAACCGTCCCCCGTTTCCGTCCGGTCATTCACACGATGACCGCGGAAACGGGGGCAGCGTCAACATTCTTGTATGCCGCGAGCGCGCGCCGTCAAAAGATAAAGCGAAGAGCCATCTGGATTCGCCTTCTTCCGCCGTCTTGTCCCCACTGGTTCAGGAAGTTCGCCGAGTTCGCACGGGACTCGGGGATTCCGAAGTTCCGGGTGTTCGTGATATTGAACATATCCGCGCGAAGTTGCGCTCGAAGGCGCTCCGGCAGGATTTCGAAATTCCGGGAGACCCCGAGATCCAGGTTTCCGATTCCGTCGGCGCGCAGCAGATTGCGGCCGGCGTTGCCGAGCCCGGTGGTCGAGTTCGCCGCCGTCAGCACCTGGAATAGCGACGAACGTTGCGGGTACATCTCATTGATCGTCATTCCGGCTACATCGAGGCTCGTGGCGACGTTAGGCCGGATCGCGTTTCCAACGAGCCCGTCGATGCCCGAAAGCCGCCGCAGCGGATCGGTGCCGTTGAGCGGCGTGAACGGTGCGCCGGACTGGGCGGTGAAAAAGGCGTTGAACTGCATGCCGGGCAACAGGCGGTTCATGATTCCTTCCTTGGGTACGTCGTAGACCATCGTCAGCGTGAGGCGCTGCGGACGGTCGTAGGTGGACCGGCCACGATCGCTCCGGCGATTGAAGCTATCCTGACTCACTGCAACGTCGCCGTTGACCGCCGGATTGAAGATCTCCGACGCATCGTCGATGAAAGTCGACCACGTGTAGTGCGCGCCGAGGTTGTAGCCACCCGAGTACCGTTTCTCGGCGGAAACCTGAAGCGAGTGATAGATCGACGACGCCGAATTCGCTCGCAGCCGGATCACGCCGCGGGCCGGATTCCTGCGTACCAGAGCCCCAGCCGCGGAGGGGCCCACAGTGGGGTTGCCGTCGACTGTTTGAAACAACGCGGTGCCCTTTGTGCCGACCCAGCCGACCGTAAACTGCCAGTCGTTCCCTAGCTGGCGCTGCACGTTCAGGCTGAGTTGCTCAGCGAGAGGCGAGCGCAGGTCCGAAGCGACGATGGTGCGAAGTAACGATCCCCCGGCAGAGCCGGGGGCCTTCGTTCGTGAGCCGCTCAAAGCGGCTGGTTGGGGTCGCTGGCGCGGCCCCGTGGTTTAGCACCACCTCAAAGGT
>Ga0194122_10006714_pt1 | contig 10281 bp, 5 predicted proteins | sample TA2MahCa10mmetaG_FD_155487 | JGI IMG/M metagenome (GOLD analysis project Ga0194122, IMG submission 155487) | Freshwater microbial communities from Lake Tanganyika, Tanzania - TA2015021 Mahale Deep Cast 10m | ecosystem: Environmental > Aquatic > Freshwater > Lake | place: Tanzania: Lake...
ACTTCTATATAGTGATCTATATGAAGAGCGTGCTGGTCCAACTGGATGATGAATTGGTGGCCGAACTGGAGAAGGCGGCGCCCGCGAGCAAGCGCGAACGTAGCGAATTCATCCGGCAAGCGATTCGGAACGAATTGCATCGGAGCGAGTTTGATCGGATGCGGGACGCCTACTTGCTGCAGCCGGATTCGGCGGAAGAGGCAGACGATTGGTCCGACCCTCTTGAGTGGAATCCTGAACCGGCGACAAAATGAAACAGTATGAAGTCTGGTGGGCATTGTTACCACTGCCCGCGGGACGCCGGCCTGTTTTGCTGCTCAGCAGAACTTCGGCATATGAGTACTTGAACAAAGTTACTGTTGCAGAGATTACGACCACAATTCGCGGGATCGGCGCGGAAGTGACGCTTTCTCGACAAGAAGGCATGGCTCGCATGAGTGTCGCCAATCTTGACAATATTCGTACCGTGCCGATCCGTTCGCTTGTCGAGAAGATCGGTGCGCTTTCGGCTGGAAGGCATCATGTGGTGAAGCGAGCGTTGGGACATGCTTTCGAGTGGGACGAACTCTTGCAGGCCAAGCCTGCGAAGCTGGAATAGGCCATAGCGCACGCGCGGCCCGGTTGTACGTCGGTTCGCGCTAAGCGGATATACTCGGTTCTGCGATGGCAATTGGTCCGGGCACACAATTCGGCGTTTATGCGGTCGGCGAGATGCTGGGCAAGGGCGGCATGGGCGAGGTGTACAAGGCGCGCGACACCAAGCTCGACCGGACTGTTGCGATCAAGGTTTTGCCGGCGGCGGTGGCCTCGGACCGCGAACTACTGGCGCGGTTTGAACGAGAGGCCAAGACGCTGGCGTCGTTGAACCATACCAACATCGCGCATGTGTATGGCCTGGAAAATTTCGGCGGCGTGATGGCGTTGGTGATGGAGTATGTTCCGGGGCCAACGCTGCGGGAGCGGTTGGCGAAAGGCCGTGTACCGGTGAAGGAAGCGGTCGCGATTGCCCGGCAGATTGCGAGCGCGTTGGAGGCGGCGCATGAGAGTGGCATCATTCATCGCGACTTGAAACCAGCGAATGTGAAATTGACCGATGATGGCGCGGTGAAGCTGCTCGATTTTGGGCTGGCGAAATCGGTGGCGCCGTCGCGGGCGCCGACCGATGAAACCGAAACGATGGCGTTGCAGGATACGGGCACGGGAGTGATACTCGGCACGGCGGGATACATGGCGCCGGAGCAGGTGCTGGGCGCGGGTGTGGATCGGCGCGCGGATGTGTGGGCGTACGGCGCGGTGCTGTATGAATTGCTGTCGGGCAAGCGCGCGTTTGCGGGATCGACGCTAGCGGAAGTGATGGCGGCGACGCTGCGAGCGGAAGTCGATTGGAGCGCTTTGCCGGGCGACACGCCAGGGCAGGTGATCACGATTTTGCGACGATGTCTGGAGCGGGATCGAACGAGCCGGATTCGGGATATCGGCGATGCTTGGCGATTGGTGGAGGATCGGCCGGTGACGGCTGCGGCGGGCCGGCCGTGGTTGTGGCCCGCGGTGGCGGGAGTGCTGGCGGCGGGGTTGGCGGTGGCGGTTTGGGTGGGGCGGCCGACGGGGCCGAGTCCTTCGCTGCGGCGGCTGACGGTGAGCCTGGGAGATGACGCGAATCTCGCCACCGGCGTCGCGAACGCGATCGCTATTTCTCGCGATGGCGCCCGCATCGCATATGTGACCGTTGGAACCAACCAGATTCGCCGCCTCGTCACTCGCCGGTTGAGCGAGGCCGAACCGCGAGTTCTAGCAGCGACCGAACACGCGGCTAATCCGTTTTTTTCGCCCGACGGAGAATGGATCGCGTTTTTTGCCGGTGGGAAGTTGAAGAAGATCTCGGTCGAAGGCGGCCTGATCGTTGCGCTTTGCGATGCGGACAGCAAGGGTGCGATGGGCGGATCTTGGGGCGACGATGGCAATATCATTGCATCGCTTGGGTCGCGGCTTGTTCGAGTTCCCGGTAACGGGGGGAAGCCCGAACCGGTGTCGACGCTCGCGCCGGGAGAGTCTCGTCATCTGTGGCCTTACGTGCTCCCCGGTTCGAAGGCGGCGTTGTTCTTTTCAAACGTTGAGCCCTATGCGAATTCCGGGTCGGTGGAAGCGATCGTCTTTGCGACGGGCGAACGAAAAGTGATTCAACGGAATGCGTATTTTGGGCGCTATTTGAGCTCCGGACATTTGCTTTGGCTGAACTCAGGGACGGCGTACGTTGCACCGTTCGATCCGGAGAAGTTGGAGTTGACAGGTGGCGCGCGTCCGATGGTCGAGCACGTAATCTTTCAAGATGTGAATGGCGGAGCGCAACTGGACATCGCCGCCGATGGGACGTTGATCTATTTGGAGCAGGGCGGAGTTGTGCGGAGCACTTTACAGTGGTTGGAAGCGGATGGCAGGCTTCAGCCGATATTGAATACACCCGGGGAATACTCTTACCCCGTGCTTTCGCCCGACGGCAAACAAATGGCCTACCTGCAACAGACCGGCGCGAATCGCGACATTTGGGTGCATGATCTGGAGCGCGACGTTTCACGGCGAGTGACTCTGACGCCCGACCGCAACGAGTACGTGTTCGTCTGGACGCCGGACGGAAAATCGATCATCTACTCGTTGGGCAATCAAATGCAGATTGTACGCGCCGATGGCTCTTCCGAGCCGGTAACGATTTACGAACACGCGAACAGTATGGTTTTCATCCACGCAATCAGCTCCGATGGCCGTTTCCTGGCGTTCTGCGTGCAGGGCGCCAAGACAGCGAATGATCTTTGGACGTTGCCGTTGGAGTGGAAGGGAGGGACGGCAAAGGCCGGTGAACCGAAGCCGTTTCAGGCGTCGCCGTTTGCCGAGATCCACGCTAGCTTCACGCCGGACTCGAAGTGGTTGGCATTCAGCTCCGATGAGTCCGGGAGCAACGAGGTGTACGTCCGATCCTATCCCTCGGGTACGGGGAAAATTCAGATTTCACACAGCGGCGGGATGCAGCCATTCTTCGACCGAGGGGGCAAAAACGTCTTCTACGTAGCAAACGACGGTCAGCCGATGGTTGTGTCCTACGAACAACTCGCGGACTCGATCCGATTTTCGAAGCCGCGCGCTTGGACGCAGCGGAACTTTGGTTTGAGCACTAGTCTCCGCCGGTTCGAGGTAGCCCCGGATGGTAAGCGTATCGTGGTTACCCTGCCCGAAGACACGCAAGTCCGGCGACGTGCCAACGAGGTTGTCTTTCTGGAGAACTTCACGTCTCAATTGCGGCGGAGTGCGGCAAAATAGGATAAGTTGAATCGTCGCGTCTTTCTCTACGGCCTTCCGACGGCGGCGCTGAGCGCCTACGGCTACTCGCACTTTGTCGAGCCGCGATGGCTGGAGGACACGCAAAAAAACGTCGTCACGGGACGAGGCTTGAAGCGGCCGCTGCGGGTGCTGCATCTTTCCGACTTTCATGCGGCGGCGATTGTACCGGTGTCGTTCATCGAAGAAGCGTTGCGGCGCGGGATGGCGATGAAGCCCGATATCGTTTGCTTCACCGGCGATTTTGTCACGACCGATAACGACTTTGATCCGGCGCGCTATGAGTCAGTTTTGCAGATGTGTAGTTCGGTGTGCCCAACGTTCGCGGTGGTTGGTAATCACGACGGCGGAGCGTGGTCGGCGCGCGCGGGTTGGTTTCCGACGAGCACGTACATCCGGCAACTCGTTACGCGCGGCGGCGTGCGCGTGCTGCATAACGACGCGGTGAAAATCGAAGTGGCGGGCACGCCTCTGTGGGTTGTGGGCGTGGGCGACTGGTGGTCGGATGAGTTGCGCGCGCCGCTGGCTTTTGCGAATGTGAAGAACGACGGCGCCCCGGTGTTGTTGCTGAATCACAATCCTGACGGCAAAGAGGACTGCAAGTTGTTTCGGTGGGATCTGATGCTGAGCGGCCACACGCATGGCGGGCAGGTGATGATTCCTTTCTATGGGCCGCCCATTGTTCCGGTCCTTGATAAGCGGTATGCGGTGGGGTTAAACCGTTTCGAGGACCGGTGGGTTCACACGACGCGGGGCGTGGGGAACATTCTTGGTTTTCGCGTGAATTGCCGGCCGGAAGTTTCGTTACTGATCGTCACATGAGAAAGTACATCGCGGTTCCTGTTGTTGCGGCGGCGACGTTTGGGGCGTGGACGCTGTATCGGGTGAACCGCGCGGAGGAGACGGCTCTGGTCGCCACGCGCGACGCGGCGGAGGTGCGGTTTTCGAAAACGGTTTTGGATGCCGCGCCGCCGGCGGGTTGGGAGATCGTAGCGAGTCCGGCCGATTTTCGGGACGCGGCGATCTGGAAAGGGGCGTTGTATCTGGCGTCGTCGAATGCGTTGTTCCGGTACAACGCCGATGGCGAGTTGGATCGATCCTGGCGCGCTGGCTTTGAGTTGCCCGCGGCGTCGTTGAATGCGTTGGCGGCGGAGGAGAAGTTGATCGTCGCGACCGAGGGAGAAGGTGTGCTGCTTTTTGACGGCGCGCAGTTCGAGCGGTTGCTGCCGGAGGTTGTCGAGGCGCGGAAAGTACGCGCGGTGTTGCCGCTATCGACGGGATCGTTGTTGCTGGCTACGGCCGGGCGGGGCGTGCTGCGATACGACGGCGCGCGGTTGCGGCCGGTGCATCCTTCTTTAGGTTCGGTTCAGGCGACGGCGCTGGCTGGCGCGGACGACGATCTGTGGATTGGGACGCGCAGCGAGGGCGTGTTTCATTTGCGCGCCGGACAGACCGAGCGATTCACCGAAGCCGAACGGCTGCCCGATAATGGCGTGCATGCCCTGGCTGTGCTTGGGGACGCGGCATATGTGGGCACCTCGACCGGTGTGGCGGTGTTTCGTGGCGGATCGTTTGAGCGGGTGATTGCGCCGGGTGTCTTCGCGCGGTCGCTGCTGGCGCGCGAGGGTGAGGTTGTTATCGGCACGTTGAACGACGGGCTGTTGCGGGTGCCGTCGCGGAATGCGCCGGAAGATTCCGGCGAAGTGCGGCGCGTGTTTCGGGAGGGGGGCGATGTGTATGTCGTGCGGCCGTCGAAGGTGGAAGTGCTGCGGGAGGGGAAGCGGCTGAATGCGATCGAACGCGCGCCGGCGCTGTTGACGCATGGCAACGTCAGCGCGCTGCAGGCCGATGCGGGCGGGCGGTTGTGGGTTGGGTATTTCGACCGAGGTATCGATATTGTTGAGCGGAATCGGACGCGGATTTCGCATGTAGAAGACGAGCGTGTATTCTGCGTGAACCGGCTCGTACTGTCTTCTGATGGCCAACGCATGGCGGCGGCGACCGCCAACGGGCTAGTTATGTTCGACGCGGCCGCGGGCAAGCAGCGGCAGGTGCTGACGAAAGCCGATGGCTTGATCGCCAATCATGTGACCGATGTTGTGGCGCGCGGCACGGGATGGGTTGCGGCGACGCCGGCGGGATTGACGTTTCTGGACGGCGGGGCGCGAAGTATTTACGCGTTTCACGGGCTGGTCAACAACCACGTGTACACCTTGGCGCAGAAGGGCGAAATTCTTGTAACAGGTACGCTGGGCGGCGCATCTGTTTTGCAGGGCGAATCCGTGAAGCGGAGCGATACGACGGCGAACTCCGGTTTGAAGACAAACTGGATCACGGCGTTTGCGCGCGTGGGCGACGAATGGTGGGCCGGTACCTATGGCGGCGGCCTGCAGCGGCTATCCGATGGCGGCGAGTGGCGGAGTTTTGAAGGTCTGCCGCGAAACGTTGTCGTGAATCCGAACGCGATGGCGGTGACGCCGTCGGCGGTGTATGCGGGGACCTTAGAGCACGGGTTGTTGATCTGGGATCGAACGTCGCAGTCGTGGAGCGCACACCGCGCAGGGCTGCCGTCGGCGAACGTCACGGCTATCCTTTATCATGGCAACAGGCTGTACGTAGGCACCGATAACGGCTTGGTAATGAGCACGGGGCGATGAAACATTTCTTATTAGTATTGTTTGGAGCGATGGCGTACGCGGATGTGGGTACGCTGATCCCCGCGAATAAACAGGCGCCGGATGCGGCGGTGCTCGGGGTCGAAGAGACGGCGATCGATGTTTTCATCGACGGATCGAGCGCGCGCGTAGCGATGCGGCAGATTTTTTCGAACAAGACGGGCGCCGTGCAGGAAGGCAACTACGTCTTCGCGCTGCCGGGCAACGCGATGGTTTCCGATTTTGCCGTGTGGGATGGGCCGGTTCGGATTCCCGGCGTGATTCTGGAGCGCAAACGGGCCGAGGAGTTGTATCAGGATATTCGCTTGCAGGCGATCGACCCGGGGCTGTTGCAGATGGGCGAGTCGGACTCCGATGAGGGACGGCGGACGCGGGTGTTTAGCGCGAAGGTTGTGCCGATTCCTCCGTATGGAACCAAACGCGTGGAGCTGGAGTATCATCAGCGGCTGCCACTTGAAAATTTGGTGAACTATTTGGCGATTCCGTTGAAGCCGGAGGCGTACCGGCAGCAGACGGTTGGGCGGATGTGGATCACCTTGCATGTGCAGTCGGCGCATGCGATCGAAGCGTTCGATGTGGTGAGCAAATCGTTCTCATTGACGGTGCAGGAGAAAACGGCGACGAGGATTCGGGCGTCGATGGATGCACGGAATGTAGCGTTGACGGAAGACTTTGCGATTACGCTTCGGCGTGGTTCCCCGAAGACGCCTGCGCTGGCGGTGGTTGCCCAGCGGGATGATTTGCGCGAGCCCGGTTACTTTGAGGCGTCGGTGGTTGTGCCGCCGGCGGCTGGTTCGAATGCTCCGGCGCGGCGGGTGGTCGCGTTGTTCGATGCGTCGCTGTCGATGCAGTGGGACAAACTGGAACGCTCGTACGCGGCGTTGACGAAGCTGTTGACGAGTTTGACGGCGGCCGATCAATTCGACCTGTTTACGTTTAATTCTTCGGTGAATCGGTTCGGCGGTTCCGCATCGGCCGGCGGACCAGAGAATGCCGAGAAGGCGCTGGCGTGGTTGAAGGATCAACCGCTGCGAGGGACGACAAATCTATCGGCGGCATTGGAGGCGGCATTGGCCGCGGCGCCGGAGAATGCGGCGATCGTGCTGTTTACCGACGGCGGCGCGTCGGAGGGCGAGATTCGCAGCGGGCGGATCGCGGCGTCATATGCGTCGAAGTGGGCTGCGTCCAAGAAGCCGCGGACGTTCGTTTTCGCGGTCGGCGACGATGCAAATACGAATCTGTTGCGAGCGCTGGCGCGCAACGACGGCGTGCTGGAAACGGTGGGATCGACCGAAGCGCTGGACTTCAAGTTGAATGCGTTTCTATCGAAGTTGCAGAGACGTCCGGTGGCGGGGATGCGGCTTGCAACCGACGCGAATCTGTTCGATGTCTACCCGTTGCAGGAGCAGACCTACGACGGATCGGAAGCCGCGTGGGTGGGGCGGTATCGCAACGCAGCGCGGACGAACTTCTCTTCCGGAGGCGCCACGCTGGCCGTTGCTTTGCCGGCGTCGGAGGCGAGCCACCCGCAGGTTCCGCGCAACTGGGCGAAGGCGCGCGTGGACGCGCTGCTTGAGAAGATCGACCGCGACGGCGAGGACAAGGCGACGATCGACGAGATTATCCGGCTGTCGCGCAGGTACAAGTTCGTCACACCCTATACGTCGTTTTTGGCGGCGCCTCGCGCGCTGCTGCGGCCGCGGTTGATTCGTCCGGGTGATCCAGTCTTGCGTGTGCACACCGATAAGCTGATCTCTTCGGTTGTTGCCGTGTTTCCGTTTGGACTGGTGAAGCCCTTGAAGTTTCTGGCAGAGGAAGATGTGTGGCAAACGCGGTTCCTGGCGCCCGTGGATATGGCGGATGGCACGCATCCGGTGCAGTTGGTGCTCCGCGATAAACACGGCAAGACGTACAAAGAGACGCGGACGTTCGTGATCCTGAGCAAGCCGCCGATTGTGAGGGCGAAGCTTGATAAAAAGTCGTATCGCGCTGGAGAGACGGTGCAACTCAGCGCGGGGGCGTCGGCGGCGACGCGGACGATATCGGCGCGCATGTATGGCGCGGCGCCGGTTGCGCTGCGGTGGAACGAATCGGCAAAAACAAACACAGGCCGGATTGTGTTACCCGCGGCGATTGCGCCGGGGCGGTACACGATCACGATTACCGCCGAAGACATGGCTCACAACATTGGCAGCCAGGAGGTGGCGCTCGATGTTCTCCCGTAAGCTCTTCGCAGCCGGCATCGCCGCGGCGGCGCTCTATGCGGACCTGCCGTCGTGGATTTCGACGATCGAGTTCCGCAATAAGCTCGAGGACGTTTTCTATCGTACGGTGACGTTCGGCTCGAACACGGTGGCGTGGCGCAAACCTCCGAAGGAAACGCGGCCGGGTTTGACACAGCAGATTCAGCAGTCGCCGGCGGAGGCGCAGCTTTACTATTTGCGGGCGCGAGAGGCCGAGGCGCAACTCGATTTTGGCGCGGCGGAGAACGACTGGACGAAGTATGTGGAACTGTCTGGTGACAAGGCGCAGGCGTGGCGGGAGAAGGCCGCGTTTCATCGGCGGCGAGTAGAACCCGAGAAAGAACTTGCGGCGCTGTTGGAATCGGCGAAGCTGCCCGGAGGCGCATGGGATCGATATCGGCCGGCTTCGAAACACTTCGCGTGGGCGGTGTTTGAAGATGCGCTGAAGGTCGCCAATGAACATCTGCTTGAAGACGCGCGATACGTATCGATTTGGAGCGAGTGGGAGAAGCGGTATCCTTCCGAATTCGCAGTTTACGACCGGCAGGCGGGGTGGTTTGCTGGCCGGAAGCGATGGAGCGATGTCGAAGCGCTGATTGGGCGCTACGCGAAGGCGTTTCCATCCGATGAGGCGTGGCCGCTGCGTCAGCGCGCGGTCATTGAAAACGGACGCGGCAATGCGCGCGAAGCGGTGGCGATTTATGAGCGGAACTTCCGCCCCGGTTGGCCGTCGCCGATGCTAAGCGGGTTTTTCGCGGTGCTCGACGGGACCGACTCGCGGCGTGCGTTCGTCGCGGCGGCGCGTCAACAGCTCAAGACGAACCCGGCGGATTTTTCGGCGGCCGCGAAATTGTTTCACCACTATCAAAATGCGGGTGACGGATCGAACGCGCGGCGCGTGCTGCACGACTTCGCCGCACACGCCTCGAAGCTGAGCGCCGCTGATCAGATCCTGTTCGCCGACTTCCACGCTTACACGCAAAATCATCAGGAAGCGGCGCGGCGGTATCAGGCGATCTATGCGGGCAACACGGCGCAAAGCGAAGAAGCGCTGGCACGGCTGATTGCGCTGTTGATCAATCAGGCCGGGCAGCCGTTCGCGTTTGGCGGGGGCGATCTGGGCTTTTATCGCGACATCGCTACGCTCGACACAGCGCCCGGTTTTTGGAACGGCATCCTGTCGCTGGTGTTGAACGGGCAGACGCCGGCGGCGGATCTGGGCGATCGAGAACGAAAGGCCGCCCCTTATTTTCATCGGGCCGCGGCGGCCGAGTTACTGGGTGTGTTCGATACGCGGTTTCCACAGTCAGCGCGCCGGGCGCATCTGCATTCACTGGTGATTGAAGCGTCGGCGATCCATGCCGAGGCCGACCGCGTTTCACGGCTTGGGAACGGATTCTTGAATGCGTTCAAAACCGCGTCGGAACGGACAACAATCGCGTTGCTCACGGCCGACGCTCACGCTCGCCAGAATCAGACGACGCAGGAGTTCGCGATCTACGAAACACTGCTCGACGAGTTATCGGCGCGGGCCGATCGGGTGCCGATCGGCGAGAATGGCACGGCGGCGCGTAGCGTCGATTACCCGCGCGTGCTTGACCGTTACATCGCGCGGCTGAGCGCTACGCGACAGGCGACGCGGGCGCTAGCGCTGTATTTCCGGGAGTTGGATCGCAATCCGAACGATCCGGGGCTGTATGAAAAGGTTGCGGGATTCCTGGATCAGAATCGAATGGCGGCGGAGATCGAAGGCACCTACCGCCGCGCGCTCCAACAGTTTAACGACAAGAGCTGGTCACACAAGCTGGCGCGGTATTTTCTGCGACAGAAGATGAACGCGAAGTTTGATGAGCTGACCAAGCAGGTGGCGGGATCGTTCAGCGGGTTGGAATTGGAAGAGTATCTGCGTGTGAGTGCGCAGCAGGGAAGTCTCGATCCGGTGCTTTATCTGCAGGTGAATCGCTATGCCCATCAGCGGTTTCCTCATCACATTCCGTTCGTCAAGAATTTGATTAGCGCGTACTTGAACAAGGTGA
>Ga0194122_10006719_pt1 | contig 10274 bp, 6 predicted proteins | sample TA2MahCa10mmetaG_FD_155487 | JGI IMG/M metagenome (GOLD analysis project Ga0194122, IMG submission 155487) | Freshwater microbial communities from Lake Tanganyika, Tanzania - TA2015021 Mahale Deep Cast 10m | ecosystem: Environmental > Aquatic > Freshwater > Lake | place: Tanzania: Lake...
TATATGACTAAGAAATGGACCATGCCTATTGCTAATTGGAATGAGGCTATGTCACATTTTTTAATTAAATTTGAAGGTAGAATCTAAAATGCTAAAAAATAATTTACACACTTAACTAGACAGACCCTGGGATCTTGTCAATTTTTTCCTGTTAATTCTGTATCTACGAGTGTTTGAAGCCTCTGCATCGCCTTCTGTATCTCCTTTAAGGTGGGGCAACCCTTGCCAGAAAGTCGTAATAACATATATTCTAGATGCTTTTACAGATACCAAAACACACAAGGGATGTGTACAACCTTTCACACAATCTACAAGATGAATTACATCCCCTTCGTTACTCTTAGCTACATTCCATGCCTCCCTATTTTTAGTGACATAATTCTGAACCAGATCATAAATTTGAGCATCTATAATATGCCTTTGTTGCTTTCTTAAATCGGCATGATGGGTACACCATAATGTTTTACCATCTATTAAGTTACTCTCAACCAGGATAAATTCTCTGGGATCATCATTGATATTTATTACTTTCTCTATTTCATAGAACTGATTAGCTACCATAGAATCAAAATATTTTTTCATGGCAGCATATGCAAACCGATCTGTTTTTTCTTCATCTATATCTGATAACAGCTTACAACACTCTACCAACTCAATGGAAAACTCTTGGAGTTTTTCAATAATAGTTGGAATAGATGCCAGATAATCTTTATGTACTGCATACCACAACAAACCACATCGACTACTATCTACATCTTGTAAAGATTGTTTGGTTATCAATGATTTCAGGATGGACAGATTTGCTTTAGTCGTTAATCCATATAATAACGGGGTCAATTGTGTAGCGTTAGGCAGCCTATGATCCAATTTTGCACCATACTCAATTAAAGTAGCTATAAAAGGGTCTGGTTCATTATTGGTAGATGGTTTACTACAATCTATGGCATAAAATAAAGCAGGTTTTGCATCCTTATCACCAACAAGTGGCGTGTTCAACAAATCAGAAATAATCCTTGCATGTTGGTTAGGATTTTGCTCAGTGATTCTATTGAGTAACAAATGTAAGATCTCTGTATTGTGGTTTTTACAAACAACAGCCAAAAACTTTTGCCACATTGTAGCTGCCCTTTGGTCATACGATTGATAGGGAAGCAGTGTCTTTACCCATTCTATCTTTTCTTGTTCTATGGCTATCAATAGGGGTAGAGTATGCTGTTTAGTTCGGGGATAGTTTGATTGTAACCATGCGCCAACGTTGGAATTTTTTGTAATGATTTCTCTAAGTATCCTACTCTCTTCCTGGTTTGTGCCTGCCTCCAATAGACAAATTAAACGAGTGGGTAGTCCAAGTAATAGTGGATCAATTGTGTTTTGAGAACGACTTAAAACAAATTGAAGGAATTGGTTATACTGTGATTGATTGAGCTTCTCTATAGATGTACGTATCCCATTTTGTTTAAGCAAGTATTGGACTATGCATGCTGCTCGGATATTGTTATGGGAATCTTTAGCTACATCTAGAGTACTTATGGCATAAGATAAAATACTTTTTTTAGAGTTATCCATAGCATGGATATCAGCACCTTTATCAATCAATAGCTTAACCCATTTAAAATGTTGTTTTCTTACTGCGTAAGAAAGTGGTGTACATTTATCTTTTGAACAGAGATCTATATGCGCTTTGAAATCATCATGAGATGACATTGCGTCAAAAAAGTCTGTACATCCAGATTCTGCAAAGTAAGATAGAAAAGTCCTATCTTTTAATTTTAGGCTCAAAATACTATTTAAACTATTTAATTTGCCTGTATCGTAAGGATACTTCGATTGCCGCGAAAGAATGAATGCTAAAATATAATAACCTCCATCTCTATGTTTGTTGCCGTTGCTATTACTCTGGTTGGAAAGATTATGCCCACCAGCCGTTAGATATCTATCTAAAATATGCTTAAGAAGATCATCAATAGATTGGGTATAATCGTATATAAACGCAAACAGATTAGTCGGATTTTGAAAACCTTCTTGGTATACAAGATCAAAACTATTAGGACACGAATCATTAGAAATCATATTTCTATAAAAGGGACGCACTTGATCTACATCCATCACCTTAATTATACTATGGATGCAAAATGCAAGCAAAGATTTCCTTTTGGCGTCTATTTCACTATAGTATTTAACTATACAAGTAGACAGTAATATAGGAACATTGCCTCTGGACCATAATTTATACCATCCATACAAGACATAGTTATCCACTGTGCTATCCTAACTAAAGGATTCGTTTTTAATCATCTCTATCAACTCAAAATTAGATTTAGCTACCGCCTCATATAGTATAGAATATCCACCAATACTTTGTAGGGACAATAGATCCTGCAGGCTTTCCCTTTTCTTACTATCCATACCCTTATAGATGGGATGATAGTTATGATAGTAATCAACTAATAGCTTCATCATCCTAGATATGCTTTCCGTTCCCTCATTGAGAAATTTCGAACGTACCATTGACATAAGATGTGAAATAGGCATATGCCCATCTATTGCCACTGATGGATTGGCCCCATGTTTAAGCAATAATTCTAGCATATCAGGAGAATTATTACCAATAGTTAACAAAATAGGTAGCGGCAAAGGTTTGTCACCTATCAAATTGACGGTAGGCATCTCATTCTGTTCCACCTCGGTAAAAGGAGGCAAAGGGGTATTGAGTATGGTAATAAGCTTGTCTTTATCTTTTTTCTCAGCTTCCTCTAATAATATTTTTACAATTTCTTTAGATCTACCTGCCACAGCCCGGAATAGGGCATAGCCATAATCGTTATCTATGGGAATGGAATCAGTCTCATGCGCCATCAAAAGCTTAATGCAAGTAATATCTTTTGTCAGAATAGCGTATTCTAAAGCAATCTGTAATACTGATGTAACTTTACCTTGATCACTACAATTTACTTGTGTATCGTTATTTAGGTTTGTATAATTTACTTTTGTATGCTTATGTTGAAGTAAATATTTTACAATTTCACTACACCCCATACCACAAGCAACCATTAAAGGAGTAACCTGTATAAAATCGGTCACACCAAATACATCATTTACTCCAATATCATCAGTATGAGCGTTTTCTAGTAATATTTTTACTAACTCAATATTCCCATGTGCAACAGCAACCCAAATGGGCATGGGTATCCCATCACTAATGCGTTTTGTATGGTAGTTCTTAGATGCTAAAATAGATCTTAGGCATTTTCTATCTGCATCACTAAGCTCTGTTTTGCACAGAAAAGTCAAGAATTTTTTGTATTGTTTATCTATTGTTTTGTTTCGGATTCGCAAGCACACCTCCTGTAAGGCTGTATGCCTCCAGGTATCTATCTGAAGATACATTTGATTGCGCAAACGCATTTTATCTTTCCTTATCTGTACAGCATTCTGAAAACCGATGAACCTACTATTATTTTCTTTACCCATGGAAGAGGTACCAACATGGCTACACCCCATAAACAATAAAAAAATAAAGATAAACATAGATCTATAGGTATTGTTTTGTGTCATATAAGATATGATAAACCAAGTTGTACATTTGTTTTAAACAAATCGTGTTTCTATAAACGCACGCCAATCCTTAAGCGGGCACTGCGCGAACGATTATTCCTACTTACTTCTATTGCAGAGGCTACATAGGGTTTTTTTTGAAGCGGAACAAAGGGACGAAGCAAGTTGCCATAGCCATCTTTGTCTACCCTACCCAATATATTTCCTGTATTCAAAAAATGCTTCACCAATCGATCTTCTAAAGAATGGTATGCAATAATTGCCAAACGACCTCCCGGTTTGATCACTTCTATGCTGCGTTTCAACAAAGAGGCCAAAGCGTTTAGCTCATCATTGACTTCGATGCGTAACGCTTGAAAAACTTTTGCAAAGTATTGATTTTGAGTCAAACGAGGTGCTAATGGTTGCAGGATGTGTATCAACGCTTGGGTAGTAGCTATGGGTGTATGTCTGCGCGCTTTGACAATAGCTTTAGCGACCATCTTTGCATTGTCTATTTCTCCATACACATAAAACAACTGGGACAACTGCTCTTCTGTATAAGCGTTGACAATCATCTGTGCGGTATGAGGAGCGGATGGATCCATCCTCATATCCAATTCTCCATCAAAACGGGTAGAGAAACCCCGTTCCGGACAATCAATTTGGTGCGAAGATGTCCCCAAATCTGCTAATAACCCATCGATCTGCTCTACACCATAAAAAGCTAAAAATTCTTTGATAAATACAAAAGGAGCTCGTGTAAAGGTTAATAATGGATGGGCCAACGATTGGGAGATTGTAGCGGAATCAGGATCCTTGTCAAAAGCAAACAAATGACCGGAAGACAATTTTTGTATGATATGTTGTGCATGACCGCCTCCTCCAAAAGTAACATCTGCATACTGACCTGTTGGTACAATAGATAATCCTTGGAGCACTTCATCAATCATCACAGGAATGTGATAGGTGTCTTGCATGGTAACAGATGTAATAGACATAGGACAATGAAACATAATAAAGGCAAATATACTATATCTTTAGTAGATCAGCATAGAGTTGTAACAAAAACTTTTAGCTATCCATGGCTTGATTTTCCAATAGACCTGTTGCGTCACTTATGGTCAAGAATTGCTAGGAGACAAGGAGCGAAAAACCACAGCGTACACCTGTAGGTGCATAATATAATGTAGCGCCATTGGCGCCAAATTACGAGCAGAAGTAGGCTTACGCAACAGGTGTAAGGAATGGGTGCCTACATATATGCAGACTTAATTGTGGATTTTTTTAAAAAATACTATATTCGTTGGTGGAGTTTAATACCCAGTTTTTTTACGAAATTTCTAAAAGTCACTTTTTTTAATACTTAATACGAAGTATCTATAATGATTCATGACAATCCGTTTGAACAAAATCTAATCCAGAGCTGACGTTCAACTAGTAATAATGGATTGAAGAATAAAACTCCAATCCAAACTTGACGTTAATACAGCAACGAAGACAAGAACACACGTAATACAACTAAAAAAAATCACCACCATAATGGGTATACCTTATTTACCAAATACATATCTCTTCTTAGAGCAAGAAAAGCAATGCCAAGAATCTTGGGAAGAAACAGCACTTTATACATGGAATCCAAAAGGTGAACGCAGCCATAACTTTGTCATAGACACGCCCCCTCCTACTGTTTCTGGGAATCTCCACATAGGCCATGTTTTTAGCTACACGCAAGCAGATTTTATCGCACGTTTCCAACGGATGTTGGGTAAAAATGTATTTTATCCCATTGGTTTTGACGACAATGGGCTCCCTACAGAACGATTGGTAGAAAAACAAAAAGGAGTCCGTGCCATGCATATGGCTAGAGAAGATTTTATAGCACTTTGCCAAGAAGTTGTACAAACAGAAGAGGCAAAATTCAGAGAAATTTTTAAAGCCATGGGGCTTTCATTTGATTGGAGCTTGGAATACCAAACCATCAGCCCACGTGCTCGTAAGCTTTCACAAATGTCTTTTTTGGCACTCTTAGCCAAGGGAGAAATCTATAGAAGTCAACAACCCGTACTATGGGACCCAATAGATGAAACAGCCCTAGCACAAGCTGATATTGAAGAACAAGAAAGAGCATCCTTCATGTATGACATTCTTTTTCATGATGCAACAACAAGCAACCCATTGATTATTGCTACGACACGCCCAGAATTACTACCTGCTTGTGTGGCGTTATTTTATCATCCCGATGACCTACGTTACCAACATTTAGCTGGAAGGTATGCTATTACTCCTATATTTCATCAGCAGGTACCTATTCTAACAGACGACAAAGTAGAGCCAACCAAGGGGACGGGATTGGTTATGTGCTGTACTTTTGGGGACCAAACCGATATTTTATGGTGGAAAAAACACCAACTCCCTACCAAAATAATGCTCAACAAAAAAGGGTTTTTTGTAGGGTCAGCGAGTGGTCCTTTAGAAGGATTAAAAGTAGTAGAAGATTCCAAAATAAAAACTATGAATTTTTAAACAAAATTTCCTTTTTTAAGCCACTGTATTTACTCAGTTCTATACTTATTGTACCCAACATATGGTTGATATCGATTTTGATAGGAATTTTGTTCACATCATCTGAAATAAATATTTTTATAGGTTGATCTCCTGTAAACACCCCATCTTCACTAGGTATTACAGGAGCAAAAACCAAGCTGTTTATTTGACCTAGCTTTTTGGTAATCAGCCTTTTTCCCAAAAAAACAATAGTGGCATCACTATAAACCTTATTATCATGCAGAATATTTAAAACCAATTTGTCATTTTTTTTGAGCGTTTTGGAATCTATATTGCGTAGGAAGTAGTAACCACTTACAAGGTCTTTAATAGTAGCAGTTATAGGACAATAAGAGACCTGGGGTTGCATATTGTGGGTGCTTTCAGCAATTTCTGTTCTTGCTTTTCCTTCTTGATAATCAAAATCAATACGTTCTTCCCTTTCATAATTATTTTCCTTCATATGGGCCAAAAACCTACGAGGTTGTAGCAACGCTACATCTAAATAACTTTCCCAGATATTGGCTATACTCATGCCTAAAAACTTCAGTGCACTGTTAGAAGTCCCTTGTACTTGTAATCGATAACAACTGTGACCATCAATATCATGTACATCTTTATCTACCTGCATAATAGCCGTTCCAGCATGTATGAAGCTAAAATAAACTTGATATTCTAAATATTCTCCTTTGGGACACGTGAATTTTTGGTTTGTATTTGCTTCTGCATAGATAGGAATGGTTAGGCAAAAATAGATTAAATAAAAAAAAGAAAAAAGTTTTTTATGCATGATATTTTTATATGTTAAACTAAACAAAGATTTAAATGTAAAGTAAAACGAGGCTTCTATCATTTTATTGAAAAGAGAGCCGTGAGCACAATATAAAAAATATCTTAATGAATCATTAACTCAATCAATCATTAAGATAATCTATAAATTTAAAAAAATATCCACTAGTAGCGCTAGGTTGGTTTTAATGATTGAATATGCTCATCCATTTGTTGAAAATTTTGCAATAGAAACATAAAAAACTGCGTAAACTGTTGTCCGACTAGGACTCGAACCTAGAGTCTTCTGGACCAAAACCAGACGTGTTGCCATTACACTATCGGACAATAAACAATAACAATGAGGAGGTACAAGCAAAGGGAACGCATCTGCTAATTTATATAAATTTATTGGATGAACAAATAAAATTTGATTTTTATTTTATATGGAACAGTTCAGAACATACTGCACTATGCTGAGGTTTGTTCGTTCTGATGCGCTTTCCACTTAAGTGCTTTTCTGAGTTTTGTAACGGCCTCATTGCATGTTTGTTTTGGAAAACATTATGAGTATCATATATTTTTGTGATCTATAGCAATATATTATACGCAATATGATGAAAATGTAAAGAAAAAACTGTAAATTAGGCTAAGTCTAGGCCAGTTACTATACTGTTTGTCTAGCGAGTGCATGGCTAGCAATTTTTTAAAAGTACAATTCAATAAGTTTCGGAACAAGAAATGTAATGAATTTGTGCCCTATGTCTTGTCGCAATCTAGGATAAGCCTTTTTATACAACTTAATTTGTGCTGGGCATGTCAAAAAACAGTACATAGATCTAGCGTCTATTTTATCTGGATGAAAATGTACATACGGAGGGTAGTTTCACCGATTACCAGTAATAGTAGAGTTGTTTAGAAGGTCTAGTGAAGCATTAAAATTTTAGCAACCAAGCAGTATATAGATGTAGATACAGTAATAAACATTACTGATTCAAAGCTATATGCGCTACCTATGATGACATAGGTAGCGACATATGAAGTAGTATTACATTATTAACCTTACGAAATCTGATTAAAATGCCTTGTGGTAGGAAAAGAAAAAGACAAAAGGTAGCTACACATAAGCGTAAAAAACGCCTTAGATTGAATAGACATAAAAAGAAAAATAGATAATAGGTTCTCTTGTAAAACCCAGTTATATCGAGCATTGATAAAAATAACACAACGCAAAGCTGCATTTTAAGCAAGCGTTTACGCATAAAAGAAGCCAAGTGGCTAGTAAAATAAAGTTTTACAAGGGACCTATTATGTTAAGTAACGGTAACTTTTATCATCTACTTTACTTAGCCATTATAATGCCTATCATACGCTACTAATAAAAAAATTTAAAAGATTGAAATTTCTTAAAAATGAAATTTTTTTCTATGGAAATCTAGTAATTTCTGTTTTTAGGTTTCTGTAAAAACATAAACAATTTAAGCGAGTGGGTAATGATTTATTAATTAATAGTACCAAAAGTGATTGTAGGATAGCCTTACTTAAGAATGGAAATCTTTTTGAATATCATGTAGAAAGAAATGATACAAAATTTACAGTAGGAGATATTTATCTAGGTAGTGTAAAAAAAATAGTACCTAGTTTAAATGCAAGTTTTGTGGATGTAGGATATAAAAAAGATGCGTTTTTGCACTACTTGGACCTAGGTCCACAATTCAACTCTTTACAAAAGGCTGTTCGATATGCTAGAAATGAACAAAACAAAGTAGAAGCTTTAGATAATTTTTCGATTGAATCGATCATTGATAAATTTGGAAAAATAGAGAACCTGCTCAGTAAAGAGCAAGAAATTTTAATTCAGATAGTAAAAGAACCCATTTCTAATAAAGGGCCTCGCATATCTTCAGAGTTAACCTTGCCTGGTAGGTACATGATTTTGATACCTTTCATAGACACAATTAGTATTTCTAAAAAAATAACTAATGCAGAAGAAAGAGATCGTTTACATCGTTTGATTGCTTCTATTAAGCCTAAAAATTTTGGTGTCATTATACGTACTGTAGCTCAAAGTAGTGATGTTGCTACACTAGATAAAGACTTAAAAGACTTAGTAGATAAGTGGGTTCAAGGAATGAGAAAACTTGCGACTGCCATACCTGGAGAAAAAATTATAGGGGAAGTCAATAGAGCTTATACCATGCTTAGAGATATGCTTAATGAGTCTTTTGATAGTATAATTGTAGATGATAAACTACTTTATACTGAGATAAAACAGTACATACATACTATAGCACCTGAAAAAGAAAAGATTCTTAAGTTCCATCAAGCTCATATCAAACTTTTTGAACAATTAGGTATAGAAAGACAGTTAAAAACATTGTTTGGACAAACTGTTAGTCTGGACGGAGGAGGCTACTTGATTATTGAGCATACAGAAGCGATGCATGTGATTGACGTAAACAGTGGCAATAGAGCCTCTATTGAAGAAGCAAAGATGGCTATAAATGTAAATTTAGTAGCCGCACAAGAGATAGCACGTCAACTGAGATTGCGAGATATGGGAGGGATTATCGTCATAGATTTTATAGATTTAAAGGACCCAGAAGATCGCAAATTACTTTATCAAAAAATGAAAGAGTATATGAAAGAAGATCGTGCTAAAACTTCTGTATTGCCGTTATCCAAGTTTGGCGTGATGCAGATCACACGACAAAGGGTAAGACCAGAAATGAATCTAGTAACGAGGGAGGTTTGTCCATCGTGTAATGGTACAGGCGATATCAATGCCTCTCTTTTGGTATCAGACAAAATTGAGTCGGATTTGCGTTTTATTTTGGCCAATCAGAATGAAAAAAGTATAAAAATTTGTCTGCATCCTTATTTATATGCTTACTTTACACAAAATTTGTTTTCTAGAAAACTTAAATGGTTTTTTAAGTATGGAAAATGGGTTTCATTTGTCGAAGACTCCTCTATGGCTATAACAGATTATAAGTTTTATAATCATAATAAAGAAGAAATAGAGGTTAATTAGACTTGAACAAGAAGATCTCCGCTTGTGATGTATGGCAGTTCAATAAAAGGGGCTCCGCCCCTTTTATTGCCTTTGCTTTCTGTCGAAAACAAACCCCCATCTTGGTACATACCGTTTTCACACCCCCGTGTTGAGGCCATTGCAATAGACTACAAAGCACCATATAGCTGCGTTCCTTCGGTACGGCTTTGTTGCATAGCTGGGAAAAATAGTTTTATACCCCTCTTTTTTTGAAAAAATTTCAATTTTTCAGATTACCTTTAGGTAGCTAATCTAAATTTAGCTACTCCAATTGAGTTAAAATAATTAAGGATATTACATTTAATTTTTAATTCATTTTCTCTATTTTTTTCTGTTTTATTCTTACAACTAAAACCAAATATTCTCTTAA
>Ga0194122_10006720_pt1 | contig 10272 bp, 10 predicted proteins | sample TA2MahCa10mmetaG_FD_155487 | JGI IMG/M metagenome (GOLD analysis project Ga0194122, IMG submission 155487) | Freshwater microbial communities from Lake Tanganyika, Tanzania - TA2015021 Mahale Deep Cast 10m | ecosystem: Environmental > Aquatic > Freshwater > Lake | place: Tanzania: Lake...
AATACGAAAAAACTTACCGATGAAGCATTTAATTTTGTAAACAAAAATATGACCTGGAACATCTGGATTCCAAAATATATTGAATTTTACAAAAAGATTCTAGAATAATTACAAAGGGAAAAATATCTTCAAACCATCGCTCAGTTTAGTCTGGTATTCCCATTTGAGCAGTTTTTTTGTTAAGGATGTGTCTGCCTGACTAGTAAATATATCACCTGCTAAAGGTTTTTCATATTTTGGCTCTAGTTTCATCCCGGAAAGGACAATCATTTGTTCTGCTAGCTGCTTTATGGATGCAGTCATTCCGGTTCCCACATTGAAAAATCCACTTTTAACGCTGCTTTTCATAGCTGCAGCGTTTGCTTTTGCAATATCTTCAACAAAAATGAAATCTCGTTTCTGTTCACCATTACCGAAAATTATCGGTGGTTTTTTCTCTTTTAGATTGTTGATGAATTTGGTAATAACACCAGCATAAGAACCAGTTTGGCCTATCCCATAGATGTTAAAGTATCGCAGGCCAATTATTGAAACACCGTCTTCGACATATTTTTCTGCCAAATATTCGTCTTCCAGCTTTGTATTCCCATATGGATTGATTGGCGCACGTTTGCTGTCTTCGGTAATTGGAGTTTTTTCTGGATTGCCATAAACACTTGAGCTGCTGGCATAGACTACTTTGGTCCCAAATTCCTTTGCTATTCTGAATACATTTTCAGTGCCTTTGACGTTTACATCTGTATATTCATCTTGTTTTGTAAATGATTCTTGCACATCTGTAAGTGCTGCTTCATGGAATACCCCATCTGTATTTTTTATTATGTTTTTCATAGAATCAAAATCCCTGATATCGACTTTTTGAAATTGTATTTTATCAGAAACTTCTTTGAGATTTTTTAGATTACCTCGATAAAGATTGTCTATTACAATGACATCATGATCTTCATTGATCAGCTTCTTTACCAAATAGCTTCCAACAAAACCAGCACCACCCGTAACTGCAAATTTCACATGACGTGATAAATTTGTCATATCTTTAAATCTTGAGCAAAATTAGACAAAACTAAATAAAGAATGATCATCGAAAATCAAACTAGTTGATGTGTTGATGATCAATTCAATAATGGAGATGAGTTCACAAGAGCTTATTCAAGCAATTCAGAGCAATAAACTCAAGGTTTGTGTTATTGGTGTGGGGAGAATTGGATTGCCAACTGCATTATCATTTGCAAACTCTGGCCTAACAACAATCGGTGTTGATATCAACAAACACCTAGTGGATACAATAAACTCTGGAGTTTTTCCACTAAAAGACGAACCAGGATATGATTCAATATTTGAAAATGTATTTCGGGAAAAAAAATTCCAAACAACAACTGAAATAAAAGAAGGCGTTCCTGCATCTGATGTTATACTGCTATCACTTCCAACACCGATGAATAATCAAAACGTTCCATATTACGATGCATTAAAATCAGTTGGGAAACAGCTTCATGATCACCTAACTAAAGGCTCCTTGGTAATTGTAGAGAGCACAATAGAGCCAGGTTTTGTTGAAAACGAGTTAATCAAAATAATTGAAGGTGATGACAAAAAACTAAAGGCAGGAAAAGACTTTGGTATAGGAGTCTGTCCAGAGACTGCTAACCCAGGACAAATTCTAGTTGATTTTGAAAAACTACCAAGACTCGTTGGTGCAATTGATGATAGAACTGCAAACATGATTACAAAGATTTACAGACATGTCTTTACAGTTGATCTAATCCCGATGCCTGACTGTAAAACTGCCAATGCAGTAAAGCTAACCACAAATGTGTTCCGAGATCTAAATATTGCATTTGTAAATGAGCTTGCAATACTATTTGAAAAAATAGGAATTGATACAATGAAAGTATTGGAAGCGGCAAAAACAAAATACAATTTCCAAGTGCATTATCCTGGTGCAGGCGTTGGTGGCCCATGTCTTCCTGTAAACTCGTATCAGATGCTGAATTTGGCAAAAAGTGTGGATTCTGGTCTACTCAGATTGGTACGTGTAGGACGTGAAGTCAATGAGCACATGCCTCAACACGTACTGGATTTGTTGCTAGATGGATTTGCAGAAGCATCTAAACAAATTCAAGATTCTCAGATATTGATCTTGGGAATATCTTACAAACCGGATGTCAAAGATGTACAACTTACTCCTGCAGAACCAATAATTGAAAAGCTAAAACAACTAAAAGCCAAAGTAAAGATCTACGATCCGTATTACAAATCAACTGAAATATTTGGGATCAAGACAGAGAACAACATGGTAGATGCATTAAACAATACTGACGCCCTGTTGTTAGTAACCGCACATAAAGAATTCCATGATCTGGAACCCACTTTTCTTGTATCAAAAATGAAAACGCCTATAGTAGTTGATTCTAGGGGAGTAATCGATAATCATGCAGCAAAAAAAGCTGGCCTGATTTTCAGAGGCTTGGGTCGTGGCAAAATCGAATCAAGTTGATTCATCAACAATTAGGAATATTCTAACTCTTAGATACGATCCAACACAAAATACATCACTACCTGTTCTAAAGTGGACTGACTTTAATCCAACAGAAAATCTTTCAGTTGAATATATTGAAAAAACCATGCAAGAATACGTTCAAGAAAAAATAGAACAGCAAAAAATAAAAAAAATTGCCATTGCACTCAGTGGCGGAATCGATTCTACCCTGGTATTGTGTTTGCTTCAAAAAAAATTTCCTCACATAGATGTAGAAACAATATCGATAAAATTTGCAGAATCATTTGATGAATCAAAAAAGGCATCAGAAATATCGGAATTCTTTGATGTCAAACACAGTACAATATTGCTTGATAACTATTTGAAAGAGTTACCTCAGGCAATACATGCAGTAGGCTTGCCATTTTGGGATCTGCATTGGTATTATGTGGTAAAAAATGCTAAAACCATAACAAAACATCTGGCGTCTGGGGATGGCGGTGATGAGCTTTTTGGTGGATACACGTTTAGGTACTCTAAATTTCTGTCACTGACAACAAAATTCTCTACGCCTCTGGATAAGGTAAAGGCGTATCTTGCATGTCATGAACGTGACAGTGTCGCGGATCAAGAAAGTGTTTTTGGGCCAAAAGCCAAATTCTCATGGAATGCAATCTATAGATTTTTACTTCCTCACTTTGATAACAAACTTGATTCTCTAGACCAAATTTTTCTGGCGGATTATAATGGAAAACTGCTTTACAATTTTTCTATTGTTAATACAAAAATACACCAACATTTTGACATAAACAATATTGCTCCTATCTTATCAAAAAGATTAATCGACTATTCCATAAAATTACCATCCAATCAAAAATATGACAGCAAAAATAATTTGGGCAAAACCCCCCTCAGACAATTGCTCAAAAAGTTTGGTACGGATCATCTAATTTCTGCCGAAAAATATGGATTTTCTGTAAATACCATCAATCTTTGGAAGTCATTTGGTAAAAATACCTGCAAGTATTATCTGTCAGATTCAAGAACAGTCAAAGAAGGACTGTTAAACAGTAAATGGATAAACAAATATCTTGGACAAAATGATCTTGATGTAAGATATGTCAACAAATTACTTGGATTATTAGCAGTGGAAATCTGGTATCGACTGTTTATTACTAAAGAAATGAAACCTACTGAAACTCTATAGCTCTTTTCATTTGATGTATTGCCTGGAGTCATCAACAAAGTTCTTGGCAATTACGTCCCAACTGAATGTCTTTTCAACAAATTCTCTTCCAGTCTTGCCCATTTTCTTTGCCTTGGACTCATCTGATATGAGTATACTCAACTTTTCGATCCATCCCTGAGAGTCTCCACTTTCTACCAAAAAACCAGTCTCTTCATCTTTCATCAATTCTGGAATTCCTCCAACTTTTGTGGCAACCACTGGTTTGCCCATCAATTGCGCTTCCTGCAAAGTGAGTGGCGACATGTCTATTCCACTAACTAAGGCATAGACATCTATTTCGGATAGATACTCTCTAACCCTGTCTGGATACTGCATATGCCCTAACCACTTGAAATTCTTATACTTGCTTAGTGATGGAAGAATTTTTTCTCTATATGGACCATCACCAACCCAATAAAATGTAACATCTGGCATGGCTTCGAGAACTTTTTGTAACGTGAACATTTCCCTAGCTTTTCCCCAGATCATTGCACCTTGCAGTAAACCTACGCAAGGGTGTTTCAGTTTTGGTCCTTCTGTTGGATACCAGTTTGACGGGGTTATCCCTTGGTATAGAATTTTGGCTGGCTTATGTGGATAATGATCATTTACAATGTCTTTGAGATAAGAGCAAATCGGCAACATCAAAGCAGAGCCATCAAAACATTTTTTGGCCACTTGATTCTTGAGTTTTAGAACTGTTCTTTTGACTGGTGACTTGTAAAGGGTTTCTCTTGCCCATTTCATCTCAGACCAGTAGTCTCCCCTGAGGTGAACAAAAAGTGGTATCTTGGCATCAAGGGTTGCAGATCCAAAATGAGCCTGTCTATCGATGAAAACTGCATCTGGCTTGAAATCCTCAATTAATTCATTGAATTTCTTTTTGTTAGGAATCCAGTTTTTTATTTTTCTTGTTGGAAATGTATCATAGACTTCGATATCATGAACGAGCTTTGTTTCAACACTGAATTGTTCCAGTTTTTCGGCAAATTCTCTCAAATGAAAAAACTTCGAGCTTGCTCCCGCTATTAGTAACTTCAACAATTATCACTTGAAAGATAAACTATTTGAATTATTAAATGATATATTCCTGCACTCAAAAATAACATCGATGAAGGAAAATCTACCTTTTCGTCTTTGGTTTTACTTTAGACAAGGATGGGCGACATACTTCACGTTCATATTTTCCGCAATAAACACTCTTACTGTTACATACTATCTGGCAGTTGACAAGTATCCATTCCTAAAGGAACTCTTTCCGTCATTTGTGTATTATGTAGTAAGTATGGCAGCGATAGCAATACCGCTTTTAGTCATAGCTGGTTATATTCACTACAAGAAAAGCTCTGCATTCAAAGCGGAAGCAGACATCAATATAGAGGCCAATCCGCATCTAAGACGCATACTAGTAAACACTGAATTACTACTTCCTTTATATCTACAACTCACTGAATTGTTGATTAAATTATCCAAAAACGAAAAGCTAACTGATAAACAAATCGATGATCTTTCTAAACTACAAAAGGGACTGTCTGAGCACATAGACAAAAGAATGATTGATAAAAACTAGTCTTTTGTTAGTTGACTTTGAGAATTAGTCTGATTTCTGTTCCTTGGCTGTCACAAAGTATCTTTGGATAAAACTTGTATGGATTTAAGCTTGGAAATTTTCTCATAACTCGATTGATTGCACCCTCTATTTGTGTGGGTGATCTGAAATAGTCACAACATAAAACTTTGTATCCTGTTTTTTCTGCCAAATTCAAAAGACCTTTTTTAGAAAAGTGATACGTTGACGGATTGTCATAGACTGAATCATGTAAGGTTTTTTTATTTTCACAGTTTGGAACTTCTATAAACAAGATCCCATCTTTTTCTAATAATGGTTTTATCTTTCTTAACACTTTTTTTGGCTCTATAATGTGTTCAAATACATGAGAAATCCAAATTACATCAAATATTCCTTGTATCTCAAACTTTTCGGCATAGCCTTCAAAGCATTTACCGCTCTTTAGTTTCTGATTGATCATCTCTACATTTCTATTGTCAGGCTCTATCCCAGTGACATCAAAATCATTACTTTCAAACCAGAATAACGATTGACCGGCACCTGCACCAATCTCTAGTAATTTTTTTGCTTTGGGAAAAAATCTCTGAGCATACTTGTACTGAGACAGCCAACGCCTCTTCTTGCCCTGTGAATCAGCATCTGTATAATCAGAATTTATTGAGTTTTCAGACGTCCTTTCGTCCCAATACGCTTTTTTGTACAATTCTTCAGTTTTTTCTTTTGTGATTGTTTGGGAATCACCAGTTTGATATGTTTTACAACTATTACAGACATAAACGGGAAAACCCAAGTAAGAACTTTTACTGTACAGACCTAGCTCATCATCACAACAAACACAATTCATGTCTTTTGTCGTGCTATCTCGTAATCTATTAAACTAATCCATTAAATCTATCACGATTTTAAAATAATAGGTTTACTTGCAGAACTTGTTGAAGAAAAATTTACTAGTATTGATTTTAGTTTTTTTTGTAATTGGTGTGATTATTGGTAAAGCAATTGATGATTATGTATCACTGAATTCAATTTCAAACTATAATCAAAGTATAATTTATGATGTACAAAACAACGTTCAGGAATTAATTCATATAAAAAATCCATCCGATATCATATCAAAAAGAAACGCTTTGGTAAGCTATATTTGGAAAGATAAAGTATTTCCTACATTTGTACCAACACAAATTGAAAAAAATATATCTGATTCAGACTTTATTAAACTAGAAAATCTAAAACAAATCGACAAAATGACAATCAAAATGGATTATAATGTGAATTCCACAGCTTATCTATTTCTGCCTGCAAAAAGTAATAACCAGCTTGTAATCTATCATCATGGACATGATGGGGGATTTATTAACGGAAAAAAAACCATTCAATTTTTTCTAAAAAACAATTACCCTGTATTAGCATTCTCTATGCCACTAACTGGAATGAATAGTCAACCTATTGTGGAACTAGGTAATGAAGGAAAAATCAAATTCATATCACATAATCTATTCTCGCATTTTGACTCTGATCGATTTTCATCAATTAAATTCTTTGTCGAACCAGTAGCAGTATCACTCAACTATGTACAACAAAATTATGAATTTGATGAATATTACATGGTTGGTCTTTCTGGAGGAGGGTGGACTACGACTTTATATTCTGCAATTGATCCGCGTATCACTAAGAGTTACTCAATAGCTGGTTCATTACCTCTGTACCTAAGATATTCTCAAGCAGATATTGGTGACTATGAGCAAATCCTTCCTGATCTTTATAGGATTACAAACTATCTTGAACTATACATAATGGACTCATACGGAAATAATCGTGCACACGTCCAAATATTCAATAAATATGATCCGTGTTGTTTTGCAGATCCTGCAATTGACACATACCAAAACATAATAAAATTAACACTGAAAAATCTTGGCCAAGGTGACTTTTCAATATACATAGATGATACTCATAAAGAACACAAAATTTCAGATCACGCTCTACAAATAATATTAGAAAGAATGAAAGAATAATAATATCAAGATTTTGATTCATACCGTGAAGAGGACAAAAGACATTGTTATTGGGCTTGGGGAAATAGGAAGTCCAATACTTCAGTTAATGTCTAAAAAAAATCTTGTTCTAGGTTACGATCTAAATGAAAAACTAATGGATGTTACCAAATTTGAAAAATACTCCTCACTCGAAACATCATTTATGCACGTATGTATGCCATTTACAAAAAATTTTGTTAATACTGTTCTTGGATATTATAAAAAATTCAAACCAGAATGTATAGTAATACATAGCACTATAAGGCCAAACACAACTGAACAACTGCAAAAAAAACTTCCAATACCTGTCGTGTATAGTGCAACTAGAGGTGTGCACAGAAGGATGTTGCATGATCTTAAAAGATATGTCAAGTTCTATGCTATTGACAAAAATACTCCACGGGAAAAATGGGCCTCTGCAACTTTTGAAAAACTAATGAAATCGTCCGGAATTCTCACAAAAAAAATATCAAAACCAATTACTTTGGAACTGGCAAAAATCATCTGTGATACGTCGTATTATGGATGGTTAATCATGTACGCACAAATCAGCAATATCATTGCGATGAAAAATAAGGCTGACTATGATGAAATGTGGTCTTTTGCTGATGAAATCCACAAATTTCTTGGAAACAGGCCGAAGATGTATCCGGGATTTATTGGAGGTCACTGTGTTGTACCAAATTTAGAATTGCTAAATAATGATGTCTTGAACCTGATTGCCGAATTCAATTTAAAATATGCAAAAATGTTGAAAATTAAAACATCTTGACATCAAAAATCGTAAACAAATTCCTAATAGGATTAATAATTTCCATTGGTTTTTATGCTATTTTCTTGCTGGTATCTGATTTTAACACGATATACTACAAACTAACTACTTTTGATCTACGCTATGTTCCAATAATACTTGGAGTAGTCAGCACCAGCTGGATGGCTTTATTCCTACGTTGGTCGATTTTATTAAAGAAACATAATGTCTTGATACCGCTAAAAGCAAACTTTCTAGTATATATCTCGAGTTTTTCGCTTTCCGCAACGCCAGGACAGTTGGGCGAATTGATCAAATCACAATTGCTAAAAAATAAATTTGATGTACCTATTACTAAAACTGCTCCATTAGTTATAATTGAAAGACTGTACGATCTGACTGGAGCTATAATAGTTTCAATTCTTGGATTTTGGTTACTGAACATCAACACCTATGTTCCAATTATTGCATCAGTCACTCTGGCTTCGATTTTGTTTTTATTAAAATCCAAAAAAATATTTAACAAAATATTATTCATGTTCAGAAAAATGAAATTTACTTCAAAGCTGGTGGAGCCAATATCGGAATCTTTTGATACGATTCAACTTTCGTTGAATAAAAGAACGTTTGTTGCGTGTACTTCACTTTCGGTTTGTTATTGGTTGGTGATAGGACTAAGTGCATATCTTGTCTTAAAGGCTGTGGGAATTGATAACTTGGAACCAACCAAAGTAATATCGATATATTCGTCATCGATTTTGCTTGGCGCTGCATCGCTCATCCCTGGCGGTGTGGGTGTGGCAGAAGGCAGTATTGCAGGACTGTTGAATCTTAGTGGAATTAATCTCTCAGTAGCATTTGCTCTTGGAATACTGATCAGACTATTCACATTATGGTATGGTGTGATTGTTGGATTTGTGGCGCTAAAAGTAAATGGCGGGTTATCGGGCTAGTCGGATTTTTTATAGTACCATCTCTTAAATGGCGCATTAAAAGTAACTCTGTTCTTCTTTGCCCAATCAAAAGTAATCTTTAATCCAGCCTCAATTGATATTTTTGGTTTCCATTTTAGCAACTTTTGTGCCTTGGTATTGTTGCAAATGAGTCTGTTTACGTCGTATGGCCTCAATCTACTTTCATCAATCTTTATTTTCGTTTTTTTGCCTGAAACTTTAGCTATTTTCTGTGCAAGTTCTAAAATTTTAATCTCTGTACCGGAACCTACATTAATTATTTCTCCGATTGCTTTCTTTTCCATGGCTGCCTTCAGGAATGCATTGACAGTGTCTCCTACAAATGTAAAGTCTCTAGTGGCATTGACATTACCTAGAGATAGCTCTGTTGCACCATTTAGTATTTGATTCATAATTTCTGGAATTATGTATGGCTGTGTATATCTAGGACCGTATGTGTTGAACGGTCTTATGACTACTACTGGAATTCCGTTCTCTTTGTGTAATGTGAAAGTAGCTCTATCTGCAGCAAGTTTACTTACTGCATAAGTCGAATATGGTGCAGTAGGATGATTCTCATCCATCGGAGTGAATTGAGCGGAGCCATAAACCTCGCTTGTTGAAATCTGAACAAAGACTTCGGTCGATTTTGATCTAATTGCTTCCCAAAGGATATTGAGATTTCCTATTGTGTTGGTCTTGAAAAAATCTACTGGATAATGATAAGAGTCTGGGATGAACGGTAATGCTGCAAGATTGAAAATGATCTCCTGATCTTTAACTGCCTTTCTGACATCTTTTTCATTCATCATGTCTCCATTGACAACCTGAACGCGTTTATGTGATGGAATGTATTCTCGTTTTCCTGATGCGAAATTGTCTAGAATGGTGACTTTAGCACCCTCAGCCAAAAGCTGGCTTACTACCTCTGAGCCAATAAAGCCAGCTCCACCAGTAACTAAAACGTGCCTATCTACAAACTTCAATGATCTATCCATTCTGAGTGTTTGCTTGATACCATTTTAGGGTTTTTGCAAGACCTTCGCTCATGGATGTTCTGGCCTTGAATCCAATTTTATTCTCAGATTTGTTATTCAAAAGTACACGTCTTAGCTGGCCTGAAGGCTTTGTTTTGTCAAATATCACGTCTGGCTTGTAATTACAAAGCGAGATTATTTTTCTTGCAAGCTCTTCTATGCTTATGTATTCTCCACTTGCTAGATTTATCGGATCTCCTATACAATATTTTTCCATT
>Ga0194122_10006728_pt1 | contig 10268 bp, 6 predicted proteins | sample TA2MahCa10mmetaG_FD_155487 | JGI IMG/M metagenome (GOLD analysis project Ga0194122, IMG submission 155487) | Freshwater microbial communities from Lake Tanganyika, Tanzania - TA2015021 Mahale Deep Cast 10m | ecosystem: Environmental > Aquatic > Freshwater > Lake | place: Tanzania: Lake...
CTTGATGAGCGCGCCGCTATACTTGTCCACCCACGCCTCGCCATCGTCGCTAATGGTGCCGCGTTCTTTACAAATGGTGTCAATCACGACAGACAGCGATTTCGAACCAGTGCCGCCTTGAATAAACGCGACTGCAATCGTTTCATAAAAAGAAGGCAGCAATTTCGCGTTTGATTTTATACAGTATAACCAATTGGGGTTTTCATCCATTATTTCATTAGCTTTGCGCGTAAAACTTGTGATAAACTGCATTAGGTCATATTGCCGCTTCACGAAATCGGTTTGTGCGATAATCTTGTCTTTCAATGCCTCCATTGGCGAAATCAATGCGTCGTCGTCAGCGTCGGCAGTGGCGTCTCCATATCCGGTGGTTGTGGAGGTGACCGCAGCCTGAAACCCAAGTTTGTATTTTCGGTCGTTATACTTATAGAACTCTTTATGCTGAATCTCGCTGATACGTGCGATATTTTTCAAGTCATATTCGAACTTTTTATTCACAAACTCCATAAAATTCTCTCGTGTCACTTGATACTTCACGTCAAATTCCGCCTTCATTTTATCGAGGAACGCTTTCTTGATTGCGTCGGCACCTTCTTTGCTCGTCACGCCGGCCATTGCGGTTGCGCCGCCCTCGCCGACACTGACGCCGATGTTGCCGGCTTGTGTCATCATATCTCGGCTTGCTTCAACCGCCAAAGGAATACAGTCACGGTCTACATTACAAAAATAGTTTCTGTCGCTGCTTGGAATGATGGCGGGAATACTGGTATCACGCACCCACTTGCCGTTGTCGCGTTTATAATACAGGAATTGGGTTTCGGTAGTTCCGAGTTCGTCGGAACCGAGTTCGCCGGAACCGGTCGCCGCTGCCGCACCCGCCGCACCTGGTTCTACGTATTCTTCCACTTCTACGACGGCGTAATCTCCATCATTGACGGGTCGCATTCCTGGACCGACCATAATCGCTTCCGCCTCCTTCTTCGCTTCTTCATATGTCATTTTCTTCTTCTTGATGAGTTCGTCCGCCAAAAACATCGTGAAATCTGCTGAATTCATTCCCTCTTGTTGGTCGCGATACGATTCAATGAAAGCATAATCGGTAGTGTCATATTTCTTGTCAAAATAAATCGGATGGTCGGCGTCATTGTCTTCCTGGATGGCTTCTTCATTGGGGTAGTTCTTCGCAAGAACAAGACCGAAGCGTTTAGGAGACGACTCCGACGACGACGCCGATGCCGCTGCCGCTGCCGCTCCTCCCGGCGCGCCTCCACGCATCGCCCCCGCTTCACGAAGCTGCTGGCTTTGTTCTCCCAGAACGAGATTGAAATCAAATGGTGTGATGAGTTCGGTGGTTGTTATCGCGACAGCGTCCATATATAACTTCGCATAATCCACGGCAAGCATTCGCGAGAGAAGTTCAGACGGCGAGAGAAGTTGGTCATTATACTCGGTTTGTTCGGCCAGTCCAGCAGCATACGCGCGTCCTCTCGCTTGTTGACGTTGACGGTCGTCAAATGCGGCACCGCTGCCAGCACCAGCAGACCGAACCTGGATATCCTGAAACCCATACGCCTTAAATACATCAGCATCCATCATCCGACCACTCACAATGAGTTTGTATATCATTGACACACCCATATAACGCACATTGTAATGAAACGCACGCAACCTGCCAAACTTTCGGAAATTCGTCGCATAATTCCGTTTGTATTCAAGTACGCGTTCATACAAAAATGTTACAATTTCATCGTATTGCTTTACATTTAAGTCTTCTTGATACACTAGAAACGGTTCAATAAAAGCGAGGACATCCTGGAGGGTAAGGCGCCCGTGAATATACTGGCGCATCATTTCAAAAATCGTGCGGGTTTTCGGTAATATCACTTCTAAGAACTTGCGGTATTTGTCCGTGGGGGAGGCAGCGGACGCAGCGACGGCTTCTGGCTCGAGCACGAATTGCTTGATTTCACGAAGAAGGCCGTGTGCGTTCAAATCGAGAGGCGTATTCAAGTCCGTCACGTCGTGTGTTGTGACCGACATCATTTGGCGCAACATTTCCCAATAATGGACGTGTTTGAGATTCAAGTCGCATTTATCAAGAATATTGATACTAGGAAGTGAAATTCGTGAATACTGCATAACTGGTTGCGGAAATGTCATAAACCCCACGATGTTTATACGGTCATTCGGGGTGAGGTTCGTGAACTCGGTGGTGCGTTTCAGAACGGCAGTGGATTCGACATCGGCTGTACCAGCGGCGGTGGCAGCGGTAGCGAGTGAAGGTCGCACCTTCATAAGACCCAAATTGTATTTTTGGATGACGAACCGCCGGCGTTTCACTTCCTCTCCATTGACGACGGAGGAATAAAAATCGTCCAAATTGTCGATCACCGCAGTGATATTCTCGTTGACTTGACGCGTGCTAATCAGGTCGTGTGTATACCGTGGTTCTGTGTTGGGTGTAAAATGACGCGCTGAGAGATTTGTCATATATTGCGCGTATGTGAGTGAACCGTCATACCATTGTCGTTGAAGTTCATTTTCCGTCTCTCGCTCTTCTTGAATTAAACGGATCGTTATGTCCATCTCGGAAGCAGTTCTCTCATCAATAGGGATATCGTAGATGACCTTTCTTGTTTTTACAATGGGAAGAATCCAACGAAGCGCGTGGTCCATCCGCATTAGAGATTCCACGAGTGGACGATAAAGAGCACTCTTAGGTGGCGGGATTGCAGGGTTGCCGTTCGAGTCAAAACGAGAGAAATAGCGGCGAAGTTCACGAAAACGAACAACCATCCGTTGAATATTCGCCAGGACACTGCGCGACTTTTCAGAGGCAGGAACATTTGACATTAGGGTGTCCAGGAGGTCATCACACTGTTTTTCTAAATTAAAACGGCGGTTTTCTTCTGGAATATCAACGGTTTGAACGAGGACGTCTAATTCTTCTCCAACTTGGATTTGGTCAGCGTCGAGGAGGATAGTGCGCAATTTCTCTCGGATAGCGGGGGCGGCAGAGGCGGTGGCCGCAGCACCAAGCACCGTATGCTCGGATTCGCCAACCGGTTGTTCTGTCGCGTCTTCGCCACCAGCCGCTGTTCTCGCAAGTTGACGTTCGCGACGGCGCTGTTCGAGAGGCGACATTTTCAATGATTCAGGTGTTGTAACTGCGTCCATTCCCATTGTCAAAAACCCACCCTCAGGTTCGGACCCGGCTTCAGCAGCACCTTCCCGGCCTACCACATCCGGTTCCGTCCGTCCAAACGAAGAAGGCGGCGCACGAATCTTAATCTCTTCAATCGGAAGATTCTCTGGAATTCCCATATAGGCGAAATTAATGTAAATCATCTCGTCTTCGGGATAAGTGCGGATTTCAATCATATCTTCTTCCAGATTTGTAATCATACCCGTAATGATTGCTGGAATATCCCCACCAAAACGAATATCTACCCACGTAGATACGACTAAATTGTTTTGCCTGGCGTATCCTCGTTCTTCTGGACGACTCATTAAATGGATAGAAGTAATGCTTTCATCTGAGAGATTCCCAGTTGCGTCTATTTTCAACATCGTGACGGCGAGAGAATCTATATCCACGAGTTTCATTTTACGTGGCGAGAGATAGTCAACGAGGAACACACGGTTGTGGATTTCTTGATTGGTGGGTGCGATAATCTGTATGAAATCGCCGAGTTTGATGGCGACATCATCGCGTGGTATATCTTCCTCCATTTACTATATGTATCTACTATTTTATGTTTCCTAGTATTTATGTAGGTTCGGTGTTATCAAACCGATATAAAGATTACTCCTATGATAATATACAAGATATAGTATTATCGTAATATGTTTTCCATCTCTTCCACCGAATTCCCTGAATTACCAGTATTTATTGATAAAGTTCGCGCTTTACAACCAGATTCGTCTCAGACTAACAATCCAGATAACAATGATGATACTCAGGTGCACGAACTTCGCGCATGGTGTGCTGAACGTGGTTTCATTCTTCACTTTTCTAAAACTCCATCGTCTGGCACATTTTACACCTTGAAATATGACCGCGCTAAACTTACCGAGGAGCAATATTCTACGGTAGGTCGTTTTCGTTCGGTTGTGTTTGATAGTGATGGTCGTATTTGTTGCGTGGGGCCTGCGAAGATGTTGAAATTAACAGAGGACATACTAGGACAGCCGGTGAATTCTGTCGCAGGACATCTTACTGCGGAAGAGATGGTAGAGGGAGTTATGGTAAATCTCTTTTGGCAAGCGGGTGCGGGCAAATGGCTCATTGCGACAAAGAGTTGTGTTAGTGAAGTATCGTTTGACCACGTGATTGAAGCACAAGCTGAAGCACAGACCGAAACCACGTCGTCTTCTTCTGGAGACAATGCTACCACAGTGACATTTCAAAAGTTGACCATCCAAGAAGTGCTTCGTCGTCGTATTTGCGAAGTCTTGAGTCTTTTGCCTGGTGGGTTAGACACGATTCCCAAAGAATACTGCTACTCTTTGGTTATCCAACATCCAAAGAATCAAATCGTCAATGTCATCACGGTTCCGCGTTTGTATGTCGTTGCTGTGTTTCAATTGTCGGAGATATCCGCGGATGCGGTGGTGGTCGGTGTAAACGCAGTGCGTATCAACCGTGATATCTTTTCTGCGAACTTTGGTGGAAGTGTTTCGCGAATGCCTGTTGGTTTATCGTGCGTTCCGAGTGAGAATGAGACTGAGACCGAGAATGACACGACCGCGACTGCGACATTTACACCTCATACTGTCAGTGATTATTGCCGTATGTATGCTTCAGTAGAGACACAAAGTGTTTCATTGCCTGGTGTGGTATTTGTGGATTCTGATACCGGTTTTTGCTACAAGGCTCGTAATCCAAAATACGAAAATGTTAAGAAACGCAAGGGAATGGAGCAGAAATTAATGACACAGTATCTCCATATGAGAAAAGACCACGGAATTGATACGTACTTGAAAGAGCATCCACAACACGCACGCACATTCCGCCAGTTCCGTGACCGACTACACGATTATACACATCGTCTGTATGATTCTTATATCGCACATTACGTGAAGAAAGATGCGAAGCCATTGAAAGAATATGACCGTGAATTGAAGACTCATATGTATAAGCTGCATTATGACATCTATTTGGCGACAATGAAGGAGTCTGGTGTGTTTGTGACGAAGAATACGGTGATTCAATATGTGAACCAACTGGCAGTAGCGCAACAATTGGCGTGCTTGAATGCTTCGGCGTCGGTTTCAGGTGTCGAAAGTGATATTAAAACACGTTCTTTTCCTCCATCCAGGAGCAGCAATATAACTGGCAGTGGCAGTGGCGGTGGCAGTGGCGGTAGCGGCGGTAAGACGATTACACGAGCAAGCACCAGTGATAAGAATGGTTCTAATAGTGGATTTCGTAGCGCAAAACCCTCACGTGGCGGTAGGATGGTCCCTTCTTTGACTGTCCATATCCCCGATTCGTCGACTTCATCTTCGGGTGGTGGAAATAGTGATATGTTCGCAAGCCAGGTGAAAGGCGCAAAGGCAACTGGAAGCATTAAAGTTCAAAATCAGTTTGCTGGGTTGGAGGATGCGTAAATTCGCTTCGCGCGTTTCGCGTCGCTTCGCTCGTTTCATTCGCTTCGTTACTTGCTCCGCTCATTTACGTCATCCATCCAGCCATCCAGCAATCCATCCATCGCTCCATTTGAAAAATTGATATTCATTGATTGATAATAATGTCATCTATTATTATCAAGACATACGATTCAGAGACGTAAATGAGCGGAGCGAACGAAATACACGGTTGGTTCTGTCCCGCGCTACAACAACTGCGGATATCTCATCCGACCCGGCATAAATTCAACGGAAAAATATTGACAAGTCCGCCGTATATATACTGGACGTTACACACGGACGCGGACGCGAAGTCACTCGCCCTTGTTACTGAAGTAACAGACACTTGTGTTCCAACACCGCGTCAAATCGCAAATGGAGATATATACGTCGGGCGTTTGGATAAATATTGGGGGAGGGCGTATACGAAACTCTAACCTAGTTTACGATTTCGTGATGGACTTACGATACTTCTTTTTTTTTGTTTTTGAACGTAAACGTGGCGGTGATTTTAGTGGTGATGATATTGGTGTTTTTACGTCGTCGTCGCCGTGGTCGTGGTCGTGGTCGTGGTCGTGGTCGTGGTCGTCGCCGTGGTCGTGGTCGTGGTCGTGGTCGTCGTCATTGAATTCTAAAGTCCGAATCAGGTTTTCTGAATTTTCCAATGTCGTCGCAAGTGAACGAACCGTGGATGGCGTGAATACACTTCGCGGTTCTTTTTCTTCGCCGGTGAGTTGTTGAGGCGTATCTGCTTTGGAACGTTCCACAAATCCAGGTGTCGTTGAATAGGGTTCTTGACGTAATGTTGACAATGGACCAATACTCAATAATGACGATGACAATAGCGAGGGCGACGACGACGACCTGAACACGCCATCCGCTTGTCGATTCCCCAGGTGTCGCAATCGGTCGTATTCACGTCGTTTTTTTGTCTCAGCATCTTTCAGTGTCTGAATCAATTTGTTATAAAATCCCAACGCTTTCTCGGCTTTATTCTCTGTTTTAGACCACTCCTTCATCAATTCGCGGATACTTACTTTCAGTGAGTCATCTGCGGGAATATCGCGAAATGTTTCGTAATAACGCTCACCTTGCAACACGAGTGCTTTTTCTTCTGGGGTCATCTTTTTGCTAATGATGTGGGATTTGAATTCAGTGAAGAGGGGGTAAATACGATGGTATATCATTGTTCGCGCGAGTGAACGAGGATTCATTCCGCCGCGTTTGGTGATGTGACTGTGGTTCTGATGGCTCCGATGGCTCCGATGGCTACGGTGGCGGCGGCTGTGGCGGCGGGAGGAAGTGTTGTGTTTGACTTTTTTGCGCGTTGACATTGCGGATATATATAGGTTAGAAGTTATTCACAACTGACGGGTGCTAAGGAGCCCTCTAGCTTGGTCACGCAAGCTTTGACCCAATCCAATGATTGTATCAAACACCTTCTGAAATTCGTCTGAATTACTGATTCCTGAAAGTGTGCTTTTCAATTCATCAACTTGACTCTTAATTTGCTGCGTAAGTGCTGCTTTTATACTTTGAATACAACGTTTCAAATCCGCGTCTTTAACCCGTTCCATAACGCGTTCTAACCTTAATTTACTGGCTGCGATATAACCTTTAATAGCATCAACAATGAACTGTTTTTTGTCGGGTGCTTGTGAAAATAACTGCATTTGCCCTTTAAGAAGGGCAAATAAATTGGGTTCGGTTTGCGGGTCGGTTGTTTCTGGAAGTGGCGCACCTGATGCTCCCTGATTGGGTGAAACAATACCATAATAGTTACGCGCACCATCAATTGTTCCACTTTGTTGACCATATTTATGTTCAGATAAATTAGCAAATTCACTGTTAGTCACATCTTCTACAATACGAAATTCCGGGTTATTTTCAGGTTGGACTTGTCTTACTGGTTTTGGCATTGTATAACCAGCACCATTTAACCAAATTAAATACATAGGGACGTCGTATTCTTCGTTCGGCGGAAGTATTTCGCCGACAATTACACCCTGGTATCCAGTTTTATCATTGTAATAAATGACAGCCTTTCCAATGTTGCGATTCGTTTGTGGTGGCACATCCGATGTTAAAAGGTCCGGCACGAAGGTATTATCAACAGGATTGACTTTGGTTTCAAAGGTTGTAATACAAAGTTCGAGTTCTTTACGACCTTTCACAAAATCAGCCATACGTTTCTTCAAATCTGCTAATTTCGCTTTGAGGTCCTCTTTGGCGGCTCCAGCGAAGGCCTTTGGGTTTCTGGCAATGGTTGATAAAATGTAAACCATCACCATCAATGAAAATACGGCGTTGATTATTTTTGGGATGATATTTGCGATAGACTGACCTACATTGAGAAGTGTTTTACCGGCGGATAAACTGGATGATGCAGCCGTTAACAGTCCTTGTCCTTTTGAAATTAATGATCCAAAACCACCCCTCTGCGTCCTCCCCCTTGATTTCAGGTGTGTCTTCCTCGATTTATACGCACTTCTTTTTGCCAAGCGTTTGGCGGAACGTTTCACTGCGCGTCTCGTGGCGCTTCGTCGTTTTGACATTGTATCAATGTATATATTATATGGATACAATAATGAAATGGAATGGAATCGAATGGAATCAGAATCGGATAGTTCCGCCGACCATTCCGCCTACACTAGGGCGACCAGACCATCCACCACCGATTTGACCTTCTGCCCAAATGTTTCTGTTTGGACCGCCGATAGTCACGCGACCACACGCGACCACTGCCGCTGTAACCATTGTTGTTGGCATTGAAGGAGCCGGAGAAACCAGCGGGGGAAGTGCGAGGGTTAGGGTTGGTAAACTGGAGAGTTTGCATCGGAGCGGAGAGAGAGAAAAGATTCAAAGAGCTTTTATGATACTAAATGAGAAAATAGTTTTATGTTACTTTCGGGAGGTGCGGCGGCGATGGCGGCGGAGGCTTTTGGAACGATTTTGCTTGGCGGATTTGCTTTTGGCGTATTTGCGCCGGGGGCGGTGGATTTTAGAAACGACTGAACGTTTTCCTCCGGGTATGTTTCGTCGGAGACCAGTCGAAATTGGTTTATTACGCAGCAATGGACCAGCGGTATGTAATGTATTAAAATATTCTACCAAATTAGCGTACTCCCTCTCCCGTGAATCTTGTGTTTCTTGAGACGGATGACTAAAATCAATTGAAGAGAACCTTTCACGAAACAACTTACAAAAATCAGCAACAAACATATCACAATGAGCAAACATTTCTTTTTTTTCTAAAGGAATGTCACGTTTTAAATCTCTAGGTCCTTCAAAATTTAATAAGTCCATTACGTATTGATTAAACGTATTATCTTGTTTTATATATGGTCTTATATCATCTATAATTAGTTTGCTGACAAACATAACAAATATTGAATAATAAAAATCACGATTTTTTAATATATCAATACTTATATCTGGAGGTAAGGCTCCGTAATGTTTTTTATAACTAATATATTTTTTTATGGCGTCGCAATAGATTTTCAATTTTTTAAAATTATCTTCACGCACTATTTGTCTACTTCGTAACTCAAAATTTTGCAGGTGGTTTTCACTGTCTATATTATCATTATTTATTTCAGGTAATCCTAAAAGTTGATAATAGCGTTCATTTTCAATTTTAAAATGCAATACAGTATAATATATTAAACCTAATATTAAATCATATATTGTTTGTTTATAACGGTCCTTATTACGCAATAGATGTAGACCTGAATAATTCATATGTTTTAACTTACATATAAAACAATATTATTATATGTAAACTTGTATTAAATAACGACAATAAATGCGCCGTAGGGGGGCGCATCCCCCGGCGCACCCCCCCCCCTTACCACAATTTGGCCTCCGCGTGCTGAAACGGGCGCGCCGCCTTCTCCACCACCAGTGGTTCTGGCATAAACAACGCCATTCTATCGAAGAATTTCACTTCGGGGAGTTGCTTCAATTGAGGAACGACGGGTGCCTGCGGGTCAACGAGGTTGGTTGAATTAATACCGAATAACGCGGATTCGATATCCACCGAGTTCCGGGCGAAATGCTCGCGGGACATCTTGGTGGGAAGTATGCCTACACTTTCGTAGGCGAGGGCGGGGGCGTAGGCCTTGCCGGCATAACTGTTTTCAAACGCGACATAATTGCGCGCAAGGTTTTGAGCGTTTTGCTCGATTTTAAAATCGGGGCGTGTATTCTTGTTTCGTGTAGATGCCATAATGAAATGGAATGTAATGTATATTGAAATAGTATTATATTATTTATTGTCTAAATAATAATATTGTATTTTGTTTTATATCAGTAGTATCATTTGTAATTACTTCCGCGAACGAGTCCGCCTTTTGTTCGCACGTTTTTTTGATTTTACTCTCGTCAGACGACGGGGACGACGACCGCCATTCGATGACGGAATTTTTGCTGGTATTAAAGGTTCTTCATTTAATAACAATTCAGCAATAAAATCATCGTTGTTAAGAATTCCAGAGGTGCCGATGGTTATCTGCGGCGGCTGCGGCGGGTACAACACCGCGCGCCAATAATTTTTGACCGTTTGGTTTTGGTTTTGGTTTTGGTTTTGGTTTTATGTCGTTTACCTCCATCAAAATACCCATCTGGCGGTAATTTTG
>Ga0194122_10006737_pt1 | contig 10263 bp, 11 predicted proteins | sample TA2MahCa10mmetaG_FD_155487 | JGI IMG/M metagenome (GOLD analysis project Ga0194122, IMG submission 155487) | Freshwater microbial communities from Lake Tanganyika, Tanzania - TA2015021 Mahale Deep Cast 10m | ecosystem: Environmental > Aquatic > Freshwater > Lake | place: Tanzania: Lake...
AGCAGTTGGCGCTCGAGCTGAGGAGCATGGATCGAACCGTACAGATACACGCCACCGACAAGCTGGCGTGACACTCGCTTCTGCCGCACCAATTTGAGCAGTGGCTCCTTGGTTCCGGTGTGCAGCAAGGGTCAATCGGACGCGCCTGTTGGTTCGCCGCCTCCCGCCAGAAGCACCGCCGATATTGGCTGCGGTCCGCCTTGGGCTCGTGAAAAGTGAGGCTCACGCCCAGCAGTCCGCTGCCAGAACTACGCCCTACTCCGTTGTTCTATTTCTTGCCAGCCCCTTAAATCACGAAACCGCCGCTCACGTTCAACACCTGTCAAGGACAAACGCGGCGGCGGGGGAAGCAAGAAACTCGACGGCGGCCGCCGTATCGTCCGGTACGCTAAGCCTCCCCAACGGGTGGCGATCGAGCGCGCGCTGGCGGGTGGCCGCGTCCCCGAGGTGCGCGGCAGTCATGTCGGTTTCCACGTAGCCGGGCGCTACCGCGTTGACCAGAATTTTCCTGGGCGCCAACTCCATCGCCCAGTTCCGCGTAAAAGCTTCGAGTGCCGCCTTCGTTGCGCCATAGACGCTTCGACCCCCGGCGATGCCAATCCGCGCGGCAACCGAAGAGACGTTTATGACGCGGGCGCCGTCGTTGAGGAGTGGTAATGCGCACTGCATCAACCAGAACGGCGCTTTCAGGTTTACATCCACCAGTTCATCCAAACGCTCGCGCATGGTTGCTCCGAGCGGACTCGGCTTCCAGATTCCGGCATTGTTGACGAGGACGTCCAGCCGCAGACCATCAAGCTGAGCAATGAGGGCTTCGACGCCATCCAGTGTGGCCAGATCCGCCTGCGCTGTCCGGCTGCGCGGGCCGGCCGCGCGTGCCACGCGAAGCGCCGGTCACCAGCGCGACCTGTTGCCGGTTCATCTACTCAGGCATCGTGCGCAGAGCGTGCTCCAGCGCTTCGGTGAAGAAGTAATCGCCCCACATCACAGACTCGTTCACGCCGAGATCTTTGTGAATGTGATAGACGCCGCCCTTGAGCACGCCTTCCCAGCCCTTACTCTTACCGAGGTATCCGCCGCAGAGCGAGCGGAGAATGTGCACCGCCGTCGACCAGTAGAAGTGGCCCTTCACCGGATCCTGAATCAGGCGCGCCAAGCGCAACAGGCCGGCGGCGGCGATGGCCGAAGCGGAAGTGTCCACCTGATCGCGGCTTTCACCAGGAGCGTTGAAGTCCCACGGGGTTACACCTTCGTCCGGGGTGTGGGTGATGAAGAAGTCCGCGCAGGCTTCGGACGTGCGCAGGAAATGCGGGTTGCGGCTGTACTCGTAACACGTCGAGAAGCCATAGAGAGCCCAGGCGAGGCCGCGAGACCAGCACGAGTCGCCCCGGTAGCCCTGGTGCGTGGACTGGCGAAGAAACTCGCCCGTCTCAAGATCAAACAAGCCTTCATGGGCCGTGGAGCCGTCGCCGCGCACCAGCACTCGCTGCGTGGTGAGCGTATGGCGCATGGCGATCTCGCGCAGCGTGCGGTCACCCGTTTCATGCGCGGCGTAGAAGATGATGCCCACATTCATCATGATGTCGATGAACAGCGAGTCGTCTGAGACGAACGAGCGCAGATACTGGCCCTTGTCCTTGAAGCGTAGCGCCATCGTCTTGCCGGCCTGGATCAGCACGTCGTTCAGGCGCTTGTCGCCTGTTACTTTGTACCAGCGATGGTAGGTGCTCATGAAGATGAAACCGAGGTCGTGTACGTCGCGGTCCATCTGCCGGGGTTCAAGCGGCTCGCTGTAGCGGATGGCTTGTTCCATCCAGTACTTGGCTTCTTTTTCGCGCCGGCGGTCGGCGTTGAAGCGGCGGAACAGCCACATTTGGCCGGGGAAGAAGCCGTCGCACCAGTGCGTCCACTTGGGGCCGTCATGCTTCCACTTGCCGTCTTTCGAATACATCGGATAGAAGTCCGGGTGCTTGTCGATCACATTCCGCACCTGCTTTTCGGCGAACTCGAGCGCGTCGGTGAACAGGTCGCGGTCGGACTTCTGCTCGAAATGAATCACGTTCTACCTCGTTTCCGTTTTTCTTTTCAGTTGCCAGGTGACGCGGGTGCCACGTGGGAACTCGCTGCGCCGCTGGCTGCTGACAAAGACAATCCTTTCATTATCCACCGATAGGCGGGAAGTTGTCGAAGGCTCCAGGGAAGCGATTCGGGCAACGGTGCCGTGGACAGCGATCCGGTCGCCGGGCAGATCAAGTTCGTTCAGCAAGATCGTCACGGCGACGGTGCGTTGGGGGTCGTAGTATCGCCGGTACGCCACGATGCGGCTGCGCGCTACAGAGCCTTTCGGCACCATGACCGCGCCGCGGTGTTTCGCGTCGGACTTCACCTGGCCTTCCACCAGATCGCCAACGGCTACGCCGGCGAGTTTCAGGGGCAGGTTTAGCGCCGTCTCAAGGTACAGTCCGTCCGGGAGGCCGACGGTCAGGGGAGCCGCGGCAGCAACAGGAGGGGGCGGCGGAGTTGGCGCGGCTGTCTCCGGTGGCGGGTCGGCAAAGCTGATCGTGCTTTCGGTACCGTACTGCCGGCAGCCGGCGAGGTGAACCACATTGCGGCTATCGTTGCCGCCAAGGTCCGTGAGCGACATGTCGCTGAAGTGCGGCAACAGGAATTCATGCGCGCCGATGGGTACGCGTTGGTAGCGCATGCGCGTCATGGCGGCACGGAGCGGCAAGTCTTTCGGAATCTCGCCGGCAATGACATCGAGAGCCATCACATCGAGCGTGGTGGTGTTCGCCTCGAAGAAGCCGTGGTAGCCGGCCACGCCTTCGGCGGTTCCCACTTTGAGCCTGTAGCCGCTGACTTGGCGTGGTACCACAAACTGGTAGCGAAAAACGCGGTGTTCCTCCGTTTCCTGTTCGCCCAGATAGCTGAAGCGGGCCGCGTCGCCGAGGAAGATCGCACGGGCATGATTGGCAAAGTTGCCGTTGCCGGAAGTACCGCCGGCGAGTAACTCGCCAATTTCGCGGTCGTCAAACTTGCCAGAGCCGGGCCAGTCGAAAAGCTCTCGTCCGTTGACCAGCGCTACTCCCAGGCGCACCGTGTCAATGAGCTCAAAGCGCCGGCTGCGTGCGCGGCGCATCGTGCGTTCGATGGTCTGCGTGCAGGTATAGTTCGGCATCTGGCGCAACGTTTCGGCCATGTGGGAGCGGATGCGGGCGATGCGGATGGAGTGAGCGGTATCGGCCGCGGGGAGCAGAGCGGCGAGCAGGAGCAGGCAGTTAACCCGCCGGATCACGCCGTCCGGTCCACGGTGACCTCGCCGAACGGTTCGGACTGTTCGAGGTGCGCCACGCCTGCGCGGCCCAATTCCAGAGCGCCAAGGAAGAGGCAGCATTGCGCCGCGGGCAATTCCTGTTGCGCGAACAGTTCAGAAACACGGAGCGGCGACGTTGCGGCGGTAAGGCGCTGGCGTAACCAAGCGCAGCGATCTTCCACCGAAACTTGTTCCGGCACCAGCGACATGGTGGTGTGGGTGCGCACGCGGCGCAGCGTGTCAGCCAGCGTTTCGATGAGATCGGCCAGCGTCACTGGGCGCGGAGCAGCAGCGGATGCGGTGTCCAGCAGCAGCGCACCGGGCGGGTTGAGACCCGCCGTGTCTTCGCCGCGCGTCCAGGTGGTTTCTTCCACTTCGAGTTTGTTGCGCAGCATGCCCGCGGCGGCGCGGACGCGGGCATGTTCGCGGAGCCGGTCCAGGAGTTCTGACGCGCCGGCATCGTCGGCCTCGCCGCGGCGGCGCAAAGCCGGGTCTTGCGGCAGCAGTTGGCGGCTCTTGATCTGAATCAGCGTCACGGCGACGTAGATGAACTCCGCGCCGAGGTTGATGTTGGCCTGTTGAGCGGCGCGCAGGTACTCGAGATACTGGCCGGTGATCTCAGCGAGCGGCAGTTGCTCAAGGGTAAGCTGCTGGCGGCGAACCAATTCCAACAGCAGATCGAGCGGGCCTTCATACTCGCCCGCGCGCAGGAATGGGGGCTAACGTTGCGGCGGCCGCGCTCATGACATCAATCGTGGAGAATAGCACGGCAGCGCCGCGACGCGGGTTGCCGTGGCGGCAAACAAGGCGAGCCGCCCGCGGCATGGCCACTCCGGCGGAATGCCGCGGCGGCGGAGATTGTAGCCGGCCGAGAAGGGCGAAAAGGGAGGCCGCACCGTGAGCGAGCCGCTCACGGCGAAGACCGGGAAGCAATGCGGCACGCCGGCGGCGTCTTTCCAGGCCAAGCTGGGGTGCCAGTGGCCGGCGATGATGTGGCGCGTCCGAATACGCGTGGGGAAGCGGTCTCCGTGAACGGCGACGAGTGAGCGCGTTTCCCAACGGCCGGCGCGCGTGGCGGCGAACTGTTCGGCGAAGAGCTGGTCGTGATTGCCACGCACCAACACCAACTCCGCGCGCGCGGCGAGGGAGGCCAGCGTACGTTCGATCAACTCACGCTCGACGGGTGCGGGATTCGGCGCGTGGACGATGTCACCGAGCAGGACAACGCGGCGCGGCGTGAGTTCATTGAGTACGCGGGCGAGTATGGCGGGCAGCGTTTCATCGAGGAGCGGGCCGAGTTTGCCGCGCCGGTGCTGCGCCCAGCCATAGCCGAGATGCGCGTCGGCAATCAGCAGCGCGCCTTCGTCCGGCAGCCACAGCGCGCCGCTGGGGTAGGCCATGCGCCCGGGGCCAATCTCAACGAGGCTGCTAAGCGATCCCACTCTCCGTACCATTGTTCAACGGCCTCGGCGAACGCGCGGTCCGGGTCCTGCGCGAGGACGATTTCGCGATTGAAGAACGCAAACAGCGGCAGCGCGAAGGGTGACGGTTTTTCGAGATCGTATATCTCCCATGGCGCAACGCGTGGTGCAGAACACGAGGCTGCATTGGGCCGCGGTGACGAGGTCGGCCACTTCAAAGGCCACGCGGTAGGTGGCGTAGCCCGCGGCTATGAGCACGGTTTCGTCTTTGAGCGGCGCGATTTCAAGGCGATGCGATTTGCGGAGGTCCACCTGAGCGACGTCGCACTCCTGCGCACCGCAGAGCAGGCGGCTTACTTCGGAGATGGGCGATACGGTGGCGGAAAGGCCGATGCGCTGGAGGTTCGCCTGCGCGCGTGCGGCAAGACGTTCAAGCGCAACCGACAGCAGCACGCCGCGTTTGAACGCGGCGAAGGAGTGGATCTCGTCAACGATGACGGTGCGCGGAGCAAAGCCGTCGGCCCAGCCCACTTGCGAGAGGAGCGCCGTGAGGCTCTCGGGCGTGGTCAGCAGCAGATGCGGGCGGCGGCGTTGCTGGCGGCCGCGCTCGGATATGTCCGTGTCTCCCGTGTGCACGTCCATGCGGATCTGGCGGCTTGCGGGTAGGGTGGCGTTGATGGCTGCCAGCGGCACGGAGAGATTCCAGTGGATGTCGCGGCTGAGCGATTGGAGCGGGGAAACATAGACGGTGCGCACGGCGTTGGGGAGTCCGGCCTTTGTGTCCGCTTCGCGCGCGAGCGAGGAGAGCACAGAGAGGAACGCCGCGAGAGTTTTGCCGCTGCCGGTGGGCGCGAGGATCAGCGTGTGACGGCCGGCGAGCGTGGAGGGGAGCGCGCGGCGTTGAATATCGGAGTAGCCTCCGGGGAAGCGCTGCGCGAACCAGGCGGCGAGCGTGGGATGGAGTGTGGGCTTAACGGAGGCTCGCGGCATAGAGCGCATCCACGGTCTCCAGCGTATCTATGTCGGCGGCGGTCTTCTCCTCCCGCCAGCGCAGAATGCGCGGGAATCGCAGCGCGTAGCCGCTCTTGTGGCGCGGGCTTTTCTGCACACCGTCAAAGGCCACTTCACGCACAACCTCCGGGCGAACGAGCAGCACACGCCCGAACTTGCCCGCCGCGATGGCGCGGAGGCGGCGAGTGAGCGCCCGGATTTCTTCATCGGTCAGCCCTGAGTAAGCCTTGCCGATGTTGAGATGGCGCTCACCATCGCGCACGGCAAAGGTATAGTCAGACAGCATGGTGGCGCGTTTGCCGTGGCCTTGTTCGGCGGCGGTGATCACCATATCGAGCGCGCCGAATGCGCGTTTCACCTTGCACCATGCGCCCGAGCGCCGGCCTGCTTCAGACACGCTGCCGCGGCGCTTGAGCACCAGACCTTCGTTGCCACGCGCACGGGCCGCCGCAAAGAGCGCGTCGAGCGCCTCGTGTGAGTCGATCGATTGCTGCGGAGAGATGAGCAGGCGCGGCGCGCCGGCAGCGAGCAGTGCTTTGAGAGCGGCGCGGCGTAATTCGACCGGTGAGTCGAGCACCAACGCCCGGCCGCGGAACAGCCGGTCATACGCCATGAAGATCACCGGTACCTCTTCGCGCAGCGCGGCCGATACCTTTTTGCGTGCGAGCCGCTGTTGGAGCGCGGCGAACGGCAGCGCACGCCCATCGCGCCAGCCGAGCACTTCGCCGTCGAACACCGCGGGCTCGGGAACGGCGGCTGCGGCTTCCACAATTTCCGGGAACGCCACGGTTGCGTCCTCAGCGCCGCGCGTGAAGATGCGCACCTGGTTCGCGGCGTCCACATGCAGTTGCGCGCGGATGCCGTCGTACTTGTCTTCCACCAGCCACTCGGCCGGCGCGGCCACGTTGGCGATGGCCTCGATGAGCTTGGCCAGCATGAAGTCGAGGGGTGAAACAGGCGAGCCTCGATGAGATCCAGTTCGTCGCGCCGCGCTGCTACGGCTACCTGCGCGAGGTTCCCCAGTTTGTTGGACGCTTCGCGAAGAGCGGCCACGGGCAAGCCGTGCGCCGCCGCTACGGCCTCTTCCACCATCTTTTCCTGCAACCCGATGCGCGGGTTGCCAGACGCGAACTTGATGAGGTACGCCACCGCCAGCGAGCGGTAGCGGCGGAAGGCGTCGGCGAGCAGCCGCACTTTGTCCTGTGTATGGCGCGCCAGCAGGAGCCGCACGTAGAACTCGTCGGCCTCGGCCAGCGGCAACGGTTGCTCGCCAGGCGTGTGGCGCAATAGATGCCCGATGCCTTCGCCCGCATCGCCCGTTTCGCGCAGGCACAGCCGTAGCGTTTCTTCACCCCACGGCATCACTTCGAGCGCGGCCGTGCGCAGCGTGGAGTAGCCCGCCGAAAGCCGCGCGTTGGGCTGCCGCACGATGGGGTAGCCGCACAGGAAGCTCACGGCGCGTTCGAGATCGGCCGCGGCTGTGAGTGTGCGGAAGTACGCCGAGAGCAACTCGACTTTGCGCAGGCGGCTGTTGGTGGCGGCCACGCGCTCGCACGCTTCTGCCAGCCGGTCCATGCGTGCTTACTCGCTCACGGTGACGTGTAACGGTGATGTGCGCACACCCGCGTATTCGACGGCAAATTCGCAGTTGCCCAGCGGCTGATCGGCGCGCACCATGGCATTGATCTGCCGGTAGTGGTCCGCCTCCGGCGCGCCCACGTAGTCCACCGATTGGCGGCGGCCGTTGAGCCACACGCGGACGTTGTTGCGGTCGCAATTGCCAGAAAGCCCGAGGATCCAGAAACTCGCGATGCCGCCGCAGCGCAAGCGAGATTCCTCCCACGAGTGGCCGTCGAAGACCGCGCGCAGCGTCAGGCCGGAGGTAGTGGGCGGCGTGTCCACGCACAGCCGCGCGGCGCGTGAGAAATCGCTGTCGCGGAGGCGCAGCCGGGCATCTTGCCAACCGGCCGCAAGACCCGGCGGCAAGCGGAAGTTCGCCATCCAGCGCCCCAGCGTTTCTTCTTTGACATGCAGCGCGGGCACGCCGTAGCCGCCGATTTCCATGCGCAGTTCCGGCCTCACGACGGTGCGTGAGGCGGGCGCGTTGAACCAGCAATCCACATACTCGTCGCCGCGCGAGCGGAAGTTAACGCCGTAGTTGCGGGCGTGCGCCACCGCGATCATCTCCGGCGGCGCGCTGGCAGGCTCAGCCGGGACAGGCTCCCAGCGGCGGTGGCACGCTAACGCGGCGTGGCCGTGATCGATGGGGCCCAATCGCTCGACGCGCGCAAAACCGGCGGCACGGCACATCGCCTCCAGGCATGCCAGCGTAGGCCCGCACCAGTTGTCGAGTTGATTGCCGAGTTCGTTCAACTCGTAGAACTCCATCCACGGAATGCGCGCGGCATCGGCGCTGTCCGCTTCAACGTCGATCACGTAGCTGTCGACGATCGCTGTTTCCTTCGTCAAAGCGCACACAATCTCGAGCGCCAGCAGCGGATGCTTCAAGTGGTACAGCACGCCGAGGAAGAACGTGTAATCGAACGGAGCGAGGCCAGCCTGCGGCAGATCGTAGAAGTCGAGAATGCGATAGTCCGCCTGCGATGCAAGCCGCTCGCGCAGCACCAGGAAGTTCTCAATCTCCACACAGTCGACAGCCGTGACGCGTGCGCCGCGACGTTCAGCTTCAAACGTGAACCAGCCGTCCCACGCGCCGATATCGAGCACAGTGCGGCCCGTCAGATCCGCCGGCACGGGGAAACGGGCGTAGCGCGCGCGGAGATGGTCGAGCGAGTCGTGCCCGTCAAACCGCGTGCCATCCGGCAATTCGAAGCTGTGATACCAGCCCTTGAGTGCCTCCAGCCGGGGACTGAAGTCTTTGCCGCGTGTGACCATGCTTCCTTCCATTGTGGCCGACTTCCTATAATGAAGCGAATGGCACTTCACCCTCCGGCCGTGCCGCCGGCCACCTTTGAGTTTCTAGTGTTGAGCTTGCGGGCCCAAGCCGAGATCCAGATGGGGCTGATCCATTTCGGGCCGCCTTCGGATAAGCCGGAGCCGCAACCGGCGCTGGCGCGCCATGCGATCGACATGCTCACTCTGATTGCCGGCAAGACCAAGGGCAACCTGACGCTCGATGAGCAGCGGCTGATTGACAACACCCTCACGGAAATGCGCTTTCATTACGTGCGGGTGTTTGGACAGCCGGCGGTGGCCGATTCCAACGAAGCGGCGAAGGGCTAATGGCGGCTGCCTCCACTCCGCGCACTTTGAAGTTGACCGTGCTGGGTTCTGGCACCAGCGTCGGCGTGCCCATCATTGGCTGTCACTGCGACGTGTGCACCTCCACCGATCCGCGCGACAATCGCCTGCGACCGTCAGTGTGGGTGCAGTGCGGCGACATCTCCATCCTGATTGACACGACGCCCGACTTCCGCCAGCAGGCGCTGCGCTACGGCATCAGCCATATCGACGCGATTTTCTACACGCACGCGCATGCCGACCATATTCTGGGCCTCGACGACATCCGGCCCTTCAACTTCCGCCAGCGCGGCCCCATTCCTATTTACGGCTCCGAGGAAACGCTCGCCAGCATCCGGCAGACGTTCCACTACATCTTTGCGACGAAGCCGTCGCAATCGTCGATGCCTAAGATTGAAGTACACACCATGACCGGCGAGCCGTTTCCGATCAGCGGCCTCATGTGCCAGCCCGTGCTGGTGCATCACGGCAACGGCCGCGCTTACGGTTTTCGCTTCGGGCCGCTTGCCTACCTTACCGACCACAGCGAAGTGCCGCCGGCAGCGCTGGCGCAATTGGACGGGTTAGACGTGCTGTTCCTCGACGCGCTGCGCCACAAGCCGCACCCCACGCACTCCACCGTGGATCAATCGCTGAAGATCGTGGAGCAGGTTCGCCCGCGCCGCGCGTTCTTCACGCACATTTGCCACGACCTGCGCCACGAGCGTACCGAGGAACTGCTGCCGCCGCACGTGCGGCTGGCCCATGACGGACTCGAAGTAGAGGTTATGCTGCCGGATGAAGACCAACATGCCGCACCTGTTTCGTAGCGAGGCGGAAGCGGCCGCGGGCAGTTTCGGCCCCTCGGTGCTGTCGGTCGGTAACTTCGACGGAGTGCATCGCGGACACCAGGAGTTGTTCCGCCGGTTGCACAACTGGAGCCGCGAGCATGGTGGCCGGCCCTCGGTGCTGACGTTCGATCCGCACCCGTCGCGCGTGGTGGCGCCCACGCGTGCCCCGCGCCTGCTGAGTACGCTGGCTGAACGGGCGCGCAGGATGGGCGAGCACGGCATCGAGCAGTTGCTCGCGCTGCCGTTCACGCTCGAGTTTGCAAAGTTGTCGCCCGAAGAGTTTGTGGAGCGGGTGATTGTGCGCGCCGCCGGAGCGCGGCTGGTGGTGGTGGGCGACAATTTCTGTTTTGGACACAAACAGGCGGGCAATGTTTCTACGCTTCGCTCGCTTGGCGGCCGCTTTGGGTTTAAAACAGAAATCGTGTCT
>Ga0194122_10006743_pt1 | contig 10256 bp, 12 predicted proteins | sample TA2MahCa10mmetaG_FD_155487 | JGI IMG/M metagenome (GOLD analysis project Ga0194122, IMG submission 155487) | Freshwater microbial communities from Lake Tanganyika, Tanzania - TA2015021 Mahale Deep Cast 10m | ecosystem: Environmental > Aquatic > Freshwater > Lake | place: Tanzania: Lake...
TTAAGAGAATATTTGGTTTTAGTTGTAAGAATAAAACAGAAAAAAATAGAGAAAATGAATTAAAAATTAAATGTAATATCCTTAATTATTTTAACTCAATTGGAGTAGCTAAATTTAGATTAGCTACCTAAAGGTAATCTGAAAAATTGAAATTTTTTCAAAAAAAGAGGGGTATAAAACTATTTTTCCCAGCTATGCAACAAAGCCGTTCTGTAGCGAGATCATCTACTGTATGTGTCGTAATTAAGGTTTCGTTGGAATCGGTTATGCCATATTGAGCTACTTTGCTACAAGAGCATAGTAGCCCAACCAAACAAGTAAAAAGAACATGCTTTTTCTTATGAGAACAGAAGCGTAATGTATGTGATACCATGGCTCATATTATTTAATCGGTTTAATAAAATATTATATGCGCACTATACTTTTTATAGTATATTCCAAACACTTTTTAAAAAAATCACCCCCTACACTCTAATTGATAGAAATTCGATGTTAATCTTTATTTATATTATATGCAAATAATTATGGTCATAAATTAATTAGTTATGCTCTAGTCTAATCCATTCACTTGCCCTCCCTTTAGATGGAGACTAAAAAATAGATTTGATGTTAAATAATTGCTTAAAAATTTGATTTATTACAATAATAATATTGAGATTAAATCTACTTAAAAAATCAAATCTTAGAATCATAGCTTTTAGTTGATTTTACATCAAAAGCCTCTTATTCATTTAATCACTTATTGTAGATGTTTTGATAATTATGATCATCAAATCTTACCTTTGTCTATTGCTGTATGTAACATTCGTTTTGGGTTGTCAAAGTAGGCACAGAATAGATATGGTTAAAGTAAGAGACAAATCACCATCTGATGGATCTGTGCGAACAACTACAACTGCTCCTAGCCAAGGTATTATGAAGTATAATCCTAGTGGTGTGTTAAACACAGTAAGCACACTAAGAATGGCTCCTAAGGATTACAAGAAAAAAAGACCTTAATCAGATGTATACATCCAGTCTATGAAGGAGATACACGTAATAATAGTTTTTTTTTAGAGTATATAATGTTAGATGCAGAAAAGCTAACAAAAGCTTGTCAGACTATACCTCCCCAGGTAGGAGAATCTGAATGCCACATAAACTCAGCAGCTAGAGCGCTTGTTTTACTCGGCATAAACATAGATCATCAAGATTATTATCATTTTATGAATGGCTTTAAACAAATCATGATTAATAGATATGGAATATCCACAAAGAGTGTTAAACTGGTATTGGTTTTATCCCTATTAGGTTTAACTTTTAGATTTTTATCGAATGTGCAAGAGACGGCTTCTTTACAAAAAGCTGCTTCTTCAATTATGGTATCAGGGGCCGGAGTTAGTTTTGCTGTATTGATATTTACTGTGCTAAATAAAATGTATAGGCCCTTAGGTATTGGATCAGACCCTTGGGATGTGGCAAACTATATAAATAAATATTTGCCTATTGCCTGTGCAGATGCTTCTATGCATGGTTATAATATTTTTTCCATATGTGTTAAGCAAATAGATAAAGCAATCTGTATTCAAAAACGTCCTGTGATTGCTATTTTCTTTTATGAGGCCAAACGTTGGCATTACGTCAACATAGTCGGCGTCAAAAAAGAAGGTTCTAACCATATTTCTAAGTTTGCAATCTTAGATACCAACCAAGAATGTTACAGTTTAACATATGATGATATGGAATATTTTATGTACAATCTATACAAAAACGTGACAGAAACGGCACGATGGAAAAATCCCAAGAAGAATTATTATATCATTGGATTTGCGCAGAGTAATGCACGCTAAGCAATACCAATACTGGACGACGATGGCTTTGTTGCATAGAATAAAAATGTCCTTCACACATCCAGTTTGTTCTACATGATAGCTAGTATGACCTACTAAACATCTAACTTAGCATATTTGGCATAATGTTCTATAAAAGCCCTGCGAGGAGGCACATCATCACCCATTAACATAGAAAACAGATGCTCAGCTGCTAGCAAAGACTCTATGGTAACCTGTTTCAGGTTCCGACCAGTTGGATCCATAGTTGTTTCCCACAATTGTATTTCATTCATTTCACCCAATCCTTTATAGCGCTGTACATAGACCGATTCCGTTTTTCCATCTTTAGCACTTAGTTTGGCTACGTAAGCATCCTTTTCTGACTCGGTCCAACAATATTTTTCTTCTTTATCTCGTTTTACTAGGTAAAGTGGGGGAGAAGCAATATAAAGATAGCCTTTCTCTATAAGATCGCGCATGTATCGGAAAAAAAAGGTTAAAATAAGCGTACGAATATGGCTACCATCTACATCCGCATCGGCCATAATTACAATTTTATGGTAACGCAGCTTGTCTATGTTCATAGTTTTTTCATCTTCATCCCTACCTACTGATACGCCTAATGCAGTAATTAAATTTCTAATTTGTTCATTATCGTATATCTTATACAATTGTGCCTTTTCGACATTTAAAATTTTCCCTCTTAATGGAAGAATGGCTTGAAATCTTCTATTTCTACCTTGTTTGGCTGTACCACCTGCAGAATCCCCTTCGACTAGGAAGAGTTCACATAAAGCTGGATCATTTTCAGAACAGTCAGCAAGTTTTCCAGGAAGACTGCTGCTGCTCAATACATTTTTTCGTTGGACCAATTCACGTGCCTTACGAGCAGCCTGGCGTGCTTGGGCGGCGATAATCACTTTATTGATGATGATTTTAGCTTCTTTCGGGTTTTCTTCTAAATAATAGAATAAAACTTCAGATACACATGTCTCTACAATACCCTGAACCGCTGTGTTGCCTAATTTGGTTTTGGTTTGCCCTTCGAATTGTGGTTCGGGAACTTTAACAGAGATTACAGCAGTTAAGCCTTCTCGAAAATCATCTCCTAAAATTTCTATCTTGGCTTTTTCTAGTAAACCAGATTTGTCTGCATAATTTTTAAGTGTACGTGTTAAAGCACGCTTAAAACCTGTTACATGCATACCTCCTTCAATGGTATTGATATTGTTCACGTAAGAAACAACTGTTTCTGAATAGCCCGTGTTGTAAGTCATAGCAGCTTGAACTATGACGTCATTCTTTTCACTTTCTATACAAATAGGGGGAGATATAATCGCCTCTTTTGCGCTATCTAAGTGGGCTACAAATTCTTGTAGTCCCCCTTGAGAGTGAAAAGTCTTTTGATAGGTATTACCTGCTTCATCTATTTCTCGGAGATCTTCTAAGGTCATTTTAAGACCCACATTTAAGTAAGAGAGCTCTTGTAACCTGTTGCTAATAGTATGCAAATTATAGATGGTAGTTGTAAAAATAGTGGGGTCAGGTATGAAGTGTACAGTGGTCCCATGTTTATCTGTATGGCCTATTTCTTTAACAGGGTAGAGTGGGGTTCCTTTTTCATAGGCTTGTTTGTATATTTTACCCTCTCGATGAATGGTTACTTCTAAATGTTCTGAAAGGGCATTTACACAAGATATACCAACGCCATGCAATCCTCCAGAAATTTTATAGGTATCTTTATTAAATTTCCCCCCTGCGTGCAATACAGTCATTACGACCTCTAAAGCAGATCGCTGTTCTTTCGGGTGTAGACCTGTAGGAATGCCCCTTCCATTGTCTACAACTGTAATAGAATTATCCTTATGAATGGTAATATTAATTTCTGTGCAGTGTCCAGCTAAAGATTCATCAATGGAGTTGTCTACCACTTCCCAAATAAGATGGTGTAATCCTCTTACACCTATGTCTCCAATGTACATGGCAGGCCGTTTGCGCACCGCTTCTAGTCCTTCTAAAATCTGGATATGCTCTTCGGAATAACTGTTTATTGGCTGCGTCATAGTATAAAAATTTGGTGAAGCTGTTAATAAGACCTGTTGCCTAACTCTATATTCTACTGGTAACTTTCTAACTATATATCGTACAAGTAGTCTAAAAAAGAGGCTATGCCCCAGCGACTCAGGTATATAATAGTTGTATAATTTTAATCATCATATCAAATATAATAGCTTTTGTATAAGTATGCTAATCACTAAAGTATCTTAATCAGTAGATGCGCCCCATCATTTTGCTTGGATTACAATTCTACTATGGTTAGCCCAGGCATATGATACATAGGGTTTTGTATGATTACTTTTTTTACAAGATTATGCTGTTGCAGATATTGCCTTACAGCGTTACGTAAAATACCAGCACCTTGGCCATGAATAATTTTTAATTCAGAATGGTTGCATAGCAATGAACGATCTATAAATTTCTCTAAAGCTACAAGTGCTTGTGCTTTGTTGAGTCCATGGAGATCTAATGTAGTGTCTCCTAGTTTCTTAGGATGTAAAGTTTGAAAATGAATAGATTTTGAAATTTTTATAGAGTCATCGGAGCGTTTTTCTACTTTTTCAACTGCTTCTATAGGCAAATAAAGACGAAGTTGATTGATGGCAATCCATACTCTTTTTTTATGGATTCGAAAAATTTGTCCTATTTCATTTTGTGCTTTGATGCGTACATAGGTACCTACTGTAAATTCTATGTTGCTATCCATGGCCGTGGTATCAAAAAAGTTTATGACACAGGTACAGCTTCTAAAGAAGCATAAATAGCTCTATAAACTGATATTGCCCTTTCTAGAGAAGATTCTAGGTGAAAAACTAGACTTTCTTCAAATAATTTTTGGTTCACGTTATGTAATGCTAAGATTTCTTGATAAATTTGGTAACGCAATGCATTTGTAAGGTTGGAAGGGTGATGCTCAATAGCCAACCAACTGTTTAATAATTCAAGGTCTCTTGCGATGTGTACAAAGACTGATTCTTCTACAACAGAAGCGGGGATTTTAGAGGATTTATTTTGAAATAGCACAGCACTAAAACAGAACAAGCCTACTAAACATATAAACGGTAGTTTTTTTTTCATATTTATTTATACCAATGTTATATCATATCATAATGACTAAAGGTAGGAAAAAATTGCTATCTTCAAGAAGTATTCTATTTAAAGTTATTATTATGAGCCCATTGCAAAACTGGGATAAACGCCTAAATGTAGGCGGTACCGGAACAAAAAAACTGCAGCATATTACAGTCTTATAGTAACAAACTCTTTTTTACACAAACATAGCATGACAGAAAGTGTATACAAATTGAAAGTAGACTAGATAGATATGGAAATATTGCCTAAAAAAATTCTTTCTGTTGTTGATGCGCATACATTCAAACTCGATAAAAGCGACAAGTACCACTTGTCTATTCAGATAAGTGATGATCTAGTAAAAATTTGTTGTATAGAACATGATACCATAGACTGTTTGTTATTGGCGATTTATGAGATGCCTTACACAAAAAATGATCCACTATATATCAAGCAATTGGAGCATATTTATAATGAAGATTATTTTTTGATAAAAAAAAGATGGTATTCTGTTACCTTGTCTATTTCCAATCATAAGTTTACACTCTTGCCTGATTTGTTATTAAGCAAAAACAATCTATCTGTTTATATGCATGTTGCTTGTGGTCTTGATTGCCAACATGAGATACGCTCTTTTACCCATGCACTCGCTAAAATGGCTGTTGTATTTTCTGAAAATTCGGTTGTTTTAAACTGGTTCAGAAAACGTTATACCGATAGCAATTTTCATGTTATTCATCAGGTTAATGCGATTATCGAAGGACTTCGTTTGGAGCATCCCTCTGTGCATAAAACCATTGTATTTGCATGGCTAGATCTACATTACTTGCATATCGCAGTGCGGGATAAAACAGGCTTACTGTATTATAATTCTTTTGTTTATGAGACGAGTGAAGATTTTTTAAAACATATTACCTCTGTTATGAAAGTGCTGAAGCTAGATTGTACAGCTTGTGATCTAATTGTAGGAGGGTTAATTGAAGCGAATTCTGTAGCGTATCGGCAACTAAAAGCTTATATGCCACAGACTAAATTAAAGCATAGAATTCATTTTTTGCATGAAAAAACAAAACTTTTCAAGCATATAGGCCATGCACCCATGCTTTATTTTGACCTCATTAGTAGTTTTTTGTGCCATCCAAATGTCCATTATTCTAAGTATTGAAACAGCCACACCCATTTGTTCGGTTGCCCTCCATGTTGCTGGTAATTTGGTCGCCCATACTGCTCTTTTCAAAAAATATTCCCATGCAGAATGTTTAATGACAATGGTAGACCACATATTCAAAATCAGCAAGTATGCACCCGAGGAATTAGCAGCTATAGCTGTGTCTCATGGACCTGGTTCCTATACAGGCTTACGGATTGGAGCATCTATAGCCAAAGGGATTTGTTATGGCTTAAATATACCTCTTATCGCTGTAGGCACTTTAGAGGCTATGGCTCATGGTATGAGTCCTTTTGTAGAAGATCATACATTGCTTTGTCCCATGATTGATGCCAGAAGATCAGCCGTTTATACACTTATGGCACACAAAACAGGCAAAATAGAACGTCCTGCACATGTTGCTTTTTTGGATGATGCAGATTATATAGCAAGCTTTGGCAACCATTCGATCCTATTTTTTGGAGAGGGTGTTTTAAAATGCAAACCACTTATGCCACCCAATACCAACATTCGTTTCCTAGAACAAGGAGCTGCTTCAGCCATACACATAGGCAGTTTAGCTTTTCTTAAACTTCAGAAGCAATTGGTTGAGGAGCTAGATGTGTATACTCCCTGTTATTTAAGTCAATTTTTAACGATCTGATACGCGCCAACAATAGGCCTGTTGCGTAAGTCTACAGTTGCTGGTAGTATGGCACGAGTCGCTCCAAATTACTTATGTAACAGGTGTAGGTTGTGGTTTGGTGCTTCTTATGGAGAAAAATTCAAAACTAATCTAGAACTGATGTAAATTATTTTTTTTTTCAAGAAAAAATAATTAATATTGTTAGCATCTAATACTAATGTATATAATACAAGGGAAACAAGGCAGGTAGGAAAAATTATTGCTTAAACGTTCAAATCCGTTTTTAATTGTATTTGCATAGTTTTAGTTACTAAACAGTTCACAATAAAGAAATTAAAAACCTAAGTATCAATAAAATTAATTATTTTATTGGATGCTAAAGTTTTGTAAAATGACCAGAGTTTTATAGCTTTTTTAAATAAATTTATATCATGAAAAAAATAAAACAAACTTTAACTGCAAGTCTTTTAGCTTGTACTTCATTAAATAGCTTACACGCTGAAGTAGCTCCTTTGAGTTATGGCATAAAAGCTTTTTTTAGTTTGTCTAGTCTAAGGGGAATAGATAGCGCAGTAAAAATAGGAGGGAAGTCTCCAGCTGCGCCTTTTATGGGTAAGTGCTGGTTTGCGGGTATGGCACAGGTAGAATATGCTTTTACTAATTATATAGGTACTGAGTTATGTCTAGGCTATTCTAGTGTAGGAGGAAAATTCTCAGCTCAAGAAAAAGCAGAGGAAGGAAGAGAACCCAATAAAAATCCAACTTTTTCCACACATACTCACGGAGTTACTATTCCTATTAGCCTATGTGTTTATCCACTAGGTCGTGAAGAAGATGGAGGCACCCTAAAAGTATTCTTGGGTCCTGATATTTATATTCCTTTTTCTAGAAAAACATGCATAGCAGTAGCAATCAAAGATAGTGAAGATGTTACAAAAGAAGACAGCTCATCTAAGGAAATTGGTGGATTGGATGTTGCTTTGCGTTTTGGTCTATCTTATGACGTGCTACGAGGAGTGTCTATAGAAGCCTGTTATGGAATGGGATTCATGAATAGATTAAATCTAGAAAAAGATAAAAAAGCAACTGTTTTTGGTGATACAGTTAGTGGCTTAGACAACATGAAAACCCAATACATCCATGCTGGAGTTGGTCTAAATTTAGCTTCTTTCTTCCAGAGTTAATAGAGGTTAGGTAAGTATGTAGCTTACATAGCTTTTATTTATTTCTTTTTAAGAATGGTTCGTTTAATTTTTTAAATGAACCATTTTAATAGGCCTATTGCGTAACTCTTTGAGGAATATTCCTTTTTGGGCTACTTTTACTAGGGACATAGTATTTTTTTAATTTTTTTCTACATATCCTCAATAATTTGTAGGTAAAAAAGCAAGAAACCAGTAAATATCTGTATGCAAGTAATATAGTGTCATTGGTCCCAAAATATCCGCAGAAGTAAATTATACAATAGGATTTAATTTAGGCCCGTTCGTCTAGGGGTTAGGACGTCAGGTTTTCATCCTGGAAACAGGGGTTCGATTCCCCTACGGGCTACATACAATAGACCTGTTGCCTAAGTCGCTTATGGTCAGGAATTTGTAGGAAACACCGAGCGCAAAACCGCAGCGTACACCTGTACGTGAGGATTTAAGCACCCATTTAACGTGAAAATTACCAACAAAAGTAGACTTACCCAATAGGTCTAATACCATCAGAGAAACTATATCCATTCTTTTCTACTACCTCTATTCCTTTACATTTAAAAAATGCTAAGTTTAGCCCATTCTAAACCTCAAAAAGATGGATACATATAGTGGACAGTGCATTGTGCAATACATCAAACGAAAGATCAAAAACCCACGATTAGGCAATACTTGGTTGGAGCTTAAAAAAATAAAACGCAAAGTCCTCCTTTTTTCCATCAAGGAAAAAAAGTAAGACCTACGCTGGCTAAGCGGTTTACAGTAAACTAAAAATAAGTATATCTATTATTGATCCTCAGGTGCTATCAATTATTGGAAATTCCAACAAGAGATGACCAAGAGGAAGCAATCAAATATATTATTGATCAACGTCAGTGTGTCAAGAATGCGAGCAATGCTGTACAAGACATGTTGGGAGGTCCACCCAGCTCGGTTGGTATGAACAGATCTCAAACTGCCTTAAGCTGTTGTATCCTAAGGGCTATGGTAGTGAGCGTTAAGGAAAAGGCTGGTGACAGTCAGGTGTGATCTATGAAGGGAAACGAAAGTGAAGCACTGTAAGTTAAGTATCGTAAAGTAACGTCAACTATGGATTATCAAATGCTATAATCCATAGTTGACGTTAAAGGTAAAAAAAGTTATGATCTGGAACCAGATGGCACCATTAGAGTAGCTGATTCTTACCAAGAAGGTATATACCCAGAAGCTGATTGGACTAAAAAAAGGCCATACATCATGTTATGGGTATAAATATCATATAGCAGTGGATACAGATGCAGGGCTAGTCTTGGGAGTGATAACTACCAAAGCTTCAAGTTCTGATAGTACTACATTATCTGCTGTATTAAGCAAGGTAGCACTCACAGCAGGTAGTAGAGTTTATGCAGACAAAGGGTATAGTGGTTCCCCTAATGAGCAATTACTCAAATCAAAAGGATTACGATCTGCTATTCAAAAAAAGCAACTAAAAATAAACCTTTATCTAGTTTAGAAAAGCAGTTTAATAAAATCGTCAGTAAAACAAGATATAAGGTAGAAAGGGTCTTTGGTAGTATCAAAAGTTGGTTCAGTTCCTATGGCGCTCGTTATGTAGGATTGGCCAAAATACATACCCAACATGTTATAGAGGCTATCGCATATAATCTGTATCCTGCCCCTAATATTCTTCTAAAAATTGCCTAAGGGGGAATAGTATGTATAAAATTTTAAAAAATCACTTTAAAGTTTAAAAAATCTCAAAAATAAGCCTAAAAACTCATGTAAAACCTGCAAGATGAGGGAGTATAAAGTATGGAAGTGCCTATTGCAACGGCCTCATAATGTATTTAATACATTAAAAAAACGCGTCTCTTAGGAAATGCGTAAAAAATCGGGATTTTTAGCCTAAAAAACGTGTGAACCATGGATTACAATTCATTGTAATCCATGGTTCACACGTTAGATTACTACAGAAGTTAGCGTTCTGTTATCTACTGGAGTAGTTCTCTAATAAGAATCTTATTGTTGGTTTTTCCTTAGCATAGTCATAAGCTGTTTTGTTGAATTTGTCTTGTATGAAGATATTTACCCTCTTGTTAAGTAAATATTGAATATTAGGGGCAGGATACAGATTATATGCGATAGCCTCTATAACATGTTGGGTATGTATTTTGGCCAATCCTACATAACGAGCGCCATAGGAACTCCTCTCCACTATGCAGTGAAGCATAACAATCTATCTATGGTTCAATATTTACTTAACAAGAGGGTAAATATCTTCATACAAGACAAATTCAACAAAACAGCTTATGACTATGCTAAGGAAAAACCAACAATAAGATTCT
>Ga0194122_10006757_pt1 | contig 10248 bp, 8 predicted proteins | sample TA2MahCa10mmetaG_FD_155487 | JGI IMG/M metagenome (GOLD analysis project Ga0194122, IMG submission 155487) | Freshwater microbial communities from Lake Tanganyika, Tanzania - TA2015021 Mahale Deep Cast 10m | ecosystem: Environmental > Aquatic > Freshwater > Lake | place: Tanzania: Lake...
GACTCCCTCCATCGTGGCTTTCACCAAGACCGGAGAGCGGTTGGTGGGTCAGGCCGCCAAGCGCCAGGCGGTGACGAATCCCAAGAACACGGTTTTCTCGGTGAAGCGGCTGATCGGCCGGAAGTTCGCCGAGATTCAGGGCGAAATCAAACGCCTACCCTACAAGGTGGTGGCAGCCAAGAACGGCGACGCGGCCGTGGAAGTGGAAGTCAAAGGCGAGAAAAAGACTTTTTCTCCGGAGGAAGTTTCCTCCTTCATTCTGGCGAAATTGAAGGCCGATGCGGAGGCCAAGTTGGGGGAGAAGATCACCCAGGCCGTCATCACGGTGCCGGCCTACTTCAACGACAGCCAGCGGCAGGCGACGAAGGACGCCGGCAAGATTGCCGGGCTCGAAGTGCTCCGGATCATCAACGAGCCGACGGCCGCCTCGCTGGCCTACGGCCTCGAGAAGAAGAAAGACGAAAAGATCGCCGTGTACGATTTGGGCGGCGGCACGTTCGACATCTCGGTTCTCGATATCGGCGACGGGCTCTTTGAAGTGAAGGCCACCAATGGCGACACCCACTTGGGTGGAGACGATTGGGACATGGCGGTGATGGATTGGATTATTGCGGAGTTCAAGACCGACTCGGGGATCGACCTGCACGGCCAGCCGGACGCATTACAGCGGATCAAGGAAGAGGCGGAGAAGGCGAAGATCGCCCTCTCCTCCTCCCAGGAGTACGAGATCAATCTGCCTTTCATCACGGCGGACGCTTCCGGGCCGAAGCACATCCAGAAGAAAATTTCCCGCGCGAAGCTGGAACAGCTGACCGATAAGCTGCGGGAGCGGACGATCGGACCGGTCAGCGCCTGTCTCAAGGACGCGGGCCTGGCCGCAAAGGCCATCGATGAGCTGGTGCTCGTGGGCGGAATGACCCGGATGCCGGCGATCATCGAGACGGCCCGCAAGCTGATCGGCAAGGAGCCGCACAAGGGCGTGAATCCGGACGAAGTCGTGGCCGTGGGTGCCGCGATCCAGGGCGGAGTGCTCAAGGGCGACGTGCAGGACGTGCTGTTGCTGGACGTGACGCCGTTGACGTTGGCGATCGAGACGGCCGGCGGGGTGGCCACGCCGATGATCCCGCGAAACACGACCGTGCCGACCAAGAAGACGAATATTTTCAGCACTTACTCGGACAATCAACCGGGCGTGGAGATTGTCATCCTGCAGGGCGAGCGGCCGCTGTCGAAAGACAACAAGCGGCTGGGCACCTTCCACCTCGATGGAATCCCGCCCGCCCCGCGTGGCACGCCCCAGATCGAGGTGACGTTCGACATCGATGCGAACGGTATCCTGCAGGTTTCGGCGAAGGACCTGGGCTCGGGCAAGGAGCAGAAGATTTCCATCACAGGCTCGAGCGGCTTGTCCAAGGACGAGGTCGAGAAGCTGACCCGCGAGGCCAAAGAGCACGAGGCGGAGGACTTGAAGGCCAAGGAAAAGATTGAGAAGCGGAATTTGGCCGAAAACACCGCCTTTGCCGCCGAGAAGATGCTCAAGGAGATGGGGGACAAGCTGGACGCCAAGAAGAAGAAGGAGATCGAGGAGGCGGCCGCGGCGGTGAAGGAGGCCGTGAAGAAGGACGACGAGGCGGCGATCGCCAGCACGTCCGAGAAGCTCAACTCCATTGTCCAAGCAGCGAGCACGGATCTTTACCGGCAGGCCTCCGACAAGGCGGCGGCCGGGGCTGGGGCGGAAACCACTTCGGAAACGGGAAGCGCGGGTTCGGCGGGTCGCGCCACCCGTCCTGAAAAGGGCGGGGAGAACGTGATCGACGCGGAATTCGAGATGGTCGACAAAGACAAGAAGGGCGGCAAGAAGCCGAGTTGACCGGCGGCCTGCGAGGGCCGTTCCCACCCTTCCAAACCAAAACCGAAACCTCAACAGAAAGGAAATCACGCAAGCCATGGCAAACGTGAACATCCGACCTCTCGGCGACCGGGTGCTAGTGCAGCCGCTCGAAGAGCAGGAAGTCAAAAAAGGCGGGATCATCATCCCCGATACCGCCAAGGAAAAGCCCCAGGAGGGCAAGATCCTCTCCGTCGGTCCCGGGAAACGGGACGACGCGGGCAAACTCATCCCGTTGGACGTGAAGAAGGGCGACAAGATCCTCTTCAGCAAATACGGCGGGACGGAAATCACCGTGGACGGTGACAAACTGCTGATCATGCGCGAGGACGACATCCTCGGCGTGGTGAGCTGAACGGAGGAAATGAACAATGGCAGCGAAACAACTACTGTTTGACGAAGCCGCCCGGCACGCGCTCCTGCGCGGCGTGGAGAAACTCTCCAAGGCCGTGAAGGCGACGCTTGGACCGGCAGGGCGCAACGTGGTCCTCGACAAGAAATTCGGCTCCCCGACCATCACCAAGGACGGTGTGACGGTCGCCAAGGAGATCGAGCTCGAGGACGCCTACGAGAACATCGGCGCCCAACTGGTGCGCGAAGTGGCGAGCAAGACCAGCGACGTGGCCGGCGACGGCACCACGACCGCGACGGTCCTGGCCGAGGCGATCTATCGCGAAGGTCTGAAGAACGTCACCGCGGGCGCGAACCCGACCGAGCTGAAGCGCGGCATCGACCGCGCCGTCGAGGCGATCGTCGAGGAGCTCGGCTCCATCAGCAAAAAAGTGAAGGACAAGGAGGAGATCCGCCAGGTGGCGACCGTCTCCGCCAACTGGGACAAGACGATCGGCGAGATCATCGCCGACGCCTTGGACAAAGTGGGCAAAGACGGCACGGTCACCGTGGAGGAGGCCAAATCCATCGAGACCTCGCTCGAGGTCGTCGAGGGCATGCAGTTCGACAAGGGCTACCTCTCCCCGTACTTCGTGACCAACGCGGAGGACCAGGAGGCGGTGCTGGAGAACGCCTACATCCTCAACCACGAGAAGAAGATCTCGAGCCTGAAGGACATGCTCCCGCTGCTCGAGAAAGTGGCCAAGGCCGGCAAGCCGCTCTTGGTCATCGCCGAGGAAGTCGAGGGCGAAGCCCTGGCGACCCTGGTGGTGAACAAGCTGCGCGGCACCCTGCAGGTCTGCGCGGTGAAGGCGCCGGGATTCGGCGACCGCCGCAAGGCCATGCTGGAGGACATCGCGGTCCTCACCGGTGGCAAGATGCTCAGCGAGGACCTCGGGATCAAACTCGAGAACGTCACGCTGGACGATCTCGGCCGTGCCAAGCGCGTCGTGGTGGACAAGGAAAACACCACGATCATCGAGGGTGCCGGCAAGAGCTCGGACATCCAGGGCCGCGTCTCCCAGATCAAGAAACAGATCGAGGAGACCACCTCGGATTATGACAAGGAGAAGCTCCAGGAACGTCTCGCGAAGCTCGCGGGCGGAGTCGCCGTGATCAACGTCGGCGCCGCGACCGAGACCGAGATGAAGGAGAAGAAGGCCCGCGTGGAGGACGCCCTCCATGCAACCCGGGCCGCCGTCGAGGAAGGCATTGTGCCGGGAGGGGGCGTGGCCCTCATCCGCGGGCAGAAGGCCCTCGAAGGGCTCAAGCTGAAGGGCGACCAGGCGATCGGCGCGGAGATCATCCGTCGCGCGGTCGAGCAGCCCCTGCGGACGCTGGCGGATAACGCCGGAGTCGAGGGCTCGATCGTCGTCCAGGAAGTGAAGAGCCGGAAGGGCGCCGAGGGCTACAACGTGGCCACTGGTGACTACTCCGACCTGCTGAAGGCCGGCGTGGTCGACCCGACCAAGGTCACCCGTTCCGCCCTGCAGAACGCCAGCTCCATCGCCGGATTGCTCCTCACCACGGAAGCCGTGGTGACCGAGATTCCGGAAAAGGAGAAGGAGAAGGCTCCGGCCGGCGGTCACGGCGGAGGGATGGACTACTAAGCCATCGCACAGATTTTCCCCCGGGGTACGTCCCCCGCGGGGAAGCCGATCGGGGGCGCGGTTCCAAACGGGGCTGCGCCCCTTCGGTTTTTAGGTGGAAAGTGAAAAGGGGCAGGTGGAAGGGGTCGTGAATGTGAATGTGAACGGGGGAAAGAGGCTACGGGCTACAGGCTGCAGGCTGATAGGTAGTTGGTTAGCTTTTTCGTCTTTGGTTATGGAGGGAGCCGACGAAGGCGGGAAGTTACGAGGAGCCGTTGGGGAGGCCGAGCTTGGCGCGAAGCTCCTTGGGGTTCTGGGCGTACTCGACCGCTTCCTCGGGCTCGATCTTTCCGGCCTCGACGAGCTGGGTGAGATAGGTGTCCAGCTGGACCATGCCCAGCTTGCCGCCGAGCTGGATCTCGGAATCGAGGAGATAGATTTTGTTTTCGCGGATCAGGTTGGCGATGGAGGGGGTGGTGACCATGATCTCGAAGCCGGCGATGCGGCCGCCGCCCACCTTGCGCATGAGGACCTGGGAGATCACCGCGACAATGGAAGTGGAGAGCTGGGCGCGGATCATCTCCTTGGTGTTGGCGGGGAAGGCGTCGACGATGCGGTTGATGGTGCGGGCCGCGCCGGTGGTGTGGAGGGTGCCGAAAACCAGGTGCCCGGTTTCCGCGGCGGTGATGGCGGCCTCGATCGTTTCCAAGTCGCGCATTTCGCCGACGAGAATCACGTCCGGGTCCTGACGAAGGGCGCCGCGGATGGCCTCCGCGAAGGAGGTGACGTCCACGTTGACCTCGCGCTGGGTGATGACGCTTTTCTTGTGCTGATGGTAGTACTCGATCGGGTCCTCGATGGTGATGATGTGGGTCTGCCGCTGTTCGTTGATCCAGTTCACCATGGAGGCGAGGGTGGTGGACTTTCCCGAGCCGGTGGGGCCGGTGACGAGAACCAGGCCGCGCGGGCGGACGAGGAGCTCCTTGATCATCGCGGGCAGCCCGATCTCTTCCAGACCGAGGAGGCGACTGGGAATGAGACGGAAGACCACCCCGTAGTTCCCCTTGGAGCGGAGAACGCTGACGCGGAAGCGGGCCTCCGGGCCGTGGCTGATGGCAAAGTCCGCGCCGCCGCTCTTCTCCGCGCGTTCCAGATCGTGCGGAGGGATGATGGTGCCGATCAGGTGGCGGGTGTCCTCCGGGGTGAGGGGGGTGCCGGGCAGCGGCTCCATCTCGCCCGAGACGCGGAGCACGGGCGTCTGCCCCACCTGCAGGTGCAGGTCCGAGGCTTTGCGGGAAATCACCGTATCGAGCAGCTGGTGCAGGTCGTAGCCGGAGGGGGAAGCGGAGCCCATCCGCGTAAAATAAGTTTCCCCGCCCGAAAGAGGAAGTGTTTAATTCCCCTAATCCGTCAAAAGATGAGCAAAAAAAACCTGCCGGACCTGATTCCCGAGTTCCTGGGCATCCTCGCCGGCGTGGTGGCCGGCGGGTTCGCCTGGTTCTCCCAAGACGTGATTTTCCGCGGCGCGGGTGGGGTCCTGCTGTTTCCGCTGGCGGGGGTGGTGATCGGGCTGGCCTGGCGCGGATCCTTGTCCGGCGCCGGGGTGGCCTCCCTTTTCCCGCTGGTGGACGGTTGGCGGAGCGGGGGGCCGGAAGCCGGCGGCCTGATCCTGGCGGCGTTCCTCACCACTGGCCTGATCCGTTCGGTCGGCGAGGAGGGAGGGATCGGACTCCGCGGGATGATTGTCGTGCCGCTGGCCGCCGGGGTGACGCTGGCCGCGGTTTTGCTGGCGCAGATGCTGAGCGGGCAGGTGCCGTTCAGTCCCGGGTTCGGCACCCTTTGGGCTGAACAGGCCCTCGGGGTGATGGCCTTCGCGCCCCTCGTGGCCAAGGTCGGATCCGATTTTCTTTCGCAGATGAACCGGAGACTGCTTGCCGGCTGGCTTCTCCTCACCGTGTTGCTTCTCGCAGTGGGACGCATTGCCGCCGACCCTTCGCTGGATCCGGCGACGGCTTTGGCCCTGGGGCTGCTCCCGGTGGTGATTCTGTTCTGGCAGGCGATGCGGTTCGGCCGCACCGGCGCCTCCACGGCCTGTTTCATCCTCGCGCTGGTGGCGGGCCTGGCCTGGAGCGACAACAATCCGGCGCTTCTCTCGATGCCTTCCGGCGCGTTGCCGACCCTGCTGGCCACCATCTTCGGCACGGCGTACGCGATGGCGGCCCTGCGGGACGAAAGACTGGAGACCCACACCTGGACCAGCCAGGCGGCCGAGGCCTACCAAGTCCTCTTCTGGCGGTGGCAGCGCGGTGTCGGGGTGGATTGGGACGATCCCAAGCGGGCCGCGGCGGTGGGGTTGCGGCGCTCCGGGATGGGCTGGACCCTCTGCCCCGGCTGGTACAGCGACGGCGAGCTGCCCGATCCTGCCAAGCTGGAGGGACGCATTTCCATGGACGTGCGGCAGGGCGACCAGCCGTCGCGGTGGCTGGATTTTTCCGGGGTGGTGCACACGCGCGATTCGGACCGCCAGCCCACCACCGTGCTGGGCGTGGTGTTCGACGTGACCGCTTCCGTCGAGGCGGAGCGGGAGAAGGCCCGCGCCCTGCGCCGCGAAGGGGAGCTGCGCGCCCTCCGTTCCCAGCTCCAGCCCCACGTGGTGTTCAACGCCCTGAACCGGATCGCCTCGCTGACGATGTCCGATCCACCGGCGGCGCGGGACCTGATCGTCCGGCTCAGCCGCCTCCTGCGGGCGGCGTTGCTGGCGGGAGAAAAGGAGTCCGTGACGCTCCGGGAAGAGATCAGCCTGATCGGGGACTGTGTGGCACTGGAGGGGGCCGGCTACGGCGACCGCCTCCGTTTCCGGGACGAAATTCCCGAAACCACCGATCTGAACGGCCTGCCGCCCCTCGCGCTGCTCAGCCTGGTGAACGGCGCCATCCGCCGGGGCGTCGGCATGAGGAAGAAGGGAGCCACCGTCACGCTGAGCATGCCGAAGAAGGGAGTGCTGCGCGTCTCCGTGCAGCCCCCGGTGCCGCTGAAGGAGGATTCCGAGTTCACGCCCTGGCCGGATCCCGTCTGGCAGGAGCGCCTCCTGGTGGAGGAACCGTTGCGCGCCCGCATTGACGTCCAGCAGGAGGACGGCGCGGTGGCCTCGGCCGACCTGGTCCTGCTGAGGAAAACCGGATGAAGAAGAAGATCCGGGTGCTCATTGCCGACGACGAGGCGCTGGGAAGAAAGGAAATGCGGCGCCTTCTCAAGGCCCACCCGGAAGTGGAGCTCGTGGCGGAGGCCGAGGACGGGGACGATGCGGTGGAGTTGATCCAAAAGCACGCCCCGGAGCTGGTCTTCCTGGACATCCGCATGCCGGGGCGGGACGGGTTTGGGGTGCTGGACGCGCTGGAGCCGCCCTTGCCGGAAATCGTTTTCTCGACCGCCTACGACCAGTTTGCCGTGGATGCGGTGCGCCGGGGGGCCCTCGATTACCTCCTGAAGCCGGTCGCTCCCGAGGATCTGGCCCGGGCGATCCAGAAGGCCGCGGAGCGGATCAACCTAAAGGGGCCGGCGATCCGCAAGGACGGCCGTCTCCGGGCCACCGACCGGATCTTTGTGCAGGAGGGACAGACCTCGATGTTCTTCGAGGTGGGCTCGATCCGGGTTCTGGAATCGGAGGGGAACTACACCCGGATCCGGACGGCCCAGGCCCACGGGCTGGTCCGCCGTCCGATCAAGTACTTCGAGGTGCGCCTGGATCCGGGGGAGTTTTTCCGGGCGAACCGCGCCCAGATGGTGAATCTGAAGGTGATCAAGGAGTGCAAACCGATCGAGGGGGGACGCCTGACCGCCCAGCTGGAGGAGGGGACCCCGATCGAGATCAGCCGGCGCCAAGCGCGCGCGTTTCGCGAGTTACTGCGCATTTAGCCCGCCGGCGGGGCCCCGCTCGCCCGCTTTTTTCGGCCGTTGATCCCCGGGAATCTCCGTCCATCACATAGCCAAAATCCGGGGATGACAGGTTGAAAAATGCCCCGCAGAAAACGCCCCATGAAAAACACCCGCAGACTTACTTCCACCCTCCTGGTCACCGTGCTCGGCACGCTTTTCGCGGTTTCCGCGCACGCCCAGGTCCGACCCGAGCACGCCGGCACGTATGACTTTGTTTTTGGAGAAAAACAGGGTCCCTGCGCCGGGCAGTTCGGTCTCGGCATCCTGACGGTCACCCGCAACGGGCAGGTGACCGGCAGCTACCGCAACCAGGCCACCGGCGAGACCGGCACCTTCCGCGGGACGGTCAACGCCCGCGGGGAGGCCGTGCTGCAGGCCGGCAACTCCCGCATTCAGGTCAAGTTGCGGGGACGCAACGTCGTCCTGGTGGACGGCGACTATGTGAGCGGTGCCAGCCGCGGCTTTGTGGCCGGCGTGCGCAAATAACCCGACCATCAAAACGTTTCTCCTGCTACTGGCGGGCCTCCTCACGGGGGCTCTGCTGACCGGGTGGTTCCTGCGAAAGGACGAATCCTCCGGTCCCGCCCTCCCCGGAACCCCGCTTCATGCGGAGGTTCCGGCGGGGCGGGTGGCGGCGCCTCCCGCCCCCGACGCACCGGCGGTCGAGTCGGCCCCGGTGGTGGCTTCGCCGGAAGCTACGGCCGGGCCGGGCGTGATGGGATTTCCGGACGGCGTGGAGGAGCGGATAGCGCAGGTGCTGGACCGTGCCGACCTGAATCCCTCCCAGAAAGCGGATCTTTTGTTGGCGCAACTCCGGCAGAGTCCGCCGGCGGAGCAGCAGGACCTGATCCGGCACGTGGCCTGCCTGTATCCCGACCGGGAGTGGGTCCGCTACCAGACCTTGCTGGCGGATCCCACGCTGGACGTGGCGGTGCGGCAGACGGCGCTGGAGACGTTGTCCCGGGACCGGCCCGGCTGGCTGCTGGTGGAGGCGGTGGCGATGGTGTTCCAGAATCCGCGGGACCCGCTGCGACCGATCGCCAATCAGATTCTGAAAAAGATTTACCCCGCCGTGGCGGACTACGACCTGAACTCCTTTCGGAACGTCTCCCGGAAGGAGTATCAGGACAACCTGGCTCCCGGGCAGACCGGGCCCTGGGGGCCCTAGGCCAAAGCGCCGGCCCGGCGATCAGGCCGGTTTGGGCGTCGGAAGGATCCGGCGGGGCTTTTAGCCCTGCGGGGGGCCTCCCGTTCGTCCCCGGTTTCCGCCGTTCATCCCAAGGGAGGTCCGTCCGTCACATTTCCCAAATCAGGGAATGACTTTGCTTTGCTTTGGTTCAGGCAGATAGCTGATGAACCAGAAATCTTTCTGTGCCGCCCCAGCCCCTTTGTCCCATCCGGGTGATGCCGATCCGTGGGATTTTAAGGGGCCAAGGGGGCTTTTTAGGTTGCTCCCTTTGCCGTTGGGAAATTTGGCAATAAATCGGATGAAATGGCTGGGATCCGTTACCCCAGCCTGAATCCTGTCTTCAAAGTGATAAGATCAAAAATTTCCCATCCTAGTGACTTAAACCTTAGCCCTGGGTCTCTCCGGGTCTGGATCATGGTTGGGATTGCTTTGGTCTTTTTGGCTTTGGCGGCTTTGCGTCCGGTGATCGATTGGGTGGGTCTGAATACCCGCCTTACCGTCGCGCAACAGTCCTTGGTCTCCTACCGCTTTGCGGTGTTGAGTTATCTCTCCCAAAACGGGTCCGTGCCGGACGATCTTTATGAAATCACCGAGGAGCCGTACGTCCCTGAGGGGGAGGGAGGAGAAGTCGCGCCGACCGAGCCAAATCCCAAGCCCAAGCGCGCCAGCTTGGGGGACGCCCTTCTGGAGGCCAAAAAAATTGATCGGGTCGGGTTCCCATTGGGTGAAAAATATCAATTACCGGAAGGATTGGGACCTTTGGTAGCCACCCGACCGGAGATCTGGGCCGTCCCGGTGGCCGCATTGGCGGAGCGTTTTGACAACCCGCGACTATTTCCCTCAGCCGGTTCCGGCAAAGTGGCTGTGCTGGTGGTTCCGTTTCTCAGCAAAAGGGAAGCTGAAGGAATCCAGAAAATGGTCAGCAACCTGCGGGAACAGACCCCCGGGGGGATGACTTTCGTGGGGGACTGCTTTTTTACCCCCAGCCCGGTGGAAGGAAAATTCACGGGCTGGCTTTACCTTTCCGATCTTTGAACCTAGGAAAATGCCGCTCATACCTGTTTGGAGCCGTCCATCCCCGATTCCGTCCGCTTATCACATATTCAAACATAATAATTGCCAAAAAAGGTGTCCTCGAGGATAGTAATCGCATGAAACGAAATAAATTCATCTATCGTATGAGTCGCGCCTTCACCTTAATCGAGATGATCGGCGTGCTCGCCATTATCGGAATCCTGGCCTCTGTGGTTTCCCCG
>Ga0194122_10006777_pt1 | contig 10225 bp, 11 predicted proteins | sample TA2MahCa10mmetaG_FD_155487 | JGI IMG/M metagenome (GOLD analysis project Ga0194122, IMG submission 155487) | Freshwater microbial communities from Lake Tanganyika, Tanzania - TA2015021 Mahale Deep Cast 10m | ecosystem: Environmental > Aquatic > Freshwater > Lake | place: Tanzania: Lake...
CAAGGTTGATGCCACGTTCGCTCATCATGCTGACCAAATCCCGTAACTCAACTTGAAGCTCAGGTACCACCGCACGCACAACACCACAATCTCCGCGTCAAAATGGCGGCCAGCAAACAGCTCTTCAACCGGAACGAAGGAGGGCATTGCGTCATTCTTTCTCATCTCGGCAGGTTTGCACCAGAGCCCGCAAAGTTAGGCCGTGGGACACCATTTCTGTAGTCCGGTGGTACCCTGGAGATTGGAGCCGAAAGTTGCGCTGCGGCCGCGGTTGGCCGCCGTTAGTTATCTGAACACCGCACCGCTGGTTTGGGGCATGAAAAACGGTCCGCAACAGGTGCAGGCTGAGCTGGAGTTCTTCGTGCCGTCGGAGTGCGCGCGGAGAGTGTCCGCCGGGCAGGCAGACTTGGGCATCGTCCCGGTAGCCGAAATGGCGCGGCTCGGCTGGGAACCGGTGCCGGGTACCGGCATCGCATGTCTGGGCCCAGTTCGCAGCATTCTGCTGATTTCGCGCGTGGAACCGCGGCTCATCCGTACGCTCGCAGCCGACTCCGGATCTCGCACCTCGGTGCGTCTGGCGCGCATCATTCTCGCCGAACGCTACGGCGCAACACCCGCTACCTTTGAGCAGGATCCGGGGCTGGGCACCATGCTGGCGGAGGCCGACGCAGCGCTGCTCATTGGGGACGCGGCCTTGGCCATAGAACCTTCGGCGCTTCCGTACTACTGCCTGGACCTCGGCACCGAGTGGATGGCGCTGTCCGGCAAGCCCATGGTGTTCGCCTTGTGGGCCGGTCCGGCCGCTACGCTCGACCGGTATGGCCGGCCGGAATTGGCCTCCGTCTTTGCCGGCTCGCTCGATTTCGGCCTGGAGCGGATGGAGGAGATCGTGCGGCAGGAAGCGGCGGCGCGAGCGATGGATCCGGCGCTCGTGCATCGTTATCTCACCCACTACATCCGTTACCGCGTCGGCCGCGAGGAACTCGATGGCCTTGCAGCCTACCTGAAGCTGTCGGCGATGTTACCATCGGAGAAAGCCGCGCCGGCATCCACCCTGTAGCCACCATATGATGACCCGTGAACAAGCCCTGGACATGTTTCAAAGCGACGATCTGGTGGGCATTGGCGTGGAGGCCGATGCGCTGCGCCGCCGGCTGCACCCGGGAGGCGTGGTGTCCTACATCATCGATCGCAACATCAACTACACGAACTTCTGCACGGAGTACTGCAGCTTCTGCGCCTTCTACCGGCCCATGGGTCACAAGGAAGGCTATGTGCAGTCGCACGAGTCGATTTTCGCCAAGATCCAGGAGACGATCGACCTGGGCGGCACGGGCATTCTGATGCAGGGCGGCCTTCATCCTGACTTGAAGATTGAGTGGTACGAAGATCTGTTCCGCGCGATTAAGCAGCGATTCAAGATCCACCTGCATTGTCTGTCCGCACCCGAAGTGACCAACATCACCGAGGTGAGCGGCATCGGCTTACGCGACACCATCGCGCGCCTGCGCGACTCCGGTCTCGACTCGATTCCGGGCGGCGGCGCCGAAATTCTCGACGACGCCGTGCGTCACCGCATCAGCCGATTGAAGTGCTCATCGCAGGAATGGGTTGACGTACACCGCACAGCACACGCGCTGGGGATGCGCACAACGGCCACCATGATGTTTGGATGCGGTGAAACGCACGAGCAGCGGCTGAATCACCTGGAGATTGTCCGGCAGATCCAGGAAGACACCGGCGGGTTCACGGCCTTCATTCCCTGGAGCTTTCAGCGTGAAAATACGTCGCTTGGGCGGTTTGTGAAGCAAGAAGCGACGGCGGTGGAATATTTGCGCACGCTGGCCATCGCGCGGCTATTTCTTAGCAACATTGTCAATGTGCAATCGTCCTGGGTGACGCAGGGATTGAAGACCTGCCAGGTGGGGCTGCGCTTTGGCGGTAACGACGTCGGCAGCATCATGATCGAAGAGAACGTGGTGTCGGCAGCGGGCGCGCGCAATCACGCCACCGAGGAAGATCTGCGGCGGCTGATTCGCGACGCGGGCTTCGTTCCGAAGCAGCGCGATACCCTGTATCGCACCTATTTTCTGAACTAGGACTTGACGCCGCGAAGGCGCCGATAGGCGTCCAGGCACTTCTGTGCCGATTCGAGCGAGGAGAACCGGCTGCCTTCCTGCTCAATCAGGTGATATTCGGCGCCGCCTTTGGATTCCGCCGCCGCCAGTACCTTCTTCCACGGCACATCGCCTTCGCCAAAGAGCACGCGGAAACCGCGCTCAGCGCCGGAATTCGCGCCCCAATCCTTTAGATGAGTGGACCGGATCCGCCCGGGGTGCGCTTCGATCCAAGCCACCGGATCCTGGCCAGCTTCGAGGCGGGTGCCGACGTCAAACTGCAGCGTCACGTCTTTGGGGGTGCCGCCGGCGAGCACATCCATCGGGCGCTGGCCGTCGATCGCAACGAACTCGATTTTGTGATTGTGGAAACCCGCGCGCATACCGGCGGACTTGAGTTGCCCGGAGGCTTGGGTAAGCCGATCGGCCACTGTTTTCCACCCATCGATGCCGCTCACCCGTCCGGCGCTGGCCATGACCAGCGTTTTTGAGCCGATAATCTGGTTGAGCTCCATCGCCTTGGGCAGCGCTTCGGGCGTAAAGACAGCAGCGCTATTGTGCGTGGAAAGACACCGAACTCCGGCATCATCCAAAGTTTTACGAACCTGACGCGAATAGTCAGCCGTCCACTGATAATATGGCGAGTAGAACTCTACAACTTCGTAGCCCATTTTGGCAACTGCACGCACGGTACCCATCAAATCTTTACTGAGCTCGTCACGAACTGCGTAGAGTTCAATCCCCACCGGCAATAGCGGTTTGCGGGCAGCGGTAAGGGCCGTGGCGGCCGCAACGCCCAGGAAAGAGCGGCGAGGGAGCATCATGACAGGAAGGCGATCGTGAGCCAAAACAATATTCCTGCCGGCCGTGGACCGGTAGGAATATTGTAGTCGAACGACTGAGCCCTGGGGAATGAAGAAACTAAGAGACAGCCTAAGCGGCAGCGAAGGAAACCAAGTCCAAACGCTGACGAAGACGCGAAAGCGCATCGACGGCCGGCGAGGCGGACACCACCGCGGGAGTCCAACCGTACTCGAACAGCAACACGGCAAAGTTAGCCTTCCATAGCGTTCGCTGGAAAGTAACGTTCAGCGCCATAAGGTCACCGGAAACGTCTTGCGGCCCCTGCCCACTGGCGGCAATGACTCGTGCAGCCGCTATCACCAGCGAAAAATCGTGCCGCATGGAACGGCAGTAGGCGCGAAAGACCCGAGCCCGCTCACGCCGGAACCGGCGTTCGGCTTCCCGGCCAAAACCAGGCTGCGACCGCAGGAACTCAACATCTTCCTGCGAGAGCAACCGCCCCATGGGCGCGTACTTGGACTCGGGAGCTTCGCGCGACGAGTTGAAATCAGGCAATTCCGGGCAGGCCCACAGACGCCGCAGGACAGCGGCAGAAGCCACCGCCAAAAACAAAGCCTCGTCGGAGGAATTTGTGGGTAGTTGGGCTAACCCGAACTACTGAGGAAACGACGCAGCTTAGGGCACGTCGCATCGAAAGATCGTTGTTCTTGTTCGTCAACTCCGCCACGCAGGAGCGGCCCGCCTTCGTCGTCGTCGATGGCTTGCTGGAGCACTTGACGGACCGGTCGCTTGCGAAGCCGGGGCGTATCGTTGAGATCGGTAATGATGCGCCCGCCCAGGAGCCACAAATTGTCGACATGCCGCCGGATCGTCTTAGGCGCCAAGTCGGAGGCGGCCAAGTGCGCGATGAACGGCCGGAAGCAGGCCACGAGTTCTTCGCCGGGCGGAAGATCTTCCTCGCCTCCTCGCCACGACCGCGGCCACTCGTGGAGATCGTGATCGTAGGCTCGGGTGCGGGGCGAGGTGACGGCCGGCACCGGCATGGCGCGCTTGGAAGCAGAAGCCTTCGCCGTTGTACGCACCATGGACCTGCTCACGATTCTAAACCAATGCCACCGCTTCCCCGGATTCGTTTATCAACAGACCGTTTTCTCGGCAGATCACAAGAGCATTGAAGTGACCGTGCGTCCGCGCAAAGGTTCCGGCGGCGTCTGCTCGGGCTGCCAGCAACCGGCACCCGGCTACGATCACCTCGGCGAACGGTGCTTTGAGTTCATCCCCATCTGGGGATTCCTGGTGTTCTTGCTTTATCGCATGCGCCGAGTGGAGTGCCCTCGGGGTGGTGTCCGCGTCAAAGCCGTACCGTGGGCTATCAACTCACCAAGGCGTATATGATCTTCCTGGCGCGCTGGGCGCGGCGGCTGTCGTGGATCGAAACCGCCGCAGCCTTCCACACCAGTTGGGACAAGGTCTGCGATGCGGTCGACTAGGTAGTCACCTGGGGGCTGGCCCATCGTACGCTGGCGCCGATCCGTGCCGTCGGTGTTGACGAGATCGCCTATGGCAAAGGGCACAAGTACTTGACCCTGGTCTACCAGATCGATCGGGACATGACGCGGTTGCTGTGGGTGGGCAAAGAACGCACCATTGAATCGTTCGAGGGGTTTTTCACCATGATCGGCACGGAACTGGCCGATCAGATCCAGTTCGTTTGCTCGGACATGTGGAAGCCCTACCTGCACGTCGTCCGCGAACGGTGCTCGCAGGCCTTGCATATCCTGGATCGCTTTCACATCGTAGCCCAGCTGAACGACGCGGTGGACGAAGTGCGTGCCGCCGAAGCACGCCGGATGGCGCAAGCCGGGCACGAACCCATTCTGAAGAAGACGCGCTGGTTTCTGCTCAAGCGCAAGGACAATCTGTCGGAGCAGCAGCGGTTCCGCCTGCGCGACCTGTTGACCTACAATCTCCGGACCGTGCGTGCTTACCTTCTCAAGGAAGACTTTCAGCAGTTCTGGGAGTACAACTCGCCCAGCTGGGCTGGCAACTTTCTGGACTTCTGGTGCCGGGAGGCCATGCGCTCCCGAATCGGGCCGATGAAGAAAATGGTGCGGACGTTGCGCGCGCATCGCGAACTTTTGCTCAACTACTTCAAGGCCAAGAAAGAGTTCTCCAGCGGCGTGGTGGAGGGCTTGAACAACAAAGCCAAAGTCGCCGCGAGAAAATCCTACGGCTTTCGGACCTTCCGCGTCCACGAACTCGCGCTACATCACACACTTGGCAAGCTGCCCGAACCGCCACTTACCCACGAATTCTTCTGACGAACCGAATAAATAGAACGGAAAGAAGTTTCATTTCGCTCTTACCAAGTCGACCTTACACGACCCTACATTCTTCTCGCCAGAGCGCCTTTACTCACTGCGGCCGCGTGGCTCGCCTTACGCGCCTGGAGAGCGCGGCTTCACGGCGATGTTAATCTGAAGAGTCCATGTTTGCCGTTCGCACCATTCACCCGGCCGAGCACGGGCCGCCGCGTGTGGAGGCAACCCAGTTTGACCTTGAGCCGCAGCTTGCCCAGGGCAAGACCGTTTGCAATCTCTTCGCTGAGTTTCTGGCGGAGCGGCCGGGCGAATTCAGGGAAAAGCTCCACTTCCTCAATAAACTCGATATCGAACTCCAGTGGGCGGCGGCGGGCGGCGGCGCGGCGTTCGCGGCGTTTTTTCACGAGGGCCGCGCGCTGGCGATGGGCGTGTTGCTGAGCGGAGCCGAACCCGAGGCCGACGAAGGAATGATTGAAGCTCTGGGGCTATCGATCATCGTGCCGATGTTCGGTGAGGAGTTCGCCGCGCGCGAAGGACAGATGAGCGAGCGGCCAGGCGTACTGATGGTGCAGATGAACGACTCGCCGGAACTCATTCCCACTTCGCAGTTGCTGATGACGGCGCTGGCCAGCGTTTATTTCCGGACCGTGCAGGCAATGGCCGCGGCCGGTGCACGAGGATAGATGCCGCCGCTGTTCAGCCTGCTCTTCAAGGCTCCGCTCATTCTCATCTCCACCATCGTGATGGGCACGTTCTCGGTGGCCGTCTCTTTCTTTGACGCCGGCGGCCGCAAGCAGCACGCCATCTCGCGCAACTGGGCGCGGCAGTTGCTGTTCATCGCCGGCATCGACGTGCGTGTGCGCGGCATGGAGAACATTGCGCCTGGCGCCAACTACGTGTTTGCGGGGAATCACCTGAGCCTGTTCGACACGCCCGTGGTACTAGGCAACATCCCGCAACAGTTTCTGTTTCTGGTGGCGGCCAAGTATGTGAAGATTCCGTTCCTCGGCACACACCTGCGGCGCAGCGGCCACTTCCCGGTGGACCACGCAGATACGCGCGCCAGCCTGAAGGTGCTTACCGACGCGGCCAGGAGAATCCAGGAAAAGAAGCTATCGGTGTTGTTGTTCCCCGAGGGGCGCCGTTCACCGGACGGCGAGTTGCACGAGTTCCAGGGCGGTGTGGCGTACATCGCCATCAAGTCGCAGGTGCCGGTGATTCCGTTTGCGCTGCGCGGCACGCGGGAGGCGCTGCCGGTGGGCAGCCTCGATCTGCGCGGCGTGCCCGTGGATTTCGTTTTGGGCGAACCGATCCCCACAGCGGGTCTGACGCTCAAAGACCGCGAAGAGTTCAACGCGCTGCTGCGCGAGCGGATTCTCGCCCTGAAGCAGCAGGCCGAGGCGCTGCCGCGATGATCCCGCCGGGCTTCGATCCAGGGAGCCGCGCACGCAACCTGGCGCGGCTCGCTGCGGAGCCGCTTGACATCCTGATCGTGGGCGGCGGTATCAACGGCGCGGGCGTTGCGCGCGACCTCGCCATGCGCTCGCAGGCAACGGGGCTCGGGTTGCGCATCGGCCTCGTCGACAAGCGCCATTTCTCCGGTGGCACCAGCGGGCGCAATTCCCAGCTTTTGCACGGCGGCCTGCGGTACCTGAAGTACTTCGAATTCGATCTCGTCCGTAAGGCGCTGCATGAACGCCGCACACTGCTCGAAATCGCGCCGCACCTCGCCGAGCCGCTCCCGCTGCTCCTGCCGTTCTACTCCGGCTTTGACCGCTACTTCTACGGCGCGGGCCTGTGGCTCTACGATCAGCTCGCCGGCGATCTGAACATCGGCCGCCGGCGCTACCTGACGCCGCATGACCTGGCGGGCATCGAACCGGGCCTCGCGCGCGGCGGGTTGCACTCGGCGGCCATCTACTTTGACGCCAAGGTTCACTCGGCGCGCGTGACGCTGGAGAACCTGTTCGATGCCTCGCGCCTCGGCGTGGCGATTGCCAACTACACTGCGGCGGGTGCGTGGACGGCGCGCGGCAGCGACGGGCCGTTTGCCGTTCCCGCCGTGGAGCAGTTCACGGGCGAGCGCTTCACCATTCGCGCCGCGCGGATCGTCGACGCGCGCGGGCCGTGGGAAGACTCGGGCGACGTGCGCCTCGTGCGCGGCTCGCATATCATCGTGCCCGCGCTCACGCGCAGCGAAAACGCGATCACCTATTTCGGCGACGATGGCCGGATTGTCTTCGTGATCCCCTGGGGCCCGGGCAACAAGCTGTCGCTGGTGGGCACCACCGATATCGACCATCGCGGCACCGCCGACGACGTGCGTATTTCCGCCGAAGAGTTGAACTACCTGCGCGGTGTGGTGCGCCGCCTGTTCCCCGGCGAAGCGGGCACGGCGCAGCCGCTTGCGGCATACAGTTCGCTCCGGCCGCTGATTGCCAGCGGTAACTCGTCCGCCACAGCCGCGAGCCGCTCCCACAGGATCTGGATCGAAAACGGCGTGCTGAAGATCGCCGGCGGCAAGTACACCACCTACCGCTCGATGAGTGAAGAGTCTGTCGATCTGCTGCTGCCTGAAACTCGCGGCGACTGCCAGACGGCCGTGATGCCCCTCGGCGGAAATTCACCCGCGCGTTTCCGGTTGGACTTTGGTGAAGCACCCGCGCTCGCCGCGCGCTATGAACGCGAACGCGCGGACGTCGAACGGCTCACGCGTCTGTTCGGCCGGCAGACCGCGCCCATGCTTGCTGCCGGCGGCGTTGTGGCGTGGTGCGTGAAGCATGAGATGGCCATGCGTCTGGCGGACGTGATGTTTGTGTCCACCTATTGGGGCCACGAGGAACACTGGACCACCGAAACGCTCCTGCCGCTCGCGCGAGAGATGCAGCGCCACCGCGGGTGGACCGATGCGCAGCGCGATGAAGAGGTGGCCCTCACGCTTGAGCTTGCGCGCATGCCGGCATAGGGTTCTGTTAGAATCGTGCGATCGATGACGCACCCCGCCAGACGCGAATTCCTCGCCGCCGGTCTTGCCGCCGCCGTTTCCGCTTTGTCCGCTCAGCCACCAGCGCCGCTTCCGATCCTCGACATCCACCAGCACACCGACTACACCGGCCGTTCGGACGCGCATATGTTGACGCATCAGGACGTCATGGGCATTACCAAGACGATCCTGCTACCCGCGGGCCGCGACTTCGGTCTGGAGGCGGGCGCCTCGGGCAATGACCGCGTGTGGGAGATCTGCGAAAAATTTCCGGCCAAGTACATCTGCTTCGCCAATGAAGTGCCTTACTACAGCGAGGCGCGGCAGGTGATGGAGAAGTACCTGAAGCGGGGCGCGCGCGGCATCGGCGAGCAGAAGTTTTTTCTCGACCCCGAGTCAAAGCACATGGACAATCTCGCGGGCCTGGCGCAGGAGTTCAGCGTGCCGATTCTGCTGCACTTCCAACACGAACGCTACAACATCAAGTTTGACCAGTTCTACAAGGTACTCGAGAAGTTCCCCAAGGTGAACTTCATCGGCCACGCGCAGACGTGGTGGGCCAACATCGACAAAGAGCATGAACAACCGACCCTCTATCCCAAGTGGAAGGTGACGCCAGGCGGCTGGACGGACCGCTACCTGAAAGACTACCCGAACATGTTTGCCGACCTCTCGGCAGGCTCCGGCCTCAACGCCTTTCGGCGTGACGAGCAGCACGGGCTCGCGTTTATCGAGCGCCACCAGGACAAGCTCCTCTACGGCAGCGATTGCAACGATGTGATCGGTACGGGGCCGGAATGCTCGGGATCCCATCAGATTGCGATGATGAAAAAGCTCGCCTCGCCCGCCGTACAGAAAAAGATTTTCTGGGACAACGCCGCGCGCATCATCCGGGTGAGCTGACCATGCGGCGGCTTGCTCTCGTCCTCTCTTTGCCGCTCCTGGCGCAACCGGCCGCGGAGTGGCGCGCGTACAACGAGCGCGGCGAAGCGGCGTTTCGCGACGGGCGGATTGAGGAATCCGTCCGCGAGTTCGACAAAGCGATCGCCCTTGAACCGCGCCTTGCACCGCACCACTGGCAGCGCGGCATCTCGCTTTACTACCTGGGCCGCTTTGACGATTGCCGCAAGCAGTTTGAGTTGCACAAGACGGTGAACCCGGAGGATGTGGAAAACTCCGTGTGGCACTTCCTGTGCGCGGCGCGCGCGAAAAGCGCCGCGGAAGCGCACAAAAATCTGATTGAGATCCGCAACGATGGCCGTGCACCGATGATGCAGGTGTTTGCGATGTTCCGCGGCGAGATGACCCCGGAGGCCGTGCTCAAGACGGCGGGTGGCAATCGCGACGCGCTGTTCTACGCGCACCTGTACATCGGGCTGTGGCACGAGGCCTACGGGCGCGCCAAGGAAGCGGCCACGCATCTGGGCAAAGCGGCGGGCGAGTTTTCTACAGATCACTATATGGGCGACGTGGCGCGTATTCACGTGGCGCGGCTGAAGAAGGAGTAGTTCATCAAGGCCGGGGGTCAACATCCCCGTTAATAAGCTGTGGCAGACTGTGGTCATGCACAAATCGGGCGTCCTTTTTCTGCATTTCCGGCTTTGTCGGCCGGACAGATGGAAATGCTGACCGAAGTTGCAATGGCCCCGGGCCAGGGCCGGCCCGCCTCGGTGGTGCGGACCGAGCGCTTTCTTTTTCAGAATGGTGTGCTGCGCGTTGAATCGCGCGACGCATTTTTGCTTTACCGGCTGAAGGAAAATCGCGTTTATGCCGGCGATGGAACGTCTGACGAGTTACAGGCCGTTATTCAAAAGTGGCTCTGTAGCACAATCTGTGGGTTTGAATAAGCTGCCGTGATGCGGTTGGAGGAGTGTCCGGCTGGTCGGCCCTAGCAGCACGGCGCGAAGGGGAACGCCGAAGTCGTCGAAAGGGAAGAGGTTGGGCGCTGCCTCCCGTCGGTCGGCCCCGACAGTGCGGCGCGATGGGAACACCGAAGCTGT
>Ga0194122_10006789_pt1 | contig 10212 bp, 9 predicted proteins | sample TA2MahCa10mmetaG_FD_155487 | JGI IMG/M metagenome (GOLD analysis project Ga0194122, IMG submission 155487) | Freshwater microbial communities from Lake Tanganyika, Tanzania - TA2015021 Mahale Deep Cast 10m | ecosystem: Environmental > Aquatic > Freshwater > Lake | place: Tanzania: Lake...
CGGCCGATCGATTTTCTACGTGTGCGGAATTTGTGCGCGCTCTGGAACGGGCGTGCAATGCGACGCCGGGCTGGAGAACGTTGGTGCGCGGGGGCGGTTTGACGCAGCCGACACAGGACATTCAACCGATGCTTGTGCAGCAGCCGTTGGTGAACCGGCCGGTGGTGCTTCCGCCTGTGCCCGCGCCAGTCGCCACACCCGCAGCACCCGCCACACCCAAGCCTGCCTCTCGGATCAGATGGGGACTCGTTGCGGCGATGGCGGGCGGGTTGGTGTTGCTCGGCGCGGCCGTAATCGGCGCGAAATTGTATTTCGATAAGAAGCAGGCGGTAGTGGAACAGATGCCGGGTTCAGTCGTCGAGACACCGGTTGTTGCCCCGCCCGCCAAACCTTCGCCCGCCAAGCCTGTTGCGGCTAAGCAGGAAGCGGTCAAACCACCCGACACTCCCGTCGTTCAGCCGCCGCAGAGTTCGGCGATGGCGGTATCGATCCGCACGACGCCGGAGGGAGCCCGCGTGATCATCGACGACGGCAAGGTGCCGCCATGCACGTCACCGTGTTTACTGGAACTGCCGGCCGGAAGGCACGCGGCGGTGATCACAATCGAAGATTTCAAGACGGAGATGCGGATCTTCAACGTGCCGCAGGATTCGTCGATCAACGTGACGATGGAAAAGAAGAAGGGGATGCTGGAGATCAGCAGTACGCCGCAGGGCGCGACGATTTCCATCGACGGCGCCGAGCATCCACAGAAAACACCGGCCTTGATTCCACTAGTGATCGGCAAGCACACGGTAACGGTGACGCTGGCGGGCAAGCCTCCGTATACGCAGTCGTTTGAGATGCGCGCCGATGCCACTATCTCTTTGCATCCGAATTGGGCAAACTAGGGAGATGACAATTTCTTCCCTTTCCCGGCGTGGCCTGTTTGGGCTCGTGGGCGCGGCGTTGACGGCGGCTGATGGTAAACGCGGAATGATTGTTCGTTCGAGCCGCGCCGAAGATCTGGAGATGCCACTCGAAGGGTTTCTGGAAAGCTACATCACGCCGGTGGAGCGGTTCTTCGTCCGCAGTCATCACTATCTGCCAACAGTGAAAGCCGAAGACTGGAAGCTGAAGGTTGAGGGCAAGGTTTCGAGTGCGCTCGCGCTGTCGCTTGATGAATTGAAGAAGATGCCGCGCGTCGAACTGGTCAGCGTGCTGGAGTGCGCGGGCAACGGACGCGGATTGTATGAGCCATCGATGCCGGGGTTGCAGTGGACCTATGGGAGTGTCGGCAACGGCCGCTGGTCCGGTGTGCGACTGGCCGATGTGTTGAAGCGTGCGGGCGTCCAGGCGGGGGCGATTGAAGTTGTCTTCGACGGCGCGGATGTGCCGGTGGGAACGCAACCGGAATTCGTGCGCGGCATCCCGTTTGCGAAAGCGATGGATCCGAACACGCTGCTGGCGTATGAGATGAACGGCGCGGCGCTCACCCGCGATCATGGCTTTCCGCTGCGCGTGGTTGCGCCGGGCTGGGCTGGCGATTGCTGGGTGAAGTGGCTGACGCGGATCGAAGTTCGCGACAAAGAGTTCGATGGATTTTTCATGAAGACGGGCTATCGGCATCCGGGCAAGCCTGTCGTGCCTGGAGTGCCGGTCGATCCGGCGCAGATGAAGCCGGTGACGACGTTGCGCGTGAAAAGCGTGATCGCGAGCCACCTCGACAAGGGCGAAATCGGACTGGGTGCGACAAAGATTCGGGGCGCGGCGTGGTCGCATGAGTCGCCGATTGCGTCGGTCGAAGTTTCAACCGACGGCGGGCGGAAGTGGGCGGCGGCACGGTTGGGCAAGGACGCGCACCGATTTGGCTGGCGGCAGTTTGAGTTCGATTGGACGCCTGGAGAAGCGGCGTATTATTCCGTCATGGCGCGGGCGCGGAATGCGGCCGGCGAGACGCAGCCGTTTGTGCAGGAGTGGAATCCTTCGGGGTATTCGAACAACACGGTGCACACGGTGCGCTTGAACGCGGTTTCCGCGCCGGGCGCAGCTGTTTCGAAGCCCGCAGAGCCTGCTGTTGAAGCGCCGGCGGCGTTCAAAGCGACGTGTCTGGGGTGTCACGGCGAAGAAGCGATCGCGCAGCAGCGGTTGAGCCGCGCGCAGTGGGAAGCCGAGGTCGGCAAGATGCAGCGTTGGGGAGCGCGGGTGACCCCGGAGAACAAAGAGACGCTAATCGAGTATTTGTTTAAGCGGTATCCGTATCGGGCGCGGTGAGAGAGCATCCGGTACACTCGGCGGTAGGTCTTCAGACGAAGCGACTGTTTCACTTCGTCAACGAAAACTACGGCCTGGAGAACATCAAGCTGAGAAGGCTGAAGGTGTCTCGCCACGACGATTTGAACGATCCATTTGAGCTGTTGGCCCTCGACCTTTCCGACAAATGGCTTAGAGGAGATCTGACGAATTTTGAGCGAGCTATGGCTGCACAGTATGGAGTACTCTGCTTCAGCCAACGTTGGCAGAACCCGGTCAAGTGGGGTCATTACGCGGACCGGCATAGAGGCCTGTGTCTGGGATTCGACGTCGCCGCGGATTTGGCTGCCCCGGTTTCGTACACGCATCGGCGGTTGCGGGGGCTCACGAAGAAAATTTCTAGCGTGGCACTAGATCAAGAAATCACGAAACGGTTACTCTTGACGAAGTTCGTCCACTGGCGCTATGAAACAGAAGCGCGCTTGTTCGTCCGTCTTACCGAAGCGAAGCGTGCACCAGAGTCTGAACTGTACTTCGAAGAATTTTCGTCGCAATTAAAGCTTGTCACTGTAATCGCGGGAGCTGAATTTACCATCCCGCGGCTCCGGCTTCGGGAAGCGCTCGGACCTTTGGCCAAATGCGTCGAGATGTTCAAGGCCCGGCCAGCGTTCAGGAATTTTCGTATCGTGCGCAATAAGGATGAGTCGCGTTGGGAATAGCCGAAATCGGGTCGTTAGCCTTGGGTGTCTAAGTAGATGAGATTCTCGTGGTGCACCAGTCCGAGGCGGACGCGGTCGAGCCAGCCGTTCCGGCCGAGGACATTCTTCTTGATGTGGGGATCGGCAAAGAAGTAGACGATTGAATAGGTCGTCACGCCGAACGCGTTGATCTCGACCTCATGGCCGAATGCCTCGAAGGAACTGTTGGCTGTAAGAAACCTCGTCCGCAACCCCGTCGTCACTTCGATGCCGAGCTTCGTCGCAACCATGGATTCGAAAACACAATACGTGGAGCCGGTATCAAGAGAGGCAAAGAGCCGAACGGCAGCCCCGCCGGATCGCAGCAGAATCGGAATCGAAATTACGTCTTCGGCGGAGGCGTAGCAGTAGACCTCGCCGAACTCCAGGTTGTGCACGCCTACCAACCGCCAAAAGGTAAGGTGTTATCTGAAATACGCGCGAAAATCGGATCGATCGCACCCGCGGACTTTGCGGCCTCGCCAACTTCGACAAGGTCGTCGCCGCTGGCGAACAGACGGTAGCCTTCGAGCGCCACCCACTTGCCAGCATATGGGGCCGACTGCTCCTTTATCCAACGCATCTCCTCCGTAAGCGGATTCCACGGCTCGGTGGATCTCCAGCTTCGCGGCTTGGGTTCCGTCGCGAGCGTGAGAGTAACGCGTTGATGCTCCGGCAGCGAGAGTGGCTCGACCGGGCGCAGCACGCCGTTCTCGAACACCGCTTCCAGTTGTAGCGTCATGACACTTCCATTTAATCAGAACTGGAACTTCATCACCAGCAGCATGTTCGCGTTGGAAGTGCCGACGTCGGAGAAGCTGCCGCGCGTGCCCGTGATGCGGCCGAAGGCGCCGGGGTTGTTCAGATTAAACGTGCCGTCCGGCGCGTTGAACTGCGGCTGCTTCAGCGGGAAGTTATTGGCGTCAAGGCGCAATTGGAAGCGGTACTTTTCGGCGAAGGTCCACCATTTGGCCAGGGAGAGTTGCGTCCAATTCAAGCCGGGCGCTTCGAACGTATTGCGTCCGAGCGTGCCGGGTGTATAGGCTGGCGGGTAGGCGAATGAGTTCATCCGCAGATACGGGTTCTGCGCGGCGAATGGGAAACGATTGGGGCCGATCGACCAGTTGGGCGTGTAGGCGTCGGCGGCGGGTACGACCATGTTTGGCCGCTGCTCGCCCGCGAGATAGCGATTGGGGCTGCCACCCATGCCGACCGTGAATGGCGGGCCGGATTGCAGCGTCTGCGTCATCGTCAACTCCCAACCGCCGATGGCGTGATTGACCCAACCGGCGTTGGAGAGGAATTTGCGGCCGCGGCCGAACGGCAACTCCCAGGAGAGCACGCCAACCATGCGGTGAGTGAGGTCGTAGTTGGCGCGCGCCTTTTCCAAACGGCGGTTGTAGAAGGTGATGCCGTTGTCACCTGTCTCGCCTTCCGTTTCGGTGATCGTCTTCGACCATGTGTAGAACGTATTAAAACTCAAGCCGCGATCAAAACGTTTCTCGATTCGAAATGTCCCGGCGTGATAGGAGTTGTGTCCGAAATTTGAGAACAAGTTTACGTTCCCGAATTGGGTGTAGGGTTTGAAGTTTTGCTGATTCTGGAAGATTTGATCGAGCGTGGCGCGATCGCTCGAGATATCGAGCGGAAGGACGTTTATGTCCCAGTTGTTGATGAGCCCGACACCGGACTGGCCTTGATACTGCGCCTCGGCGACCCAGTTCTTCGCGAAGTTCCATTGCAAGCCGCCGGACCAGCTCATGATGTAGGGCATGCGCATTCCGGGGTCATACCAAGCCGCGGCGCGTCCGCCGAAGTTCTGGCCAACGAATGGCACCGAGCCGTCGGGCTGGACGTTGAATTGGAACGTAGGCGGGCCCTGCGAAAGGCGGAAGACATGCTGAGGATCGCCGACGGGCGCGGCAATGGTGGCTGTTGCGAGATACTCCTGGAACATGATGTTCGTCGCGGTGGCGAAGATGTCCTGATGCACAATACCAAAGGAGCTGCGGAAGACCATCTTGGGATGGAAGTTCCACGCCAGGCCGAGCCGCGGGGCAAAGTTGTTCTTGTCGCCGCGGGCGAGGCCTCCTTTCGGATGAAGAATCGCGCCGGTGCGGCCGCTGATAGGATCGCGCGCGGTGGGATCGAACTGCGACTGCTGTCCGTACTTGGTCTGGAACGGCGACTCATACGACCAGCGCACGCCGAGGTTGAGCGTCAATCCCCGGACCGGCTTCCAATCGTTTTGGATGTACCACTGATGCGACCACCAGCGGGGCAGCCAACTCGCCCGCTCCTGTGTGTACGTCGCGCTGCCAACGGTGCCGAGCAGGAAGTTCGCGAAACCGTTGCCGGTGTTCGGAGTGAACGGCGCGTTGGTTCCGGTGAAGTTGTATGTGCCGCTGGGGAGCGCGCCGACGGTACCGTTGTAGCGGGTGCGGATCAGTTCGTAACCCATTTTCCAGGTGTGCTTTCCGTTGGTCCAGGTGAAGTTGTCTTGGAAGGTGAAGTCCTCGCCGACGTTTTGAAAACTCGGCAAAGCGCCGATGCCGAATCCAATGTTGAAATTTGGAAACGTCGCGCCGCTGACGTTGGGAATGCCGAGTTGTTTGGCCCAGTCCTGATTCGCGGTGAGCGCGGTTTCGTAGCGCGCTCGGCGATTGAAACCGGCACGGAACTCGTTGCTCATCGTGGGTGAGAGGATCAACATGTCGGAGAAGGCGAGATTGATGTGATCGACGGGCGCGGGCTGTGCGTTGGGATCGATATCGCGCCAGTTGTCGAACTGGGCTTGATGATCGCCCTTCCAAGCGCGGTGCGCGGCGTGCGAATACCGCCCGAAAATCTTGTGATTGGCGTTGAACTGGTGATCGATCTTTTCGTCCCAGCGAATGCGGCGGATTTTCTTGATCTGGTTCTGAACGAGATTCAAGATCGGCCCTGTGGCGGTGGGAGTACCGGCGGAGTTGGCGGCGGCAAGGGGTTTGCGGTTCAAGAAATTTGTGACCGCCGGATCGAAGAGACTGCGGGGGATTTGATTGTTCGGAAACGGATCGCGGACGTAAGTTGAGCCGGTTTGCCGGGTAGTAAAGGGGTTGAAGATGGGTAACGGGCGAGGCGAGGTCTGTCCGCCGAAGGAGAAGTCGCCGTTGTACATGGCTTCGGAAGGAACCGTGATCTGGGCGCTCGAAGTACCGGCGTTTTCAAAGTGTTGTTCCCAACCGGTTAGCCAGAACGTCTTGTTCGTGCCGTCGTAGAGTTTCGGAATCTTGACGGGACCGTGAGCGAGAAAGGTGGTTTCGTGATAGGTGAAGGGGTTGGTACGCGGTAGTTGCTCAAGATACTGGCGGTGAATCATCTGCTTGGTGATGAGGCGGTCTTCGGCGGAGAAATGCAGTTGATTGGTGCCGCTCTTGAATACGATCGACATGAGGCCGCCGGCTGAGTGGCTATGTTCGGCTGGGACGCCCGTGGTGTGGACCTTCACCTCCTGGAAAGCGTCTTGCGTTGTCGAGATCTGCTCGTTGGTACCGCCGATATTGCCGATGCCGGGCTCCTTGCCGTTGATGCCGTCGACTTGATAGCCCATCGCGCGGGAGCGTTGTCCGAGCACGTGGAAGCCGTTGATCGAACCGGTGCCGGGATAGTAGAACAACATGCGAATCGCACGCTTTTGGCTGACGGGAATCTTGAGCAGCGTCTCGCCATCGAGGACCGCGCCGGCGGCGGCGGTTTCGGTTTCAAGCAGCGGCGCGCCGCCTTCGACTTTAATGCTCTCGGTGACGGCGCCGATTTCCAGGCGCACGTCGATGCGCGGGATGTCGCCGGAGCGCAACGGAATTCCTTCGCGCAGATACTTCTTGAAACCAGCGGCCTCAACGGTGATACGGTAGTTGCCCGAAGCGAGGTACGGGACGTAATATGCGCCTTCCGCGTTGGTCATCGCCTCGGAGACGAAGGCGGTGTCGGCGTTGACGACCGAGACTTTCGCTCCGGCGAGGATTGCGCCGGAGGAGTCGGTGACGGTGCCCACGAATGTGCCGGTCCCGGCGGTTTGGGCGAAGACGCCGCAGTTGAAGGCGACGATCGCCAGGCCTAGTCGAAGCATGCTGATTCTCCGGTAGTTAAGAAGCTGTAATAGCTGTATCACGGCCATACCCCACTTCGCAATCCGAGTAGCTGCGTTACAATCGCGTAGATCAGCCGTGGATCTCGATCAACTACACACGTTTCTGGAAATCGTCCGCCTGAAAAGTTTTTCGAAGGCGGCGGTAACGTGTTTTCGAACGCAGCCGGCGATCTCGGCGCAGGTCCGGCAATTGGAATCGGAATTAAACACGACGCTGTTCGAACGGCTTGGTACGCGGATTTCGTTGACGATGGCGGGCCGGATTTTCGCCGAGTACGCCGAGCAGATTCTGGCGCTGCGAAAACAGGCGCAGGAGACCATCGCGGAGCTGGAGAAGGTTCCCCGTGGCGAGTTGATCATCGCGGCCAACGAGGCGACATGCATTTACGTGCTGCCCGAAGTGTTCTCGCGCTACAAGCAGCTTTTCCCGAATGTGCAGCTGCAGGTGGACCGATCGTTTGGCGCGCGTGTTGTGGAAGCCGTCATCGACAATCTTGCGGACTTTGGAATCTGCCAGTTGCCGATTCAGGAGAAGAAGCTTCAGGTCGTTTCGATACACACCGATGAAATCAAGTGTGTTGTACCGCCGGATCATGCGCTGGCCGGCGCCTCGTCGGTGGCATGTGGCGAGATCGTCAACTATCCTCTGTTGCTGCCGCGCGCGGGCACGACGCGAGCACGATTGAACGCATGGATGGAGGCGAGCGAAGACTCGTTGAATATCTCAATGGAGCTCGATTCCACCGAGATGATGAAGCGGTTCGTGATGGCGGGCCTGGGTATTTCTTTTCTAGCGGCATCCAACTGCGCCGACGAGGTACGCGATAGCAAACTGCGGACTATTCCGCTGGCTCCGGAACCCTTGGAACGGCGGCTCGGGTTGATTTATCGTAAGGATAAGGCTTTGTCCAAAGCCGCGCTGGGCTTTATTCAGGTTATTCTGGATCAAGCGGGTGTGAAGGCGCCCTGAGACTTCGATCGTGGAAACGAAAACACTTCAAACGTCAACCATATTGATTGCAACGGGCCAGCGGACGAGGATGTTTCGTTCGAAGGCGGAGATGCCGGCCGAAGTGCGATCGAAGATGCAAAAGGCGCTGCATGGGCCGGGAGCGGGAACGATCTTGATCGCCGATCAGCGAGGCCGGAAAGAGATTTTGAAGATGCTCCGCGGGGAACCGTCGGTGTTGCGATCCGCTGGGCCAGCATCGATTCGAAATCGAACGCCCGTCAAGCCCGAACGACGTCTTGCCGCGGCTCGGACGACAGTGTCGTTGCCGGAGTGGCTGCGGCCGCGCTGGGTGCGCGCGGCGATCGCGTTTTTCCTGCCTGCCGCGATCGGCGCAGGGTTCTACGCCCTGCTTACAACAGGCCGATAAATTTTGTCTAAGAGCCGGAGTTCCACACCGATAAGGGTTGTGTGGAGCCGATGTGTTCTTATCGATAAAACGACACCTGGATGGCAGCGCGGCCGAGATGGCTGGGGCGTTATTGCAGCTTTCCAACATGCTGTTGCGGGCGCTGCGGCTGCACGCCGTCCGTGGCGATGAAAACGACCTGCACCGCTTCCAATCGAGCATTATGCAGCTCGAACAGCGGATCGGCGAAACACCCAACCCGAAGGACGTGTTGATTGTCGCTGGCGAAGCGGCGAAGGCGTTTGAGGATTACTCGTACCAGACGACGCGCTTTCTGAACGTCCAGAGCAACGAGTTAACGAAAATGATCTCGATGTTGACGGGCACGATCACATTGATATCGGACTCCAGCCAAATCGCCGTGTCGCAGTTGACGCGCGTGGAGAGGCGGATTGAAAACATCGCGGGCGCATCGGATCTGCCGGCCATCAAAGCGGAATTGGCCGACTGCCTGGCGATGGTTCGCCAGGAGGCGATTCGCCAGCGAGAACAAACCCAGGCGACGATTCACTCCCTGCAACGAAACATCTCCGATTCACGGCAAATGTTGGACGAAGCGGGAAAAGGGGCGGATTCGAAAAGACTGGAGCCACTGTACCGCGATCCGGTAACCGGATTGCCGAGCCGAGCCGATGCCGAGGACGCGATTACCCAAGCGCGCCGGAAAGGGAATCATTTTCTGGCGATATTGCCGATCGATCGCTTCTCGTTGATCCAGTCACGGTTCGGCGCGGACTCGGCGGACAAGGTAGCGGCTTTCACCGCGACACACTTCTCTCAAAACCTGCAGCCCGCCGACCGGTTGTTTCGATGGAGTTCAAACGCCTTCGTCTTCTTGGCCGAGCGTACCACGCCGGCCGATACGGTTCGAAGCGAAATCTCGCGATGGGCGTCTCAAAAGCTTGAACTGACGCTGGAACACCACGGCCGCGAAATTCTGCTGCCGATCAGTTCGAGTTGGGTGAGTTTTCCGGCGGCTGAGGGCCGCTCGCGAGATGCGCTATTCGAGAAGGTCGATGCGTTTCTGAATAATCATGTTCACGCCAAGGAGTCGTTTTCCTAATGCTGCCCAAGACAACGAATGAACGCCGCGCCACGCCGCGATTCGAGATGAACCAACCGGCGTTGTTGACGCTGCTCACCGATCCGCCGGAAACGATGCAGGCCGTCATTGCCGATGGACACTTCAAAGGGATGCGGATAGATCTTCCGCGTCAGGTATCGGTCAATCAGGCAATCAAGCTCGAGGTCGGAGAGTTCATGATACTTGGCGAAGTTTGCTATTGCGGTCCATCTAACCCGGGCACGCCACTGCCGTTCAGCGCTGGGATCGTTGTGAGCCAGATTCTTTCAGGAATGGGGGATCTCCGGCACCTGCTCGACGCGTTACAACACGAGGAACGGAAGGTGGGCGAGGAGTCGCGTGTTATTCTGCCTCTGAATGGCAGATAACGTTGTTGTATTCGGCGCCGCGGGACAATTGGGCGTCGAGTTGGTTACCGTTTTCCGATCGCGTGGATACGCGGTTCACCCGTTTAATCGCGCGACGGTCGACATCACCGATCTGCCGCTGTTGGAGCGAACGCTGGCGGCGATCGACCCGGGGGTAGTGATCAATGCGGCGGCCTACAATCAAGTCGATGTGGCCGAACAAGAACCGCAGGCGGCCTACGCAGCCAACGGGCTTGGCGTG
>Ga0194122_10006807_pt1 | contig 10190 bp, 7 predicted proteins | sample TA2MahCa10mmetaG_FD_155487 | JGI IMG/M metagenome (GOLD analysis project Ga0194122, IMG submission 155487) | Freshwater microbial communities from Lake Tanganyika, Tanzania - TA2015021 Mahale Deep Cast 10m | ecosystem: Environmental > Aquatic > Freshwater > Lake | place: Tanzania: Lake...
TAAAGTACTCGGCTTGATCGATCGGCTTCGCAACAAAGAAATCGACAGCGAGGAGCGGATCAATAACAAACTGATTAATTCCCAAAATACTATTGGCATGATTAACTCCATCTTGATTACCCATAAGCCTCCGCGACCCTGAGATCCCGCTCCGTAGCTGGCCTGCAGCAGCAGACCGCATTGGCAATGCGCTCGGTCATGGCAACCATGGAGAAGCGCCGGTTGAAACGGAAGCAGTAGGCACCGAGGTAGCGCCTGGCGTATTTGTCGAAATTGAAGGCGTGGAAGGTGCCACTGAAGCTGGTCTTGAGGTTGCCCAGAAGGGTGTTGATCCAGCGGAACTGGGGTAGCTCGTTGGGGTGTTTGCCGCCGGTGATGACGGCCTTGTGGTGGCAGTTGGCTGTGGTTACGGCGCGGAAGCATGCCAGGCCATCGGAGAGCACCTGGCTGCCGGGACTCAGGTGGCGCCTGGCCCAATCGGCAATCGCCTCTGAGCTGAAACCGCTCACGGCCGTGATCCTGGCGTGAATCGGATGGCCGGCCTCGTTCAACGAGACAGCGGCCACGATCGGAATCTTGTTCTCAGATCCGCGACCTGCTTTGCCACCAGGGCGTTCTCCGCCGAGGTAGGCGTCATCCAGCTGGATCTTTCCCCGCAGCAGATAGACCTCCTCCCGTTCACTCATCGCTCGCAGGATCTTGTTGTGCAGCAGCCAGGCGGTGTCGTAGTTGACGCCCAGGTGGCGGCTGAGCTCGAGCGAGGAGATGCCAGTCTTGGCCTGACCGATCAGATAAAAAGCCAGAAACCAGGTGGTGAGAGGCAATTTGGTGCCCTGCAGGATCGTGCCGGCCGTGAGTGTGTGATGGCCGCAACTGCGGCACTGATAACGCTTGAGCCGCCGGCCGTAGACGAGTCCATGCGCATGACCATCGCAGCGTGGACAGCGGAACCCATCAGGCCAGCGCATTGTCTCCAGAGCCGCCTCACATTGCTCCTCAGTGCCGTAGAGCCGCTGGAAGCCAGGCAGCGAGAGGCCTTTCTGGAACTGGATGCCGCTGCGCGCCATGGCCTAACTAATGCATATGTACCAGCCTAGGCGACCTGGGCGCTCTGTGCGGAGCGAGCTGGGTAATCAAGTCGGGCAATGCTTCAACCCAGCCAGGTGGTGGCCAGTCCAGCCCAAAGCAGCTTCGAGAGCAGATGCAGGGTCTGGTCGATGCGCAGGGAGTAGCGCTCGCGGCACTTGACGAAATCAACGAGGCCATGAACGAGCCATTCCGCCAGACCGAGCAGGGTGCTGCCGGTAACCACCGCCACAACAAACCCATGGATCGCAGCGTGGGAGGCAAGCCACAACTGCCAAGGCAGGGTGATGTCCTTACCGGGGCGTTTCTCCACCGCCATCCGATCGCTCTGGAGACCGAAATCCGCCACGAAGTGACCCATCGCCAACAGCAGAAAAAGGTCAAGCCCCGAAGCGATCGACGGCATGGCGGATGAGCAGGTGAAGCCTAAGGATGACAACTACTGAACGCAAATGCCATGCAGCCGCCTGGGCGGATCCTCGGCAGTCTGCTGCTGATTGCGCCATACAGGCGCGACGAAGCTCGCAAAAATCCAATTGGTTGGCGCCACCATCATGACAGAGATGCCAGCAGCGGAGGCAGGCCAGCTGATACTGGTGTGGCAGGCAGACCTAGTCTCGTGGATAGCCAACCCCCGCAGTCTGTGCAGCCTGCAAACAAGGCAATACCGCTAAAAGCTCAATCCAAGACAATCAGACCGTCACATTCAGTAGCCTCTGGTAAGGGGAATCTTCGGCTTGGGCCATCTCGTCGTGGCGACCCTGCTGCACCACTTGCCCGGCATCAAGCACCAGAATCAGATCGGCGTCGCGGATCGTGCTCAGCCTGTGGGCCACGATCAGCTGGGTGCAGCCTCGGCGACGTAAAGCCTGATCGACCAGCAATTCGCTGGCGGGGTCTAGGGCTGATGTGGCCTCGTCGAGCACCAGAATGCTGGGGTTCTGCACGAGCGCCCGGGCGATTTCAAGCCGTTGCCGCTGCCCGCCCGAGAGATTGCTGCCTCCTTCCCGCAAGACGGTGTCAAATCCTTCAGGTAGTGCGAGCACAGTGTCGAGTATCTGGGCGTCAGCGCAGGCCTCCCGCAGCTCCTTGTCGGTGATTTGTGGATTCCACAGCGACAGGTTGTCGCGCACACTGCAGCCATAAAGATGGATCTCTTGCTCCACCATGGCCAGGGACGACACCGCGATCTCGCGCGGGATTGCTTCCAGTGGTAAGCCGTCGTAGAGAATGGCACCTGCTGTAGGCCGATACAGCCCGGCGATCAGCCGCGCCAGCGTGCTCTTGCCCGAGCCGCTGCCTCCAACAAAGGCAATGCGCTGGCCGGAATTGATCCGCATCGAGAGCCCTGCTATCAATGGTGGCTTGATGGGCACATAGCCAAAGCTGAGATCATTGATCTGGACTTCGCCAGACAAGCGGGTTCGGACTCCTCCCCAGCTCTGCAAAGGCGGCGCCTGGGTGACAACGGCATCGCGGGGCTGCTCGAGCACATCTTCAAGGCGCAGTACCTCGGCTTCGAAGTCAGGAAGGCTCTGCACAAATTCGATTACATTCTCGATTTCTCCCTTGAGGCTCAATGTGATCGCCTGGGCAGCCAGGAGCATGCCGAGGGTCAGCTGACCCTGGATGACAAGCCAAAACCCCACCAGCAAAATCGCAATTTCGTTGAACGTAGTTAACGCGCTGGGTATAACTCGGATTTTAGCGTTGAGCAACGCCAGACCCTGCACAGTGTTGAGTAGACGTGTCTGGTACCCGGCAAAGCGTTTGAAAATGTCGGCCTCAACCGCCGAGGCTTTGACGGTGTCGATGTGGCGAATCGCGCTGACTACAACGGCCTCGGCCTTAGCCGCATCCTTCTGCAATTTGAGGTTGGCGTCCTTCTGGACGCGCAGATTGAACACAACCACAAGGGCATTGACCCCAGTTGTAATACCGATGATCAGCCCCAAAAGGGGGCTATAGAGCATGGTGAGGATTAGGTAGAAGACCAGCATCACCAGCCCAGTAAGCATCGGGATCAGCCGCTCACCAATGAATTCGGCAATGCTGGTGTTGCTTTGCATACGGCTCGCAACGTCTGCCGCATAGCGCTGGGCGTAATAACTCTCGGGCAGGGCCAGCACCTGGTGCTCAAACTGTGCCGAAAACCGCCGGGCAAGCCGCTTTTCAAGGCTGCGACTGCCCACCAGCTGTAGGTGCATCATCAGTGCCTGGGCCGAGATGGCTATGGCCATGGCCCAAAGCATCGGCTTGAGCCAGCTATTGAATTCATTGCCGATAATTTCATCCATGTAGATCTGGGCGAAGATCGGCATCACCAGCTTTGGCAGGATCAGCAGCAGGCCGGCCAGCAGCACAAAGCCCACCCCCAGCGGCTCGCTGCAAAGGCGCCGCCACACGATCGGCCATACGGATGGTGCTCGGCCGCCGCGCTCGAAACCAGGGCCGGGCTCCAGCACCAGGGCAATGCCGGTATAGCTGATATCAAATTCCTCAAGACTCACTGTGCGTGGTCCGAGGGCCGGATCATTGAGCGCGACGCGCTCACCGGCAAAGCCCTCAAATACCAGAAAGTGATTAAATTCCCAGAACAGGATCGCCGGCGGTTTGACCTTGGCCAGGGCGGTTATACCCTTTTTGAAACCCTTGGCATTCAACCCAAGGCTTCGTGCGGCCAGAACCAGACTCGCTGCGTCGCTGCCATCGCGGGAAACCCCGCATAACTCGCGTAGCTGGGTCAGCGGAACATAGCGGCCGTAGTGCTGCAAGACAATACTGAGCGACGCTGCACCGCACTCAGTGTTCTCAAGCTGCAGCACCGTCGGGGTGCGCACCAGGCTACCCTGCATCCGCGCCTGGATCGGCTGCAAAAGCTGCTGCACCAATTGGATCAGGGCCACGGTCATGGCAATGTCAGTAGATGCCGCTGAGATCCCGCAGCAACGGGATCACATAACTGATCGGCCTGCGCTCTTCCACCAGCACCCGCACACTGGTCGGTGTGCCCGCGGTGAGGTTGAGATTGGGTCCATCACCGCTGCCCCAGTCATAGCCGCTGAAGGTCGTTGGTTTGCGCTGCAGGGAGGTGAGCACTTCAATCAGTGGTCCTTCGGTTTTGCCGCTCAACGCTTTGAGCCAGGCCGGGTTACCTAGCCGGCTGGTTACGGCTTCCTCGCTGACGGGCAGGGCGCGGATCTGCAGAATCCGCCCTTCGATGCCGCCATGGCGTTGGGCCTTGGTGCTGGTGGGCGTGATCTGCACCCGCTGGCCCGGTTTGAGCCGTTTGCCATCACCGGGAGCAAAAAATGCCAGGCTTTGCAGGGTAGTTGGGCTGCTGCTGCTGTCCAGCTCGAACAGGGTGCTGCCTTGCTGCACCACCTCGCCGAGTTTCACCTGCCGATCAACCACACAGCCGCCTTTCGGTGCGCGAACGATGGCCGTGGCCAAGATCGATCGCTCAAGGTTGCGGATCTGATTGCGTTGCTCCTGGATCTGCTGTTGCCGCTGATTGTTTCGCCCCTCAAGCTCGAGGCGCGTGGTGGTGAGCTGCTGCTGGCGCTGGGCCAGGTCGTCCTGACTGATGGCTCCACTGCGGGCCAAGCCCTGTACCCGGGCGAGCTGCTGTTGTAGTTCACGTTCGCGCTCTGCCGAGAGGGCATCTTCGCGGCTGTCCTGACTGAGCAGCAGCTGCAACTGACTGGCGGCCTTCTGGCGGTCAAGGTCCTGCTGAGTCGATTCAATGCGGGCCAGCGGGGTTCCCTTGCTGATGCAGTCGCCCACCTGAACCGTGAGCTCCGCGATGCGACCAGCCAATTCACTTTGTACGCGCTGCAGGCTTTCAGCACGGATCAGAACCCCCTGGCCATTGATGCGTACTGGGAGCCTCCCGAAGATCGACCAGATCAACAGACTCAGGCTGAAACCTGAGAGAGCCAGGATCAAAGTCCAATAGCTGGGTCGCAACAGTTGCATCGGTTGGTCGAGCTGTTCGGGGGTATTAAGCGCATCGAGCGCATTTTTACGAAACAGGCTCATGCGATTTGACGCTCCATCATGCGGGCAAACAATCCGTCTTCTGCCAACAGAGTGTCGAAGCCTCCCTGCTGGCGCACCTGGCCAGCCTGAAGCACCACAATCTGATCAGCATGGCGAATGGTGCTCAGGCGGTGAGCGATCACAACGCGGGTGATCGAAAGTTTCTCCAGGCTCTGGCTGACCACCGCCTGGGTGCGGTTGTCGAGGGCACTGGTTGCTTCATCGAAGATGAGCACACGGGGGCGCCGCACGATCGCCCGAGCAATGGCGACGCGTTGACGCTGCCCCCCCGAGAGCGTGCCACCACCCTCCGGGATGACGGTTTGCATGCCCATGGGCATCTGCTGGATGTCATCGGCCAAGCCAGCCAGCTCTGCTGCCTCCCAGGCCTGCTCAAGACTGATCACCTCGCCGCCGGCGATGGCCTCAAACAAATTGCCACTAAACAAGGCATTGCTTTGCATCACCGTCCCGATCTGCCGCCGCAGACTATCGGGCCGCAGACCATTTAGCGGTTGACCATCATAACAAATTACGCCATCCTCGGGCTTATCGAAGGCCAGCATCAGGCGCACGACCGTTGATTTTCCGGACCCTGAAGGGCCCACAATCGCCAAAAACTGCCCGGGCCGCGCATGGAAGCTGACCGTGTCAAGCACTAGAGGTAGACCGGGCTCGTAGCGATAGCTGACACGGTCGAATTGCAGACCCCCCTGGAGCACAGGCACCTCGAGCAGGGCTTCAGAGACTTCAGGCGTAGCTTTAAGAATCGGCTGAGCACGCTCATAGATCACGGGCACATCAAAAGCTCCAACCAATAATTCAGCAAAGCTGGCCATGGCACCGATAAAGGTTCCGAAGGCAGAGAAAAAGCCAAGCAGCTGGCCGGCATTGGGAGCGGACAGGTTCGGCATTGATGCGGCCTCGGCCAGCAGCTTGGTGATCACCACATAGAGCATAAGATTGCCCAGATTGGGAATGATCGAGCCCAGCAGTTTGCCTATTGCTTCCTTGGCATCAAGCGCTTGTTCAAGCACCACAGTACGCCGGAACTGCTCGGCCCACCAATGAGCGGCTCGCGTCTCGGCCCCCGCAAGGCGCAGCTTTGAGACTGAGCTGATCAACTCAAGGTTTCGGCTCTGGGCCTGGCCGCTGATCTCTTCCTTCCTGCGCTGCAACGGACGGCTCTGGATGCCGATGATCGCCGTTGGGATCAGCAGCATCAGGGCGATCACAAAGGCCAGCAGGGTGAGCTTGACACTGATCTTGAGCAGGAACAATACGTAGATGCTGCTCAGCACCACCTTCAGCAGGCCTCCATCCAGCAGCGACTGAATTTCTTCACGCAGCTGATCAAGGGCGCCGAAACGAAGCTGTAGATCGCCGATCGAGTAGGTGCCGAAGAAGCCAATCGGCAACGACAGCATCCGCTGGATTGCAGCCAGTTGTGACCTGGCAGCCCCCTGTTGCTGTGGCAGCAGCAATGAACGGCTTTGGGTCCACTCCAAAGCCACGCGCGTTAAGCCCGCGGCGATCAGGATGCCGGCGATCTGGATCAATAGGCCAAGGTCCCGATCTGGCAGGGCCTGGTTGGTGATCACGGTGTTGAAGGTGGGCGTGAGCAGGCCCAGCAGCGTGGCCAGCAGCATCACGGCGACGCCGACCCGAAAGCCGCCGCTCAGGAAGCCGAGGCTTGCCCCCATTGCCAGCCCCGTGAAGCCCAGGCCAAAGATCCACCGGGCGGCGCCCACCTCGCGGCCGATGGAGAGCAGAAATCCCAGGGCCAGGCCGAGCAGCAGACCACCGATCACGAAGCGGGAACGGTGCTGGGGGTGGCCGTAGGCGAAGCGCAGCAGCCCGATGGTGGTGAGGTCCTGGGGTTGAAGAGCCGGGGTGACCGCCACGGCCCGCGGAGAGATCTGATCCAGGAGCCCGGGAACCTGGCTGAGTGGCCGTGGTTTGGCCATGCGGTCCGGCAACCACACCTGGTAACCCGCCGGTGTTGAGTGCAGAAGCAGGGGCGCTGAGCTCGGGTCGCCTAAAAAAGCGATCAGATCCCCGCAATCCTGGTGGCGAAGGTCACCTTGCAGGCTGACCTCGCGTCCGATCAGGCCATTGGCGCTCAGCAGCTGCTGCAGCTGCACGCGTGGTTCGGCGGCCGGCTGGGGTGGGAGCTTCAGCGTTGCATCGAGGCTTGGTTCAGCCCTGCGGCCCATCAGGGCCGTAACACAGGCCTGCAGTGGGTCGACTGTTGCGCTGATCTGCTGGTGCGCGATGCCTTGGCCTTGCAAGGCCTGCTCCAGATGCAGAAACAGCCGCAGGTCGCTGCCTGGATCCAGGGGTGAATGGGCAGTCTGGAGCCGTTTCAGGCGGCTTTGGGCCTCGGCCCAGACGGCCTGAATCAAGGCTCCTAGAGGAGGTTCGCCAGCATCACCCCACCCCGGTGGCTGCGGGAGTGCTGCGTTGAGGCGTTGCCGCAGTTCCTGATCATTGAGCACTGCATCGGATTCGAGCGGTTCCAGCTCGCAATCGTTCAGGGCGCGGATCCGCAGTTCGGACGTTGCATCGAGCCCAGCAGGGCGCCCTGGAAGCACAGCCTGGCCCGTCAGACTCACCAGGGCCTGGCGTTCAAGAACACTGCCCTGGGGTGAGAGCTGCTGGAGCACCAACAGCAGCTCACCGCTGAGCAGGGTTTGGTTCTGCAGCGGCCAGGGCTGCTCTTGACCGGCACGCAACTGCATCGCCCTAGCCCTCCTGGTTCTGCAACTGACGGCAGAGCCAGTCGAAACGCGAACCTGCGGTGCTGATTCCCGTCAGCTGACCCAGGTCGATTTCTTCATCATCGCGCTGGGCTTCCGCCTGGCGACTGGTTGCGGCCAGCCCACGCTCCAGCAGCTGATCGCGACTTCGCTGCGACAGCATGCGGGCCAAGGCGCGCCAGAATCGGCTGGCTCGCGCCGGATCCCCTGCCAAGGCAGCCAGCAGGGCATCGATGTTGATGTTCAACAGTTCCAGCCCATCCAGGGTGTCGACCCTGGCGCTGGCTCCATGGCCGCCACGGTTGAACAGGCTCATTTCACCGAGCAGTTCACCGCGCCTGGAGCTACCCACAACCCGCAACTGGCCTTGGCTGTGAACCTGTACACGGGCATCGCCTGCCAACACCAGTGACAGGTCGCTCACCTGCTGGCCTTCGTCGATCAGCACACCGCCGGGGGGCAGGCGCTGCAACTGGCCGAGGTTGCGCAGCCAATCGACATCCTGCTCGTTGAGGTCGGCAAACAGCACCAACACCTTCCGTAATGGCTCGTGCTGTGATCCCGGAAAACGGTGAACCCAAGCATTCTGGTTCTGGATCTGAAGGCTGAGTTTGCTGCCTATCGCCTGGTAGAGCAGGGCGGCGACAGGATGTCCGTCGCGTCTCAGGTCATCGAGAGATGCGTGGCTCAAGCGCAGCAGATGGGATCCGGCAGCAGCCCATACGCTGGCGACGGCGGGGCGAGCCTCGAGCCAGCTCATCTCCCCAACAATGCTGCCGACGCCGCCTTCACCCAGGGGCACGCTGCCGCCATCGACAGCTTTCGTGGCAATGCGCAGCTGACCGCGCTCGACGACAAACACAGCACCGCCTAGCTCTCCCTCGCGCACGATGCAGGCCTCATCGCCGAGTACTAGTGGGTGGGCGTTGGCACGCAGCCACGGAATCAGCTCGGGATTGGCCTGCTCGAAGAGGTTGTAGGCCAATGCTGTTTCAAGGGCCATTCTGCATTTAAGCCTACGTTTGAGGAGATGGAGCTGCAAGCTCGATTGAAGCCCCAGGTTCCTGCCCATGCTCTTATTGCGAGGGAGGACGGGGGAAAGCTCCCCCAGGGCCGCAGGCCATGGGCAGACGGGCAACATCGATGACCGCGAATCTCGCCAGCTATTGCCAGGGGTTTGCCCGCGCCGGAGAGCCCTGGCCCGAGCTCCCACTGGAGGAGGAGCCAGAACTGGACTGGTGGCGCCGCCTGATCGCCAGCTCCCCAAGAGGCGAGCTGGCTGGTTTGCCGCTGCTGAGCGCTCTGGGAGCCGCCCTACCGCAACTGCATCTGCCTCAGGAGGAAGGCATCAGCCACAGCGAGCGCTACACAGCGCTGGTGCTGCGGGGGGAAGGGACAAAGGCGATCAGAGATTCAATGGGGATGTCAGGGGAGAGCGCCATGCCCCGATGGCATCAGCCCGAGGCACTCAGGCTGTGGGTGGCGGCGCACCCCTGCGGGGCGATGCCGGTGCTGGAAACACCTAGCAGATTCGACTTTGTGCGGATGGTTCGCGCCTTGGCACACCAAGGCGAACCCATACCGATGGCCGACGGGGTGCACGCTCAGGCGATCAGCGGTTTGATCCACTGGGGCCTGATTCACCGGTTCGGACGCCAGAGCCGGGCCCGCCTGATCGTGTTGCATCAGGCCCCCTACAGCTCCGTGGCCGCTGGCGAGCTGCCCGCCCAGCTGGGGGAATTGGGCGAGCAAGCCTGGTTAGCTGCCTCCAGCACTCTGCGTCTGGAGCATGAACTCACCCATCTGGCAACCCAGCGGCTCCTGGGCGAGATGCGAGTGAACCTGCTCGATGAGCTGATTGCCGACTGCATGGGCATGGTGGCAGCGCTGGGCTGCTTCAGCGCCGAACTGTTTGGCTGTTGTCTTGGTAGCAGCAAGCCCGGCGGCCGCTGGAGCACATACACGGTGGGGCTGACCGCCGCGGAGGCCAATCAGGCATTGGAGTTCGTGATGGCACGGGCGCAGGAACTGGAGCATCAGCTCAGGGGCCGTCCGGCATTGCTGGATTCCACGAATGCCATGCAGCGACTGCAGTGGCTCACGAGGCAACAACTCGATCAACCCATTCATGGCGCGCCCACCAGCCATTAGCCACCGCCCATGCAATCCAGGCGTTCAGGATCCGAACACTGCCAGGAAGCCCATTGATTGGCCTGCACAGTGCTGGCCAGGGGCTCCAGGTGACGGCGACAAATCTGCAGCATTGCCTCACTGGCGGCTGCCACCCCGAAACTGCCGGACAGG
>Ga0194122_10006814_pt1 | contig 10182 bp, 10 predicted proteins | sample TA2MahCa10mmetaG_FD_155487 | JGI IMG/M metagenome (GOLD analysis project Ga0194122, IMG submission 155487) | Freshwater microbial communities from Lake Tanganyika, Tanzania - TA2015021 Mahale Deep Cast 10m | ecosystem: Environmental > Aquatic > Freshwater > Lake | place: Tanzania: Lake...
TAGGCTTCGCCGGTGGGCATTCCGGCGTCGGCTTTGAACGCGAAGCAGCGCGCGCTCCTGAACGAAGTCATCGCCGAATACGCCAACAACATCGCCGAGCCCCTGGCCGCACAGCGCCGCGACCAAGCGCGGCGCGCGCCGCTCGACAAACTTTTCTTCGCCTGGGCGGGAACCACCGAGCGGCCGCCCATCCGCACGCCCGAGATGGGACGTCCCACCACGGGCTACCGGCACCGCGAGGGAGTCTACTACCGGGTGCAGAGCCCCAAATTCCTGATCGAGTTCAACAACACGCAGAACTACGCCAATCACAGCCATTCGGTGTGGCGCGATTGGAAGGGTGACTTCGGACTGGACATGCTTTCACTGCACCATCGGATGTTCCATCGCGGCACTTCCGGAGCCGCCACCGCCGCCGGCTTTTAGGTACTACTACGCGACCGGGTTGCGAAGAATCCCGATCCCTACGATCTCCACTTCGACAACGTCGCCGCGCTTCATGGCCGTGGTGGTGCCGCCGGTGCCGGTGAGGATCAAATCGCCGGGCAACAGCGTCGTCGACTGGCTGATGAAGCTCACCACTTTCTCACAGTTGTGAACCAGATGCTACGTGTTCTGATCCTGCATCACCTTTCCGTTCAAGCGGGTCATGATGTGCAGGTTGCCGTAGTCGATTCCACGCGCGATCACCGGCCCCTCCGGGCCAAACGTATCGGCGCCCTTGGCCCGCCACCACTGGACATACTTTATCTTCGGGTCGTTCTGCCAAATCCGCTCGGAAACGTCGTTGCCGCAGGTCACTCCGAAAATGTAATCCTTAGCCTGAGCCTCAGTGATTTGTCTGGCCGTCTTGCCGATGACGATCACGAGTTCGCATTGGTAGTGGACGTTCGTGGCGCCCGGCGGAAAAACGATCGGGTCCCCGGGATTCTGTAAACAACTCGGGGGCTTGTAGAATGGCTCTGGATTTGGCCTGGGCGCGGCCTTGCCGAGAGGACTCCTGTAGTTCCCCGCGAGCGCAAGGATCTTGGTCGGCTTTTCGACCGGATACAGCAGCTTCACTTCGGACAGTTTATGCTTGGCGCCCGTCTCCTTGGGATTGGCAAACAGGTCCCCGCTCAACTGCCGCACAGTGTCGCCATCGACGATCCCGTGCGCGACGGTGTTGCCGTTCTTGAAGCGGCAATACTTGATGACTTTCGATTGGGCCGGGGCTTGCGGGACCAAGGCGGTGGCAGCGGCGCCGATTCCAGTGAGCAGTTCTCTTCTGTTCATAGCGACCGTTATTCCTATCATGAAAGCGCGGCGTGACGCCGCTATCTCGGCCGCAGCGCGCGGCCCAGGAATTCCTTCACCATCGGAACGATCTTCGGGTCCTTCTCGAAGCCCTGTCCGTGTCCGGCGCCAGCCACCACGTAGAGCGAAACGGGCACGCCCGCCTTTCCAAGCGCCGACTCAAGCACCTTGCTCTGATCCAACGGCACGAGCGGATCCTGATCTCCATGCACGATCAAAAACGGCGGGTCGTCCTTCGAGGCATAGGTTGCCGGATTGGCGCGCGCGGCCACTAGATCGTTTTCAAGCAGCGGACCGCCCACCAGGAGCGACTCCGGCGAATCGATCGCATTGTGCTTGAACGGCGCGGACGGCAGCGCATGCGCATCCATCCGGAGGAAGTCCGTTGGGCCGAAGTAGTCGACCACCGCCTGGACGCGGCTCGACTTGCCGGTGTGCTCGCCGAGGTCGAACTTGTCGCCGGCCGTTCCGAGTAGCGCCGCGAGGTGTCCGCCCGCCGAGGCGCCCCAGGCGGCAAAGCGGGCCGGGTCGAGAGAGTACTTGGCAGCGTTGGCTCGCAGCCAGCGCACCGCGGCCTTGCAGTCTTCAATCTGCGCCGGGAACTTCGCCTGGTGGCTGAGCCGGTAATTCAGCGAGGCAATCGCATAGCGCTCGCCGGCGAGCAGTCGCAGCGCGCGCGGGTCGGCCTTGCTCCCCGTCTTCCACGCGCCCCCGTGGATCCAAATCACCAACGGAAATGGCCCCGCGCCCGAAGGCACATAGAGGTCGAGCGTCTGGCGCTCCGCTCCGTAGGACACATAGGCCAAGTCGCGGCTCACCTTCCATCCATCCGGATCCGCCGCCAGCAGGAGAGCTGGAGTGGCGAACGCGAGTAACGCTACAGCGGTGTACATGTTAGGCGCCTTTCGGTGTCGACCAGTGCGTGCGGTACTCGCGGCGCACCAATTTGTTCGCCTCGGTGTCGTTCACCACTTTTTCCGTCTTCGGATCAAAGCGAATCGTCCGTCCGGTCCGCGCGACGATGTTGCCCAGGTGCGCCAGTGACGACGCCCAGTGGCCTTCTTCGATCTCGACTTTGGGCCGCTTGCGGCTGCGCATGCAGTCGAGGAAATTGCGGGCGTGCGGCGTGTCGAGGGAGGACTTGTCGTGCTCCTCCCAGTGGATTTCCTTGCCGGCGTCGTCCAGCACACGATAGCCCCAGTTGCGGCCGCGGAATCTGCCGAACTGCGCCACGCCTTTGTCGCCGTACACAGCCACCCCGTTGTCGCAGCCCTCCATGCCGTACGGATTCCACAGGCGCTGCTCATAGAACATCACCGGGCCGCCGGCGAACTCGTAGTTGATGCTCATCGTGTCCGGCGTTTGTTGATCGTCGTCAAAGTACATCTTGCGGCCCATGCCGCTGACGACGGTAGGCAGTTCCACCCCAAGAGCGCGGCGGGCGATATCCAGTTCATGGACGCCATCGTTGCCGATGTCGCCAGCGCCATAGTGCCAGTGCCAGTTCACGGTGGAGTGATAGCGGTTCAAATTGAACGGCATTTTTGGCAGCGGGCCTGTCCAGGTTTCATAGTCGACGCCCGACGGGACCCTCTGGTCCTGTTTGTGCCCGATGTTGCGGCGCATCTGCACATTCCACACCTTGGCCATCAGCACGCGTCCGAGCTTGCCGGATTGCACGTAGTCATGAAAGGCCTGCGTGCAGGGAAGGCTGGGCAATTGAGAGCCTACCTGCACGATACGCTTGTTGCGGCGCGCGGCCTCCACCATCAGGCGGCCTTCGCGGAGGTTGTGCGAGCAGGGCTTCTCGACGTAGACGTCTTTTCCGGCGCCGCAAGCGAGGATGGTGCCCGGTGCGTGCCAGTGGAGCGGTGTGCCCATGACGATGGCGTCCACGCTCTTGTCGTCCAGGCACCGCCGCAGGTCCGCCACCAGCGGCGGGCGCTTGCGGCCGGAGCCTTCGATGAGTTTGTAAGCCGCCTCCACCACATTCTCATCCACGTCACACACGTAGGCGACGTTGACGTCCGTCTGCGCGCAGAACGCGGCGGTGAGACCGCGTCCGCGTCCGCGCACGCCCATCAACGCGATGGTGATCTTGTCGGAGGCGGCGGTGGCGCGCCGTGGGGCGGTTGCGGCGGCGGCGGCGAGCGCGGCGGGCAAGAAGGTTCTACGTTCCATGGTTGCGATTCTTCTCCTCACTAGAAGCTCAGACGAAGCCCGAGGCGGAACACGCGTTCGTCCACGCCTTCCCGCGCGTTGGCGCGGACGTTGGTGATTTCGGTGAAGCCGCCCAGGTTGCGGATGGTGCCATCGGGATTCAACTGCAGGTTGGATACGTTGGCACCGGGGTTTCCAAAGTGCGGCGTGTTGGTGGCGTTGAATGCTTCGGCGCGGAACTGAATACGCCACTGTTCGTTGATGGCGAAATCGCGGGCGAGGCCGAAGTCGACGTTGACTAGGCCGGGGCCGCGCAACGAGTTGAAGCCGGCGGTGCCGTAGCGCGCCTGCGTCACGGGAGCGTAGGCAAAAGGATCGAAGAACGACGAGCCGCGGCCGACGCCGCCGACTCTGGAGACCACCGATTTCACCTGGTCGGCCCGTTGCGTGTTGAACGGCGCATTGAGGCTGGTGTTGGCCGAGAGCACGCTGAACGGCAATCCGGAGAAGGTGCTGAAGATGCCGTTGAGCCGCCATCCGCCGGCGATCCAGGAAGCTGCGCCGCCGGACGAGGCCCAGCGCTTGCCCTTGCCGAAGGGCAGTTCGGCCATGCCGGTGACGACGAAATTGTGCGGGCGGTCAAACCCATTCACGGACCGGTTGAGGCGGTAGAACTCGGGATCGTTGATGGCCGGCTGCAGATCGCTGCGATCGTTGCAGCAGATGCCGCGCGATTTGGAGAACGTGTAGCTGGCTTCCACCTGATATCCGGCGGCGAAACGGCGTTCGAGGTTCGCCTGCAGCGCGTTGTAGTTGGAACCGCCGGTGGGCGCCGTGATCTGCGTGGACGCCGGACGTCCGAACTGCTGGAAGAACGGCTGGCCGGCCTGACCGCGGCCCGGCTTTCCGTAGTTCATCTCAACGTAGCCGAGTTGGCGCACCTGGCGCGTTGCGACGTATCCGGCTTGCCCGGTCCAGCCCCACTTCAGTTGCTTCTGCATGGTGAAGTTCCACGACTGGACGTAGCCGCGCGGGAACTTGTCGGGCAGCGTGAAGGCGACGACGAAGTTCGGGATGTCGATGACGCCGCTCGAAATATTGGGCGCCGGGATAGCCGGGATGCCGTCGCGGACGCGGCCTGAAGCGGTGAATGCGTTGGGCGGCGTGATGTTGAGTCCGGTGACGACGGGGTAGTTGGTCCGCATGGGCCGGGCGAGCGAATAAGGATCGATGCTGATGCCGTAGCCTGAGCGGATCACGAAACTATCGGAGGCGCGGAAGGCGAAGCCGATGCGGGGTGCGAAGAGGCGATTGCTGGTCTCCACTCCGCAATCACGCGGGGTGTTGCCGGCGCCGCAGATGAGCATCTTGTTGGTCCGCCAGTTGTAGCGTTCGATGCCGCGGTCTTCTCGCGTGGGCATGGGGATGTGTTCCCAGCGCGTGCCGTAAGAGAGCGTGAGGCGGCGGCTGACCTGCCACTGGTCGCGAATGTAGAGGCTCTGCAGCCAGGCGCGCGTGCTTACCCGGTCCGGCAGCATGAAGATCTTGTTGACGCCGGTGGCGATGCCCATGAGGAACTGCGCGTAGCTGTTGAACTGGTTCGGCGCCGGGCCGCCGTTGAGCGCGGTGACGCCGCCGGAGAACGAGAAGCCGCCCATGGGCGCGCCGGATGCGCCCACCAGTTCATGAGTGACGTGGTTCATGTGCTGGCGTGATGCGTCAAAGCCGAAGCGCACGTTGTGGGCGCCGCGAAGCCAGTTGGCGTTGGCGGTGTACTGCCAGGCCGGGTCGTGCCAGATGATGGGAGTGACGCCGCCGCTGGAGCCGACCACGGTGTAGTTGGTGATGTTGAACTCGGGCCAGCCGCCCTGCACGCGCCGCGGGCCGTTCGTACCGGGGATACCGAGGAATTCAAGGCCGAGCTTCTCATCGATGCGGTTCTGCAGTGCCGAGGTGTCGAGCAGGTTCCAGCCGAAGTTGGCGTCCACGATGAAGGTCGGCGACAACGTATACGTGCCGGCGAAGGTGGTGGAGTAGGTGTGGCCGTTGGCAAACTTGCGGCTTCCGCCGAGGTCGCCCAGGAGCAGATCGGTCTTGTTCTCGTAGCGCAGTGTGCTGAGACGGCCGTAGACGTTCAGCCGCGAGTTGACGTTCCAGTTGACTTTGGAATCGATGGTGTGGCGATCGAACGTTTCAGGCCAGTTGCGGTAGAAGTTGTTGGCAATGCCAGGCAGGGTGGGCTGAGGCGTCAGTTGCACGAGCTTCTGGATGGTGGGATCGAAGAGCGAAGCCGGGACGCGCTTGTCGGGGTAAGGCATGCGGCCTGTGCCTGTGGCCGTGCCACTGGTGGGATCGTAGATCTGGTTTTGCGAGGCGGACATGTTGCCGGCGCGGATCTCGGCGGTAGGGACGGTGCCGAAGGCGTCGGCCACCTTGCGGTCCAGCGACGCTTCGTAGCTGACGAAGTAGAACAGCTTGTCGCGCTTGATGGGTCCGCCGATGGTGCCGCCGAACTGGTTGAAGATGGCCTTGGGTCTTTGACCGAGGGGATTGAAGTAGCGGTTGGCCTGCAGGTGCTGGTTGTTGTGGAACTCGAAGACGGAGCCGTGGAGTTGATTGGTGCCACTCTTGATCTGCACGTTCACCGCGGAGCCACCGGCGAGACCCTGCTCGGCGTCAAAGCTGTTGGTGACCACGTTCACGTTTTCGATTGACTCGATGGAGGGCACGTGCGCGGCGTACCAGGGGAGCCAGACACCGTTGGTGGCGGTGCCGTCCACACGGATGCCATTGCCCATAGACGAGGTTCCGTTCACGTTGTAGACGAGGGCGCGGGACGGGTTGGCAATGTTGCTGCCGGCGTTCTGAGGCGGCGAGATGCCGGGCACGGTGAGCAGAAGTTGCTGGTAGTTGCGGCCCTGCGGGACGGGCAGGTTGACGAGGTTGCGCGAGCCGATTTCGCGCCGGACTTCCGCGCGGTCGGTTTGGAGAACAGCGGCTTGCGCGCTTACCTGGACCGATTCGGTGACAGCGCCGATCTGCAAAACCTGGTCGACGCGCGTTACGTTGTTGATGCTAACCTGAACGCCCTCCTTCTTGGAAGTGGCAAAACCGGATTTCGCGAATTCGACGAGATAGGTGCCGCTGGGCACGGCCACCACGTTGTAGACACCTAGTTCGTTGGTTTCGGCCTGACGGCGTTGACCGGTCTGCGTGTGCGTGAGTGACACAGCGACGTTGGGTACGGTGGCTCCGGATGCATCGCTTACGTTGCCTACCAGGGACCCGTAGAGCACCTGCGCGGATGCAGAGACGGGGAGAAGGAGGAGGAAAACGAGTGTGAATCGCATTACAGCACGACATCATGTTGCAATACCTTTTGTCAAATTGTCAAATGGCACCGCAGGCCGCGTAGAATACACTTCAGATTCCCTTGCACACATCGAGACCAGATTCCGATTCCGAGAAGGACAAGGCCGCCGAGGAGGTTGTCAACCTGCTCGCGGACTTTCAGATTGCCCTCTCTGAGAACAAGCGCAGGTATCCTATGCAGCAGTTCGAGGTCTTCCTCTGCGCGGCCCGGCAGTACATTGAAATGACTGGGAACGACAGGATGGTTCACAAAAGCGTTGCTCAGTTGGTCAACGGCCTCAGAGAGTACCTGCAATTGGAGCGGAAGACGGTTCCCGGCGTCGTCCTGTTCGAGGCAGACCGGTTGGAAACGCAGTTCTTCGCAGGCTACGACCCCGGCTTTGAGGGCGACGAACCTCCGGGTCTTTGAGCAATGTATCGGCTACTGCGTTGCGCGCCGCCAGAACTGCACCGCCGGAATGAACCCCAGCCAGAACCCCGACGCCGGCATCAGCAACACGCCAGCCGCGCACAACGCGTCAAAACCCAAGGCGATTCCCCGCGAGAAACGTCCGCCCGAAACTTCGAGCCGGTGCGTCACCCAGCCCGTAAGGATCAACACAAATCCGGACAGCAGGAACCAGACCAGCACCATCCTCATCGGGTTGGCTTCCGCTTGACCCACCACGCCGGCGCGCCACAGTTCAATCAGTTCTTCGCGCCCCAGCGCCACGCCGACCGCCTGGTGGATCACACCGATCGCCATCAAAGAAACTCCGGGAGTCACTCTACCATACGAAACGGTATTGTCCATACGGTGTAGTATGGCAATTCGTCATGCCAAAAGCAACAAGGCTCCTGACGCGCGAAGACTGGATCGACGCCGCCATCGAAGAGCTCGCCGTTACCGGCTTTGAAAGCCTCGCCGTCGAACCCCTCGCCCGCAAGCTGCACGTCTCCAAAGGCAGTTTCTACTGGCACTTCCGCGATCGCGGCGACCTCAGCGCCGCTGTCCTCGCCGCCTGGAAATCCCGCGCCTTCACCGATGTGACTGTCCGGCTCTCCACCATCGCCGACCCACGCAAGCGCCTCGCCGCTCTGATCGACGCTGCCTGTAGCGCGCCTGCCCGCCTCCGCGCCGAAAGCGCTATCGTCTCGGCCGCCCTCGCCGGCAACCGGCAGGCTATTCCCGTCGTACGAGATGTTACCGCCGGCCGTCTCGCCTATATCCGCGCCATCTATGCCGAAATGGGTCTGCCGGCTGAGCAGGCAGCCAGTTGGGCACTCACTGCTTATTCCGCCTACGCCGGCGCGGTCCACCTCGCCGCTCTCGGGGCTGTCGCCTCAGAGGCCCAAGTCCGCGCTCTCGCCGCACACCTCGAAGGCCTCCTCATCCCCGCTCGCAACCGGAAGCCCGTCGCCATCCCGCGCAAATAGCGTCAGGATGCGGCGGCGACGGCTCGCGTGTGATCGCGCCGGAAGAAGAAGAGAATGCCGGTGAGCACAATGGCCGCCGCCACCAGATACATTCCGCTGGTGAACACCATCACGCGATCCACGCCGATGTTGCTGCGCGCGAGGCCCCCGAGGAACGGTGCAAAGCCCGACACGACCGCGCCCAGGAGATTCAGCACGCCGATGGCCGAGGCGCGGTGCGCCGGCGGCACAACGTCGAAGGCAGACGCGGCCTGGTTGCCCGAGATGAAGCCGGAGAAGAAGCCGAACGAAATCGCCGCCATCCGCGCGGCCTCCAGCGTGGCAGCGTGGCCCAGTAAGTAGATGCTGGGGCCGGCCGTGCAAAACGCCGTCAGGATGATCCAGAAACGGGCGGCGGGTGTTTTGCGGTAGCCCCAGTCGGCCAGCGTGCCGCCCACGAGGAGCCCTGCGATCGAACCGAATTGCGGGTATACGCTCGCCTCGACGCCCGCGCGCGTCAGGCCGAGAGAAAACTTATCGTGATAAAGCGTCGGCAGCCACGTGTACACGAGGAACAATCCAAAGGTGGCAATGCTGACGTAGAGCGTGACCACGCACAACGACGGAATGCGCAGGAGACCCAAGAAGCTGCGCAGGTCTGCTTTCCCCTCAGCGCCGGCGCGCAGGAACGAAGTTGGCACGCGGCTCAGAAACCGCCACAACGGCAACGCGAACAGAATGCCCACGGTGCCCAGCGCCCAAAACGCCACGCGCCAATGCAGATGCTCAGCAAGCCAGCCGCTGAGCGAACCGCCGATGGCCACGCCCGCCGTTTGGCTGGTGGCAAAGACCGCGATGGCCTTTGAGCGCGATTCCGGCCCGTGCGCGCTGGCCATCAGCGCGAAGGCGGCCGGCATGAACAGCGATTCGGACACGCCCAGCAGCCCGCGCAAGACCAGGAGCGACGGGCCGTTAAAGGCAAAGCCGGTGAGCAACGTGAAGAAGCTCCACAGCACCAGGCTGCCGGTGACCACCTTGGTGCGCGGCAGGCGATCGCCCAGGATGCCGGAGAAGGGCGAGGAGAGTCCGTAGATCCACAAAAAGAGCGCGCCGGTGAGTCCCAGCACGGTATTGCTGAGTTGAAACTCCGATTGCAACGCCGGAAAGAGCGTGTAGACCACCTGGCGGTCCGCGTGGTTCAGCACGTAGCAGAACCACAGGTAGGCGACGAGCGCCCATTCCACTCTCACAGCAGCAATCCGGCAATCGGCTGCCCAGTGGCGTCGCCCAATCCGTTGGCGATTTTCACGGGACGTCCAATCGGGGTTCTATACTCCTTGGTCCAATCGACGCCGAAGGCTTTGTAGATGGTGGCAAACAGATCGCCCATGCTGGTGGCGCGGCTGATGACGTTGGCGCCCTGCGCGTCGCTTGCACCGATCACCTGCCCGCCTTGGATCCCTCCGCCAGCGACGACAAGCGACCAGCAGTTGGGCCAGTGGTCGCGGCCGAGATCGGGATTCACAAACGGCGTGCGGCCGAACTCACCCATCGCAAGCACAATCGTCGAATCGAGCAGCCCGCGTTCGCTGAGGTCGTCCAGCAGCGCGGCCAGCGTCCGATCGAGCGTGGGGCACAGGCGATCGCGATGGCCTTCGTCGTTCCGGGCATGCGTATCCCACGAGTTGGCGTGATAGCCGGCGGCCGTCACAAAACGCGTGCCCGCCTCCACGAGCCTGCGCGCGAGCAGAGCGCTTTGACCGATGGCGTCGCGCCCGTAGCGGTCTTTCAGCTTGTCGGGCTCGCGCGACAGATCGAACGCATCGCGCGTGCGCGGGTTCAGCAGCATTTTCCACGCCTGCGCCGTGAAGCCATCCATGCGCGCATGCTCGGCGCCTTCATGCAGGCGGCGATAACGCGCGTCCACGAGCTTCAACATCTCCTGGCGGCTGTGCACGG
>Ga0194122_10006822_pt1 | contig 10172 bp, 7 predicted proteins | sample TA2MahCa10mmetaG_FD_155487 | JGI IMG/M metagenome (GOLD analysis project Ga0194122, IMG submission 155487) | Freshwater microbial communities from Lake Tanganyika, Tanzania - TA2015021 Mahale Deep Cast 10m | ecosystem: Environmental > Aquatic > Freshwater > Lake | place: Tanzania: Lake...
CGGCCGGTAGACGGACGCTCAGTGTGTTGCTCATATGGCTGAACTGTATGACACAGATCCTGGATCTCCACAAGAGCCCGGCCGGTTCTCGTTTGTACGACCGCCGGACCCGTCCGACTACCGAGGGCCCGGGGGCAGGGTTTCGTGGAGGAAGTCGGTCATCAACTGGCGGAGGTGGACGCTGGTGTTGAGGCCTTCGCTGATGGAGTGGGAGCGATTGGGGTAGGACATCATGCGGAACTGCTTCCCGTGGGCGATGAAGGCGTTCGCCAGCGCCTCGGCACCCTGGTAGTGGCAGTTGTCGTCGCCTGTGCCGTGGATGAGCAGCAGCTTGCCCTGCAAACGGTCGGCAAAGGTCAGCGGGGAACCTTGTCGGTAGCCCTCGGCGTTGTCGGAGGGCAGGCCCATGTAGCGCTCCTGGTAGATGGTGTCATACAGGCGCATGTTGGGGACGGAGGCGATGGCGATGCCCGCGGTGTAGAGGTCGGGATGGCGGAGCAAGGCGTTGAGGGTCATCGAGCCGCCGCCGCTCCATCCCCAGATGCCCACCCGCTTGGGGTCGAGGTAGGGGCGCGTGGCCAGCACGTGCTTGAGCGCGGCGGCCTGGTCCTGCGAGGCGAGCACGCCCACCTGCCGGTAGATCGACTTCCGCCAGTCGTGGCCCCGCGGCGTGGCCGTGCCGCGGTTGTCGAAGCTCATCACCACGTAGCCCTGTTGGGCCAGCATCCAGTGCCAGAGTTGGCCGGCACCGCCCCACTGGTCCTTCACGGTCTGCCCCGCCGGCTCGCCGTACACATGGATCAAGAGCGGGTACTTCTTGGTGGCGTCGAACTCCGGGGGCCGCAGGCACCAGCCGTCGATCTCCACGCCGCCCTCGACCGGCACCCGGAAGAACTCGCTGCCCGGGACCTTCAGGGTGGCCAGCTTGTCGCGGAGCTTCGTGTTGTCGGCCAGCACGCGCACGGTCTTGTGGTCGGGCAAGGAGATCAGCTCGGTCTTCGGCGGCTCGGTGAAGGTCGAGACGGTGTGGAAGGCCCAGCGGCCGTCGGGTGAGGCCACGTACTTGTGGGTGCCCGGGGCGTTGGTGGGCGTGATGCGTTCGAGCGATCGGCCGCGGAACGAGCTGCGATAGAGGTGGCGCTGGGTCGGGTTCTCAGGCGAGGCGACGAAGTAGATCTCCTTGCGGGCCTCCTGCACGCGGACCAGTTCGGTGACATCGAAGGCCCCCCGGGTGACGGCCTTGAGCTTTCCATCCTTCAGGCCGGCCCAGTAGAGGTGCTGCCACCCGTCGCGTTCGCTCCAGAACAGGAAACGGCGACCGTCGTGGTGCCAGGTCAGGTCGTTGTGGGCTTCGACCCAGGCCTTGTCGGTGTCGGCCAGCAAGGGCTTCACCTCGCCGGTGGAGGCTTCGGCGATGAAGACCCGGTTGGTGTTCTGCAGGCGGTTCAACTGCTGCAGCAGCAGGCGCCGGGTGCCCGGGATCCACTGGAGGTCATGGAGGTAGTGCTCGCGTGGGTCGCCGGGAGCCTTCATCCAGCGGATGTCGCCGCCGCCTGCGTTTACCACGCCGACGCGGCAGGCGCTGTTGAGTTCGCCAGTCTTGGGATAGGGGATGCGCTGCACCTGTGGGTACAGGCTGTCGGTGTTGTTCACCAGCGTCACCTCGCGGACCCCCTCGGTGTCGAGCTGCCAGAAGGCGATCAAGCGGCTGTCCGGGCTCCAGCGGAAGCCGTCCTGCATGGAGAACTCCTCCTCGTACACCCAATCGAAACTCCCGTGGATGAGGTGCTCGTTCGGCGTGTCGGTGAGGGGGGTGATCTTGCGGGAACGCAAGTCCTGCACGTACAGGTTGCGCTCGCGGACGTAGGCCACGCGGGTGCCGTCGGGCGAGAACTTGGCGAACTGCAGGCTCGAGGCCGGGGCGTCGCCACCCAGTTGGAAGAGTTCGTGGCTGGTGCGATCGAGCACCCAGTAGTCGCCGCGGGCGTGGGTGCGCCAGACCTTCTTGGTGTTGGTGTAGATGAGCACCTTGGAGCGGTCGGTCGACCAGGTATAGCCGTCGACCGACAGCGGTTGGGTCTTGCCCGCCGGGATGAGCTCGGAGGCGGCCAGCAGCACGTCGCGACGGTCGGTCTGCGGATCATGGCGGACCAGATCCTGCCCGGCACCGCCCCCCGAGGGCTTGTCCCAGGTCACGTAGCCGGTGTTGTCGTCCAGCCAATGGCCGCTGAAGCCTTCGCCGCCGAATTCGCCGCCCTTGAAGATCCGCTCGACGGTGAGCAGGGGGTTGGGGGCGTTGGTCGAGGCGTTGGTCGACGCTCTGTCGGCGGCCCGGGCGATGCCGGTGAGGAGCGGTGCGGTAGCGACGGCGAGGGTGAATCCTAGGGAGAGCCGCGGAGACGGGCTCCGGCGGTGGAGGGGTTGCGGGCGGGGCGGGCAGGGGTTCATCGAGGGGGGGGCAGGGGGTTCAATGGACGTCCACCACGCGCGGACCCAGCACCTCGAGGCGCGGCGTGAACCCGAGCCCGGGCCGTTGCGGAGCTTCCATGAAGCCGTCGACCCGCTGGGGGGCTCCCTCGGCGGTGCTGACGGTGACGTAGCTGTTGAAGTCGGTGCTGGTGAAGCGGTGGGCCTCGGGCGTGCTGTGGGCGAGGTGGGCGATGGCAGCGGTCGTGATATCACCGCCCCAGCTGTCTTCCAGCGTCATGGCGATGCCCATGCTCACGCAGAGATCGCGCGCCTGCCGGGTCTTGGTCAGTCCGCCGAGCTTGCTGATCTTCAGGTTCACCACGTCCATGGCCAGGTCGGCCTTGGCGCGCAGGAGCAGGTCGAGGCTGTCCACGTTCTCATCCAGCACGAACGGGTGGTCGGTCTGGCGGCGCACGGCGAGGCATTCCTCGTAGGTGAGGCAGGGTTGCTCGATGTACACGTCGAGGTCGCGCACCGCGCGGGCCACGCGGATGGCCTCGTGCTGGGTCCAGCCGGTGTTGGCGTCGGCCACCAGACGCTCGCCGCCCTGGAGGATGCCGCGCACCGCGCGGATGCGGGCGATGTCCACATCCGGGTCGCCGCCCACCTTGAGCTGGAAGCGGGTGTAACCCTCGGCCCGGTAGCCCGCGACCTTGGCGGCCATGGTCTCCGGGTCTTCCTGCGAAATGGCCCGGTACAGGCGCACGCGATCGCCGAAGCGACCGCCGAGCAGCGTGCAGACCGGCAGGCTGGTGGCCTTGCCCAGGAGGTCCCAGCAGGCGATGTCAATGCCCGACTTCACATAGGGGTGGCCCTTGAGGGCGGCATCCATGCGGTGGTTGAGCTTGCCGAGCTCCAGCGGGTTCTCGCCGATGAGGTGCGGGCCCAGTTCGAGCAGGCCAGCCCGGACTCCGGCCGCATAGGCGGGCAGATAGAACGGCCCCAGCGGGCAGACCTCGCCGTAGCCGACGAGGCCGGTGTCGGTCTCGACGCCGACGATGGTGCTGTCGAAGACGGTGACCGACTTGCCGCCGGACCATTGGTAGGTGGTTTCGTGGAGGGGCAGGTCCACCTGGTGGGCGAAGATGCGGGTGATGGTCATGGGGTGGGTGAAGGGGCGGTGTCAGGAATCGCGGCCCCAGAGACGAACGAGCAGGGCGTCCATGGCGGGGTCGTGCTGCTGGAGTTCGAACCGGTTGAACGGGAAGAAATCGTTGCGCGAGAAGAAGGCCTCGGTGGATTCGGCGAAATATTCCATGGGGTTGGTCATCGCATAGGCACGGTCCCAATGCACTTGGCCGGCGGCGTCTTTCCGCTGGACGCGCTCGTAGCGGCCGCCGGCCTTGGCGGCGCGGTAGGCCTCGGCGATCTCGGCATTCGAGAACCCACCCGGCAGCACACGGTCGTGGTAGGCATGGGCCAGTTCGTGCAGCGTGAAGTTGGGCATGCGCCGGGTCTCCGATTCGAAGTCCGGGATGTCGGTGAACTCCACACCATGGACCATGGCGGGGTCGCGGCCATGGTCGCGCAACCAGTCGGCCCCCGGATGGTACTCGGCCCGGCCTCCCTCGCCTGGGTAGGTGCGGGTGAACCAGAGGGTCACGCGGCGCAGGTGCCCCACGGCCGGCTTCGGCACTTCACGGAGGATCTCGCGCAATTGGACGGCGAGCAGGTCCAGGGCCTTCTTGGTCTCTGCGCGCTGGTCCCGCCACAGTCGGGTGTCGATGCGCACGGTCCAGCCCTCCACCTGACGCGCGATGCGCCCGGGATGCGGGGAGTTCGGGGTGGCCGAACGGGTGGCCGAATCCGTCGCGGTGATCCGGGTGGCCAGCGAGCCGACCGCGCCGGTCCACAGTCGGGTCACCCAGGCTCGGCGGGACATCCCGGGGAGCGTCGGCGCGTTGCCAATCTCATGCGTGTTCAACCGGGTCATGGAAGCAGAGCCTGCGACCGGAGTCTTGGAAGAATCCGTCCCTCGGGGCAGTCTGCGGCGGCTCGGTCGCATCTCTGATGCCCGTCGGCTTTCGTGCCGGCTTGCACCGGCGCCGTGGCCATCCTCCCAGGCAGGCAGAGGTGTTCCTTGAGTTTCTGCAGCCGCCTGGGCCTTACGTTTCTGCATGAAATCTTGGAGCGCGTCTGGTCGGCGGGGGATTTCGGGTGACGCGGCCGCCTCGGTTCTGCGTCGGCCGGCGGTCGGGCAGGGGGCGTCGATGGCGTTGTGCCTGGGTTTGTCGGTTGCGATGACGGTTGCCGGCAGGGCCCAACCGCTGACGGGTTCCGAGATCGGCAGCCCGGTCCGACAGGACGGTCAGAGTCCCGCATCCACCCGGTCGGCGGTCGATGCGACCTCGAAGCGGGCCTCCCCGGTGCCCGCCCGGTGGGTCTACGAGCACGGTGACCCGACCGACGACGAGCAGTTCATGCTGGAATTGGTCAATCGCAGCCGGGCCGACCCCCCGGCGGAGGCTCGGCGGTTGGGCATCGAGCTCAACCAAGGATTGCCCTCCGGGAAAATCAGCGTGGATCCCAAGCCACCGTTGGCCTTCCAGCCCGAGCTCATCGATGCGGCCCGCACCCACAGCGACTGGATGCTCGATCAGGACGTCTTCAGCCATGATGGGGCGAATGGTTCGAACCCGGGCGACCGGATCCGTCGGGCAGGCTACCTGTTCAGCGGCTCCTGGACCTGGGGCGAGAACATCGCCTGGATGGGGTCGACCAGTGCCATCTCCACGTCCCAGGCCGTTGCCGCCGAGCATGACGGCCTGTTCAGGAGCCCGGGTCATCGCGTCAATCTCTGCGGTGATTTCGACGAGATCGGCATCGGCGCCCGCACCGGGGTCTTCACCCGGAGTGGCACGGCGTTCCAGGCGGTGATGACCACCCAAAACTTTGCCCGCAGCGACAGCACGCCTGGACCGCTCCTGGTTGGGGTGGTGTACCGTGACGCCGATGGCAACGGTGCCTATTCGCCCGGGGAGGGTTTGCCCGGGGTGAGCGTGATCCCGGATTCCGGCGGATACCTCGCCTTCACCAGCCGTTCCGGGGGATATGCCATCCCGGCGCCGGCGATCGGAATTCCCGTTGAGGTGACGATCACGGGGCCGGGACTGCCGGCCCCCGTTGTGCGCACGGTGACCTTCGATCCGGCCAACCAGAAGCTCGACATCGTGATCTCCGACGCCCCGGGATCGGTCTCGATGGATCTTCACGCGGGGCGCGTGGATGCCTCCGGTCGATTCAGCTTCCAGATCCGAGGGCCGATCGGTGCCCGGGTGCAGGCCCTTCAGTCGGCCGACCTCGCCACGTGGTCAACCTTGGCCACCGTCACCCTCGACGGCAGCGTGGCCACGGTGACGGATCCCGGCATAGGGCTATCCCGTCGGTTCTATCGGGCCGTGGTCATCCGCTGAGGTTCCGGGGGCCGGAAGCCCGCTCCTGCGGGGCCTTGGGTCGTGCCGGTGCCGCAGGTTCCCCAGGGTCCCGTCGGGCGGAGCGCCTGGACTGAATTGTCCGTGACAGGCCCTCGGTCGCCCATCAGGGTACGGGAATGAGGGGCATTGTGTTCGGAATGATGGCCTGGATGCCAGCGATGATGGCCGGGGTGGCCGACTCCCTGCGTCTGGCCGACGGCGGGGTCGAGAGGGACTTCGTCATCGCGACCGACGAGGTGCACGTCTCGGGCCCCAGGCTGGACCGGGTGGTCCGCGTCGGGGACCTCGGGGCCGCGAAATCGCTGCGGACGCCGGGCAGCCGGTTGCAGGCCGTGCTGTATCCCGAGGGGGAGCCGCGATCGGTCGGCCGTCGCCGCATCCTCACCCGCCGGGTCTCCGCGCGGTTGGCGCCCGGCACGGACGCCGCCCTGCTGGCCACGGCCGTCCAAGCCGCGTCGGCCGAACCGATGGCCTTCGACGGACGTCTGGTGGTGTTCGAGGCCACGGAGTCCTCTGGGCTCGCCCTCGCAGCCCGCCTTCGACAACGACCCGGGGTGCTGTGGGCCGAGGTCATCCTCGCGCGCCACCTCAAGCCGAGGGCCCAGCCCAACGATCCGTTGTTCCCCCGGCAGTGGACCCTCAGGAACACCGGCCAATCCGGGGGGGCCGCCGGCGCCGATGCGAATGTCCTTCCCGTCTGGGAGTCCGGTCGCCACGGGGAGGACGTGGTGATCGCCGTGGTGGACGACGGCGTCGAGAGCGCGCATCCGGACCTCGCCAGCCGCATCGTCCCCCAGGCCGGCTACGACTACCGGGACCAGGATTCCGTGGCGGAACCCGAGGGCGGAGAGGGGGCCGGTGGCAACGGCAAGCCGGCGGCCGACTCGCATGGAACGGCGGTCGCCGGCGTCGCCGCGGCCAGCGGCAACAATGGCATCGGCGTCGCGGGTGCCGCCTACGCCGCGCGCCTGGTGCCCGTCCGCCTGATCGGCGGCAACGCGGGCGACGACCAAGAGGCCAAGGCCATGGCCCACCGGCTGGACCTGGTCCAGATCAGCAACAATTCCTGGGGTGCCGACGACGACGGCAAGACCCTCAGCGCCCCGGGTCCGCTGGCCGCGGCCGCCTTGGAATCGGCCCTTTCCCAAGGGCGCGGCGGCCTGGGCACCGTCTTCGTCTGGTCCGCCGGCAACGGGGGCAACGAGAACGACAACGCCAACAACGACGGCTATGTGAACCATCCGGGAACCATCGCCGTGGGGGCCCTCAACGATCTGGGCCAGCGGGCCGACTACAGCGAGCCGGGTGCCTGCCTGGTCGTCTCGGCTCCATCCGGCAACGACAACGCCCGGCCTCCGGGATCCTTCACCACTGACCTGGTCGGGGAGCGCGGCTACAACCGGGCGGGCGTGGACTCCGACATCCCGGAGATCGACTACACCGGCACCTTCAATGGCACCTCCTCGGCCGCACCCCTGGTGTCCGGCGTCGTGGCGTTGATGTTGCAGGCCAATCCGAAGCTCGGTTGGCGCGATGTCCAGGAGGTCCTGATCCGCTCGGCATCCAAGACCCATCCCGGGAGTGCCGGCTGGTTTACCAATGCGGCCGGGATCCCCTTCCACCACGACTTCGGGGCGGGTCGGGTGGATGCCGCCACCGCCGTGGGATTGGCCGGGAGCTGGCGCAACCTGGGCGCCCGGCAGGCCGCCTCGGTGGCCAAGGTGACCAAGGACCTGCCGGGCATCCCCGACGGGGGGGTGTTCGAGGGCCGATTGCCGATCGCGGAGGACCTGCGGGTCGAACAGGTCACCTTGGAGGTGACGCTCAACCATCCGTCCCGGGGGGAACTGGCCATCGATCTGGTGTCCCCGGCAGGCACGGTCAGCCACCTGTTTGTTCCCCATGCCGACCCGAATGCCGACATTGGTCACCGCTTCACCTCGGTGTTCCATTGGGGCGAGTCGGCCCGGGGCGATTGGAAGCTCCGGATCCGGGACTCGGTCGCCGGCAACGCCGGCCAGGTCTCGAACTACCGTCTCGAGGTGTTCGGAACCCGGCCCGAAACCGTGGCGACCCAACTCCGGTTGACCGCGCTCGGCCAGTCCGCCGACGGCTTCCGACTGAGGTTGCAGGGCCCCGCGGATCGGGGGGTGGTGCTCGAGGCGTCCTCCAACCTGATCGACTGGCAGGTGCTCACGTCGGGGAGGATCGACGGGGGCGACGAGCAGATCACCGATCCGAACGCGCCCAAGACGACCCGCTTCTACCGTCTGGTGCTGGCGAACCCCTGAGAGCCCCAGGGGGACGCGGAGACCACGGCATGCCCATCCGGCAGACGGGTGGCCGACGTGCCCCAAGATTCCCAAGGCTGCCTCTTGGGGAAGACCGCCCCGAGGTGTCGCCACCGATCAGTAGAGTTGATGCCCCCGACCCGTGGGCAGGGTGTCAATCCTTCGATCGCGCCTTGGCGCGGCGTCCCACCGTGGCACGGGTGGCTTTCTTGGCGGGTGCCTTTTGGACGCCGGCGCGGCGGGTGGTCGCCCGCGTCTTCGGACGCTTTGCCGTGGAGTTCTCGCGCGGGGCCCGGTCTCCCGTCTTCTGGGTCGTCGTGGCCTTGCGGGTTCGCGGACGATTGCCGACTTGGACCTTGCGCAAGGTGGCTTCGCCGATTGCCGGCGGGTCCGTCTCCGTGGCCGGCAAGGCATCCGGTGGTGGATCGCAGAGATCGGGTACCGGGGATCGCAACCCATCGCGGGGTGTCGGCTCCGTCGATCGCGGAGCGGTGGTGCCGTCGTCCAATTCCACGCCGAAGAGGGCACCGAGGTCCTCGCCGGCCAGGGCCGGGTGAGCCGATCCTTGGGCATCGCCCGGGAGCGTGGCCGCTGCGGAGGCGGTTGCCGCGGCGACCAGTTCGGCCACCTCGACCCCGCGGAGCTGGAACAGCAGTTCGGGTTGGTGATCAAGGCGGGCGCCCACGCCGTAGAGGACCGCGGCGACGTGTTTGCACATCTCGGCCCAGTCCAGGCAGGAGCAGCTCATCTTGATTTCCGACGGTGCCGGGAAGAGTCCGGTATCCCGTTGGGTCACGTCGGTGAGGATCTCCTTGGAAAGCCTGCCCTGGAGCAGGTCCACCAGGTTGGTGACTTTTCCGGCACTGCGTTGCGTGAAGGCCGTCCAAAGGTCCGCCGGCATCGGCTGGAAGCGGATGCTGATCCGGTAAAGGGAGCTTCCCTGCACCAGTGCGCCCTCCTTGACCTGCTGGCGGATGCGGGCCAGATAGGTCGAGAAGAGGCCTTCCCGGCGCAGGAGCTCGCCAACGGGTTTGTCGGTGGACTGCGCCTCCAGGTAGATCTGGAATTTCTTCTCGGCGCTGAGGAAGCGGCGTTTCTTCGGGCCCGATTCGGGCGTGTCGGATGGATGGTCGTTGGTCATGTCATGGGTGGGTGTTGTGACCGCCTCAGGCGGGGGGATGGTTCCGGTCGCCCTCCGGGCTCCCTTCACCATCCCCCCGCCTGCCACCTCGCAGCGTATTGGATCTCTCTTGTCAGGTCACGGACTCAGCAACGGCGCGGAGAAAGTAGTTTCCGGCGAAGTTGGTCTCCTGTAGAGAAAAGAAATGCTAACAAGGCGCTGCACCGGACGGCAGTTCCGCTGCGCTCCATCGCCGCCGGTGAGCTTGGTCGTTAGGCGTCATCCGAGGAAGTTCGCATGCAAGATCGAGACATTGCCATACCCCAGTTGCCCGCCAGATCGATGGAGCGGACGGCCGCCTTATATCAACGGCTCGGATTTGATTTCGAGGTTGTATCGCCGGCCGGTGATTACGCGATAGCGGAACGAGGTTCACTGGAGGTCCACTTCTTCCTGTATGAGGGCCTCGTTCCCTCGCAGTCTTCCTTCGGCTGTTACTTCAGGGTTTGCGACGTGGCGCAGCTATACGCCGCGTTTTCTTCAGCGGGCCTGCCGGGCGCTGGAATCCCACGCATCACTCCCCTGGAGAACAAGCCGTGGGGGATGCGCGAGTTTGCCGTCATCGATGAAGACGGATCACTTGTTCGTATTGGGCAGGAGCTGTAGATGTCGCCTAACTATTCGCTCAAGCGGACAGATCAATCGCTACGCGATTGATGCTGCCGCTTAGCTCACGTGACAGGACCGCAAAATCTGCTCCAAGGGATGTGAGAGTCTCAGGCGCTGGTTGATGGTGGTTGGTTCGCTGCGGAAAGTCCATCCCCGGTGGAGGGGGGGGGGGCGGAGCCCGACCGGAGC
>Ga0194122_10006830_pt1 | contig 10162 bp, 8 predicted proteins | sample TA2MahCa10mmetaG_FD_155487 | JGI IMG/M metagenome (GOLD analysis project Ga0194122, IMG submission 155487) | Freshwater microbial communities from Lake Tanganyika, Tanzania - TA2015021 Mahale Deep Cast 10m | ecosystem: Environmental > Aquatic > Freshwater > Lake | place: Tanzania: Lake...
ACCCACGGTGAGGCCGCCCGAGCGCGGGATCTCCTAACCAACCTGAGCCTGTTCCTGAGCGGGTTGAGGAATACTGCGAAGCCGTTGGGCCCGGAGGGTTGTTGGGAGCGGATTTGGGCGAGGATCCTCCAGCCTTACCTGCGTCCTCGGGCATGGATACCGGCCAGAAGCGGGTGATCCGACCACTTCAGCCCTCAACCAAGGCCTCGGACGGCCTGAAAACCTCCAACCAACCGCCGCTCACAGCGCCGGCAACGGCGGAGCATTGGCGTCAACTGCCGGATTTAGGCTCAACGCCTCGCAGTGGCTGCGAGCCAACCGCGAGGGCTGGGGGATGGAAAACGGCAGCCGGCGCGTTTTTTGACCAATGACCTCACCGGGCAGTTGATTACGCTACCGGGTGCTGGATGGTCGTTGTTCCTTGGTTCTTGGGTTTTTGCACGCCGGATTTTTGTTGGTTTTCCTCCCTGCGCCGGCGGCGCTGGGAGAGGGCTTTGGCCCGTCGCTCCTCCACGATGGCCTGACGCAGGCCGTTGTGGGCTTGCTCCGGGGTGACGAAGTCGATGCCCGAGTGGTAATGCTCGGTGTCATACCAGTGGAAGTACCGGGTGAAGTAGGTCACGGCCTCACGGTCATCCAGGAACCGCCCCGGGTATTCCGGGGCGCGCTTGGCCGTGCTGAAGGCCGATTCGATGAAGGGGTTGTCGTTCGGTGTGCGCGGTCGGGAGAACAACTGCGGCATGCCGTGGTCTTCACAGAGCCGCTGGATCGGCTTGGCCTTCATCTGCCGGCCGCGGTCGTTCATGATCTCCGGCCGTTGGTCTTCGGGCAGGTCGAGGATGTTCTGGTGAGGTCTTCGATCCACGCGCGATTCTCGACCGTCGCGCCCTTGCTATTGGCGATCTGGGTGAAGGGCGTGCCCCAGCGAGTCAGCCCCATGATGCCACCGGGGTTGGCCGGAAAACTCGTCTCGGCGGCGGCCAAGGCCGGCACGAGGCCGGGCGGCGCGAGAAGCAGGATTATCAGAGAAGCCGCGCGTTTCATAGAGTGGTGGGGTCATGGAGCGATGGGTTGAATGGGTTGCGGCAAGCGTGCTGCGTTACAGGATTCATTTTTACATAACTCCAGCCTTCGACTTCCCCATCAGTACCTCGGAAATATCGCCGGGCTCGGGAACCGTTCCTCCGCAGTGTTGTTGTCGAGGTATTCCTCACGGGGGACCTGGACTTGCGGCCAGTTTCCGGGACGGACGCGGACCACTCGACCGGGCCGGATGCCCTCGATGATGAGATCGGTCTCGAACTGGATCTGGATGCCGCTGCTGCCGAGCGGGGCGTTTCCGGGTGCCTTGGTAACGTCGAGGAGGGTGCCGCGTGAGGCCATGTGCCAGGGGCCGTATGCGCCGTGGGTGTGTTTCAAGTTGTTCTCGACGGCGTTCATCGTGGCGGAGGTGCCTTTCTTGAAATCGGCGTAGAGCGAGTCGTCCATGCCGCCGAAGAGGGTCGCGGTGATGGTGGCGCGGCCGAACTTGCCATACTCGACGGCGTCGATCCACGCGGCCATCCAGCGACTGCGGATGAAAGCTTTGTGCGTTTCGGTCTGACTCCTGGCGGCGCGTTGCATGGCTGCATCGTCGAGCCAGATGTCGGAGATGTGAAAGCGGGTGAAGATGCCGTCGGGCGTGGGTCTCCACGTGATGCCGAGCAGCACGGCCTGGCCGCCCAGGGACTTCTTGCCCTCGGCGGGCCAGGCGTCTTCGGCAATGAGTTCCTCGATGCTGAGGCGTTCGCGTCCGCGCCAGGCGCGCGTGGCGGCGTCGAAGGTCATCTTTTCCTCGGTCGCTTTGGCATCGCTGCCCTGCTTCGGTTCACGCGTGGCGACGATCATCCCTTCGCGGCCTCTTGTGACATCCACTTCCTTCAGCTTCCAGACGAGGCATTCGCGCTGACAGTGGCTCGGTTCGTCTTCGAGCAGCAGGACATGATTCTCGGCAGGCGCGATACCGGTGCCGCGGTTGTGGTTCGCGTCCTTGCTCTTGTTGTCCACCGGCAAGACCGGAACGGCGGAAATTTTGGGGTCCGGAGGAAGGAAAGCGCGGACGTGCAGCACGGTGCCGAGCGGAATGTCCCGCAGATCCGCCGGTGCGCCGTGATAACTCACGATGCCATACGGCAACAGGGCGAAGGGGTGCGGATCATTGCGGAAGAACATGCCCGAGCCTTGCACGCGGATGCTGCCGCGGCGGTTCGCATGATCCACGAAGACGAGTTCGCCGCGGTAAGCGTGCGCTTTTTCCAGCGGGGGAAACTTGCCCGCTTCGGGGCGGAAGGGGGTGGTTTGTTGTTCGTTGTTCGTTGTTCGTGGTTCTTTGTTGGCAGAGTGAGCCGTGACGACGACTGAGCCCACGAGAACCAAGAACGAAGAACCAAGAACAATGAACCTCTTCATCAGTATTTAGGGAAGATCGCTGGTGTCGGAAAGCGTTCTTCTTTCTTGCCCCCGGTGTATTCCTCCCGGGGCACTGCGTCATCGGGCCAGTTCATGGGACGGATGCGAACAATCTTCCCGGGGCGAATGCCCTCCACGATCAAGTCCACCTTCATGCGTATCGTGATCCCGCTGCTGCCCGCAGGGACCTCTTTGTCCTGCTTGGTCACGTCCAGCACGGGACCCTTGATGGCCATGTGGGAATGGCTCACCCAGCCTTCCGAATGTTTTAGATTCGCGTCGGTCACGGCCATCTGTCCACCGACGCCCTCCTTGAAATCAGCGTAGAGAGCCGGGTCCATCCCGCCGAACAAGGTCGCAGTCACCGTGGCTTCGCCGAACTTTCCGTATTCGACAGCATCGACGAAGGCGGGCATCCAACGGGTCCGGATCAACTCCCGATGCACCTTGATCTGGTGCTGGGTGGCGCGCTGCATAGCCGTCTCATCCAACCAGATGTCCGAGATGTGAAGCCGGTTGCCGACCCGCCGCTCCCAAGTCCCGGCCGGTTTCCAGGTGATTCCCAGATAGACGGTCAGACCACCCAATGACTTCTTCCCTTCGGCAGGCCACAGGCCTTCGGCGATCAAGTCCTCGAACCCGAGCTTTTCGCGACCGCGCCAAATGCAGGTGGCCGCATCGATGGTCATGCGCTGTTCGCTTTCCTTGCCCTCTCCGCCATCCTTCGGCTCGCGACTGGCGACGATCATCCCCTGTTTGTTGTCCTTGAGAAGCTCCACCTCCTTCAACTTCCAGACTTTGCCCTCGCGGAGACAGAAGGTGGGCTCGTCCTCGAGCAAGACGGCATGATTCTCGGCAGGGTTCGTGACATCCCCTCTGGAGATCACAGGCACCGAAGAGGAATCCGGGTCGGGCGGCAGATAGAAGCGGCCGTGCAGCATGGTGCCCAGTGGGATATCCCGGAGATCCGCCGGCGCACCGTGATAGCGCGCCATGCCGTAGGGGAGCATGGCAAACGGCTGCGGGGCCGTTGAGTGAAACAACTCTCCGCCGGACACCCGGATGCTGCCGCGTCGGTTCGCGTGATCCACGAACGCGAGCTGCCCCGTGTAGGCCTTCGCTTTTTCCAACGGGGGAAACTTCCAAGCCTCAGGGCGGAAGGGCGCCGATTCTTGTTCTTGGTTCTTTGTTCGTTGTTCTTTGTTGGCAGCGTGAGCCGTGGCGATGGACGCGCCGACGACAACGAAGAACAAAGAACCACGAACCAAGAACCTCTTCATCACAGTGCGATTACTTTGTTGCTGTCGCCGAACCGGTCGGTCTCCACGCCCATGCGTTGGGCCATGAGGAGGAGCAGATTACTCATGTGGGCGTCGGTGTTCGCGGGACGGCTGCAAAGCTGGTAATGCGCGGTGGTGAGCGCGCCGTCGGGGCCGAGGGCATAGCCTTTGAAATCCTTGGCTTCCTTGTTGAAGTCGAGATGGCTGCCGTGCTTCAGGCTCAGGTCCGAGCCGCCGGCGAGCACCAGCGGGAGGTTCGCGTTGCCATGGCTGTGGCCGTAGCACATGCCGCTGCCGAAAAGCGCCATCGTGGAGCCGAGGAGCGGCTTGCCGTTGAAGTCCTTCGTTTCGGTGAGTCGAGTGAGGAAGTAGCTGAATTGCTCGATGGCGAACGTGTCGTATTTGGTGAGCTTCTCGATGTAACCCGCATCGCCGCCGTGATGGCTGAGCTGATGGCGCGATTCGGTGATGCCGATTTCGGGAATGGCGAAGGCATTGCCTTCACCGCCAAGGCTGAAGGTGGCCACACGCGTCACGTCCGTCTGGAAAGCGAGCACCATGAGGTCATAGACCGTGCGGAAGTAATCGCCCGCCAGGGTCGCGGCGACGTCGCGGTTGGTGCGTTTCCGGTCGGTGTCGGAGATGGTCGGCAGTGGCGTGTCCAGCCATGCATCGGCCCGTCGGGTGCGAATCTCCGCCTCGCGCAGGGAGGTGAGGTATTGCTCCATGCGGCCTTTGTCTTCCTTGCCCATCTTCTGCTCGAGCTGGCGCACCTCGGCGAGGTTGGCGTCGAGCACGCTGCCTTTGCGGCGCAAGGCACGACGCTGAATCGTCTTCCCGCCCTTGGGTTCCTCAAAGAGCGACGCAAAGATCTCGCTGCAACGACGCAGCGCGGGCAACTGCACGCCGTCGGCGGTCCAGGCAAGCGACTGGTCCGTGAGGGCGATCTCCATCGAGGCGACACGGGTTTGCTGCGCGGTGATCTCCGCCATCTTTTGGTCCACGGAAATGGTGTTGCGAACCGACGGGCCGAGCTTGCCGCCGGTGAGGAAGACATCGATGCAGTTGTGGTGATGGCCGAGGCTGCCCGGGTGATGAAGACCGCTGATGGGCGTGATGACGTCGCGGTGTTTCTCCAGCGGTTTCAAGGATCGCGAAAACTGATAATCCTTGCCCGACGTGAGGAGCTGGTAGTTCAGCGAATGCACGCCGTTCGCGAGGTAGATGAACGCGCTGCGCTTCGGAGTCGAGGCGGCGGCTTTTTCCGCTGCGCGCAACGGAACCATGCAGTCCAGCATGGGCAAGGCGATGAAGCTGCCCATGGCGCGCAGGGCATGACGGCGGTTGAGGAGCCAGGATTGGGAGAGGTAGTTGCTCATAATAATCTTGGTGCGTCGTTACTCGTTCTCGTTTCGTGAATGTTGGTCAGCGTTTACGCATGAGTTCGGACGTCGCCACGGCACGCACGACGTCTTTGATCTTGTAGCCGTTCTTCTTCGACTCGGCAGCGATGGCCTTGAGGTCGTCTTGGTCATCAAAGGTAAGCACACGACGCAGCGCGTAGGTGCAAAGGTGCTCGATGAAGGCGCGGGCGACTTCGTCCCGGTCTTCAAGGAGCAGGCGCTTGAACTCGCTGGCATCCTTGAACGCGCGTCCGTCGGGCAGTGCGCCGGCGGGGTTGACCAATGGGTCTTCACCGACGCCCGTCGGGACTTTCTCACGGGTGCGCCACTGGCCGATGGCGTCGTAGTTGTCCCAGGCGAAGCCGAGCGGATCGATCTTCGCGTGGCAGGCGGCGCAGTTCACGTCGTGAGCGTGCGCGGCCAGCTTGTCGCGCAGGGTGGCCTTGGGATCCTTGGGCGGATTGGGCTCGATCGCGGGCACGTTCGCGGGCGGCGGTGGCGGCGTCTTGCCGAAGATGACTTCACTCAGCCACACGCCGCGATGCACCGGGCGATGGCGTGTGCCGTCGGAAGTAAGGCCGAGCACCGCGCCCATCGTGAGCAGGCCGCCGCGACGATCCTCCGGCTTGAGCGACACGCGCTGGAAACCGCCGGACTTCGACTCCGGCAGTCCGTAGAACTCGCACAGGCGCGCATTGGCCACGGTCCAGTCGGCGTGGATGAACCCGTCGATGGGCAGGTTCCTAGCAAACATCTCGCGGAAGAATTCCACCGGCTCATCGCGCATGCTGTCCTCCAGCCACGCGTCGTAGGTGGGATAGAGTTTCTTGTCCGGCGGGAACATGCCGACGCGGTGCAATTGCAGCCACTGCCGCGCGAAGTCATCGATGAACCGGCTGACTTTGCCGTTCGCGAGCATGCGATCGACTTCCTTGGTCAAGGCTTCGCCCTTGAGCGCGCCCTCTTTCGCCGCGGCGAAAAGCGCCTCGTCCGGCATCGAACTCCAGAGGAAATACGAAAGCCGCGAGACGAGTTCCGCATCCGTGAGACGCTCGCGAACCACCGTGTCGCCCTCGACGAGGTAGATGAAGTGCCGCGAGGTCAGCACGCCCAGCAAGGCCACGCGGTAGGCATCCGCCAGCTTCTCGCCCGCCTCGCGCTCTTCGCGATACGATTTCAAATACTGTTCCAGCTCCTCCACTTTTACAGGACGACGCCAAGCGCGTTCGGCGAAGCGCTGCAAATGCTCCACCACCACCTCGAACGGGGCGTCATTGGGCGGCACCAAATCCTTGCGCCGCGCTTTCTCTGCATCCGACACCAGCGGGCCTTCCCACTCGACCCAATCGAGGATCACCGTCGAGAAGAGACCGTTCCCCTTGTCATCAAACATTTGCGGCGCGGTCGGAGTCAGCAAATAGGTCTCGCTGCTGTGCGTGAAGATGTAGTCACCGCTGCCGAGCGCATTGCGAAACGCCGCGCCTTGTCTTCGGTCCACCACATCCGTGGCCACCACACAGAAATCGAGCGACGTGGGCATCTCGAGGAAGACCTCGAACTCATACACCTGAGGCTTGTCCTCCGGCGCCGTGATGTCGAACTCGATGATCCCATCGACCGTCTCCTCACTCGTGCGCGTGCCGATGCTCAAATGCGCTCTCTGCCCACCGACCGGACGGATGCCACTGGCCTGGATGCGGAGCTTGTAGAGCCCGCTGTGCTCCGGCCCCGTCTTTCCGAACCAATGAGAAGCCATCGCCTGCCGGGTGGTGCCCGGATAAAGCAGGTAACGGAGCGGACGCTTGATGCCGAAACGGTCCAGTGTCGCCTGCTGGTTCTTGCCGCCGTCGTATCGAAGCTCCGCCGCAGTCTTGCGAACCTTCCGAGCCTCGCCCGATGCGGCCGCGGGGAACGCCCGATCCAGCACCAGCTCCGCGGCGCGATAAAAGCGGTCCACATGCGAAGGCGAAAGCGACAGCTCCGAGCCGATGCGCTCAAATCCGTGCCACAGGGTGTCCTCATTCAGCGCTCCCGGTTTCGTGGGATCGTATCGCACGCCGAGGAGATCATAGACCGTGTTTTGATACTCCTTTCGGCTCAGGCGATAGTGCGCCACCGCCGGACGCGCCGCCATTCGCGCCGCCTTGCCCTCCTTGATCCGTGCATCGAGACTCGAGACGAACGCCGCGATTTCCGGCTGCGCCGGTTGCTTCTCCTTCTTCGGCGGCATCTCGCCCGAGTTGATCTGCTCCATCACCTCTGCCCAATGATGCGTATCCGCGCCCAGCTTGAAATCGCGCGAGAGCTTGTCGATGCGCAGGTCACCCTTCGTCTTCTCTGGTCCGTGGCAACCTATGCAATGCGTGGTCAGGAAGGCCTCAAACGGTTCCGCACCACGGACGGCACTAACCAGCCCGACGTAGGCGGCGAGCAGCAGGCAGGACCGGGAAAAGAATCGGCGATGGATCATCGTTGTTGTCATCACTTGAGAGGTCCGGCCAATGAGACATGCTCGGAGCTGACGTGGTTTCCTGCGGCGTCTTTCACGGCGAGGAATGCCACCAGGGGGCGCTCCTTTGGAAGTTCTGCCCGCAGCCAATCTCCGCCCAGTTGCGCCGGCGCCGTGCGCCACGTCCGCTGCTGCCAGGGTCCCGTGTCGGTCGTGTAACACAACTGCACCTCGCGCAGCGGACCCGTTCGACGGAGAACTGCGCGCAGTTGCGACTCGTTTTCTCCCACTAGACTTGTGTGCAGCAAACGCGGCAACGGCGGCTTGCCCATCAGCGCCGTGTCCACAAACGCGTCGACTTCGGGAAAGGTCCAGATGTGCCCGTGCGGCCGGTTGATCGCCACGGACACCTGCCGCCACTGTTCCGGCACCAGTCGATAGGTGCGGAGGTAACTGTCCAGCGGGTAGGCGAAATCCGTGGTGCCGTTCACGAACAGCATCGGCATGCGCGCGCCGCCAACGTAGCGGCTGGGATCGAACCAATGCAGCCACCGCTCTCTCGCCTCGGGAGTCATTGCCTTCAGGGAGGTGTCCTTCCACACGCTGTTGTCGCCCAGATAGCCGCAGCCATAAACCGGCACGGCCACCATAAACCGTGAATCCACCCCGGCCGCGATGCACGTCAGATAGCCGCCCCAACTTATTCCGGTAATGCCCGTCCGATTCGGGTCGACGTCCGGCAACGATCGCAGCAGCGAATGCCCACGCAGCACCGCCGCGATCGCATGGTAGGTCCACATGTTTGGCACATCCGCGGATTCGAAGTTCCGGAACTTGACCAAATCGGATTGCTCGGGGCCGCCGTCCGGCAATCGCCTGCTTGGACCCTGGCCTCCCAAGTCCATCGCCAGAGCCACGTATCCGCGTTTCGCCCAGTGATCCGCCCACTCGGCGAACGCCTTGCCGCCGCCGCCGTGGACCAGAACCATGGCCGGGAAACGTTTTGGCGACCCCGAGCCGGGTTGGGGCCGTCCCAGGTAAGCGAAGACCCGGGTGGGTTTCCCATCCAGCGGCACGCCTTCGTAGAAAAGAGCCTGCACGCGGCCCGTGGGTGCCGCGCCCCACTGAACCGGCGGTGCCGCCGACAGTTCCCGTAAACTCCACGGCCCAGTCGCGGCTGGCTTGCCCAAATGCCCGCAGCCGGTCTGCAGGAGCGCCGTGAACACCAGTGCCAGGCCGAGAGCGAATCGAACTTGGATGCGCCGGGGGGTCATTTTCCCCCAGCGTATCTGGCAGCTTCCGGCCAGCAAGCCTTCCTCCGCGGACCAGCTGCAGCGCCGGCGCCAGATAGGCGTAGCCGACCAGCTGGCCCTTCGTGCCATTGCGGAACGTTCCAGCCGGGGCGGATACAGCAGGCGCGGGCTGAGCTGGGCCGTGCCCTAGACACCGACGCCACGGCCGCTGGAGGTGCCGTCAGGGCGACCGGAGCCGCGCGCGCCGTTGCTGAGTCCGTGACCTGACAGGAGGGATCCAATACGCTGCGCGCCTGCAGGACAGGAGGTGAGAATCGACTGCCAACCGCACCCATCTCAGGGCGCTTCAGGCATCGTCGGCAGTCGGCGCGCGGTTGGTGTCCATCCTCATGCCAACCCCATGGGCGATTTCTGCTGTTGCGCGGGGCGGATTGACGGTTCGATCGCGGGGTGGCGGTTCACTTCACGATTCTGGGCAGCGGATCCGGCGGCAATTGTGCCTACCTCGAGGTCGGAGAAACCCGCCTGCATCATCGATGCGGGCTTCAGCGCCAAGCAGATCCGGGAACGGCTGGCGTCCATCGGCCGGGTCCCGGAAGGATTCACCGGAATCCTCGTGACGCACAAGCACGGCGACCACATCAAGGGACTGGGTGACCCCTTTACTGCTGGTGGATGTCCCGGCTGCGACGGCGATCCTCGACCGGTTGCTCGAAGGAGCGGAGATCGTGCGCATGCAGGGGCGAAGCTACCGACTCCGGAACGCGGCGATGATGGCAGGTGCGCGCAACAAGGCGGACAAGCCGGGGAACCCGACGGAGATGGAGGCTGGAGACCTTGGGCGTTCCACCGGCGGTCCCCCGATGGGGCCCCAGTCGCACGCCGCGGGACGCTATCGAACGACCGCTGCGCTTCGTCCCGCGACGGCTCTACCCCCATCGGGGACCCCGCCTCGTCGCCGAAGAACACGGACTGGTGAAGCCCCGGAACGTGGGACCGAAAACCACTGAAACGACAGAAGCCTCTAAAAAACTCTCAACCCATACTGGCCACTAATCCCCTTGCTGAGAGGGGTGGGTGATTTTGACGCCGGAGTTTCGACCCTGGGTGGTCCCTTTTGAAGTGACCGGTGACACCGGGCGGCGGCGGCGGCGAGGCTGCCCTTCTTGGCGACGGCATGGAAATACCGGAGGTGGTGGTAGTTCAGCCCGTTCATAAGCGTGCGGTCATGGCTTCGGGAAAGTCGAAGCGAGTGTTCGGAAATTTATATTTGTCCGAAGCTTCGGCTGTCACCACATTTATGCCAGATGTCTGAACCCAATGCCTCTC
>Ga0194122_10006832_pt1 | contig 10161 bp, 4 predicted proteins | sample TA2MahCa10mmetaG_FD_155487 | JGI IMG/M metagenome (GOLD analysis project Ga0194122, IMG submission 155487) | Freshwater microbial communities from Lake Tanganyika, Tanzania - TA2015021 Mahale Deep Cast 10m | ecosystem: Environmental > Aquatic > Freshwater > Lake | place: Tanzania: Lake...
GAAAGACCCTGCTCTCGTCCTATGAGTAAAGGCGTTGGATTTCCACGGCTCTATACTCGGACTCGTGTCGAGGAGGATCGCTGAGTTCGCATTAGGGGCGACCGCTAACAAGTGGCTGTTTCTCAATCCACTCCCCACACCATCTAGGTACTCGCCTTTACTGAGAGCTAGCTCTTGAGAAGCCCTCGTAGCGCGTTCTTTGATCACAGAGAAAATCTTGCGGTTCGCTACCTTCGCCCACATCGACTCAAAAGCAATCATATTTCTCTGAAGATACGAGTGAAAGCCCATCGCCCCTAACCCTAGTGATCTCTCTCTCGCCGCTGAGTAGACAGCCCTAGAGAGCGCGCTCGGCGCATGATCTATGAAATACTGAAGCACTTCGTCTAGAAACTCAATCAAGTCCTCTACGATGGTCGTGTCCTTCCACTCATCGAAGTACTCAAGATTGAGAGAAGAAAGACAGCACACCGCAGAGCGGTCTTGTGCCGTAGGGAGATGTACTTCGTTGCATAAGTTGGAGCCGTTTATCCTCAAACCCTTGTCCTTCAAGGGCTGTGGAAGATGGCGGTTCGCTGTATCGATAAAGTTAAGATACGGCTCCCCTGTCCTGAACCTCACCTCTAAGATGCGCTGCCATAACTCTCTCGCATCTACCGTGTCCCTTATCTCACCGCTCTTGGGGTCTTTCAAGTCCCATGTCCCTCCCTTGAAGACCTGCTCCATAAACGCATCGGTGATGTTGATCGCGTTGTTCAAGTTGAAACACTTGCGGTTCGTGTCCCCTCCTGTAGGAACACGCACATTCAAGAACTCCACAATATCGGGGTGAGAAATATCCAAGTACGCCGCGTAAGACCCCTTACGAGTAGACCCCTGCTTATACGCTGCCATATCAGCGTCCACGGTCTTCAGAAATGGAATAGGACCTGGGGATTTCTGAGAAACAGAGCGCACTCCCGACCAATGCCCTCCCACTCCACCTCCCATCACGCTCATCCACCTCAACTCCTCTGTGTGAGAAATAGGTGAGGAAACAAGAGATGGGCAGACCCTTTCCATCTGCGTTCGAGAGGATGGGGGAGGAGAACATGAACCACCCCTTCTTTACATACTCGTATAGTCTCTCGCTCAACTCTGTCTGAGTTGTGTATGCGTAACAAGCTCTCCTCAAGGTCTCTAAGGGGGCCTTATCCCCCTCCTTCATGTAATAGTCAGACAGCAACGACTTCGCGTGGTCCGAGAACTCGATAGACATATCTCGTCTCTCCTACTCTAGGTGGATACCCCCCGACCCCTAAAGGGGGGAGTATACCCTACGCCATATAGGGTGAGCCGAGGCACCTATCAAGGAATCATTAATCTCAAAAACCCCGTTTTTACCGCAGAAAACGCATCGACTACAGAGGTTTTCGCTAGCCTTTCGCACACATACAGAACTCCCAAAAAACCTCTAAGATTTTTTGCAGAGTACACCTGTGCCTGTGGCACTAAGGTCTTCTCTAGCACAAACGGATTATGCCCTGTCCGTGCCGCGAGGTCAGATATATTTCTCACCCCTTTGTCGAGTAAGAGCCTCAGTTCTAGTGTCGATACAATCGTCTGTTGTAGAAGACCATTTGTGATCCCGATGGTGGGGTCGGTCTTTCTATTCTCTCCGTATCGCTGACACGCTTTCAAGAAATGCGTGGGACTCTTTGTGAAAAAAGCCTCTACTAGAGTCACCCCTCCCATCTCATTTAGAGGCGAGATCGCGCTTAAGACTTCTTGAGGGGTCACCTCTCGACCACTCGCAGCATACGCAATCTTCATCGCCTCGAACTTCAAGACCCCTATGTCTGTCCCCACACGCTGCACTACACTCTTACAGATCGCAGGACTTATTTCTATACCCCTGTTCTTCACCATATTTCTCAGTAAGCCCGCACACCACTCTTCACGCTGATAAGATTTCGGCTCCTCAAACTGCTCTTTATCTTTGACCCCCATCAAATCCTTTAACACCACCTTCCCACATAGAAATAACACACTCACTTGATCTTGGTCGAGAAATAAACCGAGGTTCTTGAAGGCTGAGACATTGAGGAGGACGATGAGCTTCTCTGTGTCGTCAAAGAGACCCACTCCCACAGCGTCAGAAATATCTCCCTCCTTAGCTGTCTTTCCATCTAGGGGGGTCACCTCTACTCCCCTCGTCAACGCCTCGTTCATGATTTCCCGACCTCTCAGAGAAACCATCTCCTCTGATGTCCCATACAACACCTTCTTCATTTTCGACACCTCTCCCTTCTTCATTTTCGTCACCTCTCCACTCCTAGACCTAGGAAATAACCAAACAGCGAGGACTTGCTGATCCTCACTTGGTCTAAAAGACCCTTCAGTCCCTCTCCATATAGGTCTTCCCTCCCCCCCTCTATCAGGTTCTCTACATACGCCTCCAAAACACCCCTCTCTTGCCCGTTCTCCACCCCCCTCAGTAGGGTGATAACCCCTAACAGGTCATCTTCGATTATAGAGCGAAATAGAGCGTCCCCTTGAGCTTTGTTGGGGTGTACCGAGTGGGGGGCATAATGAAACTTCTCTCCACAGCGGCTTCGGATAGTGGAGGGGACACCTCCGAGGTCTCTAGCCCACAGGATAAGAGTAGGGGCGTTCTTGATGGGTTCCTCGATTCGCTTGAGGAGAATATCAAGCGTGGACGGGTCTGCCTCATCTAGAGGTCCCGCTACGAGACATGGATTTCTCTGCGGATAACTCTGTGAGTAGAGACCCACTAGCTCTCTCACCCCCTCCACCTTCAAATCCGTGATCGGCGGGTGAACTAGATCGTACTCCTCTAAGAGTTCCCCCAAACCCCCCTCTACTCCCCTCCCATGATGGATAAATATCATCAAGCTCTCCTTTCGCCTCTGTTGCGTTTTCTACACCTAAGGGCTAGTCGGGTAGCCCCCTCACCCTGAAACTCCAAAATAGACCCCTTAGACGCTCTAATATCAACTAGCTCATCTACCCCTCCCTCTCTCCCATAGGTTTTGAGGTGTCTCTAGGAGGTTTTGAGGTGTCTCTAGGAGGTTCGGGTAGAGGTCTATGAGGTCTGTAGAGACTACATATGTGAGTTATGTATCTCTTTTTTCTACTTTTTTTCTCTTTAGGTGTTGATATTTTCTCTGAATCGGGTATGATGACCTCGATCCGACTCAGCAGCGGTTTGAGTCTAGTGGGCTCTCCCTTTCTCTAAGACTCCTCGTAGTCCTCTAGGAAGCAACCTTACGATAGGTCTGAGATGACCTGTAAGTCAGGAACCCTCATGAGAGGTAACTCTCTTGGTTGAACAACGTACCAACGGATCAAAATCAGTCTCAGAACTCGGCGGTCGTAGACCTCGGTCTAAGGACACCCTGTGGGTTGGCTCTTTGAGTAGAACCTGTCCTCTCCCTACTCGCACATCTCACTCTCTGAAGTCTCCTTGAGAACACCTAGTATCCTCTCCTGATAGGTGTCGTCTCAGATAGGTTAAGACTTCTTAGTATGTCTCTCTCTCGTACTAGAGTAATCACTCTCTACTAGAGAACTAGAGATATAAGAGTATCTAGTTCTCTCTCTTATTAGGATACTAAGAAGAGATTCTAGTTAGTAGAGGTAAGAGGATTCTCCAATAAAGAAAAAACAGAACATACAGAAACAGAAACATCTACTCCTACTACTACACCATCTCCTACTACTACTCCATCTACTACACATACACATACACCTAGTACTACGGATACACCTACTACTACTCCTACAGAAACAACATCTACTACACCTGCTACAGATGATACATCTACAGCTAAGAGTACAGAGACTACAGAACAGAGAAATAAGAACTAGAGAGAAATAAGAACTAGAGAGAAATAAGAACTAGAGAGAAATAAGAACTAGAGAGAAATAAGAACTAGAGAGAAATAAGAACTAGAAGAACAGGTAGGTATCTACCTAGAGAGAGAAATAAGAACTAGAAGAACAGAGAAATAAGAACTAGAGAGAGAACTATGAGAAAATACGAAGTAAACAGAGATACTTGAGTAGTCTTATCTTCTCAAGAATAGAGAGAATCTATCTACAGAGAGAGAAATAAGAAGAGAGAGATATCTCTATGAGAAGAGAAACGAGAGAAGAGAGAAATATGAGAGATAGACTTACGAGAAGAGAAATATGAGAGATAGAGAGATAGATAGACTTATGAGAAGAGAAATAAGAAGAGAGAGATAGACTTATGAGAAGAGAAATAAGAAGATAGAGATAGACTTATGAGAAGAGAAATAAGAAGAGAGAGATAGACTTATGAGAAGAGAAATAAGAAGAGAGAGATAGACTTATGAGAAGAGAAATAAGAGAGATAGACTTATGAGAGAGAAATAAGAGAGAGGGATATCTCTATGAGAGAGAGATAGACTTACGAGAGAGGGATATCTCTATGAGAGAGAGATAGACTTACGAGAGAGAGATATCTCTATGAGAGAGAAATAAGAAAAGAGATAGAGAGAAATAAGAGAGAGAGAGAGAGATAGATAGACTTATGAGAGAGAGATAGACTTACGAGAGAGAAATAGAAATAGATGCTAAGAAAACAATAAGGGTCTAGGTGGGTATTTCACCACCTAGACCCTATGAGAGAGAGAGAGAAGCTCTACGAGAGAGGGGTTTTACTTATCTAGGGGAGCGGTGAGAGCCTCATCCATATCCTCTATGAGAGAGTTATAGTTGATGTGGCAGTCATCCATTTCAGAAGGGATTCTGAAACCCTCTTGGACGAACCTATCAGCGAACGCCTTATGGATAAGGGCGAGATCCTGAGCGGTGTATCCCTCTTCCTTGAGCATACGGATAAAGGGGGTACTCCCTGCTACCCGAGCCTGATGGATGAGGCTAGTGGCAGGGATAGTGGTCAAGATATAGTTGACCCACTCATTCGTGTTCATGGGGGACTGATTCATTTAGACCTCCTCGTCTTCGTCTGTTGCATAAATGTCGAAGTCCTCGTCCTCATCCGTGAAAGAGATATCGGTCTCGTTTGCGGAGGAGGGGAGGGACTTGTCTATCTGAGGGAACTCTACCTGAGCGAGAGACTCAGGGGAGGGGGTAGTGAGCATATCCTCTAGGGAGGTCTCTGTGTCGAGATCGACCTCAGCTTCTGTTGAAGTGGGGGCAACCACATCAGGAGAAGAGGTAGGGGTGACGACAGGCTTTATCTCAGACTGAGCCTCAATCTTCTCGACGGTGAGGAAATCGCCCTTATCAGCCGCGACCTCCTTAAGGAGAGTAGACTTGGTGGCGTTCTTGGAGATAGCTCTCCACGCCTCATCAAGTATGGGGTCATTAGACTGCTTGAAGGGATCCTCTAGACCGAGGAGAGACCCACGATAATTCGCGTCTACGAGGTTTTCGAAGCCATCACTTCTGAGCCTAAGGCGAGACTTGATGCCCGAGGGGGTGAGAGTGCGAACTTGAGCGTTAGAGTAGTAGGCGTTCTTGAAAGGGGTCTTATAAGCGTTCGCATAAGTGACCACCTGAGCGAGATCGGGGTTCTTACTGAGGTAGTCAATCCAACAGGCAGGGTCGTCTACATCGAACGGCTCAAAAGCCGCGCTCAGATAATCAGAGGGGGTCGTATTGAGAGAAGCGCACTTCGCCTTGAAGTAGATGTTCAAGAGCCTCATCGAGGTGCCGCTCTCTACGGGAGAGAGAGTTAACCCGCTGAGGGGGGTTCCATTATTACGCCACCAATCTTGACCCACTAAGAAACCCGTGTTGTCCATACAGAGGAAGAGGTCAGAAATACAGACAAGACTTCCCTTAGAGACACGACCCTTCTCAATGAGCCAATTCTTGATGAACCGCTCGTCATCGGTGATGATGTCATCGGCGAGCTGTAAGAAGTTGAGCGAGATGACCTTATCGAAACCGAGGCGAGGGAAGAGCATATGGTCTGTCTGAGAGTCAGCCGTAATGGACATCACATCTTTGTTGATGTGGGCAGAGGTGATCTGAGCGAAGACGATCCTGCTTGCGATGCCCTTGGGGGCACAGCGGGCAACATTTAGATTTGAGGTGTGGACAGAGATTTTCCCTGTCTTGGGGTCCTTCTTAATTGAGGAGGTCATCCCCACCAAAGAACCTCTAGTCTCGACCATACCCTCGGACAACTCTGCATTGGAGTCAGCGTCAAACTGATAATCCGCGATGGCGCTTAGACCCGTGAGATCGCAGGTGTCGCGGATGGCATCCGCATTTGCGCCACTCGCCCCCTTCTCGATAGCGAGCTTGAAGACCTCATTCTGAGTAAAACGCTTAGACGCGAGTGAAGAAACCTTGAGGGGATTTCTACTCTCATCTTCGAGCGCGCCCTGAGCCTTAGAGAGAACCTCCGCTGTGGGCTTGAGGAGCATCGAGAATAGATTTCTATTCATGGAGACGAGCTTGCCCGATGTTCTCTTGACACCCTCGTAGTTCTCTACGAGGGAAATCTTAGAAGACTCCTCGATGATGTCCTTAAAGAAGGTTTGATCCGCCTTCTGAACGATGCTCTTGATCTCGTCGAGAGAGATGTCCTCGGGGTCAGCAAAAGAGATAGCCTCGTCCCCTTCACCCTCAGTCACAGCGGGTTTCGTAGTGTCGAGCATCGAGTCGAGATAGATGACCTCTACCTGCTTCTCTTGCCCTGTGCGATACGCACGAGCGGTACGCTGTACGACTAGCTCTGAATCGAAGCCCTCGCCTCTATCGAGATGTACGACGGTCGAGATGAACTGAAAGTTGAAGCCCTTAGCATAAGCGTCAGTACAGCTGATCGTCTTGATGTTAGGGTTATTCTTGAAGACCGCCTTCGTTGCGTGGATCGCCCACTGCTCCGCCTCGAAGTCGAATATCTTATAATAAGCCTCATCAAGTGCTCTCTTAGTAGACCTCACCTCGGTCAAGTCCTTGCTACGGATCGCCCTGATGTACTTGGAGTACACAGAATTGATGCTTGCCTTCTCGTCCACCTCAAGCACACTCGAATACTTGCTGTTATTGAACTCCACAAGCTCCTTCAAGTCCTGAACCTCTTCTCTGAGCCTCGGGTTCTTGATGAAGGAGTAGTCGAGGTTCTCGGACGCAGTACGGATAATTTGATCGAGACGCTGTATCTCAGAGCGACCTGTCTTCTTCTCGATGGTGCCGAGAGATTTACCCGCTCTAAAGAACTCGATCTTCGTGTCGAGCAGGGCTGCGTGTACTCCACCAAAACCACTATTGGAACAGCGTATCGCGTTCGCCCTCACCACAGTCGGGTCAGATGAGAAATAACAGATGCTCTTATTTGGACGATCCTCTAGAATCTTGGTCGCTTGTTCGAGCTTGGGGTTGGGGTAGTTAGGCTGACCGAAGTATTTGCCAGGGTTGGTGGAGAGGGTGATGAGGTCTTTGATGCGCTTGAGGCTAGTAATCGCGAAGTCCTGTAGGGCAGTCTTGCCCTCACCGAACTCAGAGTTTCTATAGGACTTGCCTCTCCCGAGAATATCTCGGTACTTACGGACCATGCCTTTGAGCTCACGAGCCAAATCCTTCGCGACCTTGCGGTACTCGCGCTGAACCTCGCCATCCATACGGATAGAGATGACCTCCTCCGTGGGGACAAGCAACTTCGGAAGCCCAATGTCCTCAAGATTTACATCCTGCTTGTCGGCAAAGTAAGCGTTCGCCTTCACCCAAGTGTAGAACTCACTGCGGACAGGAGCACCCTCCTTAAGACCTACGAAGCGGTTGCCAATCACATTCCCGAAACGGCTCGCAAAACCACGCTCCTTCTCCTTCGTGATATTATCGCCCTTCGCGATAGCCACAAAGCGATAGAGGTCGAGCGGGTCTTTCTCCATCGAGGAGGCTGTGAGCAAGACCTTGTGAGGGTGCTTAAGCTCAGAAATCGCCTTCTTCTTGGTGCCTGTGAGCGCCTCATTCACCTCATCGAAGAAACAGATTTGGTACTTAGAGGTGAAGTACTCAGACGCACTCTTGAAGTTAGGCTTACCGCCCTTATCTAAGAAATCAAGGGGGAGGAGGGCGAGCTTCTTAGTCCGCTTGTCAGCGGGGAGCTTGAGAGTCTCCTCATAGGTGTCGATACCACGCACGATAGCTGCAAACTTCGTGTAGTTCATCTCCTCCACGCGAGACGAGATGATGCTCTTATCCTTGAGATAAGTCGTCATCTCACGAGTAAAGTTACCCTGAAGTCTCTTAGGCGACACAAACAAGAAAGGCTTTCTGCTCGCAGGGTCTTTATGCGTCATGTAGTGGATCATCGCCCCACCTGCCAAGAGCGTCTTACCCACACCCGTATCTAGCGCCATCAGCCCCGAATACTTGTTCGCCTCAAGCCAAGCCATCGCTTCCTTCTGCTTGTTATTGAACTCGAAGCGACGACCATTCACTTCATCTACAAACCCACCTATATTCCCCGCTGTGAAGCGACTGACGTTCTCCTCATTCAAAGCCCTGTCTCTCGCTGTGAGTTCCTTGTAGTAACTCTCAAGGAACTCCAACGCAGGCTTCGAGAGAACTACCGACCCAAGGGTATCTCTTACTGCCTCATACGAAGGTGCGTCCAACATATAGAAGGGATTGAGACCCGAAGTCTGTGCAGAAATACGAGGGTCACGCTTCTGAGTGATCCCTGGCATGATCTTCGCCAATTCCTTCATCTTATTTCTATCAAGAGTATGAGCCTCTGTAGAGGGGATACCTAGGATAAGATGAGTGCCGTCTAGCGACAGAGTGATGTAAGGCTCCTTAAGTCTATTCGCAATGACCTGCGAGAAACCACTCTTCGTCTGACCCCCAATCTCAAGAAAGGAGACCTCCTTAAGATTCGTCTTCTTCACCTTTTGGGGATTACTCGGGTCAACCTGCACATACACATCGTCTACAAGCTGTATTTCCTTACGCTTGCCGTCATTCCCCTTGATGAAGTACGAACCCTCGATGAGCCTACCTGTCGCATTGATAAGATCATCTGCTACAAGACCCTTGTAAGGACCCTCGACGATCACATCGACTTCCCGATCCCCCACCAAGAGCTTACGGGTCTTTACAACCCTCGTTAGATTTGTAGCCTTCGACCCCGCTTGATCCGACATCTGAATCAATTTCACATCGCCATAAGCCTCAGAAAGATCATGGCGAGTGACATCGTAAGAGCTCTTCGCCTTACCCCTCATCTTGATTTGAGCAAGATACTCGTAGACGACAGCCTCCGTCTCAACCCCGTTTTTGTCTGTAGTCGTGATCCGCTTGCCCGAGTCTACTTTCTTCGTATTTACGGTCGGCATCAGCGAGGATAACACACGGCTCTTCGCCACCTGAGTCGCGACCGCTTCACGGTACTCCTCAAAGTTCGTGAAACGCTGAAACTCAGAACCCTCCTTAGTCCTTACCTTCGGCGAATAAATCCCCACGACATACTTGAGCGATTTCTGAGTGTAGTCCGCAAGGTTCTCCTTGTGCTCCTCCATCGCCTCTAGATAAGCAGGATCCTTAGACCCTTTTGCAAACGCTCTCGCACCTGGTGCCTTCGGAGGCTGACCAAGCTCAGTCAAAATCTGCGGACGATAAGCCACAGTCGCAAAAGAGGTCCCCGTCGCCTCCTTCGTCTCAAACCTATCCCTCACCTTACGGACTATTAATCCCTGATTTTGCAGCTCCTCCTCTAGCTGCAAACGATTGATCTCCACACCCCTCTTATTCTGCTCTAGCTCCTCCACCACCGTCTTCGAAGCCTTACTCAGCGCGCTCTCCAACGCCGTCGAGAGCGCAAACTGCGTGTAGGTTAGGCTCAGAGTGTTATTTCTCTTCTCCCTCACCGCCACAGGGATACCCATAATCTTGAAGATGTCCTTCAAGATTTCTGCATACGCCCCCACCACATTGTTTCTGAAAACAGGACGACGCACAAACTGCGTCACCTGCGCCATTCTTTGGTCTATAGGGGTTTTAGCATTTATATGCTGACTTAGAGTTGCCTCAAGCTCCCGTAGCTCCTTGACAATCTTGCGACTACCCTCAACGAAATCCTCATTCATATCGTCAGCAAAACGCTGCTGAAGATAACGAACACCCTCCTTAAACCTCGCTGATAGATCAAGC
>Ga0194122_10006834_pt1 | contig 10159 bp, 9 predicted proteins | sample TA2MahCa10mmetaG_FD_155487 | JGI IMG/M metagenome (GOLD analysis project Ga0194122, IMG submission 155487) | Freshwater microbial communities from Lake Tanganyika, Tanzania - TA2015021 Mahale Deep Cast 10m | ecosystem: Environmental > Aquatic > Freshwater > Lake | place: Tanzania: Lake...
GATCAACTCGAGCCGACTTATCGAACAATGCCAGGACTTTGGCTGACATCTCCGGCGGCAATATGGCCAGTACCGTTGCCGCGAGCTGCGGGTGCTCATCACTTAAATATTGCTTCAGAATATCGGCGCGCATCGTGCACAGCACGTCAAAAAACGGTACCTTATCTTTGAGGCCCGCCCGAATACCCACGAATTGCTGGCTTTCGTCGCTGGCTACTTCGAACTTGCCAAGCGCCTCCGAAACAAAGCTCCCCGCATCGAAGGGCAACTCGCTCTTGTTTTCGGTTATGTTTTTAAATCGTTGCAATACATCGATTAAGACGTCCCGCGGAACGGAGCGCACCGCCGCCAATCTCGATGACGCGATCTGCGCTTCGGTTGGTGAAAAGCGCTGCAAAATTCGGCCAGAGAGCTGCGGCCCCAAAGCGACCAACAAAGCCGCGGCTCGCGCCGGTGCGTCGAGCGTTTCATCATCACTGTAAACCGTCGTCGACGGGCGCTCGAGCCCCATGCGCATCGCCGCGCGCAGTAACCGCTGGCGCTCAATCTGTGCCTGCAGCGCCTCCGAATCGGACTGGTCTGAAGAGCCTAACGAATTGAAAACATCAGTCATGCGGATTCCCGGCCCTTGTCGTTTAACCAAGCGCGCAGCAACAGAGCTGTTTCTTCCGGTTTTTCGGTCGCGAACTTCTCAGCGTACTGAAGTAGCTCTTCAAAGCGCTTGAGCTTCTTTTCTTCGACACGTTTCTCTTCCAAACGCTTTTCGGCTTCGCTTAGGGATTCCACCGCGGTTTCCTCCTCAACCTTGACTGGCTCTTCAATCACGATTCCGAGCTCGGGTTCGATCTGAGTTCCCATCAGATCGACTGGAGGCGTCGACGGCGCCATCAAAATGTCATCAGTCGGCTTGGTTAATTCCTCTTTCACCGGCGCCGGCTTGAGGAACGGACGAACCAGCGCGTAGTAAGCGAACAAAATCGCTGCGGCGATGAGCGCATAACGAATGAGATCGGCAAGCAAGTCATTCGAAAGGACCGGCTCTTCAGGCTCGACGGGCGGCGCCGAGAATTCGAGATTGACTACACTGACGCGGTCACCTCGCTGCTCGACGTAACCCACGGCATCACGGACGAGCTCCGTAATCTCATCGAGCTCGCGCTCCGAGAACGGCGTGCGCCTCGGCGGCTGCCCATCCGCCTGCACCACCGATTTGTAGTCGAGCACGACAGCAGCCGACACCCGACGAACCTGGCCCTTGCTTGCCTTGAGCCGCTCGATGACTCGATCGACTTCAAAGTTTTCCGTGCTCTCGCGGCTGGAAGAAGGTGATTCGGTTTCGGCGGTCCCCGTTTCAACGGGACCCGGCGCCACGAGATCTCGGCCGTCCCCGGCCGCTCCAGGCGGCGTGCTGACATCCGCCACAATCGGCGCCTCGGGCGGCTGTTGCGGCTGGTTGGTGAGCGAGCCAGGGATCCCGCCCGGCGCCGACGATGCGCCTCGCGACTCAGAGGTTTGGCGACTACGCAGCGCCTGGGTCTCTGGGGTGGCATTCTTTCCGAAGGTTTCGGAGGTACGTTCACGCTCGTCGAAGTCGAGGTCGACGGCCACCTGTGCGCGGAAGCCCTCTGAACCGGCGATCGGCTCGAGCAGCTCAGCCAAACGACGATTCAGTGCATTCTCGAGTTCCGAGGTGTAGCGCAACTGAGACGCATCGAGTCCGTCGTTTCGATTGGGCGACGGCGCAAGTAACGCGCCCTCCGTGTCGACCACCGAGACATTCTTGGGTTGCAATCGCGGCACCGAAGAGCTCACGAGCCGGGTGATGGCCGCGGTCTGCGCGTCATCGAGCACACGTCCTGGGAAAAGCTCGACCACGACAGACGCCGTCGGATCTTCGCGCTCCCGAACAAAGGCCGTCTGCTTCGGAATGGCGAGATGCACGCGCGCCGACTTCACTTGGTCGAGCGAAGCAACGCTGCGCGCGAGCTCACCCTCGAGCGCGCGAACGTAATTGACTTGCTCGACGAACTGGCTCGTACCAAATTTTTGATTGTCGAGAAGCTCGAAGCCGACATTGGCGGCCTTCGGAAGACCCTGCCCCGCCAGCTTCAGACGCGTCTCGTAGAGCGCTTCTTGCGGCACCATGATGGCCCCGCCACCCTCGGTGAACTTGTACGGGACGTTCTGCTGCTCGAGCGCCGCCAGAATGGCGGCACCGTCGGACTCACTCAGGTTGCTGTAGAGCACCCGATACTCCGCCGGGTTGCGAACTGAACTCAACGCCAGCCAGATCGCCGCCACGACGGCGAGCGCGCCCGCACCGACCAGAATTTTTTGGTTCAGTGAGAAGGCGTTGAAGCGCTCGGTCATACGGTCAACGGCGCCCTTCGCCGGCTCCGGCGGAGAACCCAATGACAAACGAACGTCCGGATTAGACCCTGTCTGCGTGGTTTGAGAATCCACTATCCGCAGCCCCTGAAGCCCCTGATGCTTATTATGAAATCGGTTCCGAAACTAACCGAAGGATGATAGTTTACCGGAACACACTAGAGCAATAGCGTTGTTTTCAAAGGATTTTTGTCCCGCTCGTGGCCGATCCGCAAGCCAATAAGCCAGCGCCTGTCAGCATCTCGGAGCAAGCCGACCTCACCGGCGCGTTCGAGCTCTTCGTCAATGCGTCTCGAACGCTCGAGCAGCAGTACGCGTCGCTGACGTCGCAGGTCGAGGCACTGAGTGCCGACCTGGTACTTGCCCATGCGCGTCTCGAGGCGCTTCTCAACGCCCTGCCCGCCGCGGTCATCCTCATCGAGGGGGGCCGAGTCAGCCATTTCAACGCCGCGGCGACTCGCCTCGTTCCCTCACTCAAAACCGGGGCGGCCTGGGTTCTACCCAAAGATTGGTATCCAGGATCAGGGCCCGACGAGTTCCACCTCGATCTCGGGAGCGAGACCCGCACCCTGCAGATTCAAAAGAACGAAGATGGGTCACGAAGCGTAATTCAGATTCAGGACATCACCGCAAACCTCAAGACAGTTGAAGAGAAAGAGCGCATCGATCGACTGGCCTCAATGGGTCAGATGTCGGCGGGCATCGCCCACCAGATTCGAACGCCACTCTCGACCGCCCTGCTCTATTGCTCGCATTTATGTTCAGAACAGCTGGAAGATCTCGAGCGAAAGCAGTTTTCAGAGAAACTACAACGTCAGCTTATTCATCTCGAGCGTCTCGCCACGGAGATGCTGCAGTTCGTTCGCACGAAACCGCTGGCGACCCAGCTCGAAAATCTCAACGACCTCGTCACCTCAGCCTGTCACCACATCGACGGCCTCTTCGAGCGCGCGAACGTTCATCTCGATCTACACCTCACCGAGACCAAGACCGAAGTGCTCGTTGAACGAAATACGTTCGTCTCGGCCATCGTCGCGATACTAGAAAACGCGGTACAAGCGACCGAATCGGGGCGCAAAATCTTTGTCAGCACGCAGGCCGACTCGCGTCGCTGCAGCGTCATCATCGAAGACACGGGCTCGGGTATCCCTCAGGACATGCTCGCGCGTCTCTTCGAGCCGTTCTCAACCAATCGCGCCTCCGGCACCGGACTTGGTCTGGCGATTGCACGAAACACCATCCAGTCGCATCGTGGCGAGATCAGCGCGCAGAACGTGCCAAACGGCGGCGCACGCTTCACCATATCGCTACCGGCCCTCGACACGTTTTGATTTGGGAGACCTGCGGACAGCCTCATGCAATCGAACTCGATAGTCCTTGTAGAAGACGATGACGATCTGCGCGAAGCGATCTGCACCACCCTGCGTCTCGGTGGCGTGGCGTTTGCTGCTTTCCCGCGTGCCGAAGAAGCGCTCGTAGCCATCGAAGCCTCACCGCCTCCGCTGGTCATCACAGACTTTCGTCTGCCCGGTATGTCGGGCATGGAGCTCATCACCAAGGTGCGCGCACAAATGCCCGACCTGCCGGTCGTGATGATGACGGCCTTCCCCGATACCCAACTCGCCGTGCAGGCGCTCAAGCTCGGGGCGAGAGACTTCCTCATCAAACCGTTCTTGCCAAAGCAGCTGCTCGAGGTGATCGAGCGCTACCTACCCAAGACCGACTCGGCAAACGACCGCGCGCCCTCGACAGTTATTGCCGCCGACCCGGCAAGTCTTGCCGTCCTCGAGCGCTGTCATCGGGTGGCCAAGACTGACGCCTCGGTGCTGCTCACCGGTCAGTCGGGGGTCGGAAAGGACGTCTTCGCCCGCCGAATCCACGAGGTCTCGGCCCGAAAAAACCAATCCTTCGTGGCCATCAATTGCGCCGCCATCCCCGACACGCTGCTCGAATCCACCCTCTTCGGCTACGAGAAAGGCGCCTTCACCGGGGCCACAAAATCGCAGGCGGGTAAGTTCGAGCAGGCCAACGGCGGCACGCTCTTCCTCGATGAAATCGGCGAAATGCCGAAAGAACTGCAGGCCAAACTGCTGCGCGTTTTGCAGGATCGCGTGGTCGAGCGCCTCGGGGGAAATCGCTCGATTCAGTGTGACGTTCGCATTATTTCTGCGACAAATCAGGACCTTGCGAAGCAAGTGAAGCAAGGTCTCTTCCGTGAGGACCTTTTTTTCCGGCTCGCCGTCATCAACATTCCGATCCCCCCGCTACGCGAGCGAACGGGCGATATCATGCCCCTCGCCGAGGCCATGCTGGAGCGCTATGGACGGACCATGGGTCGCCTCGGTATGCGCCTCAACCCCGATGCCATCCAAGCCCTCAAGGCGTACCCCTGGCCCGGCAATGTTCGCGAACTTGAGAACACCATTCAGCGAGCCCTGCTCATCTCGGAAGGCCCAGGGATCACGGCGACCGACCTCGAACTGCCCGGCCTCGAACCAGACTCTGTTGCTAAAGGCCCCGGTGGCATCAATTTTGCTGGTTTTTCAGTGGCTGAGCCGGGCACGCCAGGGGGGGCGCTCGACATGGCCTCTGTCGAGCGAGAGCACATCCTTCGGGTTCTGGCTCAGGTCGACGGGAACCGTCGCAAGGCGGCCGAGATTCTCGGCCTCTCCGAGCGGGGGCTTCGCTACAAGCTCAAGGCTTACAGTGAGCTCGGTTACATCAACGATCAGGGTTAGGTGCTAGAATTACTGCCATGTCGAACGAAGCGTTACAAAGTCTGGCTCGCGAAATGAAGGTCATGACCGACATGGCGGCCGGCCAGTTGAATGCGCCGGCGACGGTCAGCCCGCAAGAGGCTCAGGACTTCCGCGACGCCTTGCACCGAGCCATCCTGCAGGTCAATCAGGCACAGAACTCGGCTCAGGCGAACGTCCAGTCGTTCGCGATGGGCGAAGGCAGCATGACCCTAGAAGAGGTGATGGTGTCGCTCCAGAAGGCCAACCTCTCCTTCCAGACGATGATCGCGGTGCGTAACCGTCTCGTCGACGCCTACAAGGAAGTCACGAACCTTCAGGTCTGAGGTCGGCCGCCCGGCCGTCCTGCTCGTACGCCCAAGCGAGCACCTCCGAGACGGCGGTGTAGAGCTCCGGCGGAACTACTTCAAAAAGTTCGAGCTCCAGCAAGAACGCCAGCAAGGCCGGTTCCGATCGCGTCGGAATCTCGAGCTCCCGCGCACGCTCCAGAATGGCGAGCGCAATTTCACCTTTGCCCTTGGCCAAAATCTTTGGCGCCATGGCGCCGAGCGTATAACCAATGGCCACCGCTTCGGTCATGGGTCGACTCCACTTAAATGGATCTCAGGAAACTGGCCTTTGAGTATCGAGTTGAGCTCACCCCAGCCGTCCCAAGTGCTGACATCGGAACGACCCTGCACCTCGATCGACATCTCATCGCCCCATTGCGAACCCACGATACGCAGGGGCCCCAGATTGGGAAGCGAAATCTCGATGTCGAGTCTTGCCCCGCGCTGCATCTCACCCGACCGCTCAGGATGCGATCGCCACGCATCACGTCGTTCGATCCGCAGCGGCACATCGGGCGCAATCTCGCCCTGCCACATTAACTGACCTTCGACGAGCAACCGCGCCGTCTGTTGCGCGTTCTCGCTGTCGATGGCCACGTCCGCGAGACTTTGAGCGATCGACTCCGCGGCACCCTCGCCCGTCGCGAGACCGCGTAGTCGCGCCGCCAACTCCGAGCGAGTCATGTCAGATTTCGTCTCAGGCTGTCTTGCTGGAATGGCGGTAATCTGCCCGAATTCTTTGGCCAGCCGCTGGGCAGCAAAGAAATGCGATGAGGCGAGCCCGCGATAGAGACCCACCAAAGTGTCGAGCGCCACCCCGCGACGATCCGACGCCTGACGCTCACCCGATTCCAGAGCAGGCGCAGGCCATCGCGGGACTTCACCACCCTTGGGTACGCGTTCCTCAAGCCAAGCCGAAATCACCGGCAATAAGTTTTGTGGGAGCCCGGCGATCGTAGAAGGCGCTTGGCCCTGCCCCGTCCGTCCGGCTTGGCGCAGCAGCTCAGCCGCGAGATCTTCGGGAATGAGAGCCCGTTTGATACCCGTCGACTCGCGATTACGCTCCGCATCGAGCGCGTGTCTCACAGGCATCGGCGCAATCAGCGCCGCACGCGCATCGGGCGCGCGGGTAATGTCCGTCATCGGCGCAACAGAGCCCGTGCCGAGGACTGAGGCCGGCTCCTTTCTCGGGACCGTGCCGAGACCTACATCAGGAATGCTCGGCGTGATTTGCATGGGGGAGTACTAACGGGTCTCAGGCTCGGCAGCGTGGGTTTTCCACGCCTCGGCAAGCCTCGAGAATACGCGCTGGAAATCCTCGATCAGCGCGGGATCGCGCTTAAGCCGTGCGCGGAGCAGTTGGTTCGAACCCCAGGCGTAGAGGTTCTCGAGATTACGGGAGATCTCGCCACCGACCTCATGATTAAGACAGACGCGCAGCCCCGTCTCGATGAGATCGAGCGCCTTGCCGACCGATTCTTCTGGGTCTTTCCCCTCGACCATCGCGACACGAGCCGTCTCGGCGTGATCAAGCACGCGTTGATAGACCATGACGACGAGATCGATGGGACGAGCCATGTTGACCGAATTCTCGATTTGACTGTCGACGTAGGCGCGGCGAGCTCTGGCGTACATGGGCGATACCTATGAAAAGAGGTTTAGTCTTTCTTTTGGGAATTGGTGAGTGCATCGAGCGCGGACTTCAGGGCTTCGCTCGTATTGCTGAGCTTGAAGAGCAAAGCATCGAGCGCGGCAAACTGCGAGGTCAAACGAGTCTGTACATTCGCAAGTTTCATTTCGAGAGTGGTCTTGCGCTTGGCGAGCTCCACTTTCGCACCGCGCTCACGACTGACTCGCTCGGCCATCAGGCCGCCGACGGTCAGCATGTCGGTAATTTTTTGCGAGAGGTCTTTACTCGAAGTGCTATCGAAACCAATACGCAACCCACCTGCGAGCCGGCTCTGCAAATCCGTGGCTTTGGCGAGCAACGACTCATCGAGCTGCAAGAAACCCGTATCGGTGAGCTTGAGACCGAGCAGCGTAAGATCTTTCTGGCCCGACAGGCTCGCGCCACCCACGCCGGTCAGCGGGCGCGCAAACGCACCCAACACCTCACGCATGATGGCAGCCAGCGTCGAGTCGCTATTCAAGATGCCGCGCGTGGCGGCCTCGGCACTCGGCTGCGTCTCTTTCTTGTACAGCGTTTGAAGTTCGTTGAAGGCCGTCACGAGCGCTTCGATTCTTGGCTTCGCCGTCATCGCCGACGGTGCGAGCGTCATGGTGACCGCCCCACCGCCCGTCGAGAGACCACTCAGATTGAGCGTGACACCCTCGATCACGTCGGAGACCGTATTCGACGTCCGCGTATAGCTGAATCCGTTGACGGTGAACGCGGCGGTCTGCGCAGCCTGAACCTCAACCGGCAGAGACGGCGCTCCATTCTGAGCCGGCGTGAATGCACCCGCCTTCGCCGTTAGCCACACCGCAAAGCTGTTGCCAGCGACTTTGATGATCGTCGCGTTCGCGGCATCTCGAACCGTCGACTGCGCTGCATCGTTCAACCAGGCGCGCGCTGCGGTGTCGCTCGCGAAGCCTTCGACCTTCCAAATATTCGCCCGCGCGAGCTGCGTCACTTCGATGGTGTGGATCCCCGCGGTCGCTGCGCTCGACGTCGTCGCCGTCAATACACCGGTTCGCGAGAACGTCGGCTCGACGGCGGTGAAGTTGGTGGCGGTCTGTAGCCCGTTGAGTGCATCACGCACCGCGCCGAGCTTGGCCTGAAATTGACCGAGCGTACTGATCTTGACGTCGGTCGTACTGATCTTCGCGTCGAGTTTGACGAGCGGACGACGCTCCACTTCCATCAGCTGACCGACGATGCCGGCAACGTCGATTTTGCTATTGGAGACCGAAGAAGTGTTGACTGGCGGGGTCGCCATTAGCACTGCCTCGCGCTTAGGCGCGCTGGTTAACCATTACGCTACCCAACGTCTCGAAGCTCCGCGCAATACGCAGCAGTTCGTCAGACGGGAGCGACCGAATCAGCTGCCCCGTCGCAGGGTCGATCAGCTGGACCACGATATGGCCGGAGATGGGGTCTTTGGAGAGCTTCACCTGACGCGCCATCGACGAGATAAAGCGCTGGATGTCCGCCATCGCGGACTCGGCCGCTCGTTGCACGTCTTGGTTGTGCTCGTGGATGCTCGCCGTCGGCTGGACGGGTATCTGCGCGGACTGGGCCACCTGCTGGGCATCGACGTTCGGCACGGGATCCGACATGGTCGGCCGTGGGACGTAACTCCCGGGCTTGACGGCGATTAGAGGTACCGGATCCAAACCACGACTCTCCGAAAAACACGTGCCACTCGACCGCCCGGCAACAGAATTTTGACGCCCGGCACTCCGATCAACAGCAATTACGGCCAAAACGGAAGTCTCGTTTAGGGCCCTGAGGGTGCAAAACCGTGCGAATCCGCACAATTGTAGTATCTTTCCCGGCCAATATCTCATGTCCACCCTAGCCAGCAAACTCGCCCCGCTCGGCGTCCTCTCGGCCCAGACCGCCATCCCGATCCTCGTGCTCGGGATCTTGGTCATGATGCTGGTGCCGCTGCCGCCGATCATCCTCGACCTGCTGTTCACCTTGAACATCGGCCTGTCGATTTTGATCCTGATCGCGGCGCTCAACATCCGCACCTTCAAGGATTTCGTCGCCTTCCCGAGCTTGCTGCTGGTCGCGACCCTCCTCCGGCTATCTTTGAACGTGGCCTCGACCCGGGTGATCCTGGTGGATGGGCATACAGGGTCGGATGCGGCGGGCAAGGTCATCGAGGCCTTCGGCCAGTTCCTGATCGGCGGTAACTTCGCCGTCGGCGTGGTCATTTTCACGGTCATCACGATCATCAATTTCGTGGTGATTACCAAGGGCTCGGGCCGCGTCGCCGAGGTGTCGGCCCGCTTCGTCCTCGACGCCCTACCCGGCAAGCAGATGGCGATCGATGCCGACCTCAATGCCGGCATCATCAAACAAGACGAGGCCAAGCAACGCCGCGCCGAGGTCGCTCAAGAGGCCGATTTCTTTGGTTCGATGGACGGTGCCTCGAAGTTCGTTCGCGGTGACGCCATCGCGGGCATCCTCATTCTGCTCATCAACATCGTCGGCGGGCTCGTCATCGGCATGACGAGCCACGGGCTTTCATTCGGTTCGGCCCTTACGACGTATGGAGGACTCACCATCGGTGACGGGCTCGTGGCGCAGATTCCCGCGCTTGTGATCTCGACCGCCGCCGGTATCCTCGTCACTCGGGTATCGACGGAAGACGTTTTCGCGGGGCAGCTTTCGAAACAGATCAATGCCAACCGTAATGCGCTTTTCGTCGCAGCCGGCACCCTTGTTGTCTTCGGATTGTTACCCGGCATCCCGTCGCTGAGCTTTTTGCTGCTCGGCGCCGCGTTCGGCGGTCTCGCCTATTTGCTCTCCTCGCGGGCCAAGAAGGCCTCGGCACAGGCGGCGGCCGTGGCTTCGAGTATTGATCGCCGCGAGGAGCTTGGCTGGGCGGATGTTCCCGTCATTGAGGCGTTGCGCCTCGAGTTGCCCTACCGCCTCATTCCGATTGTCGATAAGGGCGAAGACAGCGATCTCATCAAACGCATTCGTGCCATCCGTAGGAAGTTCATCAACGACGT
>Ga0194122_10006836_pt1 | contig 10159 bp, 6 predicted proteins | sample TA2MahCa10mmetaG_FD_155487 | JGI IMG/M metagenome (GOLD analysis project Ga0194122, IMG submission 155487) | Freshwater microbial communities from Lake Tanganyika, Tanzania - TA2015021 Mahale Deep Cast 10m | ecosystem: Environmental > Aquatic > Freshwater > Lake | place: Tanzania: Lake...
AAGAACTGGAAGAACTAGAAGAACTAGAAGAACTAGAAGAACTGGAAGAACTGGAAGAACTGGAAGAACTAGATGGACCAGATGTGGTGGATGACGACTGACCAGATGTGGTTGATGACGACGAACCAGATGTGGTTGATGATCCTGAAGTCGTTGAGCTTGATGGTTCTTGGCAGCATTCAGGTCTGGCCTCACAGTTCGTGCAGCCTGAAGTGCATGGGCAATCTGGTCTGCATGGGTCAACACCGGTGGCGTTGCACAAACCGCCTGCGTCACATTCTGGATCGTCACAGCACCACGGGTCAAAGAAGCAAGGACTATCTGGGTTGCAGCATTCAGGACAAAGGCAGCACAACGAATTGGGGAACAAATCGCAAGGGTCTACCCCACCACCACACAAATCTGGGTGGTCGCAGCAAGGGTCATACGTGGGCGAATCGGGATCGCTGAACGACGAGCAAAAGCAGCGTGCTCTTCTCGAGTCGCAGCCTGCTCCCCTCAAAGCTGCCAGACAAGCACTACTGCAAGGGTCACCGTTTGGAGGGTTGCATGCGTCAGGCGGGAAACACTGTGCACAAGCACAATCATCACAACTTGTGCAATCAAGGTCGGGTGGTGGATTATCTCCGCAACATTCGCAGGGGCAAATGGCACTCGGGCCTGGTCCGCCCATCAGGAATGCAGGAACATCTCCTTTAGGATGCTCGACAGGAGCGAATCTTCCGTTCAGGGCTGTCTGAATATAAAGGGATTGATTTCTATATATGGAATCTCCGGGAGAAGAATTTGTGAATGTGAATGTGTTTGGAGAATCGGGTATATCAACTTCGCCGAACCCGCACAGCGGTAGCTTGCCTCCTGGGGTCTTCGTCTTGTATATGACGGCCCGAGACCTGCCTGCTGTTGCCGCCCAATCTATGCACAACCTGCCGTATCGCTTACCACCTGAAGTTTGGCAGGTGAGAGCCCCCCTGATGTCCATGATGATGTCAACTGGGCGGTTTGGGACAGGCTGAGTCAGCTGTAGACTGGTAAAGCTCATGCTGAAATCACAATTACCTACTCCTGACGAGCACTGCGAGAAGGGTATCTGAATGCTCATCTTCGGGTGTATAAACCTCATCAGGTTGATCAGCTTGAAGAAGGAGTTCCCCCACCTACCAACGGCACCCGCATATGCACGCATGCTGATATATCCATCGTCAGCAAAGTTTGGAGGATTCAGCAGTCTGTCGGCATCGGCCTGATCGTAGAGGCCACCCGCAATGAGGCTAGGAAAGTTGCCAAGCCAGTCATCTGTGGCAACAGCATCGGCATTGAAAGACGATGGAACCCTGAAGAATCCTGCGGATGACCCCCCGCTGCCATTGCATGGGATCTTACCATGACTTTCAAACAATCCACTGCTGTGGCCTGGCAGAAGTTGCAAGGCGCAGTCTCTGCAGTTTTCCATGACTTCCAACATGGCCCCAACGGAATCAGGGGTGATTTCAATGAGAGGTATGAATTCAGAAGACGGGTCATCCACAGATTGGAGATATCCAAGCCTGACTGCCTCCCTACGCAGCCTGATTTGCTCTCTGCAGTATAAAAGCAACTCCTTGATACCTTCTGCGCCCAAGCTGCTAGGGTCAAACTCGTTTTGAGTTTTTATAGATAGCTGGTAGCCAGTAGGATCAAATGGGTTGCCTGCGCTCATACATTGACCTTAATTTTTGATCTGAGCATGGCAAATCTTTCGATAGCTGATATTTCATCAACTCCAGATGCGTTACTGAAACCAACCGCACCGCCAAAATCGAAACCAGAGTCGATAAAGCCTGCATCGGAATTGTGCACCAAATATCCATCAGCCAGATAGAGATTGCCGCCAACAGTCGACAGTGATATGGTGGCAACCGTTTCATCTGATTTTGCGATTAAATATACCGTCTGCCATGTGCCTCCAGCAGTCATGACCATGTCGCCAACCTCGATTCGCTGTACGCTCCTGTAGGCAATATTCCCGTCCCTCATGACGGGCATAGCATGTTCAGCCGTCAACTTGAGCACGCCATTTATTACAAAATATGAGGTCTCAAAGCCTGCTGCAACCTCTGACACCACCACGAGATGATTCACAAATGTACTGTCTTTGGGCCAATTGTCCCTGATTTCAGTGGATGTTATTGGGATGTCAAGATCCTTAGATGGGGACACGGGGCGCTTTGACATGAGGATTTCGCCAGGCCTCACCTCCTCAATTGGCTTGTATCCTTTAGTTGTGCTGACGACTGTCCCGACCGCCAGGCAGCAGGATGGGGCACACACCACCTCATCCCTCAAGGAGGAACATATGGGTGAAGAAAAATTGGGGATTATTTGATAACTTTCTCTGTCTGCACCGCCAACACTGGTGGGCGCACAGCATGGATTTTCTGCTATATTTCTTACTAGCGTGTAGCAGCCGTTTTCCACAATCATTTTTGCCACATCGTGAGGAATTTCCACCGATGTGTTGCCGCAGGACGGACAATCAACAGATATTGATTCCTTGAAGGCTTGACTGTCCATGGCCGACAGGATGGACTCCTGAGAATCTATTTTAGAACCTGAAGCCAAATCAAAATGCAGTGTTCCTGATGGACATGATGGTATGCATGCTCCACCAATCAATGTGTCAAATCTGCCACCTGATGATGTCGCATAATCTCCAGTCGACAACTCCTGGCCACCACCTAGATTTTCTTTGGTTGGCCCTGTAACGGTCGGGCAATCGTTGGAGGTCACAGATCCGTTGCTCTGCTGCGTGGATGATGAAAATTCTTCTAGAGTGACAGTTTCCACCTTGATCTTGATGGCTGATTGGCTGAATCCATCGATGCATGCACATCCAGGGAACGCCACGAATCGGAGGGCGTAATCCCAAATTTGTGCTTGCACCCCCGGTGGCATGAATGGAGACAAGCTCGGTTGGCCTGGTATTCTTCTCCAAGCTCTAGCGGCTACACTCGTTGAAATGAGCGACTCCTCTTGTCCCGAGCCAAGAGTGTCATCAGACCCATCTCCGTCCCGAAGCCATCCAGAAGCGTTTTCATTTGGCGAAAAATCAATAGTTTTGCACGAGAAAGATCCTGGCGTAACCAGGAAATAATAGACATGGGTTGATGGTGGAATTGGTCCGCTTGTGCTACCACCTCTGAGGCTGACACATCCACTGTCAAACAATATCGCATCATTGCCAACATGAACTGGCCCAAGATGAAGATCAGGGTTGCTGCCGGGCACAGACCAGCATGCAATGTCTAGAGGAAGTGCGGTTCTTGGATGCAAGAAGTTGTCGTTGGCTTCAGCCACCTGTATGTCGGCATTTCTATCTCCGTATAATCCCCCCTGTACAGCGGTGCTGTAGCCGGTGAAATATGTCTGGAGGCCTTTTGGAAAAGAGCCACCATCAGTGAGCTGAGATGGCAGCGGCCTCATGCGGGGAGAATTTGTGGTTGAACCCATTGGTCTGAAAGGACGCATGCTCTGCCAAATTGAATCGTTTTGCCAATACCCTATCATCTGGTAGTAACTGCTGCTGGAAGAAGAAGAATAACTGCTAGAAGAAGAAGAACTGCTGCTTGAAGAACTAGAATAACTAGAACTGCTGCTTGAAGAAGAAGAACTAGAAGAACTAGAAGAACTAGAAGAACTAGAAGAACTAGAACTGCTGCTTGAAGAAGATGATGAACTGCTACCAGAAGAACTAGAAGAACTAGAACTGCTGCCGGAAGAACTAGAAGAACTAGAACTGCTGCCGGAAGAACTGGAAGAACTGGAAGAACTAGAACTGCTGCCGGAAGAACTGGAAGAACTGGAAGAACTAGAACTGCTGCCGGAAGAACTGGAAGAACTGGAAGAACTAGAACTGCTGCTTGAAGAAGATGATGAACTGCTACTGGAAGAACTAGAACTGCTGCTGGAAGAAGAAGAAGAAGAAGAAGATGATGATGAACTGCTGCTGGAAGAAGACTTGGAAGAACTGCTGCTGGAAGAAGAAGACTTGGAAGAACTGCTGCTGGAAGAAGAAGACTTGGAAGAACTGCTGCTGGAAGAAGACCTGGAAGAACTGCTGCTGGAAGAAGACTTGGAAGAACTGCTGCTGGAAGAGGAAGAGGAGGAAGAAGAGCTTACGCAACTGTGCTCGGTGCAGAGACCCGTATAACCACTGCACCATGTACCCTGGTTACGACATTCTTCACATGCATAATCTACTGCGCCAGTTGCTGACCCAGTGTAATTTAAAAGTATGAAGCTGAACTCATTCCCTTCGGGCCCGGTGCATGAGGGGTGGTCTGGTATAGGACCACAGCTAAAACCGGAAAGTCCTTCGCAATACCTATTGCCCGCGTGAACGAGCGAGCCTTCGTCGTCATATATCGTGAAACTATTGAACCAACCTGAGCATCCAGATGCCCCTTCGGGGCACCGACAACTATAAGCACAAAGTATTCTATAATCAACCTCACCACCACCACCACCATCACCACCACAACCTCCACCCGACACACAATCGTCGGCAAGCTGCTGACAATCAGCTGTCCAACCCCCAAAGACACAGCATAATGGATTGCTGGTGGCAATTTGGTTGCAGCATGGGGTGCAGAGATCCCAAGGACACCCCAGGCAACCAAGACCACCAGCGAGCCCTCCCTCAGAGGATGCTCCTTGAATAAATTGGTCACCAGGAAAGCTGTTGTCTTCATCGCACAGCAAATCATTTCTTTCTGGAGAGGCGTCGCTTGCACTCACAAGAGGGGCGCCAGAACTTCTAGAAGCTCCGTGTGTTTTAGCTCCCCACAAAGGAGATCTGAGCAAGGTGGTATTGACCTGAGATTTCGTTTTTTGTGAAAGGGGGCAGAGGGCAGGAATCGGCGCCCTGTTTTCGCGAGATGCAGTTGCCAGTCCATAAACCCGTGCCGGAGATCCAATATATGAAAGTGTAATCTTCATCAGGGCTACGGGCACATTGTCGAATGTCGTTTGGCTTCCATTTTTCGAAACCACAAGATCAGCATATGCAGTCAAAGCGTCGTATGGGGAATTGCCTGTTATGACATTAACATCTTTGAGTTTTGTTATTATTTCAAACGGTCTTCCAGAATTGAAAGACATAAAATCTGTCTCAAAAAGGACCCTTGGTGCCGGGATTGTACCACCAAATGTCGGTATCAATCTCTTTCTGCAAAGTCCATAAATGTTTGTTGATACTGCGCCATCCGGCGGTACATCGTAGGATGTATTTTTTGCCCAATCAACACATTCATTCAAACCCGAAAGCTCTAGAGGTCTGGGGCATTCGGCATTATTGATTTCGCAGGGGAAATATGGACACAAAGTTGATGGAGCTGCTGGACATGGGTCGTTAGGATTCACGCGGCAGCAGTTACACAGGAATTCAGGTCCTGCAAGAATCACTGCATCCGTGTTCCCAGTGGATGCGCAGAGACCAGAAGAGCAATCTCCACATGCCACATCAACTCTGATCTCTGTCAGCAGGTGTCCGACCTGCCCTGCGGTCTTAACTGCAGTGAATTTGACGGGGAAATTCACATCATGAGATGCCCTGTACCACATGTCTGCAAACCTAGAGAGGTCGTTTGACCCGTTGCCATACATCCTTCCCAGCTGCTTGACAGCGTCAATTGCCTGTGCAGGTGTCAATATTTTTATGACATCCGCTGGTGGCTCGCTCATAGAACTTGCAGAATTGGCGATTGTGAGCTTCACCGAAGGAGTATCTATTGATCCTTGGGTGGATGTTCTCACTAGATCAGCCATGGTGAAGAAGAAAATAACAGATGGGAGTATTCTGTGGCTGTTTGCAGACATCCACCCGGTATTTCCCCCCAAAATTTTGAAACACATGCCACCAACAGCCGTGCAGTCAGATCGGAACCAGAATGATGGGAACTGTATGCCGCCATGGGCAGCTTGTGCTGGACATGCACTTGCCGAATTAAGATTGCAAGTGGCACCCGTATTGTAACTGTTCAAATCGGCGATATTGCAAAGATCGGGACTACCAGAAATTTGATGTATGCTTGCCGCGCATCTTGCCAAATAATCTCCGACAAAGAAATTTTCGGTTCGGAAATGGTCTTGCGGGCATGTGAGGAAATTGCTCCTCTTGAAAGCATAAAAGATTGGCTTGAGGTTATTCTCGTTATTGCTTGCTTCGCTGTGCAGAGAGCCGATTGCGAGAGAATATGCATCCATATCGGTTTGTGGGCAACTCCCATAGCAACTATATCCTGACGAAATTCCAATATTGATGGTTTTGTCAAATATGTAATATAAACTATCGAACCAAGAAACGATTTCTGATTCATAGTGAGTGCACAGTTCCCCTAGAATCCCTGTCAAGCAAGGTGAAGACAAACTACAATTGACACTTGATTGGCACACCATGTTTCTTGAAATCTTCAAAGAGCAACAGGATGGCTGCGCCCTGCTTTGCAACAAGAATTCCTCCCAAATACTATTCCTAAGCGCAAGGTGCCAATTTCTACTTGCATTTTTAGGAACCTTTTCATACCAAGCATAGCCATCGATGACAAGTGTTGTTGATACCTGATCGCGTGTCAAGGTCTCTCCGCCCATGCATGGGCCTCCGTCGCATGGCCATAAACTGCTTGAAGAGGACGAGCTGCTGCTAGAAGAAGATGAACTGCTGCTGGAAGAACTGGAAGAACTGGAAGAACTAGAACTGCTGCTAGATGAAGATGAACTACTACTAGAAGAACTGCTGCTAGAAGAAGATGAACTGCTAGAAGAAGATGAACTGCTAGAAGAAGAAGAACTACTACTAGAAGAACTAGAAGAACTAGAACTGCTGCTGGATGAAGATGAACTACTACTAGAAGAACTAGAACTGCTACTAGAAGAACTAGAACTGCTGCTGGATGATGATGAACTGCTACCAAAAGAACTAGAAGAACTAGAACTGCTGCTAGATGATGATGAACTGCTACCAGAAGAACTAGAAGAACTAGAACTGCTACTAGAAGAACTAGAAGAACTAGAACTGCTGCTAGATGAACTGGAAGAACTAGAACTGCTGCTAGAAGAACTAGAAGAACTAGAACTGCTGCTAGAAGAACTAGAACTGCTGCTAGATGAACTGGAAGAACTAGAACTGCTGCTGGAAGAACTAGAACTGCTGCTAGATGAACTGGAAGAACTAGAACTGCTGCTGGAAGAACTAGAACTGCTGCTAGAAGAACTAGAAGAACTAGAACTGCTGCTTGAAGAAGATGACGAACTGCTGCTGGAAGAACTAGAACTGCTGCTTGAAGAAGATGATGAACTGCTGCTTGAAGAAGATGATGAACTAGATGAACTAGAAGAACTAGAAGAACTAGAACTGCTACTAGAAGATGATGAACTGCTATCAGAAAAACTAGAGCTGCTACTGGATGATGATGATGATGATGATGATGATGATGATGATGATGATGATGATGATGATGATGATGATGATGATGATGATGAACTGCTAAAGTCTGTGACCCCATCACATCCGCATTCACTAGCCTTCAGTCCCAGAATTTCCGCTCCGGAACCAAGTGTGGCGAATCTCTTGCACAGCAACCTACCATACGCGATCACCCCATCCGACCTGGCGTCGCACGGCAATGGCCCGTTATCTTTCGTGTAAACACGTTCGTTGCCGGGATCAAACCCATAAGGAACCTGGTCTACAGAGGAAGAACCTCCATATGTAACAACGGTTCTGTCTGCACGCATGACAACTATCCGCCCTTCGTAGATATCAAAATCCATGAATGGCCCACCGGAAGATGTATCAAAGCTTGTGGTATTTGCAAAAAAGGTAGCCAGCTCAGTTTTAAGTAACCCCATGAACCATGCATGGATTGCTCCATCATTGGCCAGTGCAACAATCATCTTGCTGGTTAAACCTGAACCAACTTTTACCTTGTGGTACTGTGTTGGAGGAGGATAAATGCCAGCTGGAACGGGTGTATCTGAGCCTGCTCCTTCTATGGCGAGAATTCTAGTGCTATCATTTATGTGTGCGACTATATGCCCATCGGAAGCTATGTCCCAAATTGCACCAATGCTAGGAGTACTAGACGCTCTAGCGGCGCCAAAGGCTGTGAATTTTGTTCCGTCAGAACGAAGCACATACCCCATGGTTTGCGGATTGCCAGCAGATGTGGCGCAAACACTGATCCCACTCAAAAAAGCAGAGTTTGATGCTGTGTGATAATCGGTGGAAACCTGTGATCCTAAAACGCTGTCATTTATATTCCAAATGCCGAGCAATCCATTTCCATCTGGACCTCCCCACGAAGTCAATGTTTTGCTATACTTTGTTAAGCCAATCGAAACATTTCCAGCTGCGGCTATGTCTATATATCCTCTACCATAGTCCTCTGCAGTCGCGCCGTATGCAGAAAGTCCCCAACATTGCCTTGATCCATTGCTGTGCACCACGCAGAAATAAGTATTACCTGCATGAATCACGCTTGGTGAACCAGTCATAGAAGGTGGTTGTGACAGTAGCGTTGGTGGGAAGCCTATAGATAATCCATCACCCCAGGTAAAGACACGTCCGTCATCCAACAAACATATAACCAACTTTTCACTAACGGAAATTTTAACAGTTTTTCCATCAAGAACCGCTTGGGGTATGTCTCTTAGTTGTGCAGCCGTCGAGGCGCCCCAGGCAACAAGAGTTCCATCTGTTTTAATTGCGAATGTGACATTAGTTCCAGAGACAACATAACTAACATTGTTCAAGTCTTGCGGAACTGTATTAACATTAGTATTAGTGCTTCCCCAACATCTCACTGAGCCATCAGACAAGACAGCTGCCACATGGTTTGTGCCAAGGGACACATTCGAAAAATTTGAAACTTCAATTCCCTTCAGTCTGACTGGCTGACCATTTGGTACTCCAATGATTGGCGAGCCATCAGAATCTGTTCCCAAGCAGTATCCTCTTGAGCCAGGCACGGCATTGTTGCCCCATATTACAAGTTTACTCGATGCCAAAAGTGCGCCAAACCTTCCATTTTGACGTCCAAGGTCCGTGTCTGACATGCTGGCATAGACTTGCGCCACAACCTCTTCATTCAAAGAAGAAGGAATGGCCAATGTGCTAGCGCTAAAAGGATTTGCGGTTTGTAGATTACCCCATCGCGTCAAAGTTGCATCATATAATAGGGCGATCCCAGAATATCTAGTGACAGCGTATCTAAAGACACCAGATTTAGGAGCGTTCCTTATGAGATTGAATGTTGTGTTTTCTCCCCTCCCGAGTATGGCTCCAGAATGTAGCGTGAAAAGAGCATTAAATCCGCCCATATCAGCACTCGGATTTATTGGTAGAGGCTGTGGGAAATCCAACTGACCCTGACTATTATCTCCCCATCCTGTAATTGAACCGTCCGCCCTTAGAGCAACCACATGCTTCTCGCCAGCAACCATCTTAACCACATCACCAAGGTAACTCGGCGGCTGCACGAATGTGGAATTATTCAGCAAATCACCGCTAGATATTGCGGTATCGTCAACAAATAAATAAGTATTTGAGAATTTTGAGGCAGCAACCGTCTTTACGGCCCCCGTGTTCATAATCAGACCAAAGAAGTCGCTGCCGTAGGCCCCAACCCAGGATTCAGACCATTCAGAGGTGAATGACCCAGCAAAGCTGCTGATCATGTTTGCAAAATCAGTCACCCATGCCGCAAAAGATGATGTTGAGATGAGGCCTGACCCTGTGATACCGTTTAATCCTCTGATGGTCAGTGGCAATTGATCAGAAGGACCTGCAGTCTCCAAAGATTCCTGTATGTTTCTGTAAAGCGTATTGTCGTCCCCATGTCTACACTGACTATTTTCCACATTGGGCGGCCAGAAACTACTTGAAGATGAACTGCTACTAGATGATGATGATGATGATGATGATGATGATGATGATGATGATGATGATGATGATGATGATGATGATGATGATGAAGAAGATGAACTGCTAGAAGAAGATGAACTGCTAGAAGAAGAAGAAGAAGAAGAAGAAGAAGAAGAACTGCTGCCGAAAGAAGAAGATGAACTGCTGCTTGAAGAAGAAGAAGAAGAAGAAGAACTAGAAGAACTGCTGCTGCTGCTT
>Ga0194122_10006845_pt1 | contig 10156 bp, 8 predicted proteins | sample TA2MahCa10mmetaG_FD_155487 | JGI IMG/M metagenome (GOLD analysis project Ga0194122, IMG submission 155487) | Freshwater microbial communities from Lake Tanganyika, Tanzania - TA2015021 Mahale Deep Cast 10m | ecosystem: Environmental > Aquatic > Freshwater > Lake | place: Tanzania: Lake...
TAAATCCCCCAAGCCAGTCGAAAAGGTCTCAAATGATTATAATGAATCTCTCGCCTCAAGACGCTGGCCTTGGGATAAGCCCCGTTGGCCATATCTTTAGAAAGCATTGTAACAAACTTGGGAAGGGCTTCATTCCAAGCTTCAGCATTTTTATTAACAAAGGCTTCAACTAACACTTTCAAAGTAATTGCAAATCTCTCGGGGACATCGGAAGCATAGGGTAATCCCCCTTGGGTATTAAGTGCCGTAATGGGAAACCAGTTTGAAGAAAGACCTTCCGGGTTTGGGAAAATAGAAAGTATTTGCCCTGTGAAAAGCTCGCCTAAAAGCTCCAATTGATTTTCCACGGTCACAGCTTTTTTCTCTAAATCGGAAAGTCTTTCTTTGTTTCGAGACTTGGTCGAGGCTTCTTTAAGAATTTTTCTCATTCCTTCATTATTGGCTAGTTGATTGAAGGAAAAATAGGTGCTATCAGCGTTTAAGCCTAAATCTTTTTTTAAAGGCCTGTGGGTGATGCGTATTATCTCCTCATTTTCCCACTCTCTATCAAAATTAAATAACCACCCCACAAGACACTCTACCGCCCCCTTATTTTTCCACTCGCGTTTGCCAGTGATAAATTGCAAAGATTCGATAGCAAAGGTATCTAGCGGTTTAATTCTTCCTCTATGTTGAATAGCTATTTCTCCCAAGCCTCTAAAATCAAAGCCTGAGCGTTCTTCAGGACTAGAATAAGCAAACAACGGGAGCAAACAAATAAAGTAAAGCAATCGTTTCATTGAGGTTGCCTCTTTCTTGTAAATATCAAACTAAAATAATGCGGATTCATGTAAAACATTACTAGAATTCCCAATATCATAATCAAAGAGCCCCAGTATTTAATTTGTCTCCCGGGATCAAAATTGACGGAGAATACGGAAACAGGGGGACGCCCTTCCTCGATAGAATAACTAGCCTGGTAAAAAGTATAGCCACCATACTTAAGAGGTTCATTCATACTAATGTTGGCCTTTTTTTCAGCGGCGTTCGGGACATCTTTGACTATAACATCACTTTCATAACTTGCGGCTTTCGTAGTCCCAGGATCAGTTCCAATCTTAAACTTCTCTAAAAAGATATAAAAAGGCAGAGTTAATCTTTTCTTAGTGTACTGAATAAAAACCTCTCTCCCACCGATGTTAAGTAACTTTCCTTGGCCTTCGAATAACCACCATCCCGAAACCATATTTTCCGAACTCTCCGATGCGGTTTTCCTTGAAGCAAGATTCAAGTGTATAGCACTAAGATAATTATCTCCGCTTCCTGAAATATACTCGATAGATTTTGGTGTGGCCTGTTCTACCGAATTGGGAAGCCATTGATGAATCTTGAACTGAAGGTCCATCCAGCCAGTGGGAGTAACTGCTCCAGGTTGAATCTCTCCTTGGGACTTAACTTGTCCGTCTTTGCCTTGAGTTCGATATAAAAGTTTAGAACCATCTGCTGACTGTGCAAAAGCCAAACGTCCTCTTTGGTTGCCCACGATCGCAAGAGATGGTTTAGCTTGTTTGGTCATCTCCATCCTAAATTTCAGCCCCAAGGTAGCCTTTTTGCTATGGGCTCCATGTAAAGTAGAGAACTCCGGAAAATTTGAAAAAATGGTGTGTTTTTCTATTAAATCGGAATCCAAGGATCCCTTCTTTCGCACTGTAAGATGCACAGCCGGATTAACAGGTTCATTCGAACGATTGACCAGCCGATTGTTCTCAACAACTGCATAAGGGAAATAATCATCGATTTTAACTTCGTAATCTGTTCCAATGGGAACAAATCTCTTTCTAGCCTTTAAAATGCCAACCCTATATTCTTTGCCATGAAAACTCATCACCAAAAAACCAGTCTCAGGCACGTTGTTGACAGTAGAAGTTGGGCTAAAAAATTTCTTTTCTTCTTCCAAAGAATTAAGAACTTGAAAAGTAATTAACGCAGGCCCCAAGTTCACTTCCGTAGGTTTTGTCGGATGCTGAACAACAATCGACTCTTCTAAATTAAATCTCGAGTTAAAAAGTTCGAGTTTCAAGGAAGGCATGCCTAACCCTTCAATCGGACTTGGAGCAAATTGAGTCAAAGGAACTGCTCTAGGAATAAAACCATCCACAAGAACTTTTTCCGCTCCATTCAACTCGACACTAAGAGATTTTGAATAGTGCTGACGATAACTTTCCCTGATAGGGAACTCTTTTCTAATATTCTTGCCTTCATCAACAACCAAAAGCACCAGATCGTTAAGGGTAATTTCATTTTCTTGAGTCGCCTCTGAAACAGGCATGTTGGCATCGATACCAAACTTTTGGGTCACGAACGATCCAGCTAGGAGGGTAAGAATACCTAGATGGGTCATGACAAAACCAGTTTGGCTCTTTTTCCAAGGATAACGTATCAAAGCTGCACAAAGAACATTCAAGCCTAGTAAAAAGAGTACTCCCGCAAACCATGGGGTCCCGTAAACAAGAACATGAACAGCACGAGTTCCGTAAAGAGACTCAAGGCAAGTCGCAATGGTCAGAACGGAAGCTAAAAGCAAAATCGAGATCACCGCTAACTTTAGCGATGCAAAAAACTTAAAGATGGGTGACTTCATCATAATAACCTCGTCATAACTTAACGAGCGTCTTAAGGGAGCAATTTCGCTTTTTCACCCTTAGACGAAACCCACTCAAATTTAGATTCCCAGTGGCTTTTTCGAACAAACATTAAGCCAATGGCACGTCTCTCATCCCTGGGGTCAGTTGCCCAAGAGACAAGCTGACCGACCTCTTGGTTTCCCTCAAAAAACACCATCGGCAAAACTTCTATCCGATCACTCGTTAGTGCTAGATTAACACGGTGGAGCTTACGGTTCACCTGTCCATAAGTAAAAATTCTTTCAACCACCTCTTGGCCGGGGTAACAGCCCTTATTTCTGGCCACTGCTTCGTCTAAATTACCCTCTAAAATGATATCCTTTTCACTCAGTTCATCTCCAGCCCAGGGTACAGCAGCCTCAAGCCTAAAAAACTCAAACAAACGCCTTCCCAGTAAAGGGATCCCATCTTGCATGTAAATAGTGACTAGTCTCGAGACAGTTTGTGTCGTTCCCAAGATCCAGAAAAGCGAGGGACGTCTCACATCTTTCCAGGTAAAAATTGTCAAATTTTTGTAGGTAATCTCTTGCAACCTAAGAGATGCGGATTGAGCGTCAATCCCCAAAACTCTGGCCAAGTTTCCATCCTGACTCCAGCAGCCCAAAACCGCTAAATCCTCCGAAAGATCTTTGACTGAAAACGCTTCTGCAAAATGAAATTGCTCAATATGATCGAGAATTCTGTCCTTTTGATGATGTGACACTAAAAAATGAAAAGTCTCCGTATCCACTTTACGGAAAACACCTAAGGCGATTACGCCCCCGCGTCCATTTAAGAACGCGCCGTGAACAACTTGTTCTAATTCAAGAGTTTTAAATTGAACTGTCGTCATTCTTTGAAGATAGTCTTGAGCCTCTTTGCCTTTGATTTCAATAAAGACATAATCTGAAAGGTCAAAAAGTCCACCGGATTTCGTAGCCAGGATAAAGTCTTCTAGATAACTCTTAACTTCCCAAGGAACTGTAACGTCACGTAGTTTTTTGAGCTCTCGAGGAGAAACTAGATGTTCCCTTAAAGTTAATGCTAATTTTTCTTTTGCTGACATGATTCACACTCACATTGGGAACGGAGTTGTTCAAACGTAAAAATCCCCGTGTTGTGACCATCTGACCAATCGATTTGTAATGCATATCGGCCCACTGTATCCATTTTTTGGGGCCTGATATCCTTCGGAACCTGGTCGTCTTTTAAAATCTTTTCACGAGTCCATTCATCAACGCAGTTAGCACATCGACAATTCAATCGAATATTCCGAACGTGGTAGACCGAGTCGTGTCCATCATTCCAACTAATACCTAAAAGATTTACCCCCAATTGTTTTAAAGCAGTTGGGGCAAGTGGAAGTTTGATAGCCATTATTGCCACTCTAAAGAAAGAGGTTTGAATTGCCCAATGCTCTGAGCTTGAAGCACCGAGAGTTGAGCTGCTACATCTCCCGCAAGTTTTTTATAGATCTTTGCCACTTCAGAATCGGGGTACCCTAAAACGATAGGAGTTCCTTTATCCCCGCCTTCAGCGACGCGAGGATCTAACGGAATTCCCCCCAGCAAAGAAACGCCCATTTCGTGGGCCATTTTTTCACCCCCACCGGATCTAAAAATAGAAGTGATTTGATTGCAATGCCCACACATAAATCCCGACATGTTCTCAACAACTCCCAAAATCGGAACTTTAACATTTTGGAACATGCGCAACCCCTTACGTGCATCTATCAAACTGACCTCTTGGGGAGTAGTAACTATAAGAGCCCCTGAAACCGGAGCGCTCTGAGAAATAGAGAGTTGGGCATCTCCAGTACCTGGAGGCATATCGATTAAAAGATAATCAAGCTCACCCCAATTTACTTGGGTCAAAAACTGAGTCAGAGCTCCATGAATCATCGGCCCTCGCCACACAACAGGTTGGTTTTCGGGGACCAAAAAGCCCATTGACATTACTTTGATTCCGTTTTTGACAACCGGCTCAATTCGTCCAGCGTTGGTCACCGGTTTTTCCTTGGCCCCAATCATCAAAGGGATACTAGGCCCATAGATATCAGCATCCAGAAGACCGACTCGGGCCCCAGTTTCAGCCAAAGCTACGGCTAAATTCAAAGTAACAGTGCTTTTTCCCACTCCCCCCTTACCGCTCGCGACAGCGATAACATTCCTCACTCCGGGAATGGTAATACGGTTACCTTGAGTCCCTGTCGAGCGCACATTCGCGGTCATTCTCACCTCAACGTCGGTAACCCCTTCAAGCCCTTTTACCTTTTCTATACACTGAGCTTTTAATTGGTCCTTGACCGGACAAGCAGGTGTCGTTAACTCAACGTCAAAACTAACTCGACCTGAATCGATCTTTAAATTTTTAACAAATCCCAAGGCTACAATATCTCGGTGCAAATCGGGATCGTGCACTTCAGATAGGACTTTAAGAACGGCGCCTTCGGAGACCTTATTTGAATCTTTACTTTTAAAAAACACGCCTGTTTTTAGCCTGCTTTATCGGAAAAGAAAAGCTAAACCCGAAATTTACCTACTTGAACCCTTCACATTTTTGGGGTTAATCGGTTTAGCGCTTGGGTAGGTGGATGGCCCTGGAACCATTTTAGGCCTGGCCCAGTAACCTATCAAAAAACCTAGTAGTAAAAATACTGCTCCGACCCCAATAAGAATCCAATTCATCTTTTTAAGGAAACTCTGAGTCTCTTTGACTTCAGAATATTGGATCTTAGGGGTAACTAAAGCCTCTTGGTCTAAATATTTCAAGATCAAATCCGAGGTATGATTGCTTTTTTGGACGCCTAGATACTGTTCAAGCTCCCCCATCAACTCCTTGACGTTGGTGTACCTATCGGAAGGAGCTTTTTCTAAGCATTTCTCAACGATTCGGTTCAATTTTTTGGGAATGGTAGAATTCATTTGTCTAGCAGGAATGTATCGTGTCTCTCTAATCCTTTGAAAAACCGTCTCCCTTTCCGCTTCTTTGAAGGGGCGAGTTCCCGTCATCATTTCATAAAAAGTGATTCCTAAAAGAAAAATATCGGCACTTGGGGTAATAGGATCGCCTAATACCTGCTCAGGCGATAAATAACTGGGCGAACCCACCATCATTCCAGGTCGAGTTAATGAAGTATTTTCAATATCCATCACAATTCCAAAATCCATCAACTTCACTTCGCCTCGAGCCGTAAGTCTGATATTCGCAGGTTTGATATCTCGATGAATAAGGTGATACGCATGAATGTAACTCACCCCTCGACAGACATTTAAAAGAATGGAGGCTGCAACATCAAAGGGAATATTTCCAACTTTTTGAATTACTGTCGATAAATCGACCCCTTCAATATACTCCATCAATAAGAAAGAGTCTTTTCCTGACTCCACAAAATCGTATACGTGAGCGATATTTTGGTGAAGTACTGAGGCCAAAGCTTTGGCTTCTCTTCTAAATCTTTCTAAAGTTTCCGGATTTGTAAAAAGCTCGTCTTTAAGCTTTTTAACTACGATGTATCTATCTAAGGCAGGTTGACGAGCCTGAAAAATATGAGCCATTCCGCCAGAAGCAATTTTTTTGACATCGGTCAAAACTCCGCGAAGCCTCGCGGTCTGTTGTTCAGGTGAAAATGGGTCGAGGTCGTTTTGGGATATTAAATTGTCAGTTGGATTAGTCATCTTTATGAAGTCGACTCCAGGATGCCATAAGAGTTTACGCTATCCTGAGATTTACCGCAATTTAACTCTCGATTTCCAAAGTTATTAGCAGAGACTACCGATGATCCCAGTCGATAGTCTCCGCAAAAATACCCCGCTATTTCCACCCTGGAAATAGCGGGTGAGAGAGGAGTAGTGGTACCACGAAAGAGTCCTTTAAAAACCCCTTCGTGCTGCCCTACGGCAGACGGCTACCAACGTTTATTTCACCATTGGTAAAGCTGATCCGGTGTTCCTCCAAGTTCTACTCCTGATACCGGATCCAATTTTCCCCCTTAGCCCTAGTCAGCTTCAGAAGTTATCTGCTCTGACCATTGAAACACATAACTGAATTCGCCCTGTCCTACCCCCTCAACTGCGATAGGTTGCTCTCCAATTAAATTAAGAAGAGTCATTTTGGGTTCTCTACTCTTGCTTTGTCTCAATTGACTTTCCTCTGCCCGAGCTTTCATAGGAACCAGTGCTACAAACGCTGCGCAGATGGTAGCGAAGAATAGAAATTCACAGAGATACATCCATCTCACACTTTGCTCCCTTCGGTGATAAATCATGTTGACCTTCCTCCATCGGGCGACTCATTCCTCTTGCCCCCCGGTTTCTAAAGAAAGCAAGCTCATGCCAAGAGCTACTGCACAAAAAAAGACAGCTTTTCAAAATAGCTATTTCATTGAAACTATGGAACTTTAGATTGAGAGTTTTTGAAATCAACCGGTAACTGCCAAATACTTAAACAACTGTCAAATTGTTAGACAGTTGAACAAAAGGGGTCAATTTATTGGAGTTATTTAAAGCAAGTGCCCCGTTTTTAAAGCTCTTCAAATTGCCAAAGGCTTTCCAGAGTTTCTCGCCTGCGAATTATTTTAACTTCTCTATCTGAGATCAGAACTTCAGCAGCTCGGGCACGGCTGTTATAGTTAGAGGCCATCGAAAAACCATAAGCTCCGACATTCTTAACAAGTAAAAGTTCTCCGGGTGAGGGATCATTTAGTTTTCTACCCAAGCCCAGAAAATCCCCTGTCTCGCAAACAGGGCCTACAACATCGGTGACCACGGGTGGCCGATCACTCGATTTCACCGAACAAATTTCATGATAGGCCTCATAAAGACAAGGTCGAATAAGATCATTCATAGCCGCATCCACGATCGTAAAGTGTCTGTCTGCTTGAGATTTAGTATGAATCACTTGAGTCAAAAGGCCCCCAACTTCGCCTACAATAGATCGCCCAGGCTCTATCAATAGTTGGTATTGAGTTCCCTGAAAGATCTGAATTAACTTTTGGCTGTAATCGAAAACTGAAGGGCTTGTCTCAAAATCTTGGTAGGCAATACCAAGCCCCCCACCTAAATCAACTCTTTCGATAGGAAAACCTTCCCTCCTCAACTCATCTGCCATTTGTTTTAAACGAACGCCAGCTTTGTGAAAACTTTCAAGTTCTAAAATTTGACTTCCAATGTGACAAGCCAAACCTTTAAGACTCACCCATCGATCCGACTTGATAGAGCGCGCTAATTCAAGAATGGATTCATCAGCAATACCAAACTTGGTTTCATAAAGCCCGGTGGCAATATAAGGGTTTGTCTTAACATCGATATTGGGGTTTACCCGTAAATGGATGGAAACAGGTTGACCCATGAAATGAGACACTTCTCGAATCAATTTGAGCTCACTGACAGACTCGACATTAATAGCGCCTACTCCTACCTCAATAGCTCGCTTTATTTCCAATCTATTTTTTCCAACTCCGGAAAAAACAATTTTTTCACCTGGAACTCCCGCTCTTAGGACTTTTTCTATTTCCCCAATCGAAACAACATCGGCACCAAACCCAAACGAAAAAATCTCTTTTAGTATTTGGTGATTATCGTTCGCTTTAACCGCGTAACAAATTTGAGTAGGGTAACCTGAAAAAGATTTTTGAAATTGAAGACAGTTTTCTTTTAGCTTGCTTTTAGAATAAACATAGAGGGGTGTTCCAAACTCTTTTGCCAAATATTGCAATGAAACCGACTCACAAAAGAGTTCACCTTCTTTGCGATTAAAGGATTCGGTCTTTGACATCTTTAGTGATCTCTCTGTTGTGTAAATTCAGCCACTTGAATCAAATGTATTTTGGGGTCCATAGCGAATGAGAATTTTCGAAACAGCTCATCCATCGGTTGCTCTTTACTCAGTGCAAGTTTTGTAGCTTCCGTTTTCAAGTCGTCGGGGAAAGTTAATCGCGGAATTACCCCTTCAAGAGAAGAGGTTTTAGGTACAGACGTTGTGAGACTCGGAACTCGGTAAAATAGCGCCTCCAAAAACTTCACAGGAAATGCGCCATCGCTGTTCGGAGCAGGTCGATAGAGCATCAAATTAAGATTTAATTTTCTCCAAAGAGAACCGACTTTGTTTCTCGGAACCCATGGTACATAAAAGAAGTTTTTATATTTGCTCCAATATTCTACTTTACGCATACCAAAAGAATCAGTTCGACCACAAAGAACAAAACCCCAGTCAGGCATCGTCTTAATAAAATTTTCAAACAGCACTAAATCGAAGCCATCGCTAAAAAAAGAACCTATGTATCCCATGATTTTCGTTGGAAAACTGGATGAAAATTCAAAATTCATATCATCTTCAAAGCATTTTGGTTCCATTTCCACAGGCGGGAACAGAGAGATAACCTTGGAACCTTGCTCGGGTTCGAACAAGTTTTGAGCAAAAACATTTTGAGTGGTAATGAGCTTCGCTTTTGAACTTAAAACCCCTGAAGGCGAATGCAGATAAGGATCGTCAAAAACAGAAAAAACATCCACATAGGGAAGCTCGTTAACAACTCTTTCGTCCAAACCACTTTGAACCCAGAGAAACGGAGCGTTCTTGAAGTTGACTCTCTTTTTTAAAAATCGAGTCTGAACCCAAGGGTTAAGCGAATCTACCCATGGAATTCTACGAAGAGGTAAGCAAGGTAACTGAGATAATTTTAAATCAGGCGAATCCCAAGTTTTTGTCATACTCTGGCGCTTCCAATGACAACCGTCATACCACTCAACTTTGATTCCAGCCTTAACCAACTCTTTAGCTAAGCTCTGCTGAACAAAACCATGTTTGTCCCAGTATTGGTAGTGCTGACTAACAAAAATAACCGGGGCTCTCTTTTGAAAATACTCTAACGCTTTTCCGAGCCGATTCTCAAGATTTTGCTCTTCACTAAAACTTGGGATTTTGAAGAGAGAAATAGTCATAGAAAGTATTTTTATATACCTGCACCCTTTGAGTGGGCTTTTTAAGAGGCTAGTCCGATATATTTTTTCCTAAATTGCAAAGACTTATAGAGGACCGGGATTATAAGATTTGATAAGTTTTCTTGGAGTTTCATTTGATAATTCACCTCATCGTCAAACGGCCAATAAACGTGCAGGTATTATTTTTACTATTATACAGACTTAAACCAAGTCTATTAATACTATTTTTACATCGCATCTGTCGTTTCCTCTTCCGGTTCAGGCACCGGAAAAGTTAAGACACCTAGCTTTGCGTTATAGGAAAGAATTTCTGCGAAACGGCCAAAGGCCACTAAAGTATCAAAAAGGTTATCTAACTTCTCATTTGGGAAATAGGTCTGTAACTTGCCTATCACCTGCTCGCGCTCAATCGATTTTTCTGGAGCTTCCTCAAGCCAAGACATTAGGGTTTGGAAAATTCTTAATGCCTTAACCTGATTTGAAAAGAGCTCTTTCCTCAAAGCGGAATCGGCGCGCATAAAGCGCTTACCGAATTCGGTAAAAGTGACTGACTGCTTAGGAGTGTCCACAAAA
>Ga0194122_10006853_pt1 | contig 10150 bp, 9 predicted proteins | sample TA2MahCa10mmetaG_FD_155487 | JGI IMG/M metagenome (GOLD analysis project Ga0194122, IMG submission 155487) | Freshwater microbial communities from Lake Tanganyika, Tanzania - TA2015021 Mahale Deep Cast 10m | ecosystem: Environmental > Aquatic > Freshwater > Lake | place: Tanzania: Lake...
AATCGAGTCGCTCGTGTTCGAGCCCGTGGAGCTTGTGGAAAACGCCGTTCGTGTAATGGCCTCCGCCGCCCACGAAAAGGGACTGGAAATTCACTGCGATCTGGATCGTTCCGTCCCTTCGGCAATGACCGGCGATCCGGCGCGGCTACGGCAGGTCCTCTTGAACCTGATTGGCAACGCCATCAAGTTCACGCCGGGCGGTGAGGTGATTGTCTCGGCGCGCTTGACGGATGGCCAGTTATTATTTTCGGTTTCCGACACCGGCATCGGCATTGCCGGGCCCGCCCAGCTGCGAATTTTCGATCCATTCACGCAGGCGGACTCCTCGACCACACGAAAGTTCGGCGGCACCGGCCTCGGCCTCGCGATCTCGCGTTTGCTCGTGGAGAAAATGGGCGGCCGCCTCCACGTCAAGAGCGTTGAGGGTCAAGGGTCCACGTTCGGCTTCCAGATCCCGGCCCTGGGCACGAAAGGGCCCGCCGTTTTCGACGACGCGTCGCTGCGCGGCGTTCGGGTGTTGGTCGCCGAGAGTAACGCTACCGCGCGCCGCGTCGTTTGGGAACAACTCGAGCGGTTAGGCGCTGTACCTTGCGTAGAGGAACCCTATTCGGCGGCGCTTGCGTGCCCGGATCTCCTGTCAACGGTCGCCACGGAGGCGCCTGTGGTCGTCATGGCGCCGGCGCTGGCGCCAGTGGCCGCCGAAAGCATTCGAAGGCCGGTCCGCATCCGCGACGTACGCGCGGCGCTGATCCGCGTTTTGGCGCCTGGTTTCCAGCCGGCTAAGCCACGCCAACCGCGCCGGGACATGGAGACGGACTTCGAGGCCGCCCGTGTCCTGTTGGTCGAAGACAACCCCGTGAACCAAAAAGTGGCCACCCGCCTGTTGGAAAAATGGGGATGCAGGGTTACGCTCGCAGAGGATGGCATGGAGGCGGTGCGGATTGTCGAGTCCGAGGCTTTCGACCTGATTCTGATGGATTGCCACATGCCAAGGATGGACGGATTTGAAGCCACTCGGCGTATCCGCGCCATGGAGAGCCCCCGAAATCGTACACCCATCATCGCCGTTACCGCCTCGGCCGCGCCGGCCGATCGAGCGATGTGTCTGGATGCCGGGATGGATGACTATGTGAGCAAGCCAATAGGCCGGAATGAGCTTTCAAAGGCGCTGGAGCGCTGGCTGGCCTGCGTATAGTTTGCCCTACAATAAGGAAGGCGGGCCCTTAGCACAGCGGTTAGTGCAGTGGACTCATAATCCATTGGTCCCCGGTTCGAATCCGGGAGGGCCCACCACGCAATTCCCTGTGATCTCGTTGCCCTATCTTATGGCGTTGAATAGCGTGTTCCCGCGTGGTTATGAAGCCTTTCTGGCCGGAACTTCAGGGGCGGCCTTCGCCAGAGAACTGGGCGTCGATTCGGGCGATGCCGGCTCGTACTGGGTATTGCGCGATGGTGGAATGGACGGCTTCCGTGCGGCGATGCGCATGACCGTAAGCCTGGACCGCAAGCTGGAGGCGGCGGGCCGGACTCGGGCCGAGCTGGAGGAATGGCTCGAGGATTTTCTGCGCGGCTAATTGTGCCGGCCGCAAGCCTTGCCTCGGCCCCCCGCCGTCTGCCAAACTCAATCGTTCATGCGTTTTTTTCTGTACGCACTGTTAGCGGCAACGAGTGTCACGGCGCAGCCGAAGGAGACGTTTTCCTATCGAGTGGAATGGCGCCTGATTACGGCCGGCCGGACAACGCTGCAATGGGAAGCCGGCCGTGGCGGGTACAATGGGAACCTGACCCTGCAGTCCACCGGACTTGTGTCCAGACTCTTCCGCGTCAACGACACTTTCGATACGCAGAGCGGCGCCAGCCTATGCGCCCAGCAAACTCACCTGCGGGCCGAAGAGGGCAGCCGCCGCCGCGAGACTCTGGTTCGCTGGACCGGTGGAACGTCGAACTACGTCGAAAAGGATCTGAAAAAGAACGGGGAAGTGATTCTGGAAAGAACGCTCGACGTCCCGCCCTGCGTTCACGATATCCTCGGGTCGCTGGCGAAATTGCGATCACTTACGGCGCTTGCAGTAGGGCAGTCCACCACGATTCCCATCAGCGACGGGAAGAAGTTTGCACAGGCTCGCGTTGAGGCCCAGGAGAAAGAAAAGATCGCTACCAAGGCCGGGACGTTCAACACGATTCGCTATGAAGCGTTTCTGTTTAACGGCGTCTTGTTTCAACGGAGCGCCCGGCTCCTCATCTGGATTTCCGACGACGCGCGGCGGCTGCCAGTGCAGATACAAGTCCGCATGCGCATCCACATTGGAAATGTGACGTTCGAGTTGGATAAAGTGGAGCCACCCTTATGATTCGCCTTGTTTCGTTGCTCTGTGCCGCTGTGTGTGCATTCGCGCAATCCGCGCTGCTTCCAGCTCCCGAGTTTCTAACACTCTCCGAACGCGTCAATCAATTGGCGCAATCGACCTCGGTGACTGCGCCGGGCTTGGCCCGCGCGGCGGCGCCCATGCTGGAAAACCTGAAACAGGATGATGCCAATGTCCGGCGGGCAGGCCGGCCATCGATCTCCACCACCTACGCATTGCTGTTAGACACGCGCGCCTACCTGGCGCTCGCCGACGGCCTGCCCAAGGCGTATCCGTTCTCGGCCGCAGGTAAACAGCAGTTCACGGAGTTGCGGGAGGCGCTGGACCGGTTGGAGGTGCACTTCCGGGCGCAACTGGAACAAACCGAGATCCAGCTTCGCGGCGCGGATCGCGACAACCTGCGCCGCTACTCGGAAGCCAACAAAACGTTGGCCGCGCCAACAAGGGAGCGGGTCCTGTTTTATGGCGATTCCATCACCGACGGCTGGCGCCTGAATGAGTATTTTCCTGGCAAGGATTTTGTGAATCGAGGAATCTCCGGCCAAATCACCGGCGAGATGCTAGGCCGCATGATGGCCGACGTCATTCAGAACAAGCCTGCAGCCATGCTGATCCTGGCCGGCACGAACGACATCGCCCGGGGCGCAGCCAACGAAACCATTCAGAACAACCTGACCATGATCGCCGACCTCGCCGAGAAATACGGAATTCGCGTCATCCTCGCCTCGATTCTGCCTACGTCGGATCACCACAAAGACACGAATCCTCGCTTCGAAATGACCAAGACCCGGCCGCTGGAGACGATTCGAGAGCTGAACAAATTCATCTCCTCGTTGTGCACAAAGCGCGGGTTTACGTATCTGAACTACTACGACGCGATGGTGGATTCTTCCGGTCAGCTCAAGGCCGAACTGGCGAACGACGGCCTCCATCCGAACGCCGATGGGTACCGCGTGATGGCCCCCCTGGCCCAGGCCTCGATTGAAAAAGTGCTGTCGGCGATGAAACCGGTGCAACAAACCGGCAAAAAGAAACGTCCGTAGAATGAATGGTGATGTGGTTCCGGCTGACACTCCTACTGGCTTTGGCCGCAACGGCGGACGGCCAGTCGCGCCTGACGCTGGATCAACTGCGGAGTTTTCTGAAATCCTCCGTCGACCTGCATCAGCCGGATAAACAGGTTGCGGAGTACCTGAAAAAGGCCAAACTCACGCAACGGCTGACTCCGCGCGAGTTTGAAGAGTTCGTCGCCATGGGAGTTGGTGCGCGTTCGATCGAAATTCTTCGCGAGTGGATCGCGTCGACAAAGGAACTTCCTGCCGCGCCTGCTCCGGTTTCGAACTCCCGGCCCGCCCCGCCGCCGATACCTCCGCCATCGCTGGCCGACCAACGGAAAATTCTCGCCGAGGCGACCGAGTACGCGCTCGGCTACAGCAGGAAGCTGCCGGACTTTATCTGCACGCAGGTGACCCGCCGTTACATCGATCCGTCCGGACTGGAGTTCTGGCGGAATTCCGATACGATCACGACGCGCCTCTCTTTCTTCGAACAGAAGGAGGACTACAAGGTCATCACCATCAACGGGCGAATGGCGGATACGGATTTTCGCGGTTTGGGCGGCGCCACCTCGTCCGGAGAATTCGGCACCATGATGCGCGAGCTCTTTGAGGCGAAAACGCAGGCCCGTTTTGAGTGGCAGCGATGGGCGACCCTGCGAGGCCGCCGAATGCACGTCTTTTCCTACTACGTGGCCCAGCCGAACTCGAAGTGGACAGTCTCGTATCAAAACACCGATCACGTCACGCCTGGCTACCGCGGTGCCGTATTCGTCGACAGAGATTCTTCGGTCGTCATGCGGATTTCGCTGGAGGCCGACCTGCCCCCGAGCTTTCCGATTCAGAACGCCTCGACGATGCTCGACTACGATTTCATCGATATCTCTGGCAGCCAGTTCATGCTGCCGCTGCGCGCGGAGGTCCGGATGCGTTCCGGCAAGGAACTGGTGAAGAATGAGGTGGAGTTCCGGCTATACAGGAAGTTCGGCACCGATACCTCCATTAAGTTCGATACTCCGGACCCGCTTCCCGAGGATGCCACGAAGGAGCAGCCACCGAAATGATCAGGACCCTCGCGCTTCTTATCTCCGCCGCGGCGTTCGCCCAATCGCCTCTGGACACCATGGGCTGGCTGGCCGGTCACTGGCGCGCCGATTCGCTTTGGGGCGGTTCGGCCGAAGAGTTCTTCACGCCACCGGCCGGCGGATCGATCACCGGACTGTTCCGATTCATCAAGGACGGCAAGCTTGCCTTTACCGAGTACATACACATCGAGTTGGGGAATGGGCAGCCCGTTTTCCGTCTGAAACACTTTAATCCGGGTTTAAAGGGTTGGGAAGAGAAGGACGCCAGCGTGAAGTTCACGGTCGCGCGCAACGAGCCAGGCCTCCTGGAACTCAAGTCGCCAGAAGCCGACGTCACCTATCGCCGGAGGGATGCTGGCAGCATTGAGGTGACGATGTGGATGACGAACCGGGGCAAGCGCTCCGAGACAACGTTCGTTTATCACCGCGTCCGATAAAATAGGCGGCGATGCTCACTCGCCGAACGTTTCTTCTCTCGACGTCGCTCGCCGCCCAACGAACTCAGCGCAGGCCGAACCTTGTCCTTATCTTTGCCGACGACCTCGGCTACGGCGACCTGGCCTGCTATGGGCATCCGACGATTCGCACGCCGCATCTCGATCGCATGGCCGCGGAGGGGATGCGGTTCACGCAATATTATTCTGCCAATCCGTTGTGCTCGCCGAGCCGCGCTTCGCTTCTCACCGGACGCTTGCATATTCGCTCCGGCATCAATCGTGTACTGTTCCCGTGGTCCGCCGGCGGCCTTCCGGAAAGTGAAATCACAATCGCACAGGCGCTGAAGCCGCTCGGTTACGCGACCATGATCGTGGGCAAGTGGCACCTGGGGCATCTACCGAAGTATCTGCCCACCACGCGAGGCTTCGATCACTATTTCGGCATCCCCTATTCGAACGACATGAGCCTGTCGCAGTGGCCGGTGGCTTACAACAACGGCCCGGCGAGGGAACGGTACGTTAACCAGCCGGAGATTCCACTGATGGAGGATACCCAGGTGCTGGAAAGCAATCCGGACCAGCGGCAGTTGACGCGCCGCTACACCGGGCGCGCCGTGGAGTTCATCCGCGGCAGCGCCAAGGCCAACCGGCCCTTTTTCCTCTACTTCCCGCACACGTTTCCGCACGTTCCGCTCTATGCCAGCGCGGAATTTGAAGGCAAGAGCAAACGCGGCCTGTACGGCGATGCGGTGGAAGAGCTGGACTGGTCGGCCGGCGAGATTTTCCGGGTGTTGAAGGAAACAGGCCAAGATAACAACACGCTGGTTCTGTTTACGAGCGACAACGGTCCGGCGCGAATGGAGAGCTCGCAGCGGGAGGCCACGGGCGGTTCGGCCGGACCGTTCCGCGATTTCAAGGGCACGACCTGGGAGGGTGGCGTTCGCGAACCGTTCCTTGCTCGTTGGCCGGGGCGCATTCCGGCGGGCCGCGTCTCGCACGCGTTCGCCGAGGCCTTCGATGTGTTTCCGACATTGCTGGCCGCTGCCGGCGGCGCGCTGCCCAAGGATCGCGAATACGACGGGGCTGACTTGAGCGGCGTGCTCTTTCGCAACCAGCCGGGCCGGGAACCGCTTCACTTTTACTACCAGGCCGACGAGATTCGCGGCGTGCGCCAGGGCGCTTGGAAGCTGCATCTGGCCGTGAGCCACACTTTTGGCGTTGACGGTGTCTCGGTGATTGAGCGGCCCCCGCTGCTCTACAACCTGGAGCACGATCCCAGTGAGAGGTTTAATCTGGCCGCCCGGCATCCCGAACGCGTTGGGGAGCTCCAGAAACTGGTGGAGGACCACCGGAGCGCAGTGAAAGCGGGAACGAATCAGAACTGATTCGCGTACTCGACGACGGCCTCCCCAGGCGCCGCCAAGCCCTGCGCGTGGCTTTAGAGGTATAACGGTACAAGTAGCATGCACTCTCGACGGAACTTCTTGGGCAACGTCGCCACCGGTTTGGCGGCCGCCTCGCAAACTCCTGGCCAGGTGATTGGGGCCAACGACAAGATTCGCGTGGGGATTATCGGCCCCGGCGCGCGCGGGATGGAATTGGTTCATCAGGCGATTCAATGTCCCAACGTCGAGTTTGGCGCGTTCTGCGACGTGTACACAGCGCGGCTGGATGCGGGTAAAAAGCTGGTTCCCACGGCGAAGACCTACATGGATTACCGCTACATGCTCGATGACAAGTCGATCGACGCGGTTTTGATCGCCACGCCCCAGCACCTGCACAAGGAACACTTCGTCGCTTCCGTGGAGGCGGGCAAGCACATTTATCAGGAAAAGACGATGGCGTTCGGCGTCGAGCACGCTAAAGCGATGCGCGCCGCCTACGACAAGAATCGCAAGTTGACCGTCGCCATCGGCCATCAGCACGTCTCCACTGGAATGGTGGAGGACGCCCGCGCCTGGATCCGCGACGGTGTGCTGGGCAAAGTCACCGCGATTGTCGCCGACCATTGGCGCAACACGCCACATGGCAAGCCGCAGTGGTCGCGCCCGGTGTATCCCGACATGACGTCCGAGAACATCCTTTGGAATAAGTTCCTCGGCGACGCTCCCAAGCGCGAGTTCGACCCGAACCGTTACATCAACTGGCGGTTCTATTGGGACTACTCGGGCGGCAACGTGTATGAGAACATGTGCCACACCCTGAGCATCTGGTACAGGGCGCTAGACCTTCAGATTCCGAAACAGGTGAACATGGCGGGCGGCCTGTACATTTGGAAAGACGGCCGCGAGGTGCCCGACACGATGACCGTTACCATGGAACACCCGGAAGACATTTTGTTCTCCTGGGTGTCCGGCTTCGGCAATGACCGGCGCGGTTTCGCCGAGGATGTGCTGGGTACCGGCGGTTCGCTCACACGCTCGAATCAGGTGCGCTACTGGCCGCAGAAGGTGAATAACCCGCAGGGCAACGAACGCACCGGGCTTACGAAATCGAATCCGAACGCCCACATGCTGAATTTCTTCGAGAGCATTCGCGCCTCCAAGGAGCCGAACTGTCCATTCGAGACCGGGTTCCGGGTGTCGATCGCCTGCCGCATGGCGGTGGAGAGTTACAGACAGGGCCGTGCGATGCGTTGGGACGCCGCCAAGGAAGAGATCGTGTAGCTGGGCCATGGACTTCTCCTTCTCCGATGAACAACGTCAACTGCGGCGTTCGGTGCGCGAGTTCGCCGAATCGGAGATCTCCCCGCACGTTCGGGAGTGGGACGAACATTCGACGTTCCCCACGCAGGCGATTGCGAAATGCGGCAAGCTTGGGTTGATGGGTTCCATCTTTCCGGAGGAGTACGGCGGCGCCGGTTACGGCTACGTCGAGTACGCGCTGCTCATTGAGGAACTCGCTCGCGTCGACCCGTCGGTCGCTTTGATCGTGGCGGCGCATACGTCGCTGTGCAGCAATCACATCTACATTGCGGGCAGCGAGGAGCAGAAGCGGAAATTCCTGCCCAAGCTCGCGTCGGGCGAGTGGATTGGGTGCTGGTCGCTGACGGAGCCGGAAGCGGGCTCCGACGCGGGCGGCACTCGTACGGCGGCCGTATTGGCCGACGGCCACTGGACCATCAACGGCGCAAAGACGTTTACCACCAACGCCCATTACGCGCAGGTGTGCGTGGCCATGGCGGTGACGGACCGGAGCCGCTCCCATCACGGAATTTCGGCCTTTCTGGTGGAAGCGGGAACACCCGGCTTTCGTCCAGGCAAGAAGGAAGACAAGCTGGGGATGCGCGCTTCCGACACGGGCGAGGTAATCTTCGCGGAGTGCCGTGTTCCCGAAACCGCTTTGCTGGGTCAGGCGGGTGAAGGCTTCATCGACGCGCTGCGTGTGTTGGACGGCGGACGCATCTCCATCGCGGCGCTGTCGATCGGCATCGCGCAGGGCGCCTTCGACGCCGCGCTGCGATACAGTAAACAGCGCAAGCAGTTCGGCCGGTTCATTAGCGAATTTCAGGCGATTCAGTTCAAGCTGGCCGAGATGGCCACGGATCTGGACGCCGCGCGGCTCCTGGTATTGCGCGCGGCTTGGCTGAAGGACCAGGGCCGGACGGTGAACCAGGAGTCGGCCATGGCGAAACTGAGCGCGTCGGAGATGGCTGTGCGCGTTTGCAATGAGGCGTTGCAGATTCACGGTGGCTACGGCTTCATAAAGGACTATCCGGTGGAAAAGTTCTATCGTGATGTGAAGTTGATGACCATCGGCGAAGGCACTAGCGAAATTCAAAAACTGGTCATCGCCCGGCAGTTGCTCAAGAACCCATGAGCCGCGAGCTGGCCCGCGCCATCTCCGCCGTGGAAGACGGTACGCTGCGCGTTCACGAGCTTCTGCGGCCCGCGCTTGTTATCGGCATAACGGGACCTCCGGGGGCGGGGAAGTCCACCGTCCTCGACACGCTGCTCGGCGAACTGCGCTCGGAGGAACGCAAGGTTGCGGTCCTGGCGGTCGACCCCACTTCGCCGTTTACGGGCGGTGCATTGCTTGGCGACCGCGTCCGCATGAACAACGCAGACAGCGGTGTGTTTATTCGCTCCCTGGCTAGCCGGGGCGCGGGCGGGGGATTGGCGCCCCGCATGCGGGAGGTGCTTTCGCTGCTCGCGACCCACGGCTTCGAAACGGTGTTGATTGAGACCGTGGGAGCGGGGCAGGAAGATATCGCGGTCACGCAGGTGGCGGACGTAACGGCACTGGTTACCACACCGGCCGGCGGCGACTCCGTTCAGGCCGAGAAGGCCGGGCTGCTGGAAGCAGCGGATCTGGTGGTCTTGAACAAGTGCGACCTGGCCGGCGCCGATGGCGCGGCGCGGGACCTGCACGACGCCACGGGCCTTCCGGTGGTTCGAATGGTGGCGAAGGATGGTACCGGCGCGGCGGAGTTGCTGGCGGCGCTGCGCGGGATTCGGCGCGGGCCGCAGCATGCAAGCGCATCGTTTCAGATCGACCACATCGGCGTCGCCACGTCGTCGATCGAAACGGCGCTCGGTTTCTATCGCGATCAGTTGGGAATGCGCGTGACCCACCGGGAGACTGTTGCCGGGGAACGGGTGCACGTTGCGATGCTGGACGCGGAGCCGTCGCGCATCGAACTGCTGGAGGCATCGGACGAGAACTCGACCATCGCCAAGTTTCTGGCCACGCGCGGTCCCGGCATCCACCATGTGGCCATGCGCGTTCCGGATTTTGAAGCGGCGATTGCTAGACTGAAAGATTCCGGCGCACGCCTGTTGAGCGAACCGCGCATCGGCGCGGGCGGACACAGATACGTGTTCGTTCACCCGGCCTCCACGGGCGGTGTGCTTCTGGAACTAATTGCAAATGAGCACCCCTAAAGCGAAAATCGGAATCATCGGTGGCAGCGGCCTCTACAACATGCCTGGCTTTACCGAAAAGAATGAAGTCGTATTGGATACGCCCTTCGGAGCGCCGTCGGACGCCTACATCGTAGGCAAACTGGCCGGGCGCGATGTGGCGTTCCTGCCGCGCCATGGCAGAGGCCACCGTATCAGCCCGAGTGAGCTGAATTTCCGCGCGAACATCTACGGCATGAAAATGCTGGGCGTCAATCACATCATCTCGCTGTCCGCCGTTGGGTCCCTGAAGGAAGAGCACAAGCCGACCGACTTCGTCATCCCCGACCAATTCTTTGACCGCAC
>Ga0194122_10006855_pt1 | contig 10148 bp, 11 predicted proteins | sample TA2MahCa10mmetaG_FD_155487 | JGI IMG/M metagenome (GOLD analysis project Ga0194122, IMG submission 155487) | Freshwater microbial communities from Lake Tanganyika, Tanzania - TA2015021 Mahale Deep Cast 10m | ecosystem: Environmental > Aquatic > Freshwater > Lake | place: Tanzania: Lake...
ACTCGTCGAAGCCGGCCTCATCCAGAATTTCGTTCAGCTTGCTGTAGCACGGATGGCTGGCACTACGCGGCAGTTCGGCCGTGGCCACCCACAGCCACTCCTGCTTGGCCTGCTTCCAGCGTCTTCCTATCGCCATATCCGCATAGACGTCGGAAACATCTCCGGGGTCACCTGTGCTGGACTTTTACCACGGGCTGCTAGAGCCTACTCCGGAGTTGCTAGACGGCCCGATCCTGTTCCGCCTGCGCCAATCGATTCGTGTGTATGGGGTCGGCGGGCAAAGCTTCGTTTGCCGCCGCGGCGTCATCAATAAACAGTGCTGCGCTTCGGCACCGAAGCCGTCACTTCCCGGATCGCGCCTTCGCGGGCGCTTTCTTCTTGGCTCCATCCGTGGGCGCAGCAGGAGTGGGGCTCACCGACGAGTGGTGCTCGACAATCAGCCATTCCGACCCTGCCCATTGATAAACAAACGTGTACCGGGCGACGGCGGTATGTCCACCATCCAGGCTAAACCGGTAGATGCCCGAATTCACCGCGACCCCGCCCAGCACTCGCGTATGCGGCTCAACCGCAACGCCGATGGGTCTCTTCGGCAGAAAGCTCTTGGCGAAGTACTGGCGAATCTGGCGATGGCCGATCTTTACATCGCCCTGCAAGGTGGACAGCAGAATGGCATCACGGGAGTACAGCCGCGTAACTTTGTCTGGATCTCCCGACTTGAGTGCGGCGAACCACCGGTCCAACTGTTGCGCGATTTCCTGCATTGTGTCTCCTAAGCGACGGCTTATTCATCCGGGGCTCCGTTTGGGGTGCTCGGACCCTTTAAGTATACAGCAGGCGACGCCTTACTCCGGTGTGGGTTCACTCGCTTGCAGCGAAAATCGCCCCAGCCAGCGTCCCAACCTGGACCTGGACCGGACTGCCGGAGCACCGCCCAGTTGTTCGAGCCGCTCCGATCGCGCCTCGATCTCGCCCTGCTTCCGCTGAATCTGCATCTGGAGCCGCCGACGCTGTTCGACGGTAGACTCGTTCCTGGGGACGCCGCTCGACCCCATTACATCGTGCAAATGGCAAATTGCGTCCAAACTAACGCGGGGTTTCATGTCTAACTCCTTGTGTTTTGCAGACCAACTCGCCACCAGCGGCGTGCCGTGGCCCATGCGCTCCAGCAGGCCTCGCAGCAATCCCAATTGACCGCCGTGCCGCCGGACAGTCAGCAGCGGGAGAGGCGAAAGTTCCACCACTGTTTCGGTCACGCTGCCCAAAAGCACTGCCGCTGCGCGAGTACGGCCCCTCGTTCCAACTACAACGAGACATGCGCCCACGCGTTCGGCGAGTCTGACAATGGACGCGGCCGTCTCGCCTTCCTCGGAACGTTGCGCCGGCGTAGTGGACGCGGGCTCAACGACGCACTCAACACGGGCGCCGCCGCTCTGTGCGGCGGCAAACTCCTCCAACTTCGCTTGCAGCCTGAAGGGATAGTCGTGCCAATCCAGCCAGACATCGTCGTCGGTCTCCACGGCCGCCACGGTGAGAGACGAGCCCCGGACGGACTCAACCAGCCGGGCAGCCTCGGCGACGGCCTCGCTGGAGACCTCGGAGAAGTCAACGGCGACCAGCACGTGGCGCAACGTGAAGGGAGCGCTGTCCGGTATCATGAGCATCGAGCAGGGAGCCAACATCGCCACGCGTCGAGCCACCGCTTGCCGGTGCGCACCGAGTATCACCACATCCGCGTTCTCGGCGACGACGAGAGCCAGGGTATCGTCGATCGTGTGGCCCGCACCGAGACTTCGATGCGCCAGGTGGACCGTGGCAATGCGGGCGCTCCCTCCACCCAGACCGGCGGCTGCCTCATGGAGGCGGCTGGCCGATTCCTTTTCTTCAGGCGCCAGAATGACGATACGCTCGAACATCTGCGGCTACTCTGCGTGGTAGGTCGGCGACGCCAGCGGCGAAGGAACCGCGGCTTTGACCGGGGCTGGCTCGGCAACGGCCGGACCGGCGGACGGTTCCAGGAAGGGCCGCAGCACAAAGTAGAGAATCAGCGCCGAGAGCACGCCAGTCAGGAAGTCGGTCATGGGCACCATCACCGCGGTGTATATCATCAGCGCCGCGTGGAAGCGTCCAGTCGCCCAAACGTGCTTCATCTCGGAAACCTTGATCATGTTGCTGGACACCCACAACATCACGCCGCCGATGCAGGCCATCGGCACCATCTCCAGCCAATTGGCCAGAAATAGGACCATGCTGAGCTTGAGAACGGCCTTGAAGTACCCTGCCAGGGGCGTTACCGCGCCCGCCCGGATGCTGGTGGCCGTGCGAGCTAGTGCGCCGGTGCACGGGAAACCGTTGAGCGACGGCGTGATGATCTGCACCAGGCCCTGACCCCAGAACTCCTTGTCCGGGTTGAACGGGGTCTTTTTGTTGCCGGCCAACATGTCGGCCATGGACGAACACAGCAGGCTCTCGACGCCCGAAATGAACACGATGGCGATCACGAAGTAGGCCATGTCCATCCACACCGCGGAAGTCATTTCCGGCAGGCGCGGCGGAGTGAAGACGAAAAAGTCGGTGGGGATCTTGCCATACTTCGTGCTGATCAGGTTTAGGCCCTTGGAGGCCCACACGGTGCCGGCAGTCGCGGTGGCGGCGCCGACGGCGATTAGCGGGGCGGGGATGTAGATAGAAAACCGCAGCAGATAGCGTGTGAGGAGGAATGTCATCAGGCCCAGCGCCAAGGCGTACCCGTTGACTAAGCCGGTGTTCTCGACTACTCCAACGAGTTTCGTCAGCAGGTTGGGGCCGCCGGCGGCTTGAATACCAAGCATATCGTAGAGGTTGGTGGCCGCGATCGTCACACCGATTCCCACCGTGAAGCCGACTACGATCGAATTGGGTACGTACTTTGCCACCTTACCCAGTCCGAGGAGTCCCATGATGCACAACACGATACCGGCCATGATGGACGCCGCGACGAGGAACCCATGGTCATACTTCTGCATCACCGCGTAGATGAGCGGAATGAAGGCGGCCGTCGGGCCGTACACCTGATACTTGGAGCCGCCAAACGTGCGCCCCAACCAGACGCGCCATGGTGCCCGCGATGAGCCCCTGCTCGGGCCGCAGGCCCATGGCCATCGCAAAGCCTATTGCCATCGGGATGGCGGTCATGGCAGTCACCAGGCCGGCGCTGAAGTCGCGGTAGACGACAGTATTCAGGTTGCCGCGGGAGACATCCTCGAACTGGCTATCCCGAAAGGTCAGGAATTCCTTCAGTCTTGATAACACCACAACCTCCTGCCAGCAAAGAACGTGAGCTGGCACCAGCAGTGTGCAGATGGCCCATCGCTCAATCAATGCGCTAATGGCGATTCGGGACCGGGGAGTCAATGCAGGTCACCGCGTCTCCATCAGGGCATCCAGAAAGGCAATGATAGATCCGTACTGGTTATCCAGCATGTATCTTTAGCGATTTCCCTGGCATCATGGAAAGCGAGGGCAATGGCGTCGGAAAGTCCAGATCTCGCAGGCTACTGGCCGGGCCACGGCCGGGAGAGCCGGCGTTTTGTTGTGGCCCTGCTGGTTGGCTTCACTATCGTTTTGGCCACGATGGTGGCGTCTGGGTTGATCGGCTTGCGGGCGTTGGGACAGATCGACCGGGAAACCTGCTCTCTTACAGCAGAACAGTTGCGCGACACCACTCTCATTGACCAGTTGGCGCACCACCAGGCGGCCCTCGGAGTACAGCTCTACTCGCTGGCCGACGAGCACCGTCAGGCAGAATTTGTGCGCATGGCGGGCGATCTCCGTGAAGAGCGGGACCGCATCGAGAGGATCGTGCGCGATGCGTTGACGGCCCGGCTCGCGAGCGACGTTCGCGCCGCCTGGCAAGAGGTGGGCGCCGCCAGCACGCTCGTGTTGATGGAAGCGGAACGCCTGGTAAAGGCGCGCAAGAACAACTCGCCGGAATTGTTTGTCCGCTACCGGTCGTTGACCGCCGCCAGCGACCGGCTGATGGAGGTGTCGCTCGCCCAGGCCTCGCGGTCGCGCGGCGCGCAACTGGTAGTGGATGAGGGCTTGGTCACGACGGCGCGCAATCTGTTCCCGGCCGCGTTGAGCTTGGCCGCGGTGATCGCCGCGCTCACCGTCGGTGCGTCGATGTCGGTGTTCAAGCGGCTTGAGCGCAAGGCCCGCGACATGGAACGGCTATCGCTTCATGTGTTGTCCGAGTAGGAAGAAAATGCCAGGCGCTTTTCGCAGGATGTGCACGATGAGTTCGGCCAGACCCTGAATGCGATCGAGTCGAGTCTGTCGGTGGTGCACGGGGCTCAGGCCGGGGACAACGAGCGTTTGCGCGACGCGGTGAATCTGGTGCGCGAGGCCTAGTCCACGGCGCGCGAGATGTCGCAACTGCTACGCCCCCGCATCCTGGACGAATTCGGTCTCGATGCCGGGCTCCGGGAACTGGCCCGGGGGTTCAGCCAGCGGACGGGCATTACCGTGGACTACCACAGCCGGGTTCGGGAACGCATGGCGCCGCTTGTGGAAACGCATCTGTTCCGAATCTGCCAGGAGGCGCTCACCAACGTTTCGCGTCACTCTTCGGCCGCGAAGGTGGATGTTTCGCTCACCCGCAGGCAGAGCCGGTTGGAGTTGACGGTGGCTGACGATGGCGGAGGGTTGGCGTCCGAATCGGGCAGCCGGCACGGGATGGGCATTGCCGGAATGCGGGAGCGTGCGGAGGTGATCGGCGGCGGCCTGACTGTGTTGTCGAGGCCCGGCGCGGGAGTGACGATTCTGGTTCAGGTGCCAGAGGCAAGACTGGAGCTGCAACCCGCGTGAACCGGCCTATCCGGATCCTGCTTGTGGACGACCATGCCATGGCCCGGCGCGGCTTTCGCCTGATCCTCGGCGAGCATCCGGCCGAGTTCGAGGTAGTGGGCGAGGCCGGCGGCGGCGCTGAGGCGTTGGCGCTCATCCGGCAACTGGTTCCGGACCTCGTGCTGCTGGATATCGTGATGCCCCAGATGAGTGGCGTCGAGGTGACCCAGCAGGTTGTGCAGAACTGGCCCAACGTACGTGTGCTGGTTCTGTCGATGCACAAAGATTCGATCTATGTGCGCGAGGTGCTGCGCGCCGGCGCCAAGGGCTACGTGCTGAAGGAGTCGGTCGACGAGGAACTGCTCCGCGCCGTCCGCACGGTCGCCGGCGGCGAAGCCTACATTGCCCCGGGCGTGTCCAATGTCGTGCTGACGGATTACCAGCGCTTCGTGGGCAGCCCCACCGATCTGCTGACGGCACGCGAATTGGACGTGTTCCGGCTGCTGGCCGAGGGCAAGCAGGCCAAGGATATTTCCGCTGAACTCAACATCAGCGTGTACACCGTCGACACCCATCGCAATCGCATCCTGCGCAAACTCCAGTTGCGCAGCAGCACGGAACTGGTACGATTCGTGATCCGCCATGGGATCACGTCAGGCTAGTATCCGCCTACGCCTCGTCGGCGCTCCCGATCTCATACTTCTCCAGAATTTCGTCCCAATACCCCCGGGCCTTGAGGATCACCTCGGCCGCTTCGCGCAACGCACCCGCGCCGCCCGCCGCTCTCGTCACATAGTGCGCCGACTGCTTCACTTCGTTCCGCGCATTTGCCACAGCCACGGCCCAACCCACGCGGCGGAAGATCACCACGTCCGTCAGATCGTCGCCGATGTAGCCCACTTCTTCGGGCTTCAAGCCCGAATCGCGCAGGATCTCTTCGAGCAGCGGAATCTTCTCGATATGCCCCTGGTAGCAGTACGTCATGTGGCCCTGCTTGGCGCGCAACTCCACGGCCGGCGACTTGCGTCCGCTGATGATCCCCGTCTTGATGCCTTTCCAGTGCAGCCACGTGAGCGCGATACCATCCTGGCAATCGAAGCCCTTGGTCTCCACCCAGTCCGGCCCCTGGGGATTCGGCAGGAAGAAGATCTTGCCGTCAGTCAGCACGCCATCGCAATCCATCAGCAGCAGCTTGATCGGGCGGACGCGGTCGTAGCTGGATTCCATCGGTTCTCCGTACAATGAAGGTGGTGGCGCGGCAAGCAGTGGAGGCTCAAGTAGCCGAAACCATCCTTCGTTATAACATGCTGCCTGAGCGCGGCCAGCGCATTGGCGTGGCCGTTTCAGGCGGAGCGGATTCGGTGTGCCTGCTCCATGTGCTGCACGCGATGGGCGCCTGGGAACTGGTGGTGCTGCACCTCAATCACGGCTTACGCGGCGAAGAGTCAGACGGCGACGAGGCGGCAGTCCACGCGCTGGCCGCTGCGCTCAGCCTCGAATGTATTGTGGAGCGGGCCGACGGGCTTGCGCCGCCGAACCTGGAAGACAAAGCCCGCCGCGCACGCTATGAGTTCTTCGCGCGCACGGGCCTGGCCCGCGTCGCTACCGGCCAGACGCGCGACGATCAGGCCGAGACCGTGATGCTGCGGCTGCTGCGCGGGGCGGGTCCGGCAGGGCTCGCCGGCATTTTGCCCGTCACCGATGAAGGGATTGTGCGCCCGCTGCTTGATTGCTCCCGTGCCGGCGTCCGCCTCTGGCTCGCCCTGCGCGGCATCGCCTGGCGCGAAGACTCATCCAACGCCGACCTCGCGTTTGACCGTAACCGCCTGCGCCTCGAACTCCTCCCGCAACTCGCCCGCGACTGGAACCCCGCCGTCACCACTGCGCTCGCCCACATCGCTGAACTCGCCAACTCCGACGAGCGCTACTGGCGCGAGTGGACCGCAGCCGAGTTGGCCAGCCCATCCTACGGACGCCTCCCAAATGGCGGTTGGCTGGCCGACGCCGCGCGGCTCCGCTCTCTGCATCCCGCCCAACATGGCCGGGTCTGGCGTGCCCTCGCCGCGCCGGTTCCGTTGCGATTCGATGACATCGTACGGCTCCAGCGTCTCGCCGCCGCCGGCCGGGGCAGCGGCCAGGTGCGGCTCGCCGGGGGATTGCTGGTCACCCGGTCGCTTGACCGCCTCTACCTCCGGCGGGCAGCACCGCTCCCGGAGCCGTTCCAGATCGACGTTCCCTGGAACGATTTCGTGGCTGTTCCGGGTGGCGGGCGGCTAAAAGTCCAGAACCGCTATACTATGGATGCTGGGAATAGTACTCAATCGTGGGTCCTGCGAAGCTGGCAGCCAGGTGATGCTTATCAGCCCAAGGGGTACGGTCGGGTATGGAAGCTGAAAGATTTGTTCCAACTGCACCGTGTGCCCTCTTGGGAGCGGCCCGGTTGGCCGATTATGGAATTTGGTGGGCAGATTGTGTGGGCTCGCCGTTTCGGTCTGGCAGCCGCCGTTGGCGGCGATGGATGGATGGTGGTTGAGGAAATGCCGTAACCGGTGAATCATTTTCCTTGCCGCGTTCGTCAAAAGCGATAGGTGGGCTGTTCGTTCGGCCTGCTGCGCCCGGTTGCGAAGAGAGGTCTATGAATTCGAACGTCAAGACAGCGATATTTTGGGTGGTCCTGATTTGTGTGGTTGTGCTGCTCTGGGTAGTGGTCAAGGCCGGCAACACGAAGAAGGAGGAGGAGCTTTCGCTCACCAAGTTCATCGCCGAGGTGCAAGCCAACCGGGTTTCCGAGGTCGCCATCGACGGCAACGAAGTTCGCGGTACGTTCCGCGAGGATGCCACCAAGGTCCTGCGCACCAATATTCCGCTGAACTATCCGCACCTGTACGAGATTCTCCAGGAGCGTGGCGTCAACGTGAAGATCAGGCCCGTCACCAGCGGCAACTGGGTTTCGTTGGTGGTCAACGCGATTCCGTTCGTATTGCTGCTCGGCTTCTGGCTCTTCATGATGCGGCAGATGCAGAGCGGCGGGAACAAAGCCCTGAGCTTCGGCAAGAGCCGTGCGCGGCTCCATTCCTCGCAGCAGAAAAAGGTCACGTTTAAAGACGTGGCCGGCGTGGACGAGGCCAAGGAAGAACTGCAGGAGATCATCGAATTCCTGCGTGAGCCGCAGAAGTTTCAGAAGCTCGGAGGGCGTATTCCGAAAGGCGTGTTGTTGATCGGCTCGCCCGGTACCGGTAAGACGCTTTTGGCGCGCGCCATTGCTGGCGAGGCGAACGTGCCGTTCTTTTCCATCTCGGGTTCTGACTTCGTGGAAATGTTCGTGGGCGTCGGCGCCAGCCGCGTGCGAGACCTGTTTGAGCAGGGCAAAAAGAACGCGCCTTGCATCATCTTTATCGACGAAATCGACGCCGTCGGCCGCCACCGTGGCGCGGGCTTGGGCGGCGGCCACGATGAACGCGAGCAGACGCTGAACCAACTGCTGGTGGAGATGGACGGCTTTGAGTCGAACGAAGGCGTGATTCTGGTGGCGGCAACCAACCGCCCTGACGTTCTCGATCCGGCGCTGCTGCGCCCCGGCCGTTTTGACCGCCGTGTGGTGGTGGGTCGCCCGGACGTGCGTGGCCGCGAGCAGATCCTCAAGGTTCACACGCGCAAGGTGCCGTTGTCGGACGACGTTGACTTGTCGGTGCTGGCCCGTGGGACACCGGGCTTTGCCGGCGCGGATCTGGCGAACCTGGTGAACGAAGCGGCGCTGATCGCGGCGCGGCAGAATCGCAAGGTCGCCACGATGCACGACTTTGAGCACGCCAAAGACAAGGTGATGATGGGCGCTGAGCGCAAGTCCATGATGCTGACGGACGCTGAGAAGAAGATCACGGCGTATCACGAAGCAGGCCATGCTCTGATCGCGGCGCGGATTCCCGAGGCAGACCCGTTGCATAAAGTAACGATCATCCCGCGCGGTATGGCGCTGGGCTTGACGATGCAGTTGCCGCTCGATGACAAGCACTCGTATTCGAAGGACTACCTGCGCGGCCAGATTTGCATCCTGATGGGTGGCCGCCTCGCCGAAGAGATCTTCCTCGGCCAGATCACCACGGGCGCGGGCAACGATATTGAACGCGCTACGGACCTTGCCCGCAAGATGGTTTGCGAGTGGGGAATGAGTGATCTCGGTCCGTTGAGCTTCGGCAAGAAGGAAGAGCAGATCTTCCTCGGCCGCGAGATTGCTCAGCACCGCGACTATTCCGAAGAAACCGCACTCAAGATCGACGAGCAGGTGCGCGGCATGATCGACACGCAACTTCAGCGTGCCCGCGTTGTCATAGAAGAACATCGCGACGCGATGGTGCGCATTGCCGAAGCGCTGCTGGAACGTGAATCGCTCGATGGCGATGAAGTGCATGCTCTCATCGAAGGCCGTGAGTTGAAGCCTTTCCGCCCCGCCAAGGGCGATTCCGGCAACGCCAAGCCGGTGACACCGGAAGCCCAACGGCCCGAAGGGGGCCTACGCGTTCCCCCGGGTCTGATCGATGGGGAGCGTCCGCAGCCCGCGTGATCGTTCCTTCGTTTCCTGTCTATCTGTTCGATATCGACGGCACGCTCCTAGATTCGGCGCCTGACATCACAGCCGCTGTGCGTGCTGTGTTAGAGCCCACGCGCCAGGCCGGCGCGCCGGTGGAGTTTTTACGGACCTACATCGGGCGTCACCTGCTGGACCTGTTTGAGCACCTGTTGCCCGAGCGTACGCGCGAACAGCATGAACAGATGATTCTGGACTACCGGACTGTCTACTGGGCGCGCGGCCACAAGGATACGCGTCTGTATCCGGGTGTTGCCGAGGCTGTCGCCGCGCTGGGCGGGCGCAAGTCCACCGCTACCACCAAGGGCACCCCCACTGCGGGTCACGTGCTGGAACTCTTCGGCCTCCGCCCGCACTTTGAGCACGTGCAGGGCACCGACGGCTTCCCCAGCAAACCCGAACCCGACGTGATCCACCGCGCCATCGCAGCGCTCGGTGCGCGTCCGGAGGACTGCCTCATGATCGGCGACTCCGGCCCCGACATGGATGCCGGCCGCCGCGCGGGCGTCAAGACGTGTGCCGTGCGTTGGGGCTACGGCAACCATGAAGAAATGGCGAGCCACCAGCCAGAATACTGGATTGACGAGCCCGCGCAGCTACTTCCGCCGCGCCTTTGATGCCTCTCCAGAAACTCCCCTGTAACCGATTGATTCGATTAAGCGGCAGGCTGGATGCGGAAACCAAGCTGGGCAGCTTTCCGTTGCAGCGAAGCCAGTTCGCGTTGCCGGCGCTTTTCCTC